>Ga0310121_10000548_pt1 | contig 41038 bp, 34 predicted proteins | sample CB27_Tmax_986_MG_FD_203504 | JGI IMG/M metagenome (GOLD analysis project Ga0310121, IMG submission 203504) | Marine microbial communities from Western Arctic Ocean, Canada - CB27_Tmax_986 | ecosystem: Environmental > Aquatic > Marine > Oceanic | place: Canada: Western Arctic Ocean | collected...
CCGGACGTCGGCGCATGTTCCGGACGTCGGCGCATGTTCCGGACGTCGGCGCATGTTCCGGACGTCGGCGCATGTTCCGGACGTCGGCGCATGTTCCGGACGTCGGCGCATGTTCCGGACGTCGGCGCATTTTCCGAACGCCTGGCGATTTCCCCGGCGAAAAACTTCGCGGCGTCGTCACGGCGAGGCCACCCGCACACGTAACCTACGTTGCGTTAACCAATGGGTCAAGTCGTCTCGACCGGCGCCAGTTTGACTGACTCGGCCAGATCCTGAGCTTCGTCAGAAGAATCTGTGGGTAAAAACTGGTTCAGGTAATGCGCCGAGGTTGTGATAGAGGGCGGTTTCATAGGCTTCTTGGGTGCGGAAGCCGTACGATTTTCTGGTGATCAGTTTTAGTTTGTTGTTAAAGCCTTCAACAACCCCCGAGGACAACGCTCCGTCGGCGCGAAACCAGTTCAGTAACAGCTGTCGTTTTTTGCGAAGCGTCTTGGCCATCTTTTTCATCGGCTCGATCTTGCTGCGCATTGCTCGGGTGCACCACGCGTCAAGAAACTTGCCTGCCCAAGCCGGATACGTGTACGTCAAAAACGTCTGAAAATCCTCTTTCATCAGGTGACTCCGCACACTCTTCAGGTTGTACTGCAGCAATTCGCTTAGCTTTACCGCTTGCTTTTCGCTCAGGTTCTCTGGGCGCTTCAACAGCACCCAGCGGCTCCCTGTGAGCAATGGCTCGTAACCATCCTCCTTCATTTGTCTCGCCTCCGCAGCACGCACCTTGTCGATCGCTTTGCTCATCTTCTGCATCACATGAAATCGATCCAGCACGTGAAGCGCATGAGGCACCTTCTTGGCGATCACTTTCAAGTAGGCCTGCCACATGTCGCTGCAGACGAACTGCACCTTCGCGCTGCGTTGCTTGCCCAGGAAACGAAAAAAAGCGAAGCAATGTCTTGGCTGTGCGATCCGGACCGATCCAGAGCAGACGCTTGCACCCTGCGTCGATTTGGTAGGCCAGCGTTTGGTATTTGTGGCCCCATTTCCATTGCACTTCGTCGATGCCAATCGACTCAATCCCATCGAGTGTGCGATGTGACAATCCCCAGGAAACCGCATGTTTTACCGAGTTGTAAACGTGATCCCAGCTCACCTGAAAGCACTCTGCCACTTCCTTCCAACTCATCCGACGAGCCCAACCAGCCAAGAACCATTTGTACTCGGTCGTCAGCGGACTTTTGCCTTGCGACCATGGAACTCGCTCAACCTTGACGCCACACGCAGGGCAATTCACGCGACGCATCGTATACACCAGCACGACCGGAATCATCCACAGCGGAACGAAGTCGAAACGACGAGGCGTCGATTGAATGTCGTAGCCGCTGCACCGCTCGCCACAACCTGAACATGTTGGAAGGCCGTTCTCTCGTGGGCGCATCGTTATTTCGATCGTTGGTAGTCCGTTTTCAGCTAACTCGACTCGTTCCACCACAAACGGCTTGTAATTCGTCACGCGATTGAAGATAGTCTTAAGTTGCATCCTGTTGGCACCAGTTCCGTGTTGATAGATAAGTGTCCAAACTCATCTATAGCGGAACCGCCACAGGATGCGATACTATCTTGACTTCTTGATTCAAGTAGGCTTCGTCGTCCTTTCATCCGTCGGGGCTCACCCCCGGGCGCAGCGAATGGCCCCGACGGATGAAAGGACGACGAAGCCGGACCAACTCGTTAACGCCCGGAACAAAAACAAAGGCTTTGTTGTTCAGATTCCCGAGGGGCTCACCCGAAATCTTCAGAACAAAGGCGTAACTTAACCCACTAATTCTTCTGAGGAACCGATCCTGAAACCTGTTCCTGGGCGGTCCTTTGAACCCACGAGTGTGCCCATGGTTCGGGCCGGAAGTAAAACGCGTCCACGTTGCCGCCACGATTCCTGGGGCACCAGCTTGAACCCGGTGCGTCGCCAGAAGTTGAGTGACGCATCTTGGCTCTCCATTCGGCCATCCGATTCTGCATTGGCGTGGCGATTTGCGCGCAATGTCAAAGGAGCCCCCAACTGCCGCCATCTCCTGGATTCAGTCCTGGCTGGAGACCAGCTGCGGTCGAATTCTCGCGGGAACCGCCAACGTGAGACTGAATTTAGGTTGGCGACGCCGACGAAGATTGAGGGTAGGATGAAGGTTTGGTCGCAAATAGGGTGGTGTTTGCCCGCATTCGCGGCGTTTTCTGGGCTCATACTTTGGTTGACCCCAGGTTCGATCTGTTTCTAGAATCAAAGCTGGTTGGCGCCGCGGAGACGGACACGGCAAGGCGGTCACCCGCTCTAGCAGCTTGACCAGTGAATCCATATACGGGCCAGAAGGAATTGACGACCTAGATGAATCCTCCCGCTTATCTTCAAATCGCCGAGGGCCCCAGTGCCGGCCGGCGTTACCCGTTGGACAACGAGAAGATCGTCATGGGGCGCCATCCCGACTGCGATATTGTCGTCGAAGCGGGGGCTGTCAGCCGACATCACGCCCAGTTGACGATGAGTGATGGCCAATTCTTCGTGGAGGATCTCAACAGCCGCAATGGAACCTTTCTCAACGAAAACGCGTTGGCCGAACGCCGCCGGATCCGTGACGAAGATCTGATTCGCATCTGTGACATCACCTTCATGTTCCGCGGCGATCCGGTGGAAGACAGTGACCCGCCCTCCTCGTTCGACACCGGACGACAGACATCCGTTTTATTCGACGAAGATGATCCGAGCAAATCCCATTCGTCGATCATGAGCAAGTTGGATGTCACCGGCGGAAATTTTGGCCAGGCGGCCACGGCCGCTACGCGACTGGAAGCGATATTGGAGCTGACCAAAAACCTCGGCAAGAATCTCACGGTCGATCAGATTCTCTCACCCGTGCTCGACTCCCTTTTTAAGATCTTCATGCAGGTGGACCGCGGCTTCATAATGCTCCGTGATGAAGCTGGTGAACCACAAACGCGCTGTGCCAAGGCGAGGCGTGAAGAGAGTGAAGCGATTCGCGTCAGCCGCACGATCGTTAACCACGTGATGGAATCCAAGGAAGCCATTCTCTCCAAAGACGCATCTGGAGATCAACGGTTTTCAATGAGCCAAAGCATCGCCGATTTCCGCATCCGCTCGATGATGTGCGCGCCGTTGGTGGACAACGACGAAGAAGTACTGGGAATCGTCCAGATCGACACGTCCAACCAATTGAGCACCTTCCAGGATGCTGATTTGGAAGTGATGGCCGGTGTGTCATCCCAAGCCGCGATTGCAATCCAAAACGCGATGTTGCACGAAACCGCGATGGAACAACAAGCGTTGCGGCGCGACTTGGAGTTGGCCGAGACGGTCCAGATGAGTTTGCTGCCGAGCCAACGGCCGGATGCGGGCGAATATCAGTTCTCGGACTTCTATCGCGCTGCCAACAAAGTTGGCGGTGATTATTATGACTATGTCGAGCTGCCTGATGGCCGGTTGGCAACGATTGTGGCGGACGTGGTGGGTCATGGAGTCGCCGCGGCGCTGCTCATGGTCAAGCTCTCGGCCGAAGCTCGTTTTTGTCTGGCCACTTCCACACAGCCAAAGGAAGTGGTGACTCGATTGAACAAACTCCTGTGCGGAGACGACGTGGGGGATCGATTCGTAACGTTGGTTATGGTCGTGCTGGATCCGCGGACACACGAATTGGTCATCGTTAATGCGGGGCATTTCTGTCCGCTGGTTCGCCACCAAGACGGTGCGATGGAAGAGATTGGCGAGGAAATCACCAGCTTCCCGATCGGGATCATCGACGGAGCCGAATACGAGCAATGCACCTACAGCGTGCAGCCGGGCGACACGATCGCCATGTGCACCGATGGCATCATCGAAGCGATGGACGGCAACGCCGACCAATACGGCATGGGGCGATTTCAGGCCCAGCTCAAACGCGAGTTCGCGTCATTGGACGATCTCCCTAAAGCCATCGTGCAAGACGTGCACCAATTCGTGGACGGGCAGCCCCAGGCGGACGATATGTGCCTGATGTGCATGCGCCGCGGGTAGCCCTCGCGATCGGCGGCTCGGATGGTGCCTGCGCGCCATCAACTGGACAAGTCCACAAACTGCTTGCGTATTTCGAATAGCGTCTGCAGTCCCTGTCTCGCTTCGCCCTTTTCGTTCAGCAACCCGCTCCGAGGATATCGCGAACGGTCCTCGTCCGACCACTGGTTCCAGACCACTCCTTGGACATACGGTTTGGCCAAAAGGTGCGGCACGAGATCTCCCACCAATCCTGCTTGAGATGCGGGACTGGGTGAGTTCACACCGTATCCGGTAGGCAGCTCGGCTTCGTTATTCCGGTCGTCCTCCGCCGGAACGCCCCCGGGGGCTCGAAGCATTACGACGACGGGCAGACCGAGGAGCCCCCAATGGTCGATGGTGCGTCCAATTTGGATAATGTCCCGAAGCCCCGTTCCGCGCGGCCAGTATCCGAGATTCAACTCGACTCCCAATATTGAAACATTGAGGTCCATCCTCAGCATCGCATCGGCAAAACTGATCGGCGGAGGCTCATTGGGCGCACCGCTCATGTATTCGCCCCAAGGCTGGTCAAAGCTGATCATCACGGGAGTTTCTTGGTCCAACTGTCGCAAGGTGTTCACGGCGGAAATTGCGATGTTGAGACGAACATCTTCGTCCAACGCCAAGGCGTCGCGCATGTTGATCTTGGAAACGCAGTGCCACAGCTGGACCTGCTCTCGATAACGACGTACAACCGACTCGATGTAACGCTGAACGTACGCGTTGAGGTTACTGGGGTCGTCCTCCCAGAGGTACAGCCAATCTGGAAATCGCGACGAATCGAAACTCAACAGCGGGCCGCCACAAACTCGCAAGCCGGCCTCTTTCGCCCAATCCATCTGTTGGTCATGCTGAAACCACTTCCACTCACCAGCGTTTTCTTCAGCATCGCGCCACCCCAGCGGGACGTTGACCATATTGAATGTACGACGGAACCACTCAGACTGTTTTGGTGACATTCGTCCTTGGCCAAGCATGCAACCTAGCAGGCAAAACCGGTTCGGCTGCGTCGCACGGCGGACCGCGTAGGCTTGATTGGTATAATTCCAAACCAGCGAACGAACGAGCTCCAAGCCATAGTGAAGGGCCGACACGGCCTGGGCCTCGGCGCCGGAGGGGTCCGTGTCCTGCCGTGTGGCGGCGCCGGCCAACAATCCGGTGGCTTCTTGAAGTTTTTGTCGGACCGTATCGGTGGTCTCCAACCCGCGCATCTCCCACTCGTGCAACTGGTTCGTCAGCCGATTCAGCGTGCCGCGAGCCAACTCGACAGCTAGTAAATAGGGCGCGCGTCGTTGCACCAACGTCCCCGTCGTCAAGACCTGCTCGCCGTGTGAGCCCGTGCGCCACGGGATATGGAAATGCCCGGATTCGGGGGACGACCGCGAGAATACGAGCAGGTCGCCCTCCCAAGCCGCCCGCGCGCTGACGGGCGTACCTTCCAAGTCAGCCATGTAAGCGCGTTCGACCAGCTCCTCGGGAAATCGATCGCGTTGGACTAACTGAAAAGAGACCGTTCCCATGTTCTGAATGATTCGAGGAGCCGCCGTGCGGCCAGTGTTCCTGGTTTTTGAAAAAAATCCTAGATTCCTTCGACATTTGATCGCCAGAGGAGACCGGATGGTCACGCCCGCCCGTTGGCGGGCAGAAACGACCAGCCTACCTACAATATCAATGCGGAAAGCCGACCAGTCTCAAAAGAAAGCCTGGCATGGTGGGGCGACGGGTCGCCAACACGCGGGATTGTCAACACAGTACGCGTTGTGAGTCTATACCAGCTCGAAAGTGGAGGCAACTCGCATATCCCCGCAGAACGGCGCGGCGGCGTACTAGCCGATGCCCAAATCCATTTGATATACTCCCACCAACACCTAGCTGGGCGAGCTAGGCGGGGCGGTCGAAACATGGAATACCCGTACTTAAAGGAACTACGATTATGGCACAATCTGTCTTGCTTCAATCATCGCTGGTTGATTACCCCGTTCATCGTGGCAAAGTCCGCGATATGTATGATTTAGGTAATCGCATGCTCATGGTGAGCACCGATCGCATTAGCGCGTTCGACTGGGTGCTGCCAACGGGAATCCCGGATAAAGGGCGTGTATTGACTCAAATAAGTGATTTTTGGTTCGATTGGCTCCCCGTCGAACATCACGTGATTTCCACGGACGTGTCGCGGATGGATCTGGCCGAAGAGATCGACCGCGGGCCGTTGGAAGGACGCACCATGTTGGTTCGCAAAACGGACGTCGTCCCCATCGAATGCGTGGTCCGTGGCTATCTCTCCGGGTCGGGTTGGAAGGAATACCAGCACAACGGCCAGATCTGCGGCATCTCGCTACCGAAGGGTTTGCGGGAATCGGACCAGTTGGACGAGCCGATTTTCACACCGGCCACCAAGGAAGAGTCCGGACACGACGAGAACATTTCCTTCGATCGCATGGTGGAACTGGTCGGTCGCGACCTGTCTGAAGAGCTGCGTGATCGCAGCCTCGACATCTACCGCCGCGGTGTGGAGTTGGCCCGCGAGCGAGGGCTGATCATTGCCGATACCAAGTTCGAGTGGGGCCAGGTCGACGGAGAATTGATTCTCATCGACGAAGTACTCACGCCGGACAGTTCGCGGTTTTGGCCAGCAGACCAATATCAACCGGGGCAAGGCCAGCCATCCTTCGACAAACAGTTCGTCCGCGACTGGTTAACCACAGCGGGATGGGACAAAGACAGTGAGCCGCCCGCGCTACCGGATGACATCGTCAGCAAGACGCGAGAAAAATACGTCGAGGCGTTCGAACTGCTCACCCAGCGGACGTTTGCGTGGTAAGCGCCGATGGCATTGAGAGCGCCGATGGTATTGACAGTGGACGAGTCGAATCCACGGTCGCCGGCGTTCCCTTCCAACGACCTGTCGTGACGTGGATGCAACGGTAAAATGGCTCTATCCGCAGCTCGGTTGCCTCGGTCGTAGCGACGTACGTCGAAGCCCAGCTGCGCTCAGACACAGCGGCAAGACACAGCCGCTCAAGACACAGCCGCTCAAGACACAGCCGCTCAAGACACAGCCGCTCAAGACACAGCCGCTCAAGACACAGCCGCTCAAGACACAGCCGCTCAAGAATCTGGCTCCAATTCGTCCAACGAGACGCCTAGCTGCCGCGCGCGGATCGCGTTGCCGTGTGCCTGCGGCGTATTCGCGACGGACTCGTACAGTTCCCGCGCCTGGCGGAGCTTTTCCGCTTCGCCGTCTCGCCGACCGAGTAGCTCGAAGACACGGGCCAAATTGTATGACGCGCCGTGAGTCCAAGGTCCGCTGGGATTGGCCGCCAGGGTCCGTTTCTCCAGATAGGCAATCGCGACGTCGTAGTTTTGGTCCTCTTGGGAAATCAATCCCAGCCAGTAACTGGCCGTCCCCTTCGCTTCGGTGATGGAGGAAACGGTGACGGCGATCAGATTTTGCCTCAACACCGGTTCCTCGGGCAGTCGTTCGCTGAGGCCGATCTGCTTGCGAGCCTCGGCGGAGTCACCGATATGCTCGATAATCTCGTCGGGAACTCGGCATTGAAGATATAGCTGCGTGGCGCCGGGGTCCAGCGAGTCGCCACGAATTTTCCCGAGAAAATGAAGTCGTCGAGCCTTCGCCAACACAGAGCCATCCACGAACAACCGCCGATCGCGCAGCTGCCGCGCGGCAAAGCTGCGATCACCAGACATGGTCCTGGCAAACTGCCATTGAAAATACGGAAGCGTCCACAGCGATGCGTCTTGGATCGCGTCATGCTCGGTGAGTCGACGACGAAGAACCGAAGGTTTCGCTGTCAATACCATCTTGGCGTCACCGGATAAGCCAGCCTCGATAAGTTTCATCCGCTGGGACAAAGCCTGTTCGGTTGCGTCGATCAGGGCAACCAAATTACCCAGGTCACGCTTGCTGTATCCATATCTGCGTTCGTTGCTGAGATCCAGGCGACGCAACCAACCAGGATTGGCAACTAATTCCGTGAGCGTCGCGACCCCTCGGCCATCGCCGTCGGGGAAAGGCAATCCCATAACGGGGTCGAACAGGTACAGCCGATCGCCAATCACGGCGGCCGCCAACCACGGCTCTGGAGCCGATTCCTTGTCGACGGCCAACATCACAACGGGCAGATCCAGTTGCCTGGCGATGAGAATCAGAATGCGGGCGCGAGTCCAGGCATCTCCGTGGCCGGTCAACAGCGCCTGCCAGGCAAATCGCGTCACACCGGGCGGAACTTCGATCAACCGTTCTGCCGGCAAACCGGTGGCGTCCACAATCTCAAAAGGATCCAACTGGATGTTCCTCACTACCCAATCGAATATCTTGATACAGCTGCGCAGGTTAGCCGTATCGCCGCGACCGAGCGTGTCGGCCTGTTCGTCCAGCCACCGATCCCACTGGGACCCAACCAAGTCTTGCTGAACGATGACCTTTGCTAGGTCGCGTGTCCAAGTCGCTTCGCGAAGCGTCAGCACATCGTTGAAATTAAACTTCAACCGCGACAAGGCCGCCGCGTCGCGTCGCAGCCGGAGCTGGTCGGGCAACCGATTAAAAAGAGGATCGGCGATCCAACCTTCCGCGGGTCGCTGAGATACGGTCCATTGGTTCAAGTTCGTGTGTATCTTCTCAATGGCGGAATTCTCAGTGTATTGCTCGAAATACTCCAGGAAATCCATCGCCGTCGCAAAGTGGTTCTGCGATTGCGACTGGGTCTGACGGCCATCTAAAGTTTGAATTCGCCGCAATTCCGACTGGGAATCATCGCGGCATCCGTCTGCAAAAAAGAGCCACGACGAGGCCACCGCTAGGAGGAGCAATCCCAACTGAATCCGCCACCGATCCATCATGGATGGGCCTCCACGCACTTTCTGATCGCGACCAATCCCTTTAGCACTCCGGCGACCTCGTCCAACTGAATCATGTTCGGACCGTCGCTAGGTGATGCAGACGGATCGAAGTGCGTTTCCATGAATACCCCATCGACCCCGGCCGCCATGGCCGCGCGTGCCAGCGGGCGAACCATATCACTCCGCCCTCCGGTGGCCCCTCCTAAACCACCGGGCTCCTGCACACTGTGAGTGGCGTCAAAGACCACTGGAAATCCGAGTCGGCGCATTTCGATAAGTGATCGCATGTCGTTCACTAAACGCCCATAGCCAAAGAAGGTCCCGCGCTCGGACAATAGAACGGACTGGCACCCCGAACCGGTCAGCTTGCCCGCTACATGTTCCATGTCGCCTGGCGCCATGAACTGACCTTTCTTCACGTTGACCGCCCGGCCGGTTGCCGCCGCGGCCATCAGCAAATCAGTTTGCCGACACAGAAAGGCTGGAATTTGGAGCATCTCACAAACCTCCGAGACGGGCGCGGCATGTTCCGGCAAGTGGATATCGGTGGTCACCGGCACGCCGAATTCGCGTTTGATCTCGGCCAGTATCTTGAGGCCATCGTCCAGCCCTGGTCCTCGATACGACGACAAGCTGGTTCGGTTCGCTTTATCGAACGAAGCCTTGAACACTAGTTGGACCGGGAGGCCATCGGTGAAGGCGGCCAACTCGTTAGCAATGCGGCGCGCGGACTCCAGGTCCTCCAGAACGCAAGGCCCGAGAATCGCCAATAATTCGCAGTGATCACCGCATTGGTAGTTGCCAACTTGAACTCTAACTTTTTTCACAACTGATTCAATCTCCTTGGTGAATGGCTCCTTGGGAAATGGCTCCTTGGGAAATGATAGTCTGCCGAACAAGATGGGCCACTAGGGCTGGGGCACTGATGCTGGTCCATTGTCAATATCGGTCACTCGGTTCGCATAATGAGACGTCTCACTATGGGAGGCGACATGAGATTCCGTCCAAGCCGAATTTTTCCGGTTTTGTAACTGGTCGAATCTGCACCACTCACGTCGTTTGAATTGATTGAAAATGAATCGGCGATGGACGCCAGCTCTGCCATTTACACCGCGTCTCAATTTGAGAGCATCATTGTAAATCCTTCCCAGGTATCGATTTAGGATGCAAGATTCGTCGGATCTTGCGATCTGTGCGCCGTTGGTATGGTTCATGCATCTTATCGGCTTCGTCTTTGGACAAAAACGATAATTACAAACCGCTTAGTACGGAATGGCCCGCGGGGCCTCTGACGCTAATTTTCCGGGACGGTTGCCTTGCCCCTGATCGTCCCGGCCGCCAACTAGTACTTGGCACGTCAGGGGTCCCCATTTTTTTTGGCTCATCCGGCTAAAGCGTGCCTGGACCGTAACAGGTGGGGTGAAAACGACTTTTGACACCAATAGGGTGGATATTCGTCGATCCTGCGGAAGTTGCTTCCAGCCGCCGACGAATCACCGAGGTACGGCAGAGAGTGCAACATTAAGAAGTTGTTCGATTTGTCGCCACAAGTGGTGACGCCGCTCCAGTGGATTGGCCAGAATCCGCGCTTAGGCGGTGTTAGGAAATAACTTGTCCGAGATTCGACGTTAGAATGAGCGTCCACGGGTTCGAAGATATTTACGGCCATGGCGTGACAACCACATGCCCGTACGACGAGCCCAAAGGAGTCACTTCTTGTCTAGTGAAAGACCTCGATTCCCAACGTCAGGGCATTCACGTAAACTCCGTCGCGAGCGGTGCTGGCGAATCCGAAGGATGGCAATGTATAGACGGTGTTACCCGAGGCCCGAGCCACCTCGCCGATGTACATGCCGGTGTATCCAGCTCGCAAACGGAGGAACCTAGTCGGCGCGAAGGCGGCATCCAAACGCCATTCAAACACCGGTGAGTACTGGTTTGATTCAAACGTATTCCGGATCGCCATTTCGGTCAGGTTAATCGGACGATTGACATTTCGACCGCCCGGTTGGGCCGCGTCGTGTGCGGACGCCGTGGCTGTTGCGTTGCTGGCCACAATCCCGGTCTGCTGTCCATCAATCAGATTGATACCGTTCAAGCAGCGAATGTCACTAGAGAATCGGACGGGGCCCTCACCACTATACAGCTGGAGGCCAAATTGCGGACCGATAATAAAGTTTTCGATGCTGGTGTTAAGGGTCGTCTCGTCGTAGAGCCCACCGGTTCCGCGAACGTTGAAGACATCATCGATATCGAGATACCGGACACCGAAAAGCCACGACATACCGAATCCATGCGAGCAGGCGAACTCTTGAAACCGCCCGCCGATGGCGGACGTAAGAGTCAAATCTAATCCGGATATGTCGATGTAGGACGTGGCGGTCAGCTCATTAAAGACCGGCACGTAACTGACGAGATCGTCGTTATCTTGGGGCGCCGTTTGATCCGGCGTACCGTCGAAAGGGGCAATGAAAGTGCCGGGATTGGCCGGATCGGGGGTACCGAGGTCTTGGCCGCTGCGTCCAAAAATCATATCCCCGTCCAGATCGTCGTCGAACGTATCGGCGTCGGAATCTTGGAATCCGAGCAACACGCCAACTGGATCGTTAAAAAGCATAGTCGCCCCCGGTGGCCTGCACCGAGTCGGTTCGGTCCAACAGCAGGACGGACGCCAACCAGCCGAATTTAGTCTTCGGGTCGACCAAGCCGAACTCGAGCCGATCGCCGTTTTGGGGATCGTCCGAGACGAAGCTGGTGTCGAAACTGTTGGCGAACGGAAATGGGACTCCGTTGGAAATGAACGTGCCGGCCGCCGCTGGATCGCCGATGGAAGCCACCGCTGGCTCGGAAACGGTGAAATACATCAGATCCCAACGGAAGAAAAAACCGGGGCCTTCAGAGCACTCTTGCACAATCGACCCTGGCCCACAAAGTGACCCGCTTTGCATGTTGCCGCAGTTTCCATTGCCGTAGTTTCCGCCGCCGTAGTTTCCGCCGCCGTAGTTTCCGCCAAATGTGGAGAAATTAGTGGCCGCCCCACCGTTGGCGTACCATCCACCAGCATTTGAGCCTTGATAGGGCGAAGGGCCGGCCATCGGCTGGGATGGGACCATCGTGCGGGTCGACGAACCCACCGCAGCCGACCTGCCCGACGCATCATCGCCGGTTGGCGGTAAAATGGTGACGTTCGGATCGGCGAACGTCTGCCCCGGATCGGATTGGTGTCCCGGATTGGATTGGGAGAACGGTGGCAGGTCGGGTCGGTTTTCGCCGGCTGGCGTGCCAGTTTCCGTTTCCGCGATTCGGTATTCCTGTTGTGCCCACGACGTCACGGTGTGCGACGTTAAAAGGAGCGTTAGTGCCAAACCGGCAAACTGATGCTTTCGCATGGACGTGGTCCCCATCCTTGGGTATTAAGCGAGGCGTACTTGCCATCCGCCCGCAACCGTCAACGCAATGAGACGATCGCTACATTCCTTGTTGACGTTCGGTTCGTTGTTTCCAGACTGTTCACGTTTTGAGTTGCGACCCTGGAAACCCGTACAGCCGTCACGACCGGACGCCGGATAACCGTCAAACTTGACCGAAGCGGCAGATATGGGCGTCCCGTACCGGGCTCCGCACTGGCTCACGACAATGCCGCTCAGGATTTCGACGCCTAAAGTGACGGTGTAATCCTAGGTCGTGGAGTTCGCGTGACCCGGGCCTACGGGGCTTCCGCTTGGTAAGAATTGGGCTGGCGAGAGGGGCTGGCGGGAGGGACGGGCTGGCCGCGGGCTGGCGAAACGGAGACTTTTCGCCCTGCAACGGTGGACGGATGAAAGGGGTCGGGAGATTGCCCGTTGGGCTGGCTCGGTTGAGTGGTTACTTGGCGCCGACCAGGGCCATGGATAAGAATGCATGACTTGCGAATTGGACTGGGAACCACGAATCGAGAAACGTTTTAAGGTAAATCATCCTTCCCATGAATGAACTCAAGACATTCACCGGAGAGGCCATTGCGAGAGCGGACGCTGTCGAGCCATTGGTCAAGCAAGCCATGGATCAGGGCCAAGGTCTGTTGCGCCTCATCCCTAACTGGGTTCCACGTTACTTCTTGCATCCAGGCAAACGAATTAAGCTGGCACCGAACGATTGGTACGCTTACGGAGCCCAGCGGGGCGGGATCGACGAACGATGGTTCTCCAGCACGACTGATGCGGCGAATGAAGGGCGCGTGTGGCATGAGGGCCAGAGCGTTTGCAAAGTAGACAACCAGCTATTTTTGCTGAAAGAAGCGGTCGCATGTGCGGGAAATCGCCTCATCGGTTCCAACATGTATGAGTCGTACGGACGTTGGCCTGTCTATTCGAAATTCTTCGACAATATGGGCCCGATCCCACATCACATGCACCAGCGGCAGGAAGATGCGGAGCTGGTCGGCCAAGAAGGAAAACCGGAAAGCTACTACTTTCCTCCTCAGCTGAACAACGTCGACAATAACTTCGCCTACACCTTCATGGGGCTGGAACCAGGTACCACCAAGGATGATCTCCGCCAATGTCTGGCCGACTGGAGCCTGGGCGACAATGGTATCCTCGATCTTTCCAGAGCTTATCGGCTGAAACGGGGCACGGGATGGTTAATTCCGCCCGGAGTGCTCCATGCTCCTGGATCGCTCTGCACTTACGAGCCACAGTGGGGAAGCGACGTGTTTGGCATGTATCAATCTTTGGTCGAGGGCCGTGAAATCCCTTGGTCGTTGTTGGTGAAGGACATGCCCGCGGAAAAGCACAAAGACCTGGACTTCATTGTGGGCCAATTGGATTGGGACAAGAACGTCGACACACAGTTCAAGCAGAACAATTACCTGGAGCCGATCGTGGATGAATCGGCCAGTGGTGATGGATATGCGGATCGATGGATTGTTTACGGTACGATTGACGGCCAACAGCTGTTTAGCGCCAAAGAATTGACAGTGCGGCCCGGCGTCCAGTGCGAGTTCAAGGATTCTGGCGCCAGCGGCTGGATTACCGTCCAGGGTAGCGGTCGCATGGGAAGCTTGGCTTTACAGACGCCGGCGATGATTCATTTCGGCGAGCACACCGAGGACGAGGTTTTCATTAGTTATGAGGCGGCGACGTCGGGCGTCACGGTTGAAAATACCGGTAGTGAGCCGTTGGTGGGTCTGCGGTTTTTCGGCCCAAACACTCATGACAACTACCCCGCGGTCGGAGATCACGCCCCATAGTCACCTTCGCCCGCGGCGTTGGTAGGATTTACTCACCACCATCTAACCCGAGATTACCTAGACATGTCCAAACCATTCCCCAGGCTCCACAATGCGGCGTGGCCGGGCGTCGTTGGCAAAGACCCCGACAGCGATCAGCCGCCCATCGAGCTCACCACGATGCTGGACCTCACCGCGGCGGCCGAAGTGGACGGTGTGAAATTTGACGGTGTCGATCTGTTTCTTTTCGACCCGCACGTTAGCATCGACGCCTCGGCCAGCGACCTGCGGGCGTTAGCTGACGCGGTTCGCGAGCGGGACCTAGTGATCGGCTCAGTGGTTGCCCCTGTATGGGGACCGACGGGGGGTGGTTCGGCGATGGGAGACGATTCCGAGCGAGAGAATTTCTTGACTCAGGTGGACAAGGGATGTCGAATCGCATCGCAGCTCCGGGAGTTGGGCGTCCGACCGTACGGCGTCGTGCGGATTGACTCTTCTTGTAGTCCCACCGATTGGGTGGCGGATCCGAATAAGAACCAACAACTCGTGGCCGATACGTTTAGCAAAGCCTGCGACATCGCCGATGCGCACGGTGAACGGTTGGCGGCTGAAGGCGAGATCTGTTGGGGTGGCATGCACTCTTGGCGAGCTATGACCGATTTACTCGAGCGGGTTAACCGTCCCGACACGCTGGGATTTCAAGCGGACATGGCGCACACGCTGCTGTACACGCTGGGTTATAACGCACCCGACGATCGGTTGTTGCCTGCGGACTACGATTGGAGCGATCCAGCCCCATTGGACGACGCGCTGAGGCAGGTCACGGCATCCCTAAGACCGTGGACGACCGATTTCCATGTTGCCCAAAACGACGCCACGGTGCACGGCAGCGGCTCCCATGACAAGACGGGCCGGCACTGCTTGCCGAATGACCCCAATGGCAAGCTAGACATTCCGCGCCATTCTCAGTATTGGCTGCGGAACACCGACGGAGAACTGACGAAGAGGTGCCAGCATATTTGTTGGGACGGCTGCATGTTCCCCAACGAAGTGATGCGCAAACCAGAGACCTGGAACGACATCCTAGCGGCCATGGCTTCAGTCCGCGAAGCCCATGGGTGGGATGCGTAACCAACCAGCAACGGGAAGGTGGTCGCGCGACAAGTCAGGTCGTTAAGTTTTCCCCAAGAACCAAGCGGCCCTAAGTGGTAATTCAATCCGAGATGCCAAGGTAATCAAATAATGTCCAAACCGATCCGTGTCGGCCTTATCGGCTATGGCTTTATGGGACGTGCCCATTCCAATGCTTATCGACAAGTCAACAAGTTCTTTGAGTTGGAACACGCACCGGTCTTACAGGCCTGTTCGGCGAGGAACGAAGAGAAAATCAAGAAGTTCGCGGACAATTGGGGATACGCTGGCTACGAAACCGATTGGCGGCGGCTGATTGAACGTGATGATATTGATCTGATTGATGTGGCGTCGCCAAATCATACGCACCACGATATCGTGATCGCAGCCGCCGAAGCGGGCAAAATCGTGCTATGCGAAAAGCCACTGGCCATGAATGCCGCCGAGGGCGAAGCGATGCTGGCTGCCGTGGAAAAAGCGGGCGTAGCCAATATGATTTGGTACAACTACCGTCGCATTTCGGCCATCGCCCTGGCCAAACAGATCGTGGAGGAGGGTCGCGTTGGGCGTCCGTTCCACTATCGGTCAGTCTACAACCAGGATTGGACCATTTCGGCGGACGTGCCACAAGGCGGACAGGCTCTATGGCGGTTGGACGTCAAGGCGGCGGGCAGCGGAGTGACTGGAGACCTGCTGGCTCACTCGATCGATACGGCTGAATGGCTCAACGGCCCCATTCGCAGGGTCACCGCCAAGACGGAAACGTTCGTCAAGGAGCGCCAACACGTCGAGACTGGCAAGATCGAGCCTGTCGGGATTGATGACGCCTGTATGTTCTTGGCGGAGTTCGAGAACGGTTCGATGGGCACGTTCGAGTCAACTCGTTATGCCCGCGGTCGCAAGAACGCGAACTGCTTCGAGATAAACGGGGATTTGGGAAGTATTTATTTCAATCTGGAAGACCCCCAGTATCTTGACTATTTCCAATACGCCGATCCACGCACCGGTGACAAAATCGAAGACCATCTGACAGGCTGGCGGCGCATCCACGTCACCAATTTCGAGCATCCCTACATGGACCACTGGTGGGTGCCGGGCTGCACAACCGGTTACGAGCACACCTTTATCAACGCATTGGCCGACTTCCTCCAGGGGCTGGAGATGGGCCAACCGGCCGAGCCTAGTATCGCCTGCGGACTGCGCACCCAGCGAGTTTGCGATGCGGTACTGGCGAGCGCCCGGAGCGGGCAATGGGTGGATCTGTAGGTCCTGCCGCCGATCGAGCTCGCCCATGGCCCTTGATCACCAACAGCCCTTGATCGCAAGCAAGACACGGTAAGAGCGTCCGATACGCCGAACTGGAAGCGTAATCGTTAGAGCGATTCCACCGGAGCTTGGGCGACTGCAGGACTCGGTGGCTGGGCGAAAACCTGATAATTCAACCTTCGCACCTCGCGCGTCGATAAAGCCCAAAAGCCCAACTGGTAATTGATTCCTCTCCAATGCACGCGCCGAGCGAAAATAACTCGCAGCCAGGAGCCGGCGTAGAGCACCAGATTCACTGAGATCGCCAGCGGAATCATCGCGACGTGGGCCCATCCGCCCGAGGTCGGCAAACTCTCACCACGTTCCGCCTGAAGTCGTGCCACCGTCCGATCCAACCAGAGCAATAGAACAATGAGCGAGGTGGAATGGGCCGTGAGTCCGGTGACTGACAAGACGACGGGAAACGCAGCTCCCCGCCAGACGCCGACGACCAACGCTGACAGCGATATCGTCAGTCCGCTGAACAAAGCCATTGCGATGAGTGTGAGCCACGCCCATGATGGATGGTAGAGCACCGCCACCAGCAGCTGACGATGGGACCATCCAAAAAAGCTGGAAATGCGCGTCGATTCATTGTTCGCCATGAAGACACTGGGTACAAACACAATCTGCTTGCCAAGACGTGACACATGCCTGTAAATCATCGTATCTTCGCACAAGGCGTTTGCCCATTTAGAAGGTAAGTCCGCCTTGCGTAGAAAGTCCATGCGAATCGCCAAGGATCCACCCCACGGAACATGGAAGCAGTGCATCTGGATCACGGCACCAAAATTCCATACATATCGAAGAAGCGAACCCCAGGAGCCGGCGGGCGGCCGATACCAACGGTTGCCTGTCGACGCAGCTGCCCCAGGTTGGGTCAATGGGGGCCGCCAATTCCCTTAGCCATGTTGCGTGCGGCCGCGTGTCAGCGTCCATCAACGCAACAACTTCTACCGACTCGTCAAGTTGGTTGATCGACTGGACCAACGCACTACACTTCAAACTGCAGGTTTCACGACGCTCTTCCAGGAAGGTCACCCTTAAGTTGGCTGGGTTGAGCTCATCACGAATCGATTCCACGACATTAACACTCGGATCATCTGGATGATCAATGACCAGGTGCACCTCAAAGTCGGGATAGTCCTGATTCACCAACTGGACCAACGATTCGCGCAGCGAAGGATCGGTACCTCGCAAACACAAAATGGTGGTGACGCGCGGCAATTCGTTATCGGGTACTTCCGCCGGCTTGTAGCGAGAGGCGCCCCGGACGAGATGGATGGTCATATAGGCCTGAATCAAGATCAGGCCGAGAAGAGTTAGGAGTCCAATGAGGGCGAAGACATTCAACATACTTTTGGCGGTCAAACGGTTCGTCGAGGCTGCATTGATTTACTCCATTCGGACTGCAACCGCCGCCGTTGTCACGGCGATGGATGGCGAAAATACGGAGTTCCGCGATCTTACCCTGTGCCTGACAGACCGTTGGCCACATGGATTGGCTCTTCCAAACGATACTCGACGAGTCCGAAAATGTATACTCCCGGCGCGTGGGAATCACTCCTTCGGCATCTTCATCGGCAAATACGCCGGGCGATGGCCGGCGATTACACAGAGGTTTTAGCGCCAGTCTTGGACCGCTCGAGACTCAAGTCAGGCTTCGAGATTCGTCACCGGCATCCATCTCAAACTTGGATTTCCCGCCGCCGACATACGCCCCAGCAAAGAATCCCCGCCATGGCCATGGCGAATGCGACGGGCTCTGGAATGGGCCTCGTAAGCAGATTGTCGATGGCGAAAAAAGTCGGCGTGTTAAGGAATTCAGTGCCCCCTCCGAAATTCGAGGTATCGGTCGAGGCTAGCGCGAAGAGAAGGGTGTCGGCCCCGCTTAGAGACACCAACGATACGGTTGTCCAGTTGTCCAGCAGGTCCATGCCATCGGCCAAAACGATGTCGACACTACCAATCTCCAACCCGCTGGACTCGCCAATAATCGTCACGGTGAACTGGTCATTGGGTCCAAAGGGACCGCCAAAAGCATCCCCATTCACCACATTGTTAGCCGCCCAAGTAGTGTTGGCTATGTCGACGCTGGTTACCATCTCTCCAGCCGGTAAGACAATTGGGATTTGGGGAGCGGTCATTCTCGTTACGGGGTCCACGGCGGGATCAATAATGACTGCAATGGCATACGTTGTGTTCGCGCCATTGGGGGGCAAGTACGCGGTGGAGGTTTGGGCCAAGAATTGTGGGTTGGTGGGGAACAAGCCTCCTGGATCAAGGCCCAGATCTTGATTCAAAGCCGAATTCGAGTAGACCCAACCTTCCCAGCAACAATCAAACCGCGTCTGACCAAAAAAAGCGGCTCCGCCGCTGGTGAAAACCTCCGCAGCCGCGGAATCGGAACTCGGCAGCACGAGATCTTCGAAATCCACGTCAGCGAGTGCAAGTTGTCCGCCCGCGCGGACAAGATAAAGCACGAAGATCGAGACCAAGAACCACCGTCGATCGAGCAAATTTCGCATCACAATCCCCTTGTTCATACTGGCTACCAAATGGAAAAATGATTGGTAAAAAATCAAAAGCCCGATACAACTTCACCACCGGCCCTGGTGCAGATGGCACCCAGCACGTACAACTCCAAATCTTCAGCGAGAAAGCCAGCATGACCGTCGGCAAACACGACCTGCGCGCCGCCGGGATGATCACTGCGGATATCGTTCTCGAAATGGGGAGCGACGTTGATCGCGAACGCCTGGTCGAACACATTTTGACCATTAATCCACTGGCCCTCGGGCCAATGCGTATCCTCACCCACAATGATTGTGTGGGAGCCGCCGTCAGTGATCTGTTTCAGTGAGACGGCGCGATTAAACACCATGATTCCCTTGGCTGGCTGATTGGGGCCATTGATCCGCTCCCCATAGATCCCGCCATAATCGGATCTGCCTCGGCCGTCAAACGTCGGCTCGGAAGATCGTGAGGTTGGACAACGAAAAACGCGGATGGCCATCGCCGCGCCCCGAGCGTTGAGGTCACCATCGAATGGCGACTGCAAATCAAGCAGGTCGTACAGCTGTTGCTCGTCCAAGAATGGCAGCAGAAACGCCGACCAAGCCAGATGCAAATGGGCCGGATCGCCTTGCCATGGTCGGTAGTCGGTACATCCAACCGGAAAGCTCTCGTGCGTCGTGTGATAGGTATGGAGGGCCAGCCCAATTTGGCGGAGATGATGGAGACACGTGGCGCGCCGTGCCGACTCTCGGGAGGCCTGGACCGCCGGAATCAACAGGGACACCAGAATGCCAACGATAGCAATAACGACCAGCAACTCCACCAAGGTAAAGGCGGGACGCTGGTCATCACGCGCAATTCGTCTAAAACGAGTTGGAAGGCCGCGAGCTCCCTTCCCAGAAACGGGGTCAAATGCCGACATAACGACTCGTGTTTCCGTCCGCACTGTCCACTCAAACGACACAAGCGCCAACCAACCCATCGCACGATCACACTCTTTCATATTGAGAAAGCGTGTCGGACCACAACACGGATGGCAGCTCAAAAGAGTGACTTACGGACCAAGCATACTCCATCGTCCGAATGCCGTCCCTCGCACAGCACCGTTCGCCACGTGTTGGTAGGTCTTCTGACTCTCAAGCCGGAATAGCGGGCCTTCTCGTAAGACTCATCCGGCAGGCGGACGAGATCACAATGGCCAAAACAAAAGAGCGCTAGTCGGGTTATCTTGATTACAGCGGGCGGGGAGCCATCCCGGAATCTCACCGGAGTTCCCTGTTAACCAGCCTCCACGAACTGAGACCGGACACCAACACACGTCACCCGGGAATATATCCGACAAAAAATGCCTGTCAAGTCATTCCGTGGAAAGCAACCATTCCGTGAAAAGCACATTGTCAGCCCGCCTCCCTCAAGCTTTACTTCGAAACTTGCCGATATGGCAGAGACGATGGATTCCGGCGAGTCCCGTGAAATTGCCGATTGCATCGACGTTCTTAACTCTCGAGGGCTGGTTTAGCCCGCTCCAAGGCTTGATAGCGCGCGGCGAACGTCGTGGACCACGGGGCTTGGGAACTACTCCAAGCATGTATTACGAGTGCCTAGCAAAGAGGTAAAACCATATGGCTGTTCGAAGTCGCCTGGCAGCTGGTTATGTTGATCCACTATATCAAGGAACAAGGGATGCCGGTGACGTTGGTCAGCAACGCCACCAACATTGCCCGATTCGCGGACGATATTCTGGAGTGCTGTAAAATCATCTACATCAGCGTGGATGGTCCGAATGCGGAAATCCACAACGAACAACGCCCTGGCGTCTCTGAAAACTTTGACAACTTCAAGGACGTAAAGTCGGCGGTTGAAAGCCACCGCGCCCACGCCTTCGGCGAATATTTAACCCAGACGCTTTTTTCAAACGCGTCTGCTTCCAATCCGGCGTCCACGGTACAATGTCCTGGCTACTAGAACCTGTCCTTGCCGCTGGCCGTCAGCCAGCGACCGGAGTCGCCCAGTCGTCACGCCAATTCAATCGGAAGGATGATCGATGCAGTCAATCCACGACGCCCGCTTGATACAGTTTTCGGGAGCCTTGCTAATCATGATTCATCTCGTTAGTCCCTCCGGAGGTATCGAATACCCGAAGACCGAGCGGATCGACCACGTCGACAATTACCACGGGACTACCGTCGCGGATCCATACCGCTGGTTGGAAGAAGACGTTCGCGAATCCGAACGTGTCGCTCAATGGGTGCAGGCACAAAACAAGATCACCTTCGGATATTTGGAATCGATCCCCGCCCGCGGGCCCATCCAGCGGCGGCTCACCGAACTGTGGGACTACGAGAGATTTAGTTCGCCGTTCAAGCGAGGTGGACGTTATTACTTTTTCAAGAACGATGGCCTGCAGAACCAAGCGGTCCTGTTCGCGCAGAGTGCGTTGGAGGATGAACCACGCGTGCTCATGGACCCCAATCAGTGGTCCGAGGACGGCACCGTCGCGCTCAAGGGATTGGCCTTCAGCGACGGTGGCAAATATGTCGCCTACGGCGTCTCCTCAGCGGGATCGGATTGGTCGACATGGCAGGTGATGGAAATCGAGACCGGTCGCATTCTTGACGACCGTATTGAGTGGATGAAGTTCGGCTCACCCACATGGACTAAGAACGAGCAAGGTTTCTTTTACAGCCGATTCAAGGAACCGAATGACGGGGACGAGTTTCAGTCGCTCAACCTGGACCAGACTGTTTACTATCACCACCTCGGAAATGCTCAAGTCGACGATGAGGTGGTCCACCGCGAACCAGATCATCCCGATTGGGGCTACATGCTGGACGTCACCGAAGACGGTCGATATCTGATCCTCGCGATCTGGAAGGGCACCGATGACAAATACCGCGTCATGTATCGCGACCTGCAATCGACCGACAAACGGCCGGTGAATCTGATCGATCACTTCGAAAACGAATACTCCTTCGTCGGTAACGTGGGGAGCCTCTTCTACTTCCAAACGGATCTTGACGCGCCCAAAGGCCGCATCCTTGCCATCGATATCAAACAGCCTGAACCGGCGAACTGGCAATCCGTGATTCCCGAGGCGGAGGAGACGCTCTCGTCCGTGAGTTTGGTGAATGATTCGTTGGTGGCCAGTTACCTCAAGGATGCCAAGACGGTGGTGAAAATAGTTTCGCGAGAGGGCATTCCGATCCGCGACGTGGAGTTCCCCACGATTGGTAGCGCCAACGGGTTCGCGGGACGACACGACGACACGGAGACCTTCTATTCGTTTTCGAGCTTCGCGACGCCACCGAGCATCTACCGCTATGACCTGGAATCTGGAGAAAGCACACTTTTGCGCCAAGCGAAAGTCGACTTTGATTCAGCCCAATTCGTCGAGAAGCAGGTATTCTACGAAAGCCGAGATGGCACGCGAATTCCCATGTTCCTGGCCCATCGTCGCGGAATCGAACTTGACGGTACCAACCCCACTCTACTCTACGGGTATGGTGGTTTCGCCATTTCGTTGACGCCAAGTTTCTCGGTCGCCCGCGTGGCATGGATGGAAATGGGGGGGGTATTCGCCATGCCCAACCTCCGCGGCGGAGGTGAGTATGGGGAACAATGGCACCAAGGAGGAACAAAGCTCAACAAGCAAAATGTGTTCGACGACTTTGTTGCCGCCGCGGAGTGGTTAGTCGACGAGGGTTACACCAGTCCACCCAAGCTGGCGATCCAGGGTGGTAGCAACGGAGGTCTGTTGGTCGGTGCCTGCATGACCCAGCGTCCCGAACTGTTTGGAGCCTGCTTACCCGCCGTGGGTGTGATGGACATGTTGAGGTTTCACCAATTCACCTCGGGACGGTATTGGGTCGACGACTACGGGAGCGCTGAGGATCCAGACCAGTTCAAGGCATTGCTGGCGTATTCACCCTATCACAATCTCCAGAGCGACACCGCCTATCCGCCCACGATGGTCACCACCGCCGACACGGACGATCGAGTGGTTCCCGGGCACAGCTTCAAATTCGCGGCCGCCCTGCAGCACGGACATAGAGGCCCGGCGCCCGTGTTGATCCGAGTTGAAACCAAAGCAGGACATGGCGCCGGCACGCCTACCTCCAAACGCATTGAAGAAGCGGCGGATGCCTGGGCCTTCTTGGTGAACAATTTGAAAATGGAAGTCAATCTCGACTGACTTCTAATCGATCAACTTGTTGATCGGGTATTCGACAATGCCGGTTGCCCCATTTTCCTTCAGCCGTGGCACGATCGATCTCACGACGGATTCGTCGACGATCGTGTTCACGTCGACCCAGTCTTTATCCGAAAGCTGTGCGACGGTCGGCTTCTGGAGCGCTGGTAATAGTTCGAGGATGCGTTCCAGACTCGCACGCGGGACGTTCATCATTAAGCCGACTTTGTTTTCAGCGGCCAAGCAGGACTGTAACATCAGGGAAATATTATCCAACTTGGTCTTCTTCCAAACTTCGGCGTAGGCATCCTTGTTGGCAATGAATCGCGTCGTGCTCTGCAAAATCTCGGCCACGACGCGGAGTTTGTTGGCTCGCAAGGAACTTCCCGTCTCCGTCACCTCGACGATCGCATCCGCCAACCTTGGCGGTTTGACTTCCGTAGCGCCCCAAGAGAACTCGACTATCGCCTCGACTCCGTGCTGAGTCAAAAAGTTTTGGGTCAGCCCGACCGCCTCGGTAGCAATCCGCTTACCCTGGAGATCCTTCACGGATTCAACAGGTGAGTCTTCTGGCACACACAACACCCATCGGACCGGCCGACGGCTGACCTTGGAAAAGACCAACTCGCAAATCTCGTGGACGTCGGCATGCGTTTCCACGATCCAGTCGTAGCCGGTAATGCCGGCATCCAGAATCCCTTGCTCGACATATCGCGCCATCTCTTGAGCCCGAATCAACAAGCACTCAATCTCTTCGTCGTCGATCGTTGGATAATAGGAGCGAGAAGAAAAAGCGATGTTGTATCCAGCTTTTTCAAAGAGGCTGGCGGTGGAATTTTGCAAACTACCAGCTGGAATACCAAGTTTCAGAATCGAGGAAGTCATGACGCGATCAAGCTGCCTGTAGCGGGGTGAAATTGTAGCGGGGTGAAATTGTAGCGGGGTGCTGTCGTGGCAATACGGTTACGAAGCTACTTCTTGTAAACTTCCGCCGGATCAAAAACTCGGTCACCGACAACCGTGAATTCACCGCTCTCGGCATCAATGCGTCGGAAAAAGCAGCTTCGATAACCTTCGTGGCAAGCGGCCTCTCCAATCTGGTTGACTTTGATCAGCAGCGTATCCGCGTCGCAGTCAAAGTAGATTTCCTGGACCTCTTGGACATTGCCGCTCTCTTCACCCTTGCGCCAAAGCTTCGATCGGCTGCGACTGTAGTAGCAGACTCGGCCCGTCGACAACGTCTCTTGATAGGCTTCGTCGTTCATATACGCCAGCATCAACACATCGCCGCTTGCCTGATCCTGGGCAATCACGGGAATCAGATCACTCTTAGAAAAATCTGGTCCGCTCACTAGGTTGGTTCCTCAATCATGGTGCCGCCATCGGGTTTTTTTTGCCACAACTGCTTTTTTTCCACAACTGCTTTTTTTCCACAACTGCTTTTTTGGCATTGCCGTGAGCCAACTCGACGGTATGTGTAGCCGGGCCAGCCTAGTGTCGGCAAACCATGCAGGATAATTCATCTCCAAGCGATGTTCCACCCATCTATCGCAATCCGATCGAATACGGGTATTGGGGGTAGGGCACCAGGGCCGGCAGCACGGAAATGGTGGTAGTCTCGGTAGTGGGAATGGATGGATTTACCAGCGCCCGGTGGGTCAGCAGCCAATTTGGAATAGCTGTCGATAATCCACGCGGCGGTAGGGCTGTTGGCGCCACTGGGATAAGGATCGGCTGGACGAGCGTTTGGGACGTTCTCACCAAACTGGAGGCCGGAGTGTAGCCGTACGTATGGATGCGTAGCTGAGGAGGGGGTGGCGTGAGTACCGGGCGGTTCAGCGCCCGTCGAGCCAGGTGAAGTGCCAGACGACGGTTGAGGTTGCCAGCCCCTCCAACGCCACCATCGGCCATCGCGCGTTGGGTGGCCGTTAGAGCGATCACGATTCCCGCCATCCACAGTACGAGTTGCGCTGAACGATTCATTTTTTTCTCTCCTCGGCACTGCTTGGCCTGTCTCGATGCGTTGAGCTGAATCCGCCATTTCCCGGATCAACCACCATTTTGCGTCATTCTGTCTATCGAACTAAGCGATCAATGAGGCTGAATGTTACGGCCAAGTGCCGGAGACCGTGCCCTGTGCAGGTCAAACTGTCACCGTTCGGGATCGTCTCAATTCTGCCTAGGACGACTTCAAGTAGCTGACAATCGAAGCGAAAGCCAGCCAAGGCGATCCTGTACTTTGCGCCTTCGCGCCTTCGCGCGAGAATTCGACCTATTTCGCGCGCAAAGACGCGAAGGCGCAAAGTGACAGGATCAACATGGAAGGTGTCAACACCCCGTCTTGGGGTCGGAGTCGGTGCCATATTCGGCGAAGGTGTGGGACTGCACCGCTCGCCATGCGAAAAACCCGGGGGAAATCGCGTCAGCATCAACACCCTCCACAGATACGGCGAATGTTTACCTGGGCGACACGCGTGTCCAGGAATCGTCTTAACTTGCAAACGTGGTCAACTCCGTGACGTGAGACATTCGTGGACCAATGCGAGCACCGTGTTGCCGACCGGATCCAAACAAGCTATTTTCCACCAGTCTTTTAAGTTTTGAGACCAATTCATTGGGGTTCGCTCTCGAATGGGCTCAATTCGATACGAACCCTTCCACAAGGGGAGAACGTCCAACATGCCCGACCGTCCGTGGACCAACTTGATACGACCATGGAGTCCGCTCCTGCTGGTGCCTTTAACATTCGTGGTGGCAGCGAACCAATGGGCCACCGCCAAAGAATGGCCTGAAAAAGGAGCGTATTCGTTTGACCGTTGGGCGGGGCCCGAACTCGGCGTGCAATATGCGATGCCCTCGGCAGCCGACGGTGAGACGCCCATATTGATCGTTGTCCCAGGGGCCAATCGCAACGCAGCTGAGTATCGAGACCAATGGCAAGCTCTCTGTGAGGCCAATCTGTTCATCTGTTTGGCTTTGGAGGGAAGTATCAACTGTTTTCCAACAGAGTATGACTACAACGCTGGAACCGTCGTTAGCTCCGACGGAGTCGTGCAGCCTGAAGAAGAGTGGTTGTTTACGGCCATCGAGTTGATCTTTGATGATTTTTGCGAGCGATTCGGCTCGAACTGCCAAACCTACTCGATTTTTGGCCATTCCGCTGGAGGTGGTTTTGTGCACCGTTTTGCGTTGTTCAAGCCCAATGCCCGGTTCGACGCGGCTGTAGCAGCCAATCCGGCATTCTTTACGATGCCGAATCGAGACTCCATGTACCCGTTCGGACTACGCGGCGCGTCATTGAGTGACGGAGCCACTTCTCGATGGTTTCGAAAAAGGCTTTTCATTCTACTGGGAGACCAAGACACTGGCCCGCGAAGCCGACCGCTCAGCGGCGGTCCCACGGCGAACGAGCAAGGGCCCGGCGTATTCACGCGCGGTTTGCGATTCTTTCGCTCCGCGTTGATTGAGAGTGAGAAGATTGAGGTGCCTCTCCGATGGCAACTTCAAGTGGTGCACGGTGTCGGTCATAGCAACACGGAAATGGCCGCGCATGCGCTGGGATTTCTGTTTCCCTAGCGTAAGGGAGCCGATCCTGCGTTGCCAGCTGCTTTTGGCATGACATTGGATGGATACGACTTGGCATGAAGAACGCGATACTCTGGCTGGGCCCAATCACGGCGATCCTCGTCGGTAGCCTCATGAAAACGGCAGGGGCTGACTCCCCCATGTGTTGGACGGCCGCCATCACCATCCTGACCGCAATCTGGTGGATATTCGAGCCCATTCCCATCCCGGCGACATGTTTCATTCCGCTGGCCCTGCTGCCGCTGGTCGGTGTACTCCAGCCCTCCGAGGTGGGCGAGGCGTACGGACATCACCTGATCCTGCTACTTTTAGGTGGTTTCATGTTGTCCGCTGGCATGGAACGCAGCGGCGCTCACCGTCGGATCGCGCTGAACATGGTGCATTGGTTAGGTGGCTCGGGAGGCCGGCGGCTGGTGTTCGGCTTCATGGCGGCGTCGGCCGTTTTGAGCATGTGGATCTCCAACACGGCGACGACGTTGATGCTATTGCCGATCATCATGGCGGTCGTTGAAAAGGTAAAAGAGGAGCGACTCAAGATCGCCTTACTGCTGGGGGTGGCGTATGCGGCCAGCGTGGGAGGAATTGGTACGCCGGTCGGCACGCCTCCTAACCTGGTATGCATCCAGATCTACCGCGAGTATTTCGACATCGAGCCGACGTTCACTCAATGGATGACGTGGGCCCTACCGGTGGTGGTCGTCATGATTCCACTGGTCGGTCTGTGGCTCACCCGCGGCTTGAAATCCAACCAACGGATCGAACTACCAGCCGTAGGTCAATGGCGGTCCGAAGAGATTCGCACGTTAGCCGTTTTTGCAATGACCGCTCTGCTGTGGGTGACGCGGCGAGAACCGTACGGGGGTTGGAGCGGTGGCTTGGGATTGGAAAACGCCAACGACGCGAGCGTGGCGCTACTGGGCGTGGTAGCGATGTTCGTGATCCCTAACGGCCGTGGCGAAAAACTATTGGATTGGAAAACAGCGGCCAAGATTCCTTGGGGGATCCTGGTCTTGTTCGGCAGCGGAATCGCAATTGCCAAGGCCTTTAAGAGCTCTGGCTTGAGTGACAGCCTGGCCAACCAATTGACTGGTTTGGACCAATTGCCCCCCCTGCTGTTAATCGGCTGCGTCTGTCTGGCGGTAACGTTTATGACTGAAGTGACCAGTAACACGGCCACAACGACGCTCCTCATGCCGATCCTGGCCGCTGCCTCGATCAAGGCTGACATTGATCCTCGGCTCATCATGATCCCCGCCGCGATGAGTGCTAGTTTCGCGTTTATGCTCCCGGTCGCGACCGGCCCTAACGCCGTCATCTTCGGTTCCGAGCAATTAACGGTTCGGACGATGGCCCGCGAAGGACTGGCCCTGAATCTGATCGGCGTCGTGGTCATTACTTTGCTCTTCTTCTTCACTTTCCGGTAATCGTACCTGGCAGACCCCATGCAACACGGCACGCACGGAAAACCGAGGAAGCATCAAGACATCACGGAGTCCGCCACGAGATGGGGGGGCGCGGACAACCGTCTCAGAAATAGCGCGCACGTTTCTACTTGCGGCCGCCCTGTTCGGATACTTCTTCCAGCCAACACCAGCGCCGCCAGCCAGAGAAGATGCGCTGCCGACGGTTCCGGTACGGGCGCTGCAACGGTCGATTGATTCCAGTGAAAGAGTGCATGGTTAAGAGTTTCTGTTCCGACTTGCTCCGAGTTTTCGGGACGACCGTTCAACCACTCCTCGGGCAGTTCGTCGGCACCGGCACCCCAATGAAACAGCACCAGGTCAAGGTCAGCGGCATCCACGACGCCGCTTCCGTCGATGTCGCCAGGCACGTCATGAACAGCAAAGAATAGATTGTCTTGTAGACTCGTTAAGGAGGTATTGGCTTCGAGTATGCCAGCCAACGTCACCGAGTCCAAGTCGATGATAGCGGCTATGTGCGGATTCAATAGGCCCTCGTGGTAGAGTCCCAAGTCGTCATTGAGATAGAAGAATCGGTCACCGTCTCGCAATCGAGCGAATTGATCGGAGATGATCTCAGTACCCAATTCGCCCAAGCTGGATCCAGGTAATCGTTCCTCGGCGAGGATACCGATGATGGCGTCGACGTTGCTGATATTCCCCTCATAGACCGCGGAGAGTGCAGCGGCCAGTCCCGCTTCGGATGGAAAGGCATCAAATGAGGTCACCAGGGGCACCTGATAGGAGACCAGTAATTCCTGATAGTCAGGGATGCCGTGATCTCGGCCCCGCTGGATATCCAACGACAACAGGTCCATTCCTCCCGACCCGGGCGGCCCGAACAACAGGTTGCGCAATTCATCGACCACTCGAATATCGATCTCTTGAGAGACCTGTGAGGCAGCCCCCTTTAGCAATAGTTCGAGATTTTCTGGATTGGACGCAAGAATGTCAGGATTCGCCGATGCCATTGGCAATTCCAGTTGGCCGACGCGGCTACCGTCGTCACGAATCAATTGCACGGCTGGCGACACCGCGCTGTGGCCAAAACGGAACGCGGCATGGGTAAAGGATTGCGTGACCGCCGCGGTCACTCCCGGTTGATAGTCGTAGTCTTGCGCCAAAGGGACCCGGGCCTCGCCCAACAGCGCGGGTAGGAATTCGTTGTAGGTCACGATCTGGAGCTGAGCGGCAACGAGGTTTCGCGCGAGCTGGTACGTCTGTTCGTCGTCCAACTCGGATTGGTGTATCTCGATGAGGTCCACCAATCGATTGTGTTCTCGCATAAAAATGGTTTGCAGAGAGGTGAGCATCACATTTTCGTTAGCACGGACATCGCCGGCTAGGAATAGCCGCGCATCAGGAAACGGACCGTTGTTGTCGTTGGAGAGCAATGCTTCATTGAAGGGCAACAGATTGCCAGCACTTGTGGCCAGCCGCGCGCCCGTGCCGCCGTTGGTTCGCAACGCAGCGGCTCGAGTTGGATCTGATCCGTAGACCTGCGAACCATCCATGTAGCTAGAAACGGAATTGATTTGATGTCGCACTCCGCCATGCCTCGCGATGAAGTTGGACCTGGTGAAGGGGATCGGATTGCCCGCGAGCGGATCGGTCGGATCGTTGACTGCGATGGGCGCGGAACCGTTGGTTTCCGCGCCATTGCTGGTTTGCGTGTGACCGATATCGTGCGTAGCGAATTGGCTCCAAGCCCAAATGTAGTCCGACAATCCACGCGAGCTGGGAAAACTGCCTGATTGGACTCCCACGGCATTGCTGATATCGCGAGGATTGGCGCGCTGCGCGGAAATCATCGTTGATCCAGTCCCATCGCCGGGATACTCAGCGCCGTAGCTAATCCTCGGAATTGGCTGGCCCGCGGCACCGTCCAATGGATCGTTCAAATCGTTGCCCGTACCGTCAAGGCTGGGATACTCCGTGGCCGTCAGCGACAGAACTGGGCCATGGATAAGCAAGAGAATGGTTACGAATATTCTCATGAGGTCGTTCAAAGTACGATTTTTCAGATTTCGGAACATCGCCGCGAAATGAAGCGAAGACGATTGGACAAAATCGGCCCGGGAAATAGTCAGTCCGCATGGAACCCGCGGCTCTCCCCAAAACCCCTCATTCTAATCTACTCTACAATACCAATTATTCCACGGCATGGCCGCCAATCGTCATGCGACTGCCCGCATACGACGGCAGAGACCGATCAGAGTGACCTGCCTCCATGAGTTAGCCCCCCCGCGAGAGGTACGTTCGGCCTTCACGTCCCCCCTCGCGCCTGAGTATGCTGGCGACTCACCGACCCACCCTGCTCGCCGATTGCCCCCAAATACGACTTACAAGAGCCTCATCAGGATGCAGCCGGAAAAAATCCTGCAACAGATATTCCACCACCAGAATTTCCGTGGGCAGCAACTGGATGTGATCCGGCATGTGCTGGAAGATCGGCACGCGTTGGTCATCATGCCGACGGGAATGGGCAAGTCGCTTTGCTATCAGATTCCGGCACTGGTTCATTCCCAAACCCGTGACGCATCGCCCCGCCCCGGTTTGACGTTGGTTATCTCACCATTGATAGCGCTGATGAAGGACCAGGTGGATGCGCTGACGACTCGCAACGTTAGCGCAACTTACATTAATTCGTCCCTATCTCGCCAGGAAAGGACACAACGTTACGATGCGGTGGCCGATGGCCAATTCGATCTACTGTATGTGACGCCCGAGCGATTTCGAAAAACAGAGTACCTGGAAGTGATCGTTCGGCGCGAGGTCAGGTTGCTGGCCGTTGACGAAGCCCATTGCATCAGCGAGTGGGGACATGACTTTCGTCCGGACTATACAAGATTGGAAGAATTCCGCCATCTCCTTGGGGAACCGCCGACCATCGCCTTAACCGCCACGGCAACGCCCGACGTCCAACGGGACATTATCCGGCAATTGGGACTGGGTCTAGACGACGTTCGCTTGTTTCACGAAGGAATCAATCGACCAAATCTAGAACTCAAAGTGATTCCTGTCTGGGATGAGCACGAGAAGCTCAAACAGATTCTGGAGATCGCCAGTCGCCCTGAGCTCAGCCAGGGAAGCGGCATCGTCTATTTCACGCTGATCAAGACGCTGGAGCGATTCAGCCAGCTATTGGCCGAAGACGGCTTGGAACATATCTGCTATCACGGCGACTTGGATCAAAGGCGGCGTCGGCAGGTGCAGAATGCATTCATGCAGAGCCAGACTCGAATTGTATTGGCCACCAACGCGTTCGGAATGGGCATCGACAAGGAAGACATTCGCTTCGTCATGCACGCGGACGTGCCGGGTTCAATGGAGTCCTACTACCAGGAGATTGGCCGCGCTGGACGCGATGGGCTGCCGAGCCGCTGCACGCTGTTGTACGATCAGCGGGACTTGGCAACCCAGATGGAATTCATTCAATGGAGCAATCCCGAAGCCGACTTTTATGCCGAGCTGTACCGCTATTTGACGACCCGAGAGGAGCAGGTTCAAGCGTTTGGACTGGCCTGGCTAAACAACGAGCTTCAGTGTCGCGGCAAACACGACCATCGGCTGGAAACGGCCTTGGCAATGTTCGATCGACACGATGTCGTACACGACCACCAGCCGCCCGGGTGTTTCGAAGTGACCGGAACTCTGCCATCTCGACTGCAAGACACCCGACGGCTGGCGGAAAAACTGGAGCGGGATCAACGCAAGCTTTACGCTTTGGTGGAGTACGCCAACTTCGAGGGGGATCGCAAGGCATTCATTCACAATTACTTTGGACTGCCATACGAAGTTACTCCCGAGGCAAAAACATGACTGGTGACCAAGCGTGCTGGAGCGCTATAATGGCGGGTTCTCGCGGCGAAAACGCCGGATTGAATGACACCCTTGACGGGCCGTCGAATCCTTGTCGGGGCGAGCCGTGGAGCTGGCTCTCGGACAGCAGGATCGATGGTCGAAATAGAGAATAGTCTACACACACGGGCATCGACCGTGTAGGAGAACGCAGGGAAATGACTGACTTGGCCCAAAGGTTAGCCAAACTAAGTCCCACACAACGCAAGCTGCTGGAGAAGAAGCTCAAGGACAAGCCCCACGTCGGCCAACCGATCGCGATCGTTGGTATGGCTTGCCGATGGCCCGAGGCTCCGAACAATGACGCCTTCTGGGAGCTCATTTCGTCGAAGCGCACGGCAGTCCGCGAGGTCCCGCCCGAGCGGTGGGATGTCGACGAGTTCTACGACGAAAACATGGACGCGCCCGGCAAGATGGCAACGCGTCACCTTGGCTATCTCCAAGGCACCGCCGAGTTTGACGCACCCTTCTTCGGCATCTCGCCACGCGAGGCAGCGCGGATGGATCCGCAACAGAGACTGCTGTTGGAGGTAACTTGGGAGTCACTCGAACACGCAGGGATATCGCCGGATACATTGGCCGGCACGCAGACGGGTGTGTTCGTGGGAATCGGCTCCAACGACTACTCGAAGTTGACATCACGGTGTGAGGACTACTTTGACATTCTCGATCCTCATGTGGGGACCGGAAATGCATTGAGCGTCGCGGCGAATCGCATCTCTTATGTCCTGGACCTGCGCGGCCCAAGCCTCGCGGTCGATACGGCCTGCTCTTCCGCTTCGGTCGCACTGCACTTGGCCGTGCAAAGCTTGCGTCGCGGCGAAACCCAGACCGGTATTGCCGGTGGAGTCGGTTTGGTGCTCGCGCCGGACGTCTCCATCGCATTCTCCAAGGCCCGCATGCTTTCACCGACAGGCCAATGCCGACCCTTTGACGCCGAGGCCAACGGCTATGTCCGCGGCGAAGGCTCCGCGATGTTTGTGCTCAAGCGGCTCACGGATGCCGTTCACGATGGCGACAACGTATTGGCCGTGATCCGCGGAACCGCGGTGAATCAGGATGGTCGAACATCCGGCATCACCGCGCCAAACAGCTTATCCCAAGAAGCTTGCATTCGCGCGGCATTGGCCAATGCTGGTTTGTCGCCTAAGGATGTTAGCTACATTGAGGCGCACGGAACCGGCACACCGCTGGGGGACCCGATTGAATTCCAGTCACTGGCTCGCGTCTTCCTGGAACAGACAGACATAGACCAACCCGTCCACGTGACTTCGGTCAAGGCGAACATCGGCCATACGGAAACGGCATCGGGCGCGGCCGGGTTAGCCAAGGTCGTCCTGATGCTACGCCATGGCATGATTCCACCTCAAGCCGCGCTTCAAGAGCTCAATCCAAATATCAAATTGGAAGGCACCCGCTTACGGATTCCTAGAGTGGGGTTGCCGTGGACCAATGGCGACAGTCCGTTGGTCGCCGGGATCAGTTCATTTGGTTTCGGTGGAACCAATTCGCATCTGGTCATCCAGTCGGCTGGAACCGAGGCTCGCGAAGCGCCGGCCAAAGAGCGGCCACTGCACATCTGTGCCGTCTCGTCCAAGTCAAAGAAAGGGCTCGTCGCGCTCGCACGGCGATATGCGCGGTCGCTGGCCGAAGAGAACGCGCCAAGCCTAGCGGACTTTTGTCACACGGCCAACTCGGGACGGACTCACTTCAATAGTCGGCTCACCGCCGTTGCCGATTCGCGCGAACAGCTCATTGAACAGCTGACAAAATTCTCGAACGAGAAACGAGTCAAGGACCTCAAGACGGGCGAAGTCACGATCGCCGTACGACCCAAGGTCGCTATGATGTTCACCGGCCAAGGCTCACAATATGTAGACATGGGTCGGTCCCTTTACGAACATCACCCCGAGTTCCGTCGCACGATTGATCAATGTGAAGAGATTCTGCGGGACTGTCGCGAACAGCCGTTGACGTCGGTTCTCTATCCCGCGGAAGGCCAAAAGTCTCCGTTGAATGAGACGACTTGGACGCAACCAGCCCTGTTTTCCATCGAATACGCCGTCGCGCGACTTTGGAAATCCTGGGGGATCGAGCCGCATGTCGTTGTTGGCCACAGTGTGGGCGAGTACGTGGCGGCTTGCGTCGCTGGGGTTCTTAGCCTTGACGACGGGTTGCGTTTGATCGCCGAACGCGCACGTCTAATGCAGCAAGTCCAACGTCGTGGTAAGATGGCCGTCGTGTTCGCCAGTCGCGGTCAAGTCGAAGCCGCCGTGGCACCGCATGGCGGAATGGTCTGCGTCGCGACAGCCAACGGCCCGGAAAACAACGTCATTTCTGGCGAGTCCGAATTAGTCGACAATCTCGTGGCACATTTTGACGAGCAGGGCGTTCCCACCCAGATGCTCAATGTCTCTCACGCTTTCCACTCACCGCTGATGGACGAGATGCTGGATGACTTTGAGAGCTACGCTACGGGGATCACTTATTCTCGTCCCACGATTCCGATCGTAATCAATCGCACTGGTAAGTTGGCGGAAGGCAGCTCGCTGAATGCCCAATACTGGCGTGACCATCTGCGGAATTGCGTGGAGTTTTCGTCCAGCATGACGGAGTTGGCGAAAATGGACATTCACGCGTTCGTCGAGGTCGGCCCCTCCGCGTCTTTGTTGGGCATGGGCCGCCGTTGCATTCCAGACCACGATGCGGCTTGGTTGCCATCGTTGCGGAAGGGCAAAGACGACTGGAATATTCTGCTGGCGGGTGTCGCCGAATTGTACCGACTGGGCTTCAAACTCGACTGGCAACAGTTTGATGCACCTTGGCCTCGCACCAGGGCCGTGATTCCGGGTTATCCGTTTCAGCGCCAACGCAGCTGGCTCGTCGACGGGCGCAAAATGATTCGACCAGGTGCGTCGATCGGCAGCGGACCAGCCGTGCATCCACTGCTGGGAAGTGAAATCGCTTCGGCGGTTGAGTCCACGCTTTATCGTGTCCGGCTAAGCCTACGCTCGCCCAAGTATCTGGTCGATCACCAAGTTCAAGGATCCGTCATCGTCCCCGCGGCGGCGTACATCGAGCAGGGGCTCGCGGCTGCTCAATTGGCTTTCGGCACTGGCCGTCACGGCATCGAAGACCTGGCGATCCAACAGCCGATGTTTTTACCAGCCGAAGGGGCACGGGACGTAGAGCTGGTCGTCGCGCCGGAAAACGGTGGCCGCTCTACTTTCGAGACTTACAGCATCAGTGCCGAAAACGCGGACCCCAAGTCCGCGTGGACCATGCACGCCTCCGGCGCCGCGGTTCACGAAGATGCCGTGGGAGACGAAGAGGCAATCAAATGCATTCAACTCGACGAGATTCGCCAGCGTATGGACCGCGAGATCGCTTCGGTTGATTCGTACAAACTGATGGCGGAACGGGGACTCGAATATGGACCCTGTTTCCAGGGTTTGGGTAAACTGGATCGAGGAATACGGGAGTCGCTCGGCCAAGTCTCGCTTCATCCTTCCGTGGAGCAGGAGCTGGAGAAATACCAACTTCATCCCGCACTTGGCGACGCATTGTTGCAGTCCATCGCCGGAACCGTTCCGCCGGAAGAGGAGGCATCGGGGGCCAGTTTCCTACCGATCGGTGTTCGTCGGGTACGGGTACTTGGCGAACTGACCGATGACATGTTGGCTTATGCGGCGCGGACCACCGAAATGTCCGATAGTCCCGACCAGATCCAAGCAGACGTGCGATTAGTCGATTCCAATGGACGCGTTCTCGCGGAACTCATCGGCGTCGTACTGCAGCGCATGGCGCGGACCGTCGACACCGAACTACCTGAGCAGATTACCGACTGGATGTATCAGGTCGAGTGGCAGCCTCAAACTCTAACGAAGAATGCCCGGTCGACACTGACCGGCACGTTCTTGGTTTTCATCGAAGATGATGAATCGGAAACGGCACTGACTCAGGCCATTCAATCCGCCGGAGGTCGCGCCGTCCGCGTGCAAGCTGGTGAACAGTTCCTACGACGAGGCAAGGATTCGTTTACTATTCGACGCACTGTTGGCGAAGACTACGAACAACTTATGAACGAAGCGCTAGGGGCGGAAGATCCAGAATGTTCGGCCATGATCCACGCATGGGGATTAAACCCGATCCCCTTGGAGACCTCGGAGGATGGCTTGGCAGAGCTCCGTCGACGCGGCGTGGGAAGCGCCCTGCCGCTTTTCCAGCGCGCGGCCCGACACGGTTTCAAAAAGCCGCCGCAGGTTTGGCTGACCACCCGCCAGGCATTGGCCACGGACGATCATGAGAAAACCATACCCGCACACTCACTGCTGTGGGGATTGGGCCGTGTCGCTGCATTGGAACACCCAGAGTTGCGCTGTCGGCTGATCGATTTTTCGACCAGCACCAGTGCCGATGCGTTCGCGAATGATCTGATCGCCGAGATATCCGCGGGACCGGACGAAGACCAGATCGCCTACCGCAACGGCAATCGGCTCGTCGCTCGGCTGGTAAACAAACCATCACGCTGGACCCAAGATGCTGGGCGCGGGCTGACCCTCCCCATGGACGGCTCCTTCCAGCTTCGCATCATGCGTGCCGGCAGCATGGATTCTCTGGAATACGTCTCCTTTGAACTTCCCGATCCGTTGGAGGGCCAAATCCAAGTCGAGATCCATGCCGCTGGACTCAATTTTAGTGACGTGCTCAAGGCCATGGGACTCTATCCTGGCATTAAGGACGCCATTGTGCCGCTGGGGATCGAATGTGCTGGCACCGTCACCGCGGTCGGGCCAGGAGTGAATCGTTTTCGGGTGGGTGACCCGGTAATGGGTGTCGCCCCTTACAGCTTCGGGTCGCACACGGTCACGGCGGATTATGCCATGGTGCATAAACCCGCCACTCTGAACGACGAAGAGGCGTGTACGATCCCGATTACTTTCTTGACCGCCTATTACGCGTTCTGTCGCCTGGCGAATCTACAACGCGGCGAACGTGTGTTGATTCACGCAGGTGCCGGCGGGGTTGGATTGGCCGCCATCCAAATCGCCAAACAGATCGGCGCTGAAATCTTTGCGACAGCCGGCAGCGATGAAAAACGGGATCATCTTCGACAATTCGGAGTGGATCACGTGATGAATTCTCGGACATTGGACTTTGCTGGTGAAATCTTGGAGATCACCAATCGTGAAGGGGTGGATGTCGTTCTCAATTCCTTACCGGGAGCTGCGATTGCCAAGAGCCTCTCTTGCCTGAAGGCCTACGGGCGATTCCTGGAAATTGGCAAAATTGATATTTACAAGAACTCCATGATCGGCTTGCTGCCATTTCAAGACAACCTTTCCTACTTCGCAATCGACTTGGATCGCCTGTTGCGGCAGAGGCCGGACTACATTCGAGAAATGTTCGCCGAGCTCATGGAGATCTTCGCCGACGGGACCTATCAGGCCCTGCCTTACACCCAGTTCGCCGCGGAGCAGACCGTCGAATCGTTTCGCTACATGGCCGGGCGTAAGAACATCGGCAAGGTCGTCGTAGCGTTGGCTAAAAACCGACACATTCAAGATGGCGGTGACGAGATAGAGCCTCTGGCCAGCCGTGATGGAACGTATTTGGTTACCGGAGGGCTGGGCGCTCTTGGATTGCAGGTCGGTCATTGGCTCGTCAAACAAGGGGCAGGACATTTAGCGCTAATGGGTCGCAGCCAACCAGCGGACAAGGCATCGGAGGCCATCGAAGCGATCCGGCAAGCGGGCGCCAAGGTCACCGCCGTACAAGCGGACGTGACCGACCGAGCTTCATTGGACAAGGCGCTGGCCTCCCTGCCGGACGGCTTCCCCCCACTCAAGGGTGTCATCCATGCCGCGGGTGTGCTCGCGGATGGTGTGATGTTTGACATGACCGCCGAGCAGCTGGCAAAACCACTGGGTCCCAAAGTCGACGGCACGTGGCACCTACATGAAGCGACGCGTGACCAACCGTTGGATTTCTTTGTCTTGTTCTCCTCGGTAGCGTGTGTACTGGGCTCACCCGGACAGGCCAATTATGCGGCGGGCAATCTTTTTCTCGATTCCATGGCGGCCTATCGCCGGTCGCAAGGCCTGCCCGCGGTCAGCATCAATTGGGGGCCATGGGCCGATTCCGGAATGGCGGCGGAGGCCGGTCGGGACAATCAACTGGAAGGACGTGGTATGGGGTTGTTGCCCAGCAACAAAGCCTTTGAAGTTCTGGGGATGATTCTTCGCCATCCGCAAGGACAACCCGTGGTCATGTCCGTGCGGTGGCAGGACATGCTCAAAGCTGGAGGCGGCGCCGTGCCACCGCTGCTACGCGTGGTCGCCCCAGACGCGGCCACAACCAGGGTCGATTCAGCCGAAGATCGTGCATTCCGTGGGAAACTGGCTGAGCAGACGGTGGAAGAACGCCTGCATACGTTGCAAGAGTTCTTCACCGACGAACTAGCCAGCATTATGGCGATGGAAGTGGAGGATATCGACATCTCCGTCCCTCTTTCCAACATGGGATTGGATTCGCTGTTGGCTATCGAACTGAAGAACAAGATCGAGGGACGACTCAAAGTCGTCCTCCCCATGGCGTTGTTCATGCAAGAACCGTCGATCAACATGCTGGCCGAACACGTCGCCGAGAATTACGGCGAATCGTCGACCGAGGGTCAAGCAGCCACGTCACCCTCCGGCAACGGCAAGAATGGGAAGGTAGATACGCAGCCCGAATTGGTCACCGACCAGGCGTAGCTGGACAGCACCATTTCCCTTTGCCGCTAGCGTCGTTTGGCTCCAAGCGTCGTTTAACTCCAATTACAGAGGAGACGACCGAAGGGCGCGCAAACTCGGACCTATCATCCTAAGGCGACACGTTCTCACGGCGCTAAACGCGCGGCGTGCCCCAATGCTCACGGTACTGGCGGCCGAGCAAATCGTTCGCCTCGTGGTCGTTCGGAATCACTTCTCGATCGGGGTCAAGCGTCAAAGATCGGCGTAAACGCGTGGCGACATTCCCAAGGTGACACAACGAAGAGGTCATATGGCCAATCTCGATGTCGCCATTCGGCCGTTGACCTGTCCGAACACAGTCGATGAAATTCCGGGCATGCGCCTCCAGATCCTGCTCTTTGGGTTGGATGCCGGTCTCGACTCGCTGGTTGCGCGGATCCAAGACCTGAATTTTACCACGACGGCTAAGGAACATACGCCCTTCGGTCCCATAGAACTCACCGCCGCTATCGACGTTGTAGCCACCGGGATAGTTGGTGGACCACAGCCGCTGCTCATAGGTCAGCATCTTTTGCTGGCCCGGTCGACCATTGGAAGGATATTCGAAAGTCACCTGTTGAGTATCAGGAAATTGTTGGTCATCGTCGAAGAAGTACTTTCCGCCGGCGCCGGTGACATGCGTGGGATGCGTTTCGACACCGAGCCCCCAGCGAACGTAGTCGATGTCATGCACACCGTCGTTGCCCATGTCGCCAGTGCCAAAGTTGAAGGCCCAATGCCAGGCACTGTCGACCAAGTTCTCGCGGAACGGAACCAATTCCGCTGGCCCCACCCACGTCTCATAGTCGATCCCCGCGGGAACTTCAACCGGCTGGGTGTGCCCGATGTTAGCCCGGTGTTGGACATTCCACGCTTTGGCGGCCAGCACCTCACCGATGATGCCGTCACGTAGTCGTTGGACTGCTTCGATCATCATGGACGTGCTACGGACTTGGGTGCCATGTTGAACCACACAATCATTCCGTCGGGCCGCCTCCACTAATTGGCGTCCTTCACGGACATTGTGAGAGCATGGCTTTTCCACATAGACGTGTTTTCCAGCATCGCAAGCCAGGATGGCGGCCGGGGCATGCCAATGATCTGGCGTGGCAATCACGACCGCATCGATGGTGTCGTCTTCCAACAGTTTGCGGAGATCGCTCACGGCATACTTCGACTCGATGCCTAAGTGCCGCGATGCGCTCGCCAACCGTTCTTTCCGTGGATCACAACAAGCACGGACCTCGACCTTGTCGAGACGGGCCAGCACCTCGGCAACCACCCTGCCCCGACCACCACAGCCTATCAAGGCCAGTGATATCGTGGAGCTCGAGCCGTCCGCGTGAGCATTGTTTACCAGTGTCATGGCAGCTGTCCCGGCCAATCCTTGTTTGACGAAATCTCTTCGATGACTTGTCTTCATAGGTTTAACCTCGCGTTAAATGTCGAGCGCGTTTAGGGGTTCGAATCGGTTGACGGTGATTTCGACGCCATCCAAATCCGCAACAACGTAAAATCCAGCTGATACGCCAGCCTCGCCTGCCCCGGAAAGTTCCCGCCGGAAACATCGTACTCAATATATAGTATTAACGGTCCGTCGAAACGGGATCGCTTCAACATTCCCAAGTAATCTGGGTCAATCCCCCTTGCCCCAGAGGTATCCGCTCCTTTCAATACCGACGAATCCCAATTGCGCAATGAGTTCCGCCATTGGATCGAACGGAAGCCGCTGAATCGGCTCTGCATACGCAGAAACCCGCAAATCTCGTTGGGTTGAGTTGGCCGCAACCGTGGCCGAAAACCGATTCGAGGTGTACGCTGGGCTGATGAAAACCTCATACCTCGTAGAGTCTTATTGGTGCGCGATAGCATTGAGAAATGAGAAATGAGAAATGAGAAATGAGAAATGAGAAATGAGAAATGAGAAATGAGAAATGAGAAATGCAAAATGCAAAATGCAAAATGCAAAATCAGTATCCTCTCAACCGCAAGCGGCAGCAGATGGCGCTGCAATCCGGATGGATTGTGCGAGCGAGGGCATTTCAAGGGCGCCGCGGAGATAGGCGAAGGCGC
>Ga0310121_10000549_pt1 | contig 41029 bp, 32 predicted proteins | sample CB27_Tmax_986_MG_FD_203504 | JGI IMG/M metagenome (GOLD analysis project Ga0310121, IMG submission 203504) | Marine microbial communities from Western Arctic Ocean, Canada - CB27_Tmax_986 | ecosystem: Environmental > Aquatic > Marine > Oceanic | place: Canada: Western Arctic Ocean | collected...
GGTCGTCGAAGAAAATCCAGGCCTCGGTCTTCTCGGTGGCCGGGGCCCCCTCGTTCGGCTCCTGCTGTATGAAATCGCTGACCGCGGGCACCGTCTCGTAGAAGGGTTCGTCGAGCTGGCCGTCCAATACCAGGGGTTCGCTGAGCCGGACCGCACGAAGCGTGACGCGGCCGGCTGCGTCACGCGTGACAACCTCGGGGGGCACGGGTGGCGGCGAGCCGTCGATGACCACGCCCGGCGTGACCAGGAAGCCGGTCGTGCCTGGTCCGCTGGTCGGTGGCGGCGCGCCCGCAGGCGCTTCCGGCGGCGCGGCAGCAGGGCCCGATGGCGATGGGCGCACGGGGGCCTGCACCCGAGCACGAGATAGCTCGGCACCGCTGAACGGGCGAGACGCGCCCCCCTCCAGGAACTCCAGTGGCGGCGCACCGGTCCGGCTGGTCGCGGTCGTGCTCAGCTCCGCCGCGAGGCGGTCCTGGAGCGCGAACAGCTCATCCCGCCGCCCGTCGAGCTTCACCGCCCGGATCACCCGTCCCGATCCAATTTCGACAAGCCGAGCGGTGATCCGAATTTTGGTGCCCAGGCGCTGATAGGCGCCGTCGATGAAGCGGGTGCCCGGCTGGCGCCGGTCCGGCGTCAACGCCGCTGCCGTTGCACCGAGATCGGCGGCGAGCGCCTCGGCAATGCCCGCCCCAATCCACGCGTCGGCCGGATCGCCGGTGATATTTGTGAACGGGAAAATGGTGAGAACTGGACCTGCATCCGGCGGCGGCTGGGCCGGCTGACCGGCGACAGTGATCGGTATCGGCCACCAGGCCAGAACCAGCAGCAAGGCGAGGATCAGCCTTTCCCGCAAACACCAGTCCTCTCTGAGCTAATCCAGCGCTTTAAACACAACCGAGCGCCAGGTTTGTGGCCTGTCCAGAGCACATCTGTTTCGACCGCCGCCATCGCCTCGGGCGGCACCACCTCTGGGCGCGCCACGGGCACTGTCGCCTCGTATGAACGCTCTTCTCAACTGAGAATCACACGGATCGAAACTCCACCGCAAGAAGCCTACTCGGCATGTGGCGTCGCACACCGACGCTCCGGCATCGCCAGATTAGGACGATGTTGTGCCGGGCAGGCACCGGTTTGTCTCGATCAGCTCAGCGCCAGCGCTCGACGTCGCCCGGCAGGAGCCGCCCGCGCATCTCAACACTCACCGGTCCGTCAGGCCCGTCGACCCTATGGAACGCCACGACATCGAGCCCGCCCAGCAGCGCCTCGATCGGATAGGCGGCGACGATCCCGAGATCGCTGAACGGGATCGCAGCGCCGAACCGCGTGATCGCTGTGGGGTCATCAGTCACCCACAGCGGCCGGACCAGCGTCGGTTGGGGCTCACGACAACAGGTGGCGGTGCCGGCCGGCACCACCGCGATCGACGGCGTCCACAGCTCGCCGGCTCGTGCCATCGGCGGCGTGCGCAGCGCCACATAGAAGACCGGCGCCGCCATCCAGGCCGGAACCTCATCGAGCGTCCACGGTCGACCGAACGACCCGCTGGCGTACGCCGCCCACGCAATCCGGAGAAACGGCGTGTAGACGACGCCGGCCGACTCAAGAGCGGATACCACCCCGCCAGCCGGCAGCACCCGGCGTAGCACGTACGGTTCCGGCTCGCCTTCCAGGCCCTGGGCGATGGCGGCTTGGGTCAGCTGCCGGTCCAGACCGCGTGTCCGGGCCGTGAACATGCGTAGCGCGGGCAGCCGATCGGCAGGCCGCAACGCCGGCGGCTCGACGAGCAGTACGACAATCATGACCGAGGCGACGACCGGCGCCGTCACACTTAAGGCACGAAGCATCGGCAGATCCTCGTGACGCGACCACATCGGGCGGGATGAAAAACACTGTCATTATGCCACCGCCAGTCACCATCCCGGCACCGGTTCGCGGCTCTAGTACAGGGATGACGACAACCGGGCGCCATGGGGACGGACTCTGGGATCCGTTCGAGGTGGGCCTCTCCAGGCCGTTCGCCTCGGCCGTGCTCGAAACGTTTCTGGCGGAGCCTGGCATCGAGCTGGTCGCGCCCGGGCAGTTCATGGATCAGCGGCGACTCGATGCTTCTGGCATTCGACGATCGCCAACCCGGCGCTGAAAATGGCGCTCCGGTCCCGCGACGCTGTGCGGTAGGCGCCGCGTTCACCACCAGCTTCCAGTAGCCTAGCGGGACGCTCCGGCGGTGGGCTGCCCGCGCCCTGGCGGCGGCTTGGGCAACGGTTTACGTGGCAACAGCTCGTCGCGGTTCGCGGCGTGGTAAACGAACGATGCGACGATAACCGCGTTCTTCATCAGATCGGAAGCCTGCACCCGCTCGTAGACATCCAGGTTCGTGTGGTGCGTGCGCGAGCCGTACTCCACCGGGTCCTGGATGAATTGGAACCCGGGCAGCCCAACCGCATCGAACGCCAGGTGGTCGGTGCCACCCGTGTTGCGGATGCTCAACGTGGTCATACCCAGATTCGCGAACGGCTCCATCCAGGCCTGGAAGACCGGCGCGACCGCTTCGTTCCCCTGCAGATACACCCCGCGAATCAATCCGGTGCCATTGTCCACATTGAAGTAACCGGAGAGCCGGGCATGGGCCGGCTCGAGCACCATCGTCTGACGATCGCCGAAGTACCGGGTGACGTAGGCGCGCGAACCCAGTAACCCCTGCTCCTCGCCGGTCCAGAGCGCGATGCGCACCGTGCGCCGTAGCGGCAGTCCGATGGTCTTGAGGATCCGCATCGCCTCCATCATGACCGCCGAACCGGCGGCATTGTCGGTGGCGCCGGTGCCGGCGTGCCAGGAATCGAAATGCGCGCCGAGCATCACCACCTCATCGGCCCAGTCGGTGCCAGGGATCTCCGCGATGACGTTAAACGCGTCCAGGGTCTCGTCGTGGAAGCGGTTCCGGACGTTCAGCTCGAGCGTGACCGGGATGTCCTTCTCGAGCGTGCGTACAATACGTCCATAATGCTCGGTCAGCAGCACGACCTGCGGAACGACTGGCGGGTCACCCGGGTTCCGTGATCCGCCGCCCGTCACCCAGACGCTACCGGTATCTCCACGTCGCGAGCTCGGATTCGGGCCCGGCCCGATAATGGCGGCCACGCCCTCTTCGACAAAAAACGCCATCCGGCGATTCGCGAACTCCCGGGCCGCGCGCCCGCCACCCCGTCCGCCCCTTCGCCGCGCCGGATCGGGCTGCGCGGCGAGCGCGGCAAGCTGTTCGTCGGTATAGCGGCGCCCCGGTGTCTCGAACAACGGACGCACCTCAGGTACGGGCGCGAGCAGCACGAACTTGCCAGACAGCGTGCCACGATACTTCACGATGTCGGCGTCGTTGCTGATGGTCGCCAGCACCGCCGGAGCGGTCACCACGCCGCCGGTGCCCGGTGTCCAGGCCTTGGGATAGCCGATGAGAGGATACGCCTGCGGTGTGATCGCGTGGGCATAGAAGCGGTCGTTGGTCCACCCGCGGCCGAACTGGCCCCACACCTCCTGGGCCACGCCGGCCAGGCCCCAGTCGGCAAACCGCTCCACCGTGTAGTCGGCAGCGGCCTGGAGATTCGGCGACCCCGTGAGCCGCGGCCCGTAGACGTCGGTGAGCCAGCTCATCAGATCCATAACCTGCGAACGCTCGAACCCTTCGGTCTTGATGGCGTACACCGCGTTCAGGTCGACCGGCTCGGCGCGCTGCCCGATGAGCGGCTCCGATATGTAGGACGCGAGGATGGCCACCGCGAAGACGGCGCGGACGACCCCGGCAGATCGTGGAATACGTGAGCTGAACATTCGTGTCTCCTCCGCGCAACTGAGAGACCGCTGGACTGTCGGTGCGTGTGTGCCGACTACTGACTCCACGTCGACGGCGAACGCCTTCACGACGGCACCCGCCGGGGCCATCGCCTGTCTCGTAAGCGCATCATGGGTGCGTCCCCCACATCAGCTCCGCGACGAGACCGGCCGGGATCCCCACCACTAGCAGCGCCATGCTGATGAGCAAAAACCGCGTGTAGATGGGCACCTTGACGGCGCGATGTGACAACTCGACCTGCACCGTTTCGGCCTGGTCGATCGCTTCGTACGCGCGCTCGAGCCCGTCGCTGTCGGTAACATCGAAGTAGTCTCCACCGAACTCGCGGATCATCCGGATCAGTCCCTCGGTGTTGCCTACCGGCGTGCGGGTGTCCGAACCGCGCGTCCTAGCCGACGCGGGACTCCGGGTCGCGTTGATGAAAATCATGTACGGGACGATGTTCCGCCGGTTCAGCTCGATGAACTCCGCCTCTGGAATCTCGTCCACATCCGCGTCGGTGACGATCAGCACGGCACGGTGCGGGTTGGGGCCGCCCGCCCCGATCGCCCCGTCCCGGTCGAAGTGCTTCAAGACCGATTGCAACGCCCGGATGATGTTGGTGGTCCCCTCGCTCGCGATGATCCGAACCTTGTCATTCGGCACGTACATCTCGTCGAGTAGCGTACCGGACTCGGGCGCCAGGATACGCACGATCGCATACGGCGCGTCCATAACCTGGAAGTAATACAGCTCGTCGTCGATGACGAAGTCGTCGACCATGTAGGGGAACGACGAGAACAGCCAGAGCGACACCCGGTCGTTCTTGTCGCGTCGCATGTCGAGGAACTCCAGATGCGCCTCGCGGGCCACCTGGCCCCGCGACTTGCCCGTGCCGGGGAACTCCCACGCCATCGAGAGCGAGGTGTCGACGAGGTCAATGCGCACCCGCGACTCCATGTCGCCGCTGACCTGCTCAGTCGCCGTCAAATACGGGTCGGCCATCGCCACCAGCAGACCTGCCAGCGCCAATCCCAGCAGCAACTTGGGCAGGTTGTACAGGGCGAGTCCCCAGGTGCCCCGTTGGAACCGGCGGTCGATGACGTGACCGGAATGCTCGCGGCAGTGTCTGGGGGCGATGAGCCAGAGACGCACCAGCGTCACGCCCGCCACCAGGGTCACCGCGATCGACAGCCAGTAGGTCATGCCGATGTCCGTGAACCGGATCTGGTTGAGATCGGTGCCGAGCAACTCCTGCGCGCGGATGCGCAGGAAATCCGAGAACAGGGTCCAGTCCATGAGCGTGATGGCAACCAGCGAACAAACCGTCGTCGGGTGGGCGTACCGCCGCCACCCAGCGATACCGCGCTGACCTCTTCCTGGCCGTACGAGGTGCGGCTTCGGTCCCGATAGAAACGGGAGACCGGCGACAGGAGACGGCGCTAAAAGCCCCTCAGATACCAGAGTCCATTATATTGGATCGCGTTGACGAAGCCGAGCTGGGTCCCGTCCGCGTCGTTCACTATTGGCACGCGGGCGGTCGTCAAGTCGTCCGTCGTCGCGATTTCGGCGTCGCCACCAAGCCGCGATCCGGTGAACATACCGCGGAACCCCTCGAAGTTCGGGTGCTCCGATGTCATCGTACAGATCTGGAGCGCCCTGGGGTCGAGCCGCTCTGGCGGGATATCCGGATGACACAGGTGCGAAAGCGCGTCGGCGTCGCCACTCGTCGCGACGTCGAGCAGGATCTCGGCGACCGCCTCTGGACTCGACAGGTCTAGTGTGGCCACTGGCTGTGCCAGTGCGTGCGAAGAGGCTACGCTAACCAGCGCGATTAAGAGGGTGACGGATCGGGCCAGTGTCATCATGACTGCAAAGACTCCTCACGTGAACGGTAGAATGAAGCGCCGCCGGCGGCTACACTTCCACGACCGGCGCCAGGCCCAGAAGAACCGCAACGCCGACCGACGCCGTCGACACTCTTCCCTCCCCGGCGAACTGCCGGTCACATTAGGCGTGGCAGCGGCCAGAATGTCTCAACTCGGTATTGTAAACCGCTAGTGTTCCGTATCAGAAGTTCGCGGACAAAGTTTCCGGCACGCAGCACCCGGTCGGCCAGACGCGACGCGGGAACATACCGGCAGTATTCGACCGAGGAGCAACGCCGCCAGGCAGGATACCCCACCCGGAATTGTTCGTGAAGTTTTAACGCGGGACAAAACTTGTCACCATAGCATACGGGAGGTTTCAGGGCTCGGACTCTGGCACGGTCAACACCTGACGCGGGTAGATGCGGGTCGACGACAGGTTGTTGGCTTGCCGGAGGACGGTGGTCGACGTGCGATGCCGCTGGGCGATCCCCCAGAGGGTATCGCCTCGACGGACCGTGTAGACGCGAGGTAGACTCGCGCGGCCTGCGGCGCGGGCCGTCAGCCGGTCCACATGGGCAGCGTACTGATTGGGAAAGACGGCGATGTGGTAGTGAGGCGGGTGCCGTTCCGCGGTTGCCTCAATCACCCCCTGGTCCTCCAGGTAGAGCAGCGTGCGCTCCAGCCACTGCCGGCAGGTTCCCGGTGGACGACGCAGGTCGAGCGCCATCCCGGTTGGATGCACCGAGCGGTCCGACGCGTTACGCAGCTGGTACGACTGGGGGCGGGTCAGGCTGGTCACCACCAACGGCGCCCCGCAGGCCAGACGGAACTGCCCCGACAACCGCTCGATGAACAGCTTCACCAGGGGCCGCGCGAACGGAAACGAGACGCCCCTGAGCGTGTAGTCCCGACCGCCGTTCACCGGCACCAGCCGCCCGGTGTCCACGAAACGGTGCACTTGTGCCGGTCCGCGTAGATACGTGAAGTCGTGCCGCCTGGCCTGTTCGGTCTGCAGGTCCAGCGATGACGCGCTACCACGTAGGCTCTGGGCCGCCGCGCCGTTTGGTAGCAATCCGAGCGCGCAGACGAAGGCCAGGCGTCGCGCCAGGCTCCGCCGCGGGGTTCCCGATATCGGTCGCACGCCGCGCTCGCTAAGACTCATGGTCGGCCAGAGGACATGTATACAGAATGTCGGCCGGCGAACCGTCCAGCATTAGCTGGCGACTGACCGCACCACCACGATGAGCCCCGCGACAGCGGCGATCGTTAGCACCGCCCGCCTGGTGTAGCCACGATCCAGCCCGGACGCAAGACGGCGCGAGACAACGAACCCAAACATCGCCCCCGGCAATAGCGCGCAAGAGAGCCACAGCTCGTCGCGACCGAACCGCCCCACTAAGACCAGCGCACCTAGCGAGATGATGGTGCCGATCAGGAAGAGACCCGACAGCGTGCCGCGAACTCGCGCGCCCGGCGCATGCTGATAGAGCAACGCCATTGGCGGGCCGCCGATCGACGCGACCGTGCCCATGAGACCCGACAACGCACCACAGGCCAGCAGCGTTGCCGGGCGCGGCTCGACATGCAGCCCTGACACGCTGATGGCCACTGCCACTAGCACGATGCCCCCAAATAGAAGGTTCGGCTGCTCGGCCGGAAGCAGAGCGAGCAGGGCGGCAGCCGGGATCGTCCCGGCGAGGCGACCGCCGACCGCCCAGCCCAGGCCGCCCAGGTCGATGGCGCGATGCTCGCGCCTTGTCAGCAGCGCTGTGAACACCATGGTCGACGCCAGGATCGGTCCCGGCACGAACCGGGGGTCGATTAGAAGAAGAAGCGGCGAGCCGAGGATCCCCATGCCGAAGCCGACCGCACCCTGGAGGGTGAACCCGACGGCACTACACAGCATGGCGAGGGCGAGATCGGACGGGGACATGGGTTACACAAGCGGGCCGGTAGGGCAGCACAGAGAGCCTGCGGCAGCTCCAGACGAGGGCGACCGGATGGTGAGCGCATGTGCGAGCCTGCTACGGACGACCAGCGGATGACCAGGCGAATGGAGTGCGAGGCGCCGCCGGTCACCACCACCGGTCGCCTCGACGCCGCGCCTCTACTACTCCTCCGCCGGTTCGATCCGACCGTACATAAGCCCGCCGACCTGGCCATGCTGCCAGGAGCCGCCATACCGGCCGTCGTAGAAGAACACCCGTGCGGTGAACGTGCCAAGGGCAGGAATCGTGAAGTCGGTGATGGACACCATCGGGGTATCGCCCGCCCAGACCACCGGCACCACCACCGGCAGCGTGACGTTGACATTGCCATAGACCATGTGGACGTCGAACCGCCAGCGGTCGTCGCTGACCTTGGCGACGCGCGAAATCTCGTAGCGCTCAGGACTGCCACCGCGGGTCTCGCGCCCCTCGATGCTGAACTGGCCGACGAGCACGACGTTCTGCATGCGCGCGGTGAAGTCTCGCTCGATCTTGGTCAGAGACTCGGTCGGCACCACCTGGCCGGCGCCCATCCTGGCAGCGATCCAGCCGAACCCGAACATGCCAGCCAACGCGACGATGCTCACGACAACGCGCACGACGACGCGTCCTCGAGCCATGTTGCCCCTCCGCGTATGCCGGACGCCCCGGGATCTCTTCAGCGTGCGGTCGCCAGTTTTACCGTCGACCTCGCCGTGGCCAGCCGGGCGCGTCGACGGCCTCGCTTGGCACCAGCCTATTCCGGCGCCCGATCGCAAGTGCGGGCTGCCGGAGCCACGTCAGGCTGGTGTCGGCCCAGCCAGCCCTAGACCAGATGCCTTCCACCGTAGCCAGTGGTCGGCGAGGACGATCGCGACCATCGCCTCCGCCATCGGGACGAAGCGCGGCAGTAGGCACGGGTCGTGACGACCCCGCGTGCTGATCGTCGTCGGCTCACCGCTCGTAGTCACCGTCTCCTGATCCCGCGGCAAGCTGCTCGTCGGTTTCACGGCGGCACGCAGCACGATCGGCATGCCGCTCGAAATGCCGCCCAGCATCCCACCGTGGCGATTCGTGCGTGTCTCGATCCGGCGCTGTGACGGCGGCACGCCGGATTCCTCAGCGACACAGAACAGATCGTTGTTCTCACTACCACGCAGCACCGCGCAGCCGAACCCAACGCCGTACTCGACGCCCAGCACGGCTGGCAGGCTAAAAAGCGCCTTCGCGAGGTCCGCCTTCAGCTTGTCGAACACCGGCTCGCCGAGTCCGGCCGGTACCCCGGTCGCCACGATCTCGGCGACCCCGCCGATCGAGTCGCGGGCCTCGCGCACCTGCTTGATGAGCGCCACCATCTCGGCCGCCCGGTCCGGGTCGGGACACCGCACGATGTTCGGTGCGCCGTCCGGCAGCTGCTCGACCTGCGCGACGGTCACCGCGGTCGGGTTGGCCACCTCCGCGATGATACCGCCGACCTGCCGAACGTAGCCGACCACCCGGCCGCCGAATGCCGATGCGATCAGCTTCTTTGCCACGACGCCCGCGGCCACTCGTACCGTCGTCTCACGCGCGCTCGACCGGCCGCCGCCCCGGTAATCTCGTGCGCCGTACTTGGCGTCGTAGGTGAAGTCGGCATGGCCAGGCCGGTACTTCTCCTTGATGTCGGTGTAGTCGCGGCTGCGCTGATCCTTGTTGTGGATGAGCACGGCGATGCTGGTGCCGGTGGTCTTGCCCTCGAACACCCCAGAGAGAATTTCCGGCACGTCCGGCTCATCCCGAGGCGTCACGATCGGGCTCTGCCCGGGACGCCGGCGTGCGAGGTCCTCAGCGAGATCCATCTCGACCAGCGGCAGCCCCGGCGGGCAGCCGTCGATGATGACGACATACCCCGGGCCGTGCGATTCACCGGCGGTCGTGATGCGAAAGGTGTGACCGAACGAATCACCGGGCATGCAGGGATCTTACGTCATTCACCGGACAAGACCGACCGAGAAGACTGGCGGCTCGGGAGCGACAGGCTCACGCGCGGCGCCGTTTCCACCGCGCCATCAGCAGGGTCATCAGCCCGAGGCCGACTTCGTCAACGAACGGGATCGGATCCGGCACCAGCATGTCGGCCCCAAACAGCAGCCCAGCCAACGCGAACAGCTGCCAGGACCGGAGACCCAACAACCAGGCGAACAGCCGATTATCGGACATGCTCGCGGTGAAGGGCCAGCATCCACTCCCGCAGCACGATGCTGCAAACAGACGGTCGAGCGGACCGAGCTACTCTTTGCCCAGATGGCTCGATCTAAGACAGGTAAGAGTCCGCGCCGGCACGGATGGGGACGGGCGCCACGGCTCATCCCCGTCACGCCTTCGTGCTCTCACTCCTGGCTGTAAGTCACCCCGACCGGATCGACCTCGACGACCGACAGACTCTGCGCCAGGTTCTCGCCGTTGGTAGTCAGCGGGGCATACACTTCGAGACTCGCCGGCAGCAGCGTGCCGGCGTGCAGCGCGCGCGCCTCGTCGGGGTTCAACCCGGCGCGGTGGATCATCCAGTCCTTGTAGTCGGCCTGTTCCGGCGCCGGGGTGTCCGCCTCGCCCGCGCCGCCCAGGACGAACTGCTCCGGCTGGAGCTGCTCGCGGACCGAGCCGGCCAACTCGCCGTCCACGAACAGCAGCGTCTCGGCACGCGCCACATAGTGACTCAGCACGACGTGGTGCCACGCGCCGTCACTGGCATCGACTGTCGAGGCCACGGGCCGGCCCGACGCCGAGATGTAGGTCAGCCGCCCATCGGTCACCTCGACTCGGGCACGGGCTGGGCCGCGCGGCGAGACGTTATACACCTCGATCTGCTCGATGTTGTTCCGCCGCTCGTAGGCGCGCCGCTCGACGATCGTGCCGAGGCTTTGGCCAGCCACCGCGGCCACCGCTCCGTCGCCGGTTGCCCGAACCAGAAAGGTGACAGCGAACGACCGCATCGTCTCATCCGGCGCGAACGACATCGGCGCGGCGGCGCCGCCCTGCACCCGGAGAAAGCCGGGGTCTGTCGACTTGACTGGCGCCGGCTTGCCGGCCGCCAGTGCGTCGAACAGGCTGGGCACGAAGGCGTGGGTCATCTCGATGAACCCGGCCGAATTCGGGTGCAGATCATCGGTGACGAACCCGGCGGCCCATCGGCCACCCCCATCGTCGATGGCACCGAGCAAGTTGACACTCGGAACGTCCCATGAGTTGATCAGCAAATTCATCCGGCGGGTGTATTCGTACTCCCGCTCGGTGAAATCGCCCCGCGTATAGCAGAGGGTCACGATCGGCACGATGCCCTTCGCGTGGCTCCGCTCGACCAGATCCCAGAGACCGGTGGCGAACTGCTCGTAGATCCGGTCGGCCTCATCCCGCGTGGTCGTGCAACGCCTGGTCTCACCGGGCGCGCACTCTATGATGCCCTCGTTGCCGAGCGACAGCGCGATGACCGCATAGCCAGGGTCGACGGTCGTCAAATAACGGGTGCCATACTCAGGCGTCCCCTCGGGCTCGAACCGCTGCGCGATGCTGACGGTGTTGTCGCCGCCCCGGGACTGATTCAGCACCTCCCAGCCTCGCTGCTCGAGCAGCATCCGCATCCTACCGGTATAGCCCTCCCGTCCGGTCTCGTCGCCGGTTCCGTTGGGCACCGAGGAACCGAAGACGGCGATCCGGCGATCACGGTCCGTGGCGGCGGAACCCTGCTGAGCTCCCAGGCCGGCGGTGGCAAGCAGCAGGAGGACGACGCAGCACGACGGGGCGCGCAATTTGGCGAGCATGATAGGTCTCCTTACGTGTCACTCGGCGAGTCTTACGGTCCCGGGCGGCGCCGTGCGACCCGTGCCGGCGGCCCAGCATAGCACCTCATGGCACTGTATCGGCCGACAGGTCACGTTCCAGCGCACCCTCGGCGTCATAAAAGCCGACGCTGGCCCGGCCGTTGGCGGCGACGCCCAGGACGAGCCGTGGCCGAGCGCTATCCCCCAGATTCACCACGGTCGAACCATCGACCGTGCCCATAGTCAGACGTTGCACCCCGGCCGCATCGAAAAGAGACAGGAACGGTGCGTCGTCAGCGCCAACGACAAGACCGACGCCGCGCAGACCCGCGCCATTGAACAGGCTGAGGCGCGGCTCCCCGCGCTCGCCCAGCGTCATCTGCGACCGGGTGCGCCCGCGCTCGAACAGGCCAACAATCGGGGTACCGCCGAGCGAGCCGATTAGCACGCTGCGAGCCGCTTCGTCCCCGACGATGATCACGGGCTCGTCATCGTTGACGCTCGCCGCCAGTCGGCCAACACCTGCGGCGTTGTTGAACCGCAGCACCGGCGTACCGTCCGGTTCCGCACCGACAACGCCGCGCCGCACGCCGTCCGGCCCGTAGAACACCAGCGATGCTAGCCCCCGTTCGTCGTCGGCGGCCAGCACCGCGCGCAGGCGCCCCCCGCTGTCGACGATGTTGACCTGCGAAGCGGTCACGACCTCGGCCCCCTGGGCGCCGAGTCGAGCCGGCAGCACGAGGTGCGACACCGCTCCACCAACCATTGACGCCATGATCACCGTGCCTGTCAGCCATCCACGTTCCGGTAGCATGCCAGTTCCTCCCAGAGTGCGCCGCACAGTCGGCGTTCGGATCGTCCTACCCGGCTGGTCCGGTGTCCACTGCCGCTTCGTGACCGGCAGCGCCGGAACCCTCGTCCGCGCCTTCGTCCTCATCCTCGTCTTCGGCTTCGGCTTCGGCTTCGTCCAGGGCGAGGAAATGCCGGCCCGGGGTTTCCGGCCCCAGCCAGATCATGCCGGACACGAGCAGCCCCGAGACTGCGATGCACGACATCATCGCCGCGCCGGTCGTCATCCCGCCATCCTGCAACTGCCCCAGCACGAGTGGGGTGGCCGACCCGACCGCCGCACCGACATGATAGGACAGCCCCGGCCCGACACCACGCACCGCGGTCGGAAACCGCTCCGTCAGATAGGCCGGCGCCATCCCCCAGATGCCGGCCCCGGTGGCACCCATCAGCAGCGCGCCGGCCAGCAGGAGCAGCGTGCTCGAAGTGGTCAGGAAGAGCGGTGCCGACGCGACACCGGCGAGGGCGGCCAGCGTCACCGCCCCGCGGCGGCCGAGCACCCCCTCAGACGCCTGCCCCCACAAGGCGATGCCCGCGATTGCCCCGGCATTGAACGCCACCAGATACCGCAACGGGTCCACGCCCGACTCGCGCAAGAACGTCGGATACCAGAACGAGATCGAGTAGTAGGAGAACATGAACACCGAGATCAACAGAGAGCTCTGGATGGTGACCCAGACCAGATCCGGCTGGAAGAGGCGCATGACCGATACCCGGTCCTCAAGCGCGCTGCGCCGGATCCCCTGCAGCCGCCGTTGCCGCTCAAGCCAGACCGGGCTCTCGTGCACGCCGGTCCGGATCCAGAGCACCAATAGCGCCGGGATAACCCCAGTCCAGAACATGACACGCCAGGCGAGCGTGGACCCGGGCGCCTCGCTGAACGGGTCTGGCACCGCGCTGAAGATCGGGTAGATGCAAGAGAACGCCAGCGCCGACAGGATGTAGCCCCAGTACCACCCCCCCTGCAGCAATCCGGAGGCCAGCCCGCGTAGCCGGGTCGGCCAGTGCTCGAGCGCCAGGGGGGCATTCCAGCCGCCCACTCCCCTCCCATGCCGATGCCGAAGAGCGCTCGGAAGGCGAACAGCATCGCGTAGGAAGTGGAGAACCCGCTGAGGAAGGCGAACAGCGAGAACCACAGAATCGACAACATCAGTGGGAGCTTGCGCCCCCAACGGTCGGCCATCATCCCGGCCCCGAGCCCGCCGACGAGCCGGAACAGCAGCGTTACCGTGCCGAGCGCGCCCGCCAGCGCCCGATCGACGGTGAAGCTGTGCTGGATATCGATCAGGATGAACGTCATGATGGTGAAGTCGAACCCATCGAGCAGCCACCCCAGGAAGGTCGCGAAGAACGCCCGCCACTGCGGCCCGTCAACCTGCCGGTACCACGGCCCCTCGGGTCGATCCCCTCTCACTCGTTTTTACCACCTTCCTCGATCCGTCACAGCAGGTAGAGACGACGCCGCGATCACTGATGCCTGAAGCGTCCGATTATAGCGTTCGGGCCAGTGGGACCTGAGCGGTCGTGTAAGCGATCCCGGCCAGGTTGCCGTATGACCAGCAGAAGCACTCGGCTGGACTGTTCGTCCGCCCGGGCGTCGCGCCACGTACCCCTCGGTTAGCCTGGAGGCTCTGCAGATGATCCACACACCCGAAGGTGTTCGACCCCTCGCCGGTGTACTGTCCGCGCTAGCACTCATCGTCTGCGACGCGCCCTGGGGAACGAGCCCGACGCTGCGGGCGCAGGACCAGGCGCTGTTCGTCAGCGCAGTCGATGCGAACAGCAATCCGGTCACCGACCTGGCCGCCGATGAACTGGTCGTGATGTGGGACGGCGTGAACTGTGAGACCATCGCCCTCGAGCCAATCGACTGGCCGGTGCGGGTCACGATTTTCGTAGACAACGGAGAGGGTGCCCAGAGCGCGGTTCCGCACTTTCGCGAGGGGCTGCAGGGCTTCCTGGACGCGATCCCGGCCGACGTGGAAATCGCTCTGCTGACCATCGCGCGGCAGCCGCGCTTGATCACCCCACACACCACCGACCGGGCAGACCTGATCCGCGGCCTCGGTCTCGTCGTGCCCGACCGGAACGCCGCGGCACGGTATCTGGACGCCCTCATCGAGGAGGCTGGCCGGATCGCCGAGGACGCTGAGCGCCGGTATCTGCCGGTCGTGGTCATGGTCGCAAGCGACGGCCCGGAAGGCAGCAGCGGCCAGCAGCCGCGGTTCGAAGAGATGCTGGATCGGCTGGTCGACAACTCGGTGACGGTGCACACGCTGATGTTCTCTCGTGGCAACCAGAACGCACTCCAGGTGCAGGTGGGCGTGAATGTCAGCAACGTGACGCGCGGCTCCTACGAGGAGCTGGGGGTCAGCACCGGCTTCATCACCAGGCTGCCCGAGTTGGCCCGGGACATTGCCCGCAAGCACAGGTTGGTAAGCAATCAGTATCGGGTCACCTACGCCCCGCCGGACGGCGCATCCGACCAGCCGGACATTTCAATCGGGTCGACGCGGCCCGGACTCGACCTGGTGCCAACAACCGACGGAAACGTGCCGTAGGAGTGGCGTGCTCTGGACGTCATGCGCGGGGTCAGCGCCTACGAGCCCGTGGTGAATCTCGGTGCAACGCGTGGGTTCACGATGGGTACCTGAGCCTAAAGCCAGCGACCGACCTGATCCGCCATATTCCAGGACCACCCCAACCGCGTACCGGGCATGGCTCCTCGACGGTCCAGAACAAAACGCCTGGCTGATCGGGGTGTATCGAACACCGTACCCAAATTATAGTGGGCGCAGATCCGCACCGATCCAGTCAAAGGGCACACATGGCTCGACTTCGATTGACTTCGCTCTGGCTCGTCACACTGCTGTTGCTCGGCCCCGGCGTCCCGTTGGAGGCGGACGAGGGCATGTGGACCTTCGACAACCTGCCGCTCGACCAACTGCGCGAGCGCTACGGGTTCACACCGACCCCGGCATGGCTGGACCACCTGCGCCTGTCCAGTGTCCGCGTCGGGGGCGCCTCCGGGTCGTTCGTCAGCCCGGATGGACTGGTCATGACCAACATGCACGTGGCGCTCGGTTCGGTGCAGAACCTCTCGGGCGCGGATGTCGACTACGTGACCAGCGGCTTCTACGCTCCAACCCGGGCCGACGAGCTGACCGCCCCCAACGTCGAGATGTCCGTGCTCGTGTCGACGGAAGAGGTCACCGGCCGCGTGCAGGCAGCTGCGGCAGCGCTGTCCGACGCCGAGGGACTCCTGGCCAGACAGGCCGCAATCGCCAGGCTCGAAAAGATGAGCCTCGACGCGACGGGGCTCGTCTCCAGTGTGGTCAGCCTGTACAACGGTGGTGAGTACTGGCTCTACCGGTACAAACGCTACACCGACGTCCGGCTTGTGTTCGCACCGGAGAGCCAGGCAGCGTTCTTTGGGGGCGATACCGACAACTTCACCTATCCGCGGTATTGTCTCGATGTCGCCTTCTTCCGGATCTACGAGGACGGCGTCCCGGCTAAGACGCCACACTATCTCACCATCGACCCGGACGGGCCCGATCAGGACGAGCTCATCTTCGTCTCGGGCCATCCGGGCTCGACCGACCGGTCGTTCACCTATGACCAGCTGGTGTATCAGCGGGACTTCCGCTATCCGATCTACGTCGACTACCTCGAGACCTACCGCGATCTCGTGGTGGGCTACGCGGCTCAAAGCGCCGAGCACGCGCGCCGCGTACAGCGGCAGCTGCTGGGGATCAGCAACGCCCTCAAGGCGATGGGCGGCGAACATCGCGGCCTGACCGACCCGGTGCTCATGCAACGCCTCAGGGCCCGGGACGACGACTTCCGCGGCCAGATCTCGGGTAGTGCGCGCGTTGCCGACTACGCCGCCGCGTTCGAGTCGATTGCCCGTGCCACTCGGTACGCCGCCGATAGCTTCGCGCAGCGGATCTACCGCGGATTCGTCGGGTCCGGACTGGCAACCACCGCCAGCACGATCGTGCGGTACGTGACCGAGGTGGACAAACCGGACGGCGAACGGCTGCCCGGGTATCACGAGTCGGAGCTCGATGCGCGCCGCTTCCGGCTCCTGTCGCCGGCCCCGGTCTACCCCGACCTCGAAGCGCACCTCGTCACCGGCTTTCTCGAGAAGTCACGCGCGGTGCTGGGTCCAGACGACCCCTGGGTGACGGCGGCGCTGGGTGGCGAGACGCCGGCGGTGGTCGCGACCCGCCTGCTGGAAGGCACCCGACTCACCGACGTCGAGTTCCGCCGGAGTCTTATCGACGGGGGACAGGCGGCCGTCGACGCCTCGAACGACCCGCTTGTCGTGCTCATACGCACGCTCGCCCCCGAGCGCCTGCTGGACCAGCAACGGTACCGCGAGGAGGTCGAGAGCGTCCTGACCGATGCCGGGGAAACGCTGGCGACGGCACGATTCGATCTGTATGGACGGAACACCTACCCGGACGCCACCGGCACGCTACGGCTCGCGTTCGGCACGGTCACCGGCTACCCGATGAACGGCACCCGGGCGCCGCACCAGACGACGCTGTATGGCCTGTTCGACCGGGCGATCGGATTCGATGATGCCGGTGAGTTCGCACTGCCGCGGCGCTACTGGGACCGGCGTGGCGACCTGGATTTGGAAACACCGGTGAACTTCGTGTCCACCGCCGACATTATCGGCGGGAACTCCGGCTCACCGGTGGTGAACAGCGAGGGGGCGCTCGTCGGCCTGATCTTCGACGGGAATATCGAGAGCCTCGTGGGTCGGTATGCCTATGACGAGGAGCGCGCGCGGTCGGTCGTGGTCCACCCGGGCTACATTCTCGAAGCGCTCAACATGCTCTATGACGCCGACCCGCTGGTCGCGGAATTGCGCGCACCGTAACCGCCTGGTCTTGGCCACGGCGGGCACCGAGTGGGGCCTTGGGGTCCCCCGTGAAGTGCCCGCGTGGGGTTCGGGTCGCAACCCCGACCGAAGAAGCCCCGAGGTGGGGAACAGTACCTCACCGTACGGTCAATTCGCAGACCGGGTAACAAGATACTGCACGAACCAGTCGACCATCGCGGTGGCTGCGAGCACGGCGTCCGTACCACGGAACCCGTGGTCGGCGCCAGGGATGATGAGCAGCTTCGACTCGACGCCGGACACCTGCAGCGCGGCGTACATCTCGTGGCTGTTGGCGACGACCACGAGACCATCCGCATCGCCGTGAATCAGCAGCGTCGGCGGGTCGTCGACGGACACGTGGAGAATCGGCGAGTAGAGCGGTGCCTGTGACAGGTCGTAGCCCAGCGCCGGGAAGCGCTCGACCGTGATCTCGGGATTGTCGCGGCGTGCCGGCGCCCGCAGGTCGACCGGCGGATAATATGCCACGATGGCGGCGACCCGGTCGTCCACCCGCAGGACCGGGTCCTCGGCCGACGGGTCCCCACCGTCGGACGTAGTGCCAAGTATGAGCGACAGATGACCACCGGCGCTGCTCCCCCAGACTCCCAACCGGCTAGGGTACACCCCCAGTTGCCGCGCATTGAGCCGAATGTACCGTACGGCCCGGCGGAGATCCGGCACGATCTCCGGAATCAAGAATTTCGGGCTACTGCCATGCCGCACCGCAAACACCGTGAACCCCTCGTCGAGCAACGGCTGGTACCGCCGCTGTGACAATTCGTGCGGACGCCACGCGGAGCGCCACCCGCTACTGACCACGTTCAACACCGCGGCACCGTTCGCATTGACCGGCGTGAACACGTCGAACGTCAGTGCCATGCCGTACTTGTGGCCATAGACCACGTCCGGCGTCACCGACACCTGCTGGGCGTGCACGGCTACCGGGCCGACTAGCAGCAGACCCAGCAGCAAGACACGCATGATCATTCTGGCCATCCGGACTCCTCCACTGGCGTTCCGCATCACTACCGTGGCATTCGCGCCTGCAGCAGCTCGTAGATCCGGAGCACGGCGCGTCGATCCGTCCGCTCGGCGCGCTGGCCGTAGTGCGCCACGTGCCCGCTCATGTCCACGAGCGAGACCGCCTCTTCGGCCGACACCCCCTGGGCCCGTAACGTCGACACCTGCCGAAAGAAGTCCCGAAGATACGCCTGGAAATGGTCGATCTGCTCGCGCTCCCTGAACGGCGCCCCGTGACCCGGCACGATGACGTCGAAGTCGAGCGCCTTCAGCCGCTCGAGCGACACCGGCCATTCCTCGACATACGCGTCGCCCATGTAGGCGAGAGCGCCGGCGCCGGGCCGTCCCACGAAGAAGTCGCCGGTGAACACGATGCGCTCCTCGGGCAGGAACACGAAGGTGTCGCCGCCGGTGTGCCCACGTCCGAGGAAGTGCACCTGAACCTCACGTCCACCCTTGACCAGGATCATCTTGTCGCGGAATGTCACGTTGGGCGGCGTCGGACGGACCTCCTGGATCGCCGCCCAGTGCGCCTCGCGAATCCGCACCTGGGTCTCGAGCTGCTCGCGCTCGACCGGGTCGGTCGTCTCGCTGATCTCCGTCTTCATCCGCGCGATCTCCGCCGGGATCCCCTCGCTGAACGACCGGTTGGTGCGCTGGTCGAGCACGTCGGACAGCAGCATCGAACGAACGAACTCGTGGCCGATGATCTCGACGTCGTCACCAAAGATCTGGTTCCCGTGCGCGTGGTCGAAGTGATAGTGCGAGTTGAAGACGTATCTGATTGGCCTATCGGTCAACGTCTTGATCCCCTCGACCAGTCCCCGTGCCGCCGCGGGCGTGACCGACGTGTCGACGAGCATCACATGGTCGTCGTTGACGATGACCAGCGAGTTGCTCATGACGGTCATCGCCCCGGTGCCGCTCGCGAAGTAAACGCCGTCGGCCAACTCCTCGAACCGGTGACTGGGACTGCCGTCGGGGCTCTGCGCGGCGCCGCGTGCCTGCCACTGCGTGGCGACGACGACGACCATAAGGACGAGCAGGGTGATCAGCAATCGCTTCATGCGCCCTCCGCTTCTGGTGTCAGTGGAAACCGGGTCCCCGCCCCTCGCTCCGGGCGCGGGGCGGGGACCCGGACCGGGCGGATCAAAACGTCCGGTCCGGCCCCCAACCGCTCAACCGGTGGTCTCCGATGCGCCACGCCGCCCGGCGGCGCAGGGTGATGATGCTCCAGATAGAGATAACCGCTGTAAGCACCGGCGCGGTCGGCGCGCCGCTGTCCGTCGCGGATGTGAACCGTCAACGTCCGGGGCACCTTCGCCTCGTAGCAGTTGCCCCGACCGGCCGTGCCGAGGTGCAAATAGGCCATACGCTGCTCGGGCGCACGCCGATACCGCGGCCGGTCGACCGAGCCGACGTCCGAATAAACGCCGCCCTGCATGCCGTCGAGCGGCGTCGACCGATGACCGGCTCGCCAGTAGTCACCCGGGTTTCCGGACTCGAGCAGCCTGGCCGTGATTGCCTCGATCAGCCGGGCGACGTCCAGGCACTCGCCACGCAGACATTCTGGATGATCGTCGAGGCTCTCCACCAGATGCGAGACCGGCTCGCCGAGCTGCCGCTGCAGCTCGACCACGTCCGGCGTCGGTTCGCCAAAGGAGACCACCCCGCTAGTCTGCTGGATGACGTAGCAGTCGTTCGGATGAAGGTGCGTCACCTCGACCGCATCGTACTGTGCGGGCAGCACCCAGTGATACGTCTGCGGAGCCGGATGCCGTTCGCCCTGGACCGATCCGGCCGGGCGCCCCTCGAGCGCCGCCGGCATCAGCAGGCACAGCGCGAGTCCAACGCCGAGCAAACCGCCCACCACCGATGGCGAGATGCGACGGGCACCCGACTGCTGGCACGTTGTCACAACGCCGCATTTTATCGGCTCATGGCCTGTCATGAAAGGGTCGAGTATGATTACGGCTCAAGTCCAGCGCGGCCCGCGACGAGGAGCGACGCCATGACCTTACGAACCCTCCCGATCGGCTGGATGTTGATCGTGTTCGCCCTGGTCGGGGCGCCAGCGGGCGCCCAGCAGGGCGCCCCGGCCAATGGCGAGTGGCCGACCTACGGCGGGGACCTCGGCGGCACCAAGTACTCGCCGCTCGATCAGATCGACGCCACGAACTTCGGCCTCCTCGAACTTGCCTGGCGCTGGCAGTCCGCCGACGCGTTTCTCAGCAAGACCACGGCGGGCGGCGGCGAGTGGTGGACGCGATCCGACGTTATCTTCGACGCGCTGAACCAGGATAACCCGGACCGCTGGCGCGACGGCCAGGCGCCCTACACAAACAACCTCAAGGCCACGCCCCTGATGGTCGGCGGCCGGCTGTTCCTCAACCTCCCGACCTCGGTCGGCGCGGCGGTCGACGCCGCCACCGGTGAGACCCTCTGGGTCTACAACCCGAAGACCTACGAGGAAGGCACCACCACAATGAGCGCCCGGTGGAACCAGCGCGGCGTCGCCTACTGGAGCGATGGCGAGGCGGAACGGATCTTCTGGGGCACCGGGAACGGCTTTTTGATCTGTGTGGAGGCGGCCAGCGGGCGTCCCTGCGACGATTTCGGCGAGAACGGGCGACTCGACCTGATGCGGGACCTCCCGCGCGCCACCCGGGGCGATCGCGACTGGCTGAACGCGCTGCTCTACTCGGTGCAATCACCGCCGCTCGTAGTCGGCGACACGGTCATCACCCCTAGCTCGATCTCTTCCTACAACATCACCCTCGAAGCCCCGCCAGGCTGGATGCGTGGATTTGACACGCGGTCAGGCCGCACGAAGTGGACATTCCACACGATTCCGCAAGGCGACGAGTTCGGCACCGACACGTGGGGCGGCGATTCGTGGCGGGTGACCGGCAAGGTCGGGGTCTGGTCGATGATGAGCGCCGACCCGGAGCTCGGGCTGCTCTACCTGCCCACCAACACCCCGGCACCGGACTACTACGGCGGGCATCGGCCGGGCGCGAACCTGTTCGCTGAGAGCGTGGTGGCGCTGGACATCGAGACCGGCGAGCGGATGTGGCACTTCCAGGCGGTGCACCACGGGCTCTGGGACTACGACTTCCCGGCAGCGCCGAACCTGGTTGACATCGAGGTGAACGGGCGGCCGATCAAGGCTCTGGCGCAGATCAGTAAACAGGGGTTTGTGTACGTGTTCGACCGGGTCACCGGGGAGCCGGTCTGGCCAATCCAGGAGCGCCCGGTGCCGACCGACACCGACATCCCGGGCGAGCTGCCGTGGCCGACCCAGCCATTTCCCACGCGGCCGGCACCGTTCGAGTACCAGGGTGCCTCCATCGACGACCTAGTCGACTTCACCCCCGAGATCCGACAGATGGCGGTCGACGCGGTCGACGGATTCAGGCTCGGCCCGCTCTTCACGCCGCAAACTCTGGGCGGCACGGTGCAGCGACCCAGCTCCGGCGGCGGGGCCAACTGGTCGGGCGCCGGGTTCGACCCCGAGACCGGACTGCTGTATGTACCCTCAAGCAACGCCTTCAGCGTGCGTCAGTACCGCGCCCCGGAACCGGAGGAGGGGGCAACGCTGAATATCATCGAAGGGCGCGGGCCGGACCGGCGCCGACTGACCATGCCGCAGGGACTGCCGCTATTCAAGCCGCCCTACTCGCGGATGACGGCGATCGACCTCAACACCGGCGACCACACCTGGATGAAACCGATGGGCAGCGGCGAGCGCCTGCGGAATCACCCGCTGCTTCGCGAGCTAAACTTGCCCCCGCTGGGCGGTGACAGCAGCCGGGCCGGGCCGCTGGTCACGAAGACGCTGCTCGTGTACGCCTTGACGACGGGCGGCACCACCGGTGGGCCCCGCCTGGTCGCGCTGGACAAGACGACCGGCGAGGAGTTGGCGTCGGTCGATCTGCCGCGTGGCGCGATCGGTACCCCGATGACTTACCTACTCGACGGTCGGCAATACATCGCCCTGACCGTCGGCGGTTCGCCCGTCCCGGAGCTGATCGCCTTGGCGCTGCCCGACTGACCCGGCAGCGGGCTGCGGGCTGCTGCCGGACAACGACCGACCTCCGCCCGGACTTCAGCGGACGGGCCGGTTAGTGCTTAGGCCTCTGCCTTCATCGAGCCCCGTGTCCCATCGCCTCATCTTCGACACCGACTCGGCGGTCTTCAACGATGACGCGGCGGCGCTGGCGATGCTGCTGCAGCGGCGTGACCTGGTCGAGATCCTGGGGATCACCGTGGTCGCCGGGAACCACACGGTGCACCAGGGCGCCGAGCACCTACTGCACCTACTCGAGCTGACGGGCGCCACCGACATCCCGCTGTTCCACGGCGCCGACGCGCCGCTCGTCCACACACCCGAGCAGGCGGCCCGTCAAGAGGTGCAGTGGGGCCCCATCTCGTTCAAGGGCGCCTTTGACGCGACGGCCGAGGTGCAGACCCCGCACGGCGGACGCTTCGCCGTGACCCGCCCGCAGACGACCGATGCCGTGTCGTTCATCATCGACACAATCGAGCAGTATCCCGACGAGATCACCCTCGTGGCGGTCGGTCCTATGACCAACCTGGCGCTGGCGCTTCGCCGCCGGCCTGGTCTGGCGGCGCGCATCAAGAGCCTCGTCTTTATGGGCGGTACCGCCCGCGTGTCCGGCAACGTCACTCCGGCTGCCGAGTTCAACTTCTGGTTCGACCCGGAAGCGGCGGCCACCGCGCTGGGCTCCGCGATTCCGCACATCGTGATGTTCGGGCTCGACGTGACCAACCGTGCGCCAATACGCAAGATGCTGTTCGACACGATCGTGGCAGTCGACACCCCCATCACCCGACTGATGCGCCACGACATGGGCCCCCGATTCGAGACGGACCCGGGCGCCGCCTGCTACGTGTGGGACTGCGTCACCGCCGCCTGGCTGATCGACCCGTCGGTCGTGACCGTGGCGGAACACCTTCCGATCGTCGTCGACACGACGTTCGGCCCGACGTACGGTGCAGCCAGGGTGGCCGAGGACGCCCCGGCTGCCGCCATCATCGAGGTCATGCTCGATCTGAACGTCGAGAAGTTCTACGAGATGTACGAACGCCTGCTCACGAGACCAGTGCCCGCCTCCGGCCCGGTGCAAGACATCTCCCAAGGGCAATGGCGTAACGGTTGAAATAGGTTCTCTTCGTGACACGGGAACGCCCGTGGTGACACCCCTCATTGCACCGAGAACCGCGTTCACGAGCGCTGGCCCACGCGGTCTGGATCGGCCGGGCCACCGCTCCGGTGACCAAATCTGAGAAAATGTCCACCATGTCCGGGTTGCCTGCCGCCGGCGCCGAGGCGCCGCCTTCACGCTGCAGAACATGGACGGAGGGTCCGTGACGTTCGGGCATGGTGACCCGTTCTCGCCGGCGACCCTGCTATCCTTCTTCTTCAAATATGATTGCGCCACGTGCGACCTCACGGCACCCCTGGTGGAGCGACTACACCGTGCGCTCGCGCCGGCTGGCCTCCGCGTGGTAGGTGTTTCGCAGGATGCCGCGGTGGAGACCGCCGCATTCGTGGACAAGCACGGGCTCAGCTTCGTGGTGGTGCTCGATACCGACCTCGAGGTCTCGGCCAAGTTCGGGTTCGATGCGGTTCCAGCGCTAGTGCTCGCTCGAAGCAATCGGCGCGTGCTCTGCAGCTTTGAAGGGTTCGTCAAGCAGGACCTCCTCGAACTGACCAGGCTGGCCGCGGCCACCTGTGGTGCAGTAACACCGGAGCTCGTACGTGACGAAAACCAGCTACCCGAATGCCGCCCAGGCTGCGGCTCGAAGGTGCATGACCCGGATGTCACTCGCCGTCTAGTGGGTCGCCTGGGTACGGCCGAGCTGGGCGCCAGGCGGGTCCGGGTCCAGGCCGGTGACGACCCCTTCGAGTTTATGGCGGCCCAGGGGCTGGACGACGGCCTGCCGGTGGTGCCGCCGACCGAGGTGCGCGTACTACAAATGCTCGAGGGCACCACGCGCGCCGCCGCCGAGGTCGTAGCGCATGTGCCGCCGAACTTGGCGCCGGCGACCGTCGAGAAGATCGCCGTCAACGCCGTCATGGCAGGGTGCCGGCCCGAGTATTTACCAGTGGTCCTTGCGGCGACCGAGGCCGCCTGTACCGACGCATTCAACCTGCACGGAGTCCTGGCCACTACCTATTTCTCGGCCCCGGTTATCATCGTCAACGGCCCGGTCAGACACGAAATCGGACTCAATTGCGGCGGCAATTTGTTCGGGCAGGGGTTCCGGGCCAACGCGACGATCGGCCGCGCCCTGCAGTTGCTCGTCCGCAACGTGGGCGGCGGCAGACCGGGCGGCGTCGACATGTCCACGTTGGGACAACCGGGCAAGTTCACCTGCTGCGTCGGCGAGAACGAGGAAGAGAGCTGCTGGGAGCCGTTCCACGTCGAGCGCGGGTTCGACCGGGACACAAGCACCGTAACCCTGTTCGCCGGTGAGGCGCCACGGGCGATCCGGGACCAGGTTTCCCGCACGGCGCGCTCGCTCGGCGCGAGCATGGGACTGTGTCTGGAGTCGATGGCGCACCCGAAGCTGCACCGGATGAGTGAAGCGCTGTTGGTTGTGAGCCCGGAACATGCCCGTACCTTCGCGAGGGACGGCTACAGCAAGACCGACCTTCGCGCCCGGATCCAGGATGTGACGGCCCGGCCGCTCCGCACGCTGCTCCCGGACGACGCGTGCAAGGAGGGCATGACACTGGCGGCGGTCCCGAAGGCACTGCTCGACCCAGACGGGCGGCTCACAAGCGCGGCACTGGACACGCGGGTCCCGAAGTTCCGGCACGACGATGACATCCTGATCATGGTCGGAGGCGGCACAGCCGGCAAGTTCTCGGCGGTCCTCGGCGGTTGGGCCAGCGGCGCCGCCGGGTCAACGGCAGTCACGGTAGAGGTCAGATGAGTGATTCTCTCGTCATTCTCGACCCCACCAACGAGCGCACGCCGATCGGTCGGCGACTCGCGACACGTTCCGACCGCTTGGGTGGCACGTTGGGCATTATCGACATCTCGAAGCCACGCAGTGACATCTTCTGCGATGAGGTCGAGCGACTACTGCGCGATCTGGTGCCTGGGCTCGACATCGTCCGGCTGCGGAAGCCGACGTTCACCAAGCCGGCGCCGGCGGACCTCCGGGACGAGGTCGAGGCCCGGTGTCAGGCGGTGATACAGGCGCTGGCCGATTGAGGGTCCTGCACGTCGTGCAGTGTGCACGACCTGGTCGACTACGAGGCGCAGGGGATCCCCTCGGTCATGGTGGCGTCGTCCGAGTTTGTGCATGCCGCCCGGACCCAGGCCGGGGCGCTCGGCATGCCGGCCCTGGCCGCCGGGTCGGTGTTCGTGGCGCACCCGATCCAAGACGCGACCGATGCGGAAATGCGGGTGAGGGCCAGAAACGCGATCGACAGCATCGTGGCGGCCCTCACGGCCCGGCCGGCGACGGACAATCAGAGGCTTGAGGACCGACAGCCTGACAACGCGGGCACGGCGTAAGACCAGACGGGGAGAGATAGCTTTACCTATGCTCGTCAATCTCGCCTACGGCCGCACCGGCCTTCCGGTCGAGTTCCCCGACGACCGGACAACGGTGATCGAGCCGGCTTATCTCGATGGTCTCGGAGACCAGACCGGCGCAGTGCAGGCGGCGGTTGAGCATCCGCTCGGCACCGCCCCGCTGCACGACCTCGTACGCTCGGACCAGACGGTCGCCATCTCGGTCTGCGACGTCACACGGCCTATGCCGAGCACCACGGTGCTGCCGGTCGTGCTGCAGGCACTCGCCCATGTACCGACCGACCAGATCACCGTCCTGATCGCCAGCGGCACCCATCGGGAAACGACCCGCGACGAGCTGGTGGCGATGCTAGGCGCGGCCGTCGTCAACCGGTATCGGATCGTCGTGCACGACGCGTTTGATGACGCGCAGCTGGCGTTTTTGGGTGAGGTCGACAACCGGATTCCGGTCTGGCTGAACCGCGCCTGGGTGCAAGCCGACGTCCGGATCACGACCGGATTTGTCGAACCGCACTTCTTCGCCGGGTTCAGCGGCGGACCGAAGATGGTCGCGCCTGGATTGGCGGGGTTCAAGACAATCATGCGGCTCCATGATGCGGAGATGATCAGGCATCGGGACGCGCGCTGGGGGGTCACCGAGGGCAACCCGATTCACGACGGTGTGCGCCGGATCGCAGCGCAGTCGGGTGTGGACTTCAGCGTGGATGTCGCGATCAACAGGGACCGGCAGATCACGTCTGTTGCCGCCGGGGAGCTGTTTGCGGTCCATCGCGCGGTGAGCGTGGTCGTGAAACGCACGGCGATGCAGGCCTTTTCACAACCGTTCGACGTCGTGGTCACCACCAACAGCGGCTACCCGCTCGACCAAAACCTCTATCAGACGGTCAAGGGGATGTCGGCCGCCGCCCAGGTGGTCAAGCCGGGCGGGGTAATCCTGTGCGCTTCGGCATGCTCCGACGGCTACCCGGACCACGGCGAGTATCTGCATATTTTGACTGAGCGGACCAGCGCGGAGGAGTTGCTGGAAATGATCAACGCGCCCGGCCACAACCGCCACGACCAGTGGGAAGTCCAGGTGCAGGCGCAGATTCAGCGGCGGGCCGAGGTGCTGTTGAAGACCGATGGGCTGTCGGCGGACCAGGTGCGCGCGGCGCACCTGACGCCGATCGACGATGTCGGCGCCTCGACGCGGGACGCGCTGGATCGGTTCGGTCCAGAGGCGCGGGTCTGTGTGCTACCGGAGGGGCCGCAGACGATTCCGTACTTGGCCGAAGACACCTGACCAACCACGGCGGCGACAGTCGTCGCGAACGACCGTTCCGCCCGAACACTTCTCGGAGTCACCGCACGCGATGAGGAGGGTCATTGCTCGAATCATCTCGAATCATAGTGCGGCGGCACCGACGACGCTCAACCGCCGCGCCGATCGCCAGGATGTCAGGACTCACACGTAGGCCATGGTGATCGTGTCGGCGACACAGGCCGGTTTCGCCTCGCCCTCGATCTCGACGACAAACCGGCTGGTGAAGCGCATCGTTCGAGAGTCCACACGGGTCGTGGTGAGCAGCGTCTGCACACCCCGCACCCGCGCACCGGGGCGCACGGCGTTCGGGAACCGCACCCTGTTCACGCCATAGTTGATCGCTCGCGACACGCCGCGTAGCTCGGCGATCTGCTGCCTGAAGTGCGGCACCAGCGATAGTGTCAGGAACCCATGTGCGATCGTCGTCCCATATGGGGACTCACGCGCTGCCCGTATCTGATCGACGTGGATCCACTGGTGATCGCACGTCGCGTCGGCGAACCGATCGACCATCCCCTGTGTGATTGTCAACCAGTCGCTGGCGCCCAACTCGGTACCGGTCAGCGATTCGAGCGCGTCGAGGCCGTCGATGATACGCATGCCCTGCCTGGCGCCGCCCGGGCAGGGACCGGGTGGGGCTACCCGCTATCATCTCTTCGGCACGTTCACACGTCGTGAGCGTCCAGCGATCGACAGCCGCGGCCTGCGCGGACAGACCAGTAACCAGCGCTTCGTGCACGGGGCCGAGCGGGGACGACGTTCAGCGCGCCCGTGCTGGCCTAACGGCCCCCTGCTACAGGCCCCCCCCGAAGTGAAGACAGCGCTCAGAACGGCCGGTAGGTGACCATCGCGACGGCGGTCAGGATGGCGACCACGGCAACCGCCGCCAGCATCCGGATCTGACCGGTCATGCGGAACGCCATTCCGGTAAGGCCGGACAGCGCCAGCCAGCAGACCACCTTCGCCATCGCCCAGCCGGGGAACCCAAGCCCCATCATCCCCATCGTACCGAAGCCGGTCATCAGGACCAGCAGGCTGAGCACCCCGGACATCATCAGATAGTTCCAACGATTGTCTGGATGCGGCGCCGCGAACGCGGCAAAGGTCACACCGGAGAGCAAGAGCACGGAGGTCAGGTGCAGGAACTGAAAGAATTGGAAAGTCATGGCGCCTCAATTTTTTACGTCACGGTACGCGTTATGGTAATACCTTATCGGGCGAATCTGCGTCTCCTGCCTTCGTCAGGGCCGCGGCGGACATGCAGCGTCTCCTTGTTTGCCTGCTGACTCTCCGGGTGTGTCGCGCTCAGCTGTACCGGCTCGACGAGATGCTGGCGCCATCGATGAACCGACGCCTGGTGATTCAGCCGCGCACGTATTGAGCAAGCATGTCGAGCAACGCCGGATCGAAATCTAACACCTTCTTGCGTGCCATAACCACTCCTCCGTCAGGCGGCCCGGAAGGACGGCGATGATAACCGGCGACGGCCCTGGTGAGCCTTGCTGCTCGAACTGGGACCGGTCTTGCAACTAGCAGCAAGCGAACATTATACGATTGATTCACAACGCATCAGAGAAGGGAGCATCGTGGAGACCCAGGACCGCATGCCGCCGATACCGGGCACGGAAATGACCGCGGACTAGACCGCCGCGGTCGCCGAGTTTAAGCAGACGCACGACACGCCGCACTTCGGCGGCCCGTTCGTCCCGCTGCTCCGCAGTCCCGAGCTGCTAAAACAAGTCCACCGGGTGGGCGAGTAAATACGCTACCGGAACGCGCTACCGCCACGGCTGCGCGAGCTCTTGATTCTGATCACGACGCGGCACTGGCGCCAGGGCTACGAATGGAACGTCCATGCGGCGCTGGCCGAGCCGGCTGGGCTCGGCACCAACGTCATCGCCGCGGTTGCCGATGGCCGCCGTCCATCCGGCGCGACGGAGGACGAGGCCACTGTGTATGACTTCTACGTCGAGCTGCTGCGGAATCAGTGCGTCAGCGAATCGACCTACGCACGAGCAGTAGCGCTCTTCGGCGAACGGGGCGCCGTCGATACGATCGGCATTCTGGGTTACTACTCGCTCCTGGCAATGGTGATGAAACCGCCCAGACCGCGCTGCCGGATGGGACGGAGTCGGTGCCGCGCCCATTCTCCCGCTAAGAATCAGCTGGCCGATCAGACGTCTCCTGTCCTGTGCCATCGCTCGTCAGACTCCCTCGGATGGTCGACCGTGCGCACATCCGCCTCAGCCCGCCGGGCCACTCGCTGCCCCTCCTCCACATCCACCATCGCCAGCAGCAGTCCGCCGATGACGAAGAACGCAATGATCGACAGGATGGCGCCGCGGCTGGAGCCCGTGACGAAGATCATCATCGCGAAGACGCCGGGCCCGACGATGCCGGCAAATTTGTCGAACACACCGAAGAATCCGAAGAACTCCGACGACTTGTGCCGCGGCACCATGCCGGCGAAGAGCGACCGGCTCAGCGCTTGGCTCCCGCCCTGTACCATGCCGACCAGGGCCGCCAGGACATAGAATTCGGTGGCGGTTGTCATGCCGTAGGAGAGGATGCTGATCCCGACGTAGACCACGAGCGACCCGAAGATCGAGCGCTTGGCTCCCAGCCAGGAGGCCAGCTGCCCGAAGAGGAACGTGAACGGCACGCCGATGAACTGCACCAGGATGAGTGCCGTGATGAGCGTACCTTGGTCCAGCCCGATCTCGGTACCGTAGACCGCCGCCATCCGGATGATGGTGCCGATACCATCGTTGTAGACCAGGAACGCCAGCATCATCAGAAACGCCTGTTTGTAACCGCGCAGCTCGGCGAGCGTCTCGCCCAGCCGCACGAGCGCCGTCCGGATGGGGTTCTGTCTAGCCTGCTCATCAACCTCGAGGGCGCGAACCGGCTCCGGCACCGTCCTGAACAGCGGAATCGAGAACCCGAGCCACCAGACGGCGACGCTCAAGAAGGACAGTCGGCTCGCCAGCTCTGGCCCGCCCAGTCCGAACAGCTCCGGCCGCTGGATCCAGGCCAGGTTGACCGCCAGCAGCACCCCTCCCCCCAAATATCCAAGTGCGTAACCGGCGGTCGACACGCGGTCCATCTCGTCGGTGCGGGCGATGTGCGGCAGCAACGAGTCGTAGAACACGATGCTAGCGGTCGCGCCGATGTTCGCCAGCACGAACAACGCGGCCGCCAGCCGCCAGTCGCCACGCTCGATGAAGAACATGCAGGTGGTCGCCACGACGCCGAACGCGAGGCAGACGCCGAGCATCTTCTTCTTGACGCCTGCGACATCGGCGATCGCGCCAAGGATCGGCGCCAGGACCGCCACGACCAACAGGGCGATGAACGTGGTCGCCGCGAACCGGAGGCTCGCCGCCGCCGGGTCGAGATCGGCGGCGGCAACCGAAGCGAAGTAGATTGGAAACACCGCGGCGACGATCGTCGTCATGAAGGCCGAGTTGGCCCAGTCGTACATCGCCCAGGCCCGCAGCTCCGGGCGGTGCAGGCCCAGCCGTTCGAGAAGCGGGGGCGCGCTCATTGACGGATTCCGGCGGCGTGGTAGACGTGGCGGCCCGCTGCCCGGACCCTACCACACCGACGACCGACGTACGACAGGGGGTCCAATCGAGCAGGTCCCAGCTTCGGGCGACTCAGTAGCCGCTTAGCGCTCCACCCGGCGCGGGCGCCCGCAGGGCGTTGAGCACCATCGCCAGGTCGATGATCTCCTGGACCACCGGTCCACAACTCGTGAGAATATCTCACCGCGAGGTGTAACTAGGTGACTGCTCACGACGATCGTGCGATCAACGTGCCGACGCTGTTCGATCTGACGGGCAAGACGGCGCTGGTCACCGGCGGATCACGCGGCATCGGTCGGATGATCGCCGAGGGATACCTGCAGGCCGGTGCCACAGTCTACATCTCGTCCAGAAAGGCGGAGGTCTGTGACCGGGTCGCGGCCGAGCTGTCTGAGGTTGGCACGTGTCACGCGCTGCCGCCGGCCGACATCGCGCAAGACGACGACCGGGCCGACCTGGTCGCGGCGCTCCGCGCGCGCACCGACCGGCTAGACATTCTGGTGAACAACGCCGGAACGACCTGGGGCGCCACTTACGCGGGGTTCCCGGAGAGCGGATTCCGCAAAGTACTCGAGCTGAACGTGACGGCGCTGTTTTTCTTGACCCGCGACTTGACACCGTTACTCACGCAGGCGGCCAGCCCGAACGACCCCGCCCGGGTCATCAACATCGGCTCGATGGACGGCATGAAGGTGCCGACGGTGCTGCGAACCACCTTTCCCTACTCGGCGAGCAAGGCAGCCGTGCACCATCTAACGAAGGCCCTGGCGCTCGAGCTGGCGCCCCGGCACATCACCGTCAATGCTGTCGCCCCCGGATTCTTCGAGAGCAAGATGACCGCGAAGTCGCTGGAGCGGTTCCGCGCCGACATCGAGCGGAACTGCCCGCTGCACCGGATCGGCCAACCGGAGGAAATTGTCGGGGTCACGATCTACCTGGGCTCGCGCGCAGGCGCCTACACCACCGGTGCGGTGATTCCGGTCGACGGGGGAACGAACGTCACCTGAACGACAAGGGAACCACCACGCCCGGGCGTTCATAACGCGGAGACGACCATGATCTATCGAAGCCCGTACCCCGATGTGATCATCCCGAACGTCACGCTCCCTGGGTATCTATTCGAGCACGCGGCGAACTACACCGGTAAGGCAGCGCTCATCGACGGCCCGACTGGGCGCACGGTGACCTACGGCCAGCTGGTCGCCGCCGTCCAGCGGACGGCGGCCGGGCTGGCGGCCCGCGGTTTCGGCAAGGGCGATGTTTTCGCCATCTACAGCCCGAACGTGCCGGAGTATGCAATCGCGTTTTTTGGGGTTGCCGCCGCGGGCGGTGCCACCACGACGGTCAACCCGCTCTACACGTCCGAGGAGCTCAATAGACAGCTCCTCGATGCGGGGGCCCGACTTCTGGTAACGATCCCGCAGTGTCTCGACAAGGCGCGCGAAGCTGCGTCCGACAGCGCGGTCGAGGAGATCTTCGTCTTCGGCGAAGCGGAGGGAGCCACACCGTTCGAAGCGCTGATGCAGTGGGACGGCGAACCACCCGTGGTCGACATCGACCCGAAGACGGATCTGGTCGCGCTGCCGTACTCGAGCGGCACGACCGGGTTACCGAAGGGGGTCATGCTGACCCACCACAACCTTGTCTCTAACCTTTGTCAGACACACGCGGTCGAACAGCTGTCCGACAGGGAGGTGCTGATCGGGATTCTCCCCTTCTACCACATCTACGGGATGGTGGTGATCATGAGCGGCGCCCTCCGAGCCGGCGGCACCATCGTGACAATGCCGCGATTCGATCTGGAGCAGTTCCTGGACCTGCTGCAGACCCATGGTGTGACCACGGCCTACCTCGTGCCCCCAATCGTGCTCGCGCTAGCCGGACACCCGCTGGTGGACCGCTACGACATCTCGAAGCTGCGGAACATTATGTCGGGCGCCGCGCCACTGCCCGAACCGGTGGCCAGGGCCTGCATCGAGCGGCACGGGGTGACGCTTCGGCAGGGGTACGGGCTGACCGAGACCAGTCCGGTCACCCACGTCAACGGCAGAGACGGGGAGATCAAGCACACCTCGGTAGGCAGCGCCGTACCGAACACCGAGTATCGCATCGTCGACCTCGACACCGGGAGCGACGCCGGCACCGGCCGGCTCGGCGAGGTGTGGATACGGGGGCCACAAGTAATGAAGGGCTACCTCAACAACCTCGAGGCCACCAGCGACGTGATCGACGACGACGGCTGGCTCCACACGGGCGACATCGGGTATGCGGACGAACACGGCTACCTGTCCATCGTGGACCGTCTCAAGGAGCTGATCAAATACAAGGGGATGCAGGTAGCGCCCGCCGAGCTTGAAGGCGTGATCCAGGCCCACTCGGCGGTGGCCGATGTCGCGGTCATTCCGGTCCCCGATCTCGAGGCTGGCGAGATCCCGAAGGCGTTCGTCGTGCTGAAACCGAACGCACAAGCCACGGCCATGGAGATCATGGCGCACGTGGCCGACCGTGTCGCACCGCACAAGAAGGTGCGGCGGGTCGAGTTCATCGACGCGATCCCGAAAGTGCCCTCCGGCAAGATCCTGCGACGTCAGCTCCGGGACCGGGAGCGTGCCGCCCGGGCGGGTCGAGCAGAGTAGCCGGGCACGGTAGCCGCGGCAGCCCTGAACCGTGCTACCGAGGTAAACGATACGCCAGCAGCTCGCCGGCGTGGCCGCCGCCGCTGACGGCGACGACGACGTACTGAACGCCGTCGTGCAGGTAGGTCATCGGCGAGCCGGACACGCCAGCCGGCATGTAGACCGCCCCGACCTCATCGCCCGTCGCCTTGTCATAGGCGCGCAACATCGCACCGACTTCACCAGATGGCGTCGTGAACGTCCCGGCCTCGCCCGCGATCAGCAGCGTCTCGGTGATGAGCGTGCCGACCCGGCCCGGCCGGCCAGTCCGCGGGATGGTCAGCCCCTGCAAATCAGGGTGCTCCCGGACGTTGTCGGGCGTCTCACCGTGGGCGATCTGCCAAAGGATGTCCCCCGTCTTGAGATCGATGGCGCTGATCCGGCCCCAGGGCGGCTTCACCAGCGGTAGACCTCGAATGCTGAGTGACCGGTCGGCAGGCGCCACACCCGCCGGGTTGCCGCGGATGTAGTCCATGTCCGACCGCGCCGGGTCGTTTACCAATCCCAAGGAGGTGACCGAGGTCACAGAGTACTGATAGAAGATGCCGGTCTCTGGGTCGACCGAGCCACCCGGCCAGTTGGTACCGCCGCCGGCCGACGGCAGCATCAGCGTCCCGTAGGGACCGTTCGGATCAGCGACCACCGGGGGGGTAAAGATCGGCCCGAGCTGGAAGTTGGCGACCCGCGCAAGCGCCTCGGCGCGCAGCTCCGGCGTGAAGTCGATCAGATCGTCCACGGTCACGCCCTGCCGATCGTAGGCCGGCGGCCTGGTCGGAAATGGCTGTGTCAACGCCAACAGCTCACCCGGCACGTCGGAGGCCTCCACCGGACGCTCCTCAATCGGCCAGATCGGCTCACCGGTCTCCCGGTCTAGCACATACAGCCACCCCTGCTTGCTGGGCTGCGCCACGACCCTCGTGACACCGGGACGTCCCTCGATCGCCACGTCGACCAGCACCGGCGCGCACGGGAAATCCCAATCCCAGACGTCGTGATGAATGACCTGGTAGTGCCAGATCCGGTCACCGGTCTCGAGGTCGACCGCGACGAGGCTGTCTGCAAACAGGTTGTCCCCGGGCCGGTGGCCACCGTAGTAGTCGTTGGTCGGCATCTCGGTCGGCAGATAGACCATGCCCAGCTCGGTGTCGACGCTGATCTGCCCCCAGACACCTGCGTTGCCGGTGTAGCGCCACGACTCGTTGAGCCAGGTGTCGTTGCCGAACTCGTCGCCCCCCGGAATCGTGTGAAAGATCCACCGACGCGCGCCCGTGTTGGCATCGAACCCGCGGACGTAGCCCTTGGTGTTCCGCATCGACCGGGGGGCGCTACCTGGCACATGCGCGGCCCCGATGATGATCGTGTCGCCGGCGACCATGGGTGTGGAATGCAGGCCGATCTCGCCGGAGATCGGATCGATCTCCTGATCCATGTTCTGCATCAGATCGACGATGCCGTCGGTGCCGAAGCTGGACACGCGTCGGCCGGTGTCGGCGTTGAGGGCGATCAGCTGGTACCCGGGCGTAACGTAGAGAATCTGCCCGGCGGCGCCGTCGTCCCGATACGCAAGTCCGCGCCCCGACAAGCGACGCGGCGCGGCCGACCCGCGCTCGCCTTCGTCGAGGCGATGCATCCACAGATACTCGCCGGTGCCGGCGTCCACCGCAACGACCGCACGTCGGGTGCCGGCCGTGGTGTATACCACCCCGTCGACCATCAGGGGTGTCGACTGGAAGTTGTACTCGGGCTCGGCACCGAAGTTGTCGGTCTTCATGCGCCAGACGAGTTCGAGCTCGTTGAAATTGTCGCGATCGATCTGATCGAGCGGCGAGTACCTGGTGCTCGCGAGGTCGCCGGCGTAGTGCCGCCACTCCCCGTTCGCGGTCCCCTCCTGGGCGACGACCGGCGTGGTGGCGACGAGCAGGACCACCGGCCACAGCGCTAGTACGAGTCGACGATTGCGTCCGGCCATGCTTCCTCCCTTGTGTCTCCGCGATCCCGAACCCCTGATGCCTAGATGCCCAGATAAGCCGACTCCGCCGACACAGCACAGGACCGGGGTGGCCACACCCGTGCGCGGTCCCGCCCCCTCCTCGACCCCTAGGTGCTCCACGTCATCACCACGAGCGCATTCGGCCGCCGGCCTCGGTGCGCGGCCGTGCTCATGGCACGGACCACTAAGGTATCGGTCCCAACGTGGTCAGGCGGATCCGATACAGCCCGGTGCGAGCGGTCATATAGAGGGTGCCACCGTCGTCGCCCCAAGCGGCGTTGGCCGGCACCTCATCCGGCTGGATGGTACCGAGATGCGTACCATCCTGGCCGAACACCCACACGCCACCCGGACCGGTCGCGAACAGGTTCCCGGCCCGGTCGACCGCCATCCCATCGGCGGCCCCGGGCGCCGTCTCGGACTGGGCGTCGAAGAACACCCGGCCCGGGCCGAGCCGCCCGTCGTCCAGGACGTCGTAAGCGAACCAGACCTTCTGGTTCGCATCGGAATTGGCCACATAGAGCGTTCGCTCGTCCGGCGAGAACCCCAGCCCGTTGGGCCGGCTCTGGTCGCCGACGAGCAGCTCCACCTCGCCGTCCGGGCTCAGCCGGTAGATGCCATTGACGTCGAGCTCGCGCTCCGGGTCGTCCTCCTGCGCCGCCAGCCCGTACGGCGGGTCGGTGAAATACAGCCAGCCGCTCGAGTGATAGACCAAGTCGTTGGGACTGTTCAGCCGCTTGCCGTCGTATCGATCCGCCAGCACCGTGAGGCTGCCGTCCGCTTCGATACGCGACACCCGCCGGTTCCCGTGCTCGCACAGAATCAGCCGGCCGTCGGCGTCGATCGTCAGCCCGTTGGACCCGACCGAGCGACCCGCGGGGTCACCCGCGAACACCGGATTCATGAAGTCGGCGACCCCGGCGCCAGGCGTCCACGCCTTGATCGCGTTCGCGCGCAGGTCGCTGAACAGCAGGTGCGGGTCGCCCCGCCGCACCCAGACCGGCCCTTCGGTAAAGACGAACCCACCGGCCAGCCTCTCGATCCGCGCGTCGGACGGCACCAGCGCATCGAACGCCGGGTCGACGCGCAGGATCGTTCCGGCGGAGGTGGCGCCCAGTCGCATCGCTGCCCCGGCCACCCCGGCTGGCGCCGGCACGCCGCACGCCGTCGAGAAGGTTACCACTGCCAGACCGACGACCACACGTTGCAGCATCTGGTCTCCCACGACAGGCGTGCCTGGCCTCCGATTCGCCACCGCGCCAACCGCTGTCAGCGTCCTTGCGCGACCGTCGGCACGATCTCGTCCTCCATCAGCGCGTAGAGCGATTGCCGGTGCGGACGCAGACTCGCCCCGGGGTCTGGTGACGAGGTCATCACCGTGACCAGCCGCAGGTCCGGCACGACATAGATGAACTGCCCGCCGAATCCCCACGCGTAAAACGTGTCGTAGCCGTACAGGTCGCGTACCCACCAGCCGTAGCCGTAGGCACGGTCCGGGCTGCGTGTCCGCGTCGCGTGCGGCACGATCGACGTGTGGACCCAGTCTTCGGAAACGATCTGCGCGGTCCCGACACGACCGCAATCGAGATACATCTCGCCGATCGCCAGCATATCGAGCGGCGTCATCGACATCTCGTTGCCGCCGAAATAGATCCCCTGTGGGTCGGCGGTCCATCGCGGCACCGAGATACCCATCGGCTCGCCCAGATATCGGCTGGCAAAGCGGTGGGTATCCATGCCGGACGCCTTCGTGATTATGGCCGAGAGCAGATGCGTACTGCCAGTGCTGTAGATCATCCGTGTGCCTGGCTCCGCCGCCAGCGGCCGGGTCAGCACGTGCCGGACCCAGTTGCCGCTCTGCACCCAGCGCCCGTAGTTGCGGTTGCTGGTGGTCTCAAGCCCAGACCGCATCGTGAGCAGATCCTCGACCGTGATCCGCGCCTTCGCCGGGTCGTCGAGATACTCCGGAAAGAACCGGTCGATCGTCGTGTCGACGCTCTCGAGGTACCCACGGTCGACCAAAATCCCAACCAGCAGGGAGATGATGCTCTTCGACGCCGACTTGAGATTGGCGGCCCGCTGCGGCGCGGCGCCGTTGAAGTACTGCTCCACGTGCAGCTCGCCGTCGACCGACACCAGGAGGGATCGCATCCGCGGCAGCTCGGACACACGCGCGACCGCCGGCTTGAGAGCCGCGGTGGTCTCGACCGTCGTGAGGACGCCGGCGTTGACCACCCCACCGGACGGCGCCGCCGCCCCGGCGGCCAGTACCAGGAGACAGAGCCAGAAGGTGCCGGGGGATATGTGTCGCATGGTATGTCAGGAAGCTTACGCCACGACGCAATCTGTTCGGCCCACGGAAACCGCGATCCCCTCCGTCATCACCGCGACTGAGGCCGGTCAGCGACCGCGGATTGCCGGCGTCGCCCCGCCCCCGTCGCAGACCAAGACATCGTGTGATGTCTCGAATCGGCCTATTCGTCCCCGAGCACCACGTGGTGATACAGCAGCCCGGCGATCAACGCATCTGCGATTGCCATGGAACACAATCCTTCCGAATGTCAGGCGAGTGCTACAGGTACGTAAGTTGACCCAGATCAGACCCGTATCGACACGCCGTGTCAACCCTACGGCGGGGATGCCTCGCCGGGCGTCGCCATCCCTCTGGTATGCTGACCTGGGAGCCCGTGGTGAAGCTTTCACGACGGGCTCCTAGCGTGTCATGAGGCCACGACTCCTCGTCCCCACCGTCGTCGGGCTGCTGGCGACCGCCGGGCCCACCACCGCCCAGCACTGGCCGCAGTGGCGCGGGCCGGCGGGGCTCGGTGTCTCGACCGAAACGGGCATCGCGACCCGGTGGGATCTCGAGGAAAATATCGCGTGGCGGGTGCCGCTCAGCGGGCTCGGCACCTCCACACCGGTCATCTGGGGCAACCGGATCTTTCTGACGTCCCAGATCGGCGCCGGGCCGATCGACGAACGCGGCGCGCAGTTTCCGGGCACCCGACGGGCCGCCGGCCGGACACAGGATGCCGGTATCACCCTGCTCGTGCAGGCGTTTCATCGCGAGGACGGCCGACTGGAGTGGGAGCACCAACTCTCCGCGGAGGGTCACATCCCGGCGGTGCACCGCAACCACAACTTCGCGACCCCCAGCGTCGTGACCGACGGCGAGCGGCTCTTTGCCTGGTTCGGCACCGGACAACTGGTCGCGCTCGACTTCGAGGGGCACGAGCTCTGGTCGCGCGACATCGGCCGAGACTACGTGCCGTTCGACGTGCTCTGGGGGCACGGCAGCTCGCCCCAGCTCTACGAGGACCTCCTGATCCTGCAGTGCGACCATCCGGCGGCGGCGTATCTGCTAGCGCTCGATACCGCTACCGGCGAGGAACGCTGGGTGGTGCGCCGAGGCCGGTTACTTCGCGCCTACAGCACGCCGCTGATCGCGCCGACCGCCGGCGGTGACCAGTTAATCGTCAACTCGAGCCGGTGGATCGACGCGTACGACCCAAGGACCGGCGAGGCGCGCTGGCGGGCCGGGTCGAGGGTGGAGCTGGCGATCGCGATGCCGGTCTACGCGGATGGCGTGCTCTACAGCACGCGGGGCTATTCGAGCGGGCCGTATCTGTCGGTGGACACCGGAGGCAGCGGCGACGTCAACGCCACGCACGTTCGCTGGCGCCGGCCAACCGGGGCTCCGTATGTCTCGTCGCTGTTGCTCTATCGCGGTCTGTTGTACATGGCGACCGAAAACGGCATCCTGACCATCACCAATCCGGAGACAGGCGCCCAGGTCGTGCGCACGCGTCTGAACGGCGTGTTCACCGCGTCGCCCGTCGCAGCTGATGGGCACGTGTACCTGCTGAGCGAGAACGGCGAGACGGTGGTGCTCGAGGCTGGGCCTGACGCGCGGGTGGTCGCGCGGAACAGCCTCGGAGAGCGGGCGCTCGCTTCCCCGGCTATCGCGCACGGCCGGATCTACATCCGGACCGACCTGTACCTGTTCGCCATCGAGCCGGAGTAGCCCGGATCGGCGGCCAGGTCGTCAGGACTGCAGCCAGATTACCGATAGCCGAAGGAAGACAGCAGCCTGGTCCAGCCTGAAGGGCCTACTACCACGGGCACCCGGCGCCGAGGCAATCCCGCGCGGGGGATCATTCAGACGGGGCGAGCGGACGCACGGTGGCAATCTGCGTTGCGAAGAGCGCGGGGTCGGTCGTGGGGAGGTCGCAGATTCGATTCTCGCAGACGTAGGCGGTCGCCCGCTCGGCCCGTGTGGTCTTGCCGTCGAGCAGCGGGATCACCCGCGCGTGCTTCGCGAGCTCCGCGCCCTCGACCACGATCGTCAGGATGCGGTTCGGGAGGAACCGCATCCGCAGCTCGGCCAGCAACGGGGCGGCGTCGTCCCGACCGGCCGGCACCACCAGCACGATCTCTTTCGGGGTATCCAGGTGATAGTCAACCGCTAGCAGCATCTCGGACACCGCCGCCGGGCTCTCGGCCAGCACCGCTCCGAACGCCTCGAACGCCCGCTCGGCGCGCACCCGGTACCGATCATCGGTGGTGAACTCGTGCAGACGCAGTAAATTCTGCAGCGCCACGGAGTTCCCGGACGGCTCCGCGGCATCGTAGGTCGGCTTCTCCCGCGTGAGCAGCAACGCCTGGTCGGCCGCGGTCCGGAAAAATCCGCCACCGGCGGTGTCCTCGTAGTCCCGTTCGAGCACCGCGTCGAGCGCGATAGCCTCTTCGAGCCAACGCAGGTCGCCGTCCGCCTCGTACAGATCGAGCAGCCCTGCGATCAGGAACGCGTAGTCGTCGAGGTAGGCGGTCTGCCGCGCCTGGCCGTTGAGCGCCGCACGCAGCAGCCGGCCGTCCCGACGAAGCGTCCTCAGAACATAGTCGGCGGCGCGCGCCGCCCGTTCGGCATATGCCGGCCGGTCGAGTACGAGCGACGCGTGCGCCAGCGCCGAGACCATCAACCCGTTCCAGGCGGTCAGGATCTTGTCGTCGCGAAACGGCGCGGGTCGTGTCGAGCGCGCCGCGTAAAGCCGCTCGCGCGCCGCGTCGATCACCAGGCGCAGCGACGCCGGATCGGTCCCGAGGTCGTTGGCGACGTCCCGCAGCGGCCGCGGCGTGTGCAGAATCGTCCGGCCCTCGAAGTTACCGTCCACGGTCACACCGAAATACGCGATCACTGCGCGCGCCTGCGCCGCGTCGAGCACTTCCCTGATCTCGTCCGGCGTCCAGGTGAAGAACCGCCCCTCCTCTAGCTCGCCGCCAGGGCCCGGACTGTCGGCGTCGGTGGCCGAGTAGAATCCCCCGGCCGGTGAGGTCATGTCGCGCTCAACGAAACGCAGGATGTCCCGCGCGACCTGGGCGAAATCCTCGCGGCCAGTCACCTGATAGGCCTCGAGGTATGCGGGGACGAGTAGCGCGTTGTCGTAGAGCATCTGCTCGAAGTGCGGGACGAGCCACTCCGGATCGGTCGAGTACCGATGAAACCCGCCCCCCACCTGGTCGTGGATCCCGCCGACCGCCATCGCCTCCAGGGTACGGGTCGCCATCGCGAGCGACTCATCGGCCCCGGTCCGGCGGTGGTGCCTGAGCAGCATGCGCACCGACACGCTCCTCGGAAACTTCCGTTGCTCCTGGAGACCGCCGTACGTCGTATAA
>Ga0310121_10000551_pt1 | contig 40978 bp, 34 predicted proteins | sample CB27_Tmax_986_MG_FD_203504 | JGI IMG/M metagenome (GOLD analysis project Ga0310121, IMG submission 203504) | Marine microbial communities from Western Arctic Ocean, Canada - CB27_Tmax_986 | ecosystem: Environmental > Aquatic > Marine > Oceanic | place: Canada: Western Arctic Ocean | collected...
GGCCTCGCACGAGTGTAGCTTGACGACAGCCGGGACAGCGAGCCTGGCGACTGTTTGCAACATCGGGCCGGGATTGGGGAAGGTGGGCGCGGTTGAGAACTATGGTTGGTTCACGGCGCAGAGCAAATTGGTTATGTGTGTGCTAATGGTTATCGGCAGGCTGGAAGTTTTTGCGATCGCGGTTTTGTTCTTACCGAGATTTTGGCGGGGGGATTGAAGGAAGGGTGCATTGCCATCGTAAAATGCCATATCACAAGGAGTCAATCATGCAAACAATAAAGTTTCTTTTTGGTATTGTTCTCGTTCTTATCTGCCTGCAGGTAGCACCGGAAAACGGTCGGGTATCAGTTCAAGCGGGCGATTTTGTTCCGGAGCCGACACCCCCTGAGCCGATCGGCTACATCAATCCGGAAATCCCGGATGTTCCAGCACCCATTTACGAAGGGGACCGCTACGAGGCGCTCGTTCCGGCTACGTTCGACCTGGCGGAGCGAGCCCGCCTCGCGCTTCATGCGATGACTGAAGGGCTTAATCCGCATTGCGATTTTGAAGCTTATTGGTTGGTTGACTTGCTTGGAGACCCACCGTGGATGTTCCACGATTATAGTTCGCATGTTCGGGTGAAATACATGCAGGTTTACCCCTTGATGCGGGCGATGAGCGGCAGCGAACAGAACTTGGATCGTGAACATCGTGTTACTCAAATTTATCTGCAGATGCAGGGACCGGATGGATTGATCTATACACCCTTCAAAGGCCGTCCTTGGGGCAGGCTCCGGGGTCCTAATGAGGGTGTGGGGACGACAGAGACACCCAAGTCGGACCAGTTTGCCGGTTTGACCTGGGACAATGGGCGTATGCTGGGGGCCTTTACTCTGTACGGGCTCAGGGACCCTAAAGGACCCTTTGCGGAGGCAGCCAAACGCCTCGCTGAGGGTTTAAAGAAGGTCATTATAGTCGAGGACGATATCGCTTATCTCTTTAATAATTCCACGGAACCCGGCACACCGATCGTTAAGCCAAAAGAAAGACCTAAGAAGTATGTGATGGCTACCCAGTCAATGACGGCCCACGGCCTGGCCCAATACAGTCGCCTTTTAAGCGGTGATCCGGAAGCTGCGGATTTGGCTCACAGGATCATGCGCAATATCATGCGAGACGCAGAGTATTACGGCCCCAACGGCGAGTATTTGACCGATTATGAGGGAAAAGATGGGATCCACTTTCACACCCATACGATGGTGATTCTGGTGGCCCTGGAAGTGGCAGAAATGACCGGTGACAAAGAGCTTGTCGAGATGGCTCTCCAGAGGTTTGACTGGGGCCAAACCGCGGGGGGAAAGAGCCATCCCCTCGTGGGATACTTTCCAGAATTTCTCGATTTTCCTTACGCCACGTCTGAAACCTGCGAGGTCGCAGACATGATCATGGCCGGCATTCTGTTATCCAAATTGGGGCATGATAGGTGGGACTCTGTGGACCGCTGGATTCGTAACCAATATGCGGAGAATCAGCTAATGCGTGTCGACTGGGTTAAGGATGGCCATCTGCAAACGTACGATCGGTCCAAACAACAGAAGAACATGACTTACACAACACTCGATGTTGCGGACCGGTGCCTGGGTTCCTTTGCAGGATGGCCGACGGCAAACGACTGGCAGTACAAAGGACGGGACATCAGCATCATGCATTGCTGTACGGTCAACGGATCCAAAGCACTCTATTACATTTGGCGCAACATGATTTCTCACGAGGAAGGAGCGCCCGGACAACCGGACAAACTGCGCGTTCATCTCCTATATAACCGCGCCTCCGAATGGACTGACATCGACAGCCATATACCTTATGTGGGAAGGGTGGATGTTAGACCCAAGCAGGACCTACAATTGGAAATCCGGATTCCCGAATGGGCGGAACCGGAAAATACGAGCTGTGATATAGGCGGCGACGTACGCGATCTGACTTTCAGTGGTCGGTATGCAATGGTTGGAGATGTGAAGAAGGGAGATTCAGTGACTCTGAATTTTCCGATTACCGAGCGGACTGAAAAAGTGCATATCCAGGGTGAGGATTACACGCTTGTGCTCCGCGGTAACAGTGTTGTTTCCATTGATCCCCCGGGAAAAATCCATCCTCTCTATCAGCGTGGACATTATCGAAGCGGCGAAACGCTCTGGCAAAAGGTCACTCGCTTCGTCCCGGATGATGAACTTGATTGGTGAATTCGTGTAGGTGGGGTGATCCCAGATTTCGTCAAAGTCGAGCTACGCCTGGGGCGGTTTTGATCAACTCAGGCACTTTTGGCTTCCTTCGCTCGTGCTGCTAGTCGCTCACGTCCCCTCTTTTCGATATCTTCCGCGCTGAATGGACCTGACTCGCCTCGTGCGGACTGTTCAAGGCCGATATTAATTGCCTTGCGCAGCTTTTCCATCTTTATTTTTCGAAGCTCTTCTTGATCTTCCAGCAAATAGAGGGCCGCCGTGACGGCGTCACTTGCAGACTTGAACCTGCCGGAATCAACGAGTTTCCTGATGAACTCTTCGTGGTCAGGGAATAGTGAAATCTTCATATCGGGACCTCCGAGCGACTGCTGATAGGTTAGAGCTGCTGCCAATGGTGCGTTCATAACGCCAATTAAGCGGAAGTAGAAATCGGCGCTGGTAGGGGCGTTATGAACACACCCCACACATTATCAATAGGTTAACATCCACAATGGATGAAATCAAATCACTTGGGGGAGCCCTCTCTCTTCATCCTCCGGGAGAGAACTTCCAACAGGTCCGGGAAAAGAAACATTCCGCAGCCGCCATAGACGAGGGCTCCAAGGATGGTTCCGCCAAGGACTTGGAGCAATGACGGGATATCGCTAAGAAGTGAAAGGCAACCGAAAACCGCTGATCCCATGATTGTGGAAGCGACGAGGACCTTTAACCCCAGTGGGACTATTTCGAGGAACCACTTGGGCTTAACGCGATCTCTTAGGCGGTAAAGGAGAACCGTAACGTTCGCGATTGAAGCCACGACTACTGAAAGAGCAAGGGCGGTATGCCCCACGAATGTGAAGCGTAAGGGATAAGCAAGGGAGAAATTAACCACGGCTGCTGTGACAGCGGCATAGATGGGAGATTTCGCATCGCAGAGCGAGTAGGAAAGGTTCCCGATGAGTTTCACAGATGCGAAAGGAATGAGTCCAATAGCGAATACGCGGAGGGGGAGCAGCGTGTTTTCCAGGTTGTCGCCTTGCGCGAATTGTCCCCAGTTAAAAACGACATCAATGAGCGGGCCGCCAAGGATGCACAGACCGACAGTGGATGGAGCCAGGACCAGGAGGATTCCTTTCAAGCTCTGGATCAGGGGGCGCCGCACGTTTTCGTCGCTGGCTTCGCCAGCTCCCTTCGCGAAGCGGGGGAAAGCAGCGGTGGCTATCGCGAAACCGAAGATTCCTAACGGCAGCTCGGCGAGCCGGTCAGCATAGAAGAGGTAGGAGATGGGCCCGGGTCCCAGGTCCGAAGCCAGGCGTGTGTTTACGAGTGTATTGATCTGTTTGACTCCGAGGGCGAAAGACGCTGGGAGAAAGAGGACAAGCATTGATCGCAGGCCCTCTGTCTCCCAAAACTTTGACTGCCATCGGATCGGGAATCCGGATTGCCACAGGGCTGGAAGCTGGGAAACCAGCTGGAGGCTGCCGCCGAAAAGCACACCCAGCGCCAACCACCTGAGGCTCCCCCCAAAGTATCTCCAGCTGACATAAGCCCCGGCCATGATGGACAGATTGAAGAAGACTGGGGTGAAGGCGGGGACGAAAAAGCGGCCAGTTGCGTTCAAGGCCCCTCCCACCAGTGCCGCCGCGCAGATGACGATCAGGTAGGGAAACATGAGGCGGATCATCGAAATAGCCGTTTGTTCCGAGGGGAGGTGCGAATCGAAGGAGGACAGATCAAGCAGCGCCTTCACGATCCACGGGGCGGTAAAGATCCCGATCAGGGTCACAAAGCCGGTCAGGAGGATAAGTACCCAGAAGGCGGAGGAAACCAGCCGCTGAGCGTGCTGCTGCCCCTTTTCTTTTCGTAAACGGGTGAAAACTGGGAGGAATGAGACGGTCACGGCCCCCTCGCCGAAAAGGTTGCGAAAGGTGTTCGGGACCCGGAAAGCGGCCCAGAAGATGTCTGTCAGCTCTTTGGGGAATAGGGCAGCTACGACGGCCAGTCGGGCCATCCCGAAGATCCGGCTGGCCAGGGTCGCCGAACCGACGGCGATACTGTCGCCGGCCAGGCCTCGGATTTTTCGTTTGGGTGGTAGCGAGGAATTGTCCACAGGCCAATATTGACCCAGATCGGGCGCCGGTTGGAGGGAGGACGACCAGAGGGGATTGACATGGCAGGTAGCGGAGTTGCAGATTCCCCCTGATTGACCCTATAATGTAAACACTTGATTGTCAGACCCGTGGGCCCAATGGCAGTGGGCAGTGTTCGGGTGATTGGCGAGCGAAGAGGGGGTGGGGCTCCATGGCCAAGCCACAAATTAACATCCAGGACAGTTTCTTAAACCAAGCCAGGAGGGACCGGGTTTCGGTCACTCTTCATCTGGCGGACGGCTCCGACCTTGATGGGAAGATCACGGCGTTCGACAACTTCACGATTGTCCTCATCAACGAAGAGCGTGACGAACAGTACCTTGTCTACAAACATGCAGTGGCAAGCATTCAACCCAAGGAGAACATTCGCTGGAACCAACAGCCGCATCGTGAAGGCGCAGAACGCCGTCCGGAGGGTGTCCGCAGAGAACCCAGGGAAAGTTTCGATTACAACCCGCGTTAGTCGCGGCTGGTTGTCTTTGGGCTGAATAGCCTTTCTTTTCGCGCCGGACTCCGGCGTGGAATAAAAAAAATTGCAAAAGAAAGTTTTTCAGCACATTGAAAAGGCAAGGGCGGCAGCTCTGTCAGCGGTTGAGGTTTATAACAAGCCTGGGAGTCAATTCAAGACGGCTCACTACCTTGTGATGATGACGATCGCCTGGACGGCCTTGTTCCACGCGGTCTTCTATAAACGAGAAATCAAACCGTGGCATCGTAAAAAGAATTCAGGAAATCGGATTCTCTATGAAAAGGTGGACGGAGAGTGTAGGCATTGGGAATTGAAGGATTGCCTGAGGGAATTCTACCAGACCAACAACCCACCTGAACGCCAAAATCTTGAGTTTATTATCGGTCTTCGCAACAAGATTGAACACCGACACCTTCCACAATTAGATCCGGCTCTCTATGGAGAGTGCCAAGCATCGTTGATGAATTTTGAGAGCCTCTTAGTTTCTGAGTTTGGGGATAAGCATGCGATCAATGAGGGGCTTGCGGTGGCTCTCCAATTCTCTCGGTCGATCCCTGACGAAAAGGCCGCGGCGATTCGGAAACTTGAATCCACCTCCTCAAAGGATGTCCTCGACTATATCGAGAAATTCCGTGGTGGTCTTCCACTCGAAACTCTCAACAGCACCCAATACAGCTTCAGTGTCTACCTCGTACCGAAGACCGCGAATCGGAAAAGTGCCGCCGACCTGTGTGTAGAGTTCGTTCCCTACGATGCTTCACACCCGGAAGAAATGGAAGAACTAAAAAAACTGACGACCATGATAAAGGAAAAGCAAGTCCCAGTTGCCAGCGCCGATCTGCTAAAACCGTGTCAAGTTCTGGAAGAACTATGCAAGAAAGTTCCCTTCAAGGTAAATGCTACCACTCATGTCCGCGCATGGCAGCACTATGATGTTCGACCTCCTGGGGATTCCAAAGATCCAAAGAAAACTGATTCGAAATACTGCGTTTACGATAAGCCTCATGGGGATTACCTGTATACGAAGGCATGGGTCAAGAAACTGTCCGACGAGTTGTCCGATTCGGATCGGTTCAGAGAAATCACAGGACAAGAACCAGTGCCCCTCACTTCTGAATAAAGGGCGATGAACATGAAATGACGAACTTCGGAAACGATGAGGGTAACTGGTTGACAACCGACGTGTGCGAAGAGGCGGTCGCCGCAGTAGAGATGACTGCGGAGATGGCCAAGCGGCTTCCGCAAGACAAGTACGCTTGGAAGTGGGTTGTCCTTTCGCTACACGATGCCCTACAAGGATTTATGGTTCTTGCTCTGTCGCAGGGCAATGGGCTGTTGGCGTCAACGGAAAAGAGTAGGGAGAAATGGCTTGAGGCCTATAGAAAGGGCGAGAAATTCGGAGATGAAAGGCTAGATTCATTTCCAAACCTGTACAAGAAAATCAAGAGCGAGGCGATGATTGCGTATGTTAACAGTGGAAGGTTCGAGCCATCGGAGACGCAGGATTGGGCTGTCAATAAATTAAATGAACTCAGGAACAATTTCGTTCATTTCCTGCCAAGGACCTGGATGATTGAAATCTCTGGTTTGCCACAAATCTGCCTCGACTGCTTAGGGATTATTCAGTTCCTCGCTTGGGAATCCGGCAATATCCTTCTCCATAAGGAGCCTTTGAGAGATCGGGCCAAGAGAGCGATGACGGATTCCAGGGAAACGTTTACGGAATTAGACTCCGAGTTCACGCAGTCAGGGCAATCCTAAGAGGAACTTTTTTAATTCGTGAACCTACTTGCTGTTGACATCGGAAACACCCATATCACTCTAGGCGGATTCCGAGGGGAGAACCTCGCCTCCACTTGGCGGATTACAAGCACGCCCCCCCGAACTGCGGACGAATATGGTTCGATTCTCCTTCCTCTCCTTGTGCGGAGCGGTTTTCCTACCGACAGGATGATCCTATCGAGCGTGGTGCCCTCTCTTGAAGCCGAATGGATAATTGTTGGAGAAGAAGTCCTCGAAGTCGAAACGCGGAATGTTGGGTCAGAAAAACTAAATCTGATGCCACTCTCTGTGGATCACCCGGAGGAAGTCGGTGTTGACCGGGTCGTGGGGAGCTGGGCAGCAACCAAATTGTATTCGGCGCCCCTAATCGTCATAGATTTCGGGACGGCAACGACCTTCGATGTAGTCGGGCCAGAGGGTGACTACCAAGGCGGAATCATCCTGCCGGGCCTCTTATGGGGAGCTGAAATACTTGCCGAACGGACAGCTCTGCTTCCCCATGTAACACTCAAAAAACCGGCTCATGTCATCGGAACGAACACAGTTGACTGCATCCGGTCGGGGCTCTACTACGGCTGGTTGGATATGACACGGGCGTTGGTGGCTCGTCTTAAGGCTGAGTTAGGGCAAGAGGCTCCCGTGGTGACAACCGGGGGGTTGTGCGATGCTTTCGGGGATGATGACGATTTTTCTGATTACAGGGAACCGACGCTAATCCTGGAGGGTCTGCGAATGGTTGACGCCGATTTCTATACTCCCGCCGACTAAAAAAAGGCCCTCAGTGACCAAACCGAGGGCGAGCATGAAACGGTCTCTGTTGTGTTTGCGGGGCCGGCGACGACCGGGCAGAGTGGGACCGTCGGAGGGAAGTCCCCCCCTGCGCGCCCCGACCCAACAAACTTTTTCAAGGTTGCCGTAATCTATTTCAGGTAGTCATCGGGATACTTAACCGGGCCCTTACTGCTTCCGCTCCCCGCTGATTGAGGAGGTTTTGACCTTTGCGACATCGGCGGCCCACTAATTGCCGGCGGCCTCCGTCCAGGCGAGTTCGAGACGATACCGCCGCCGAACCGCGCTCCACCACCGCATGGTCCGCATGACGAACACGTTGGGGGGGGGCAACAGCCTGAGCCACACGATGACCCAAATCCGCCTACTGGCCCGCATGGAGTTGCGCTGTAATTTCCATACCGCCAGTTGGAACAGCAGTCTTCGAAACTGACATACTCCGGGCAAAGGAGTGGATCGTACCCGGGAAGCAGAAAGGTAGTGGTCTCAAAGCAACCGATCCCCGTGCGTTCGATGGCGCGTCCAACGCCTCGGTAAACTCCAACCGCGAGTCCTTCGATTGGTGTCAAATTGCAATTCATAACGCCGGTGACAACGTGTTTAGGTATTTCAATCCAACCAGTCAGGAGGTTTCCGACGCCGCGCGACAGTTTGTCGCCAGGTGATCCGCCGCGATCGCAGCCACATCCACCGCAACCACCACCGAAATCACCACAGCCCCCGCCACAACTACTGGGTAAGGGAGGCGGGCCAAAGCCGCCGCAAGACGGTCCGCAACCGCTGGGTGACGAGCAACTGCTTCCGCAGCATCCAGAGCCGCAACCGCCTGATCCACATCCGCCTCCCCCAAAAGTTCCGAAAAGGCCCCCACTACGCGGTGCGTTGTAGTACGGTGCTTCATATACGGCGGCTTGCACGATTGGTGCAAAGGAAACTATCAAAGCGAGCGCTGCTATCCCCCCTAAGAGCCACTTGGTTCTCCTCATTTCATTCCCCCCTATGTACACGTCTTGGAGGACCACGCAGGGTCCCCCTTCGGCTTCCCCATTCCCCTCTTGGAAGCTCTCGTCGATATTATCTTAATAATCTCAATTAGATGAACATCAACAAGCCAAATGAAACCATAGAGTTGGGATCGAGTCAAGGAAAACGAGAAAAAACTTTATGTATCGACTCTTAAGACAAATAACTTAAGGAAGTTATGATATCTATTTTCTTGATATAATCCGCGTAACTCGGAGGCGATTGGAGCCTGGACTACCTCTGGAATCATGGGATGGTTGAGAAAAGCTGGTGAAGGGGTTCCGATATTATTGACATACATGCTAAAACATGCACACTCCCCTTTTCTGGCTAATCTCGTGAATTGCCTCAAGCTCAATTCGGCAAAGTCGAGAACTTATAGCGAGTTTGTGTGTCAAGGGAGTCTTCCGGCGGGGGAGACAGAGGAGTGGTCCGGTGGGGGAATTAATGAAGGCATCACTTACGAAGGACCAACTCCAAAACCGGATAGTCCATCTTGAGAATCTTCCAACACTTTCTTCGATAGCAGTTGAAGTTATTCGGCGCTGGAACGAGCCAGACCTGTCTATTCGTGCGATCACGGAGATCGTTTCGCGGGATCCGGGCCTGACTGCTAAGCTTCTGCAGGTCGCCAACTCCTCCACCTTTGGGCTCCAGAAGCAGGTTACCTCACTGAACCATGCAGCCGCGCTCTTGGGATTGAATCGTCTGCGTTGTGTCACACTGGGAGTAACTGTCCTCGATACCTTCTCGGACAAAAAGGCAGTCTGGGCAGAACACATCGACCTGGAAGAATTCTGGCGGCACTCCCTGTCGGTAGCGGTTGCCGCGGAAATGCTGGCCGTGCGTTACGGTTGGGCCTCACCCGAGGAAGCGTTTCTGGCGGGTCTTCTGCATGACATCGGAAAAATAGGACTGCTGGCGGTTGTCCCGGAGGAGTACTCGCATCTGTTGGAAGACGCCTCCGGAGGGGATCGCGCGCTGACCGAATACGAATCTGAGTTTTTCAATTTAACTCACGCGGAAGTTGGTAAATGGCTTTCCGAGCAGTGGGGATTCCCCGAGATATTTCGGAACGCAATTTGGTTGCACCATCAAACGCCTTCGTCAGAAGGTCTTGGCGCGGAGAATCCCGGCGGCATCGTCCATCTGGCGGACCACCTGGCCCGACGGGCACGAATCGGATTCGCGGGAAATAGGTTTTCTGAACACGATGATGTCTGGCTTTCCGAGCAGTGCGGGTTCGAAGCGCAGGAGTTGTCCGAGTTCACAGGAAAACTTTTGGAGAGCGTTCAGGAAATCGGGGAGGAACTGGACCTTTCGATCCCGACCGTTGACATTTATCTGAAGGCTTTAGAGGAAGCCAATCGAATCCTGGCTACCGGAGGCATGGCGGCAGAGAATGAATTGGAGAAAGCCTCTGAGAGGGCGGACCTGATGGCGGTCCTCGCGGAGATTTCGGGTCTTCGGTCCGAGGGCGACCTTGAGGTGGATTTGCTGGCGAAAGCAGTCGAGAAAATTCGAATGTATCTGAAGCTGCCATGGATATTAGTCATGGCGCGCGATTCGGAGCGGGAGACTTTGGAGGGGGTGGTCTACGGTCCCCAGCTTGAGAGTGTGCAGACCTTCTACCGCGCCTGGGAAGAGGGAGAGCAATCTTCGGGTAAGGAGCCTGGCGAACGCAGTCCGCTGGATGCTCTGGGAGAGACTGTGCTTTCGAGTGGGCAGCGTACCAACTTAAAGGATGATGTTGTTCGACTGTTGAAAAAAGGAACCCTCCTGGCGATCCCGCTGGAGTTGGATGAGAGTTGCCGTGGAGAATGTTTCATTGATACGACTGGATCCGCACTACAGTCCCCGAGCGCGCGTGGTTATCTCGAGGCGCTATTGGATGCGACCTCAGGCGTTTACTTGAGAGCGCGTCTGATTCGTCGGCTGGCGCGCGAGGCGGAGGCTGCCGCACAAGCCGCCCGAAGCGAAGCGGAAGCGCACCGCGAACTGTTTCACTTTGAACGTCTGGCATCCGTGGGGCGTCTAGCTGCAGGCGCGGCTCACGAAATCAACAACCCGCTGGCGGTCATCTCCGGAAAAGCGCAACTCCTTCTTTCAAGAGTTGAGGATGAGAACACTTCGGGAGCTCTTCAGGACATCATTGGCCAGACGATGCGCATTTCGAAGATTATCAGCGACTTGATGGGGTTCGCGCGTCCGACGGAGCCTGCTGTCAGTGATGTGGAACTTTCGATCCTGGTCGAAAACTCGCTTCAGATGGCGCGGCACCGACTGCCGAAATATAAGGGTGTCGAATCGGTCATAAAAATTTCAGAGGATTTGCCGTGTGTAAGTGTTGACGGGCGTCAGATCGAGCAGGTGTTGTCGAATCTGTTTGTGAACGCCATGCAGGCGATGGGGAACAGCGGAAGTTTAACGGTCCAATCTGATTACTCCGAGCGAACTCGCCGCGTGTCGGTTCGGGTAACCGACACCGGGCCGGGGATACCGCCGGATGATCTGGGCAAGATTTTTGATCCGTTCTTCACCACAAAGCGTGAAGGCGAAGGGACTGGACTGGGGCTTGCGGTCTCGCAGCGGATTGTTGAAACGCACGGCGGGAGCCTCTCGGTCCAAAGCCGTGCGGGGAAGGGACCACCTTTACTCTCCAGTTGCCCGCGGGCGGAACAGTCGCTGAAGCGGTTGCCACGATCACACCGAAAGGCGCGAAACCAAAAACTCGCGCCTCTAAGAAACGGATCCTTCTGATTGATGATGAGAAGCAGTTATCCGACCTGATTTGCGATTATCTTTCAGACGCTGGGTTTTTGGTTGACCAGGCCGCGGACGGGATCGAGGGGTCGAAGATGTTGGAAGAGAATCCTTACGACTCCTTAATCCTGGATATTCGGATGCCTCGAAAAGATGGTTTGGAAGTTCTGCGGGATCTTCGCGAGACCTCACCTGCTTTACCGACGCTGGTCATCACCGGGTTGGCAACAAACGAGGAGATCGACCAAGCCGAGGCTTATGGAGTCGATCGATTCCTGCGCAAACCGTTCCAGTTGGATGAACTTCTTCACGCGGTGGAAGAGCTTCTGAAGCAGCGATCCTCGGGGCGTAGCGGGTAAGCCGAGGGTCCAGAGTAGAGAATTTATTCCCATTTCAGCGGGTTCCTTACTATTCTTCTCCTTATGGCAACTCCACTGGTACATACTTGGCGATAAAGGCGCCGAAATCACCGATTGAGGTTAAGGTAACTTGGTTATCTCCTTCACCGAAGGTAGCTTCACCGCTGAATTGACCGGTCACGAAAATACTCCCATCAGGTGCCGCAGAGACATCACTAAAGTAGTCCCGCCCGGGACCGCCAGCGCGCTCCGCCCAAACGAAATTTCCATGGGGATCGTACTTGGACACGAAGATGTCAGTATCCCCGCGAGAGGCAAGGGTCACCTCTCGGTCCCCTACCCCAAAATTAAATGTATTCCCGGGTGCCCCACCAACCCCGGGTGGGGAGAATTCGCCTGCCACAATGGAGCTCCCATCGGGTAGTGTTGTAATCCCGAGCCCTTGCCCGAAGAAATCGGTACCCCCCGCTTGACTCACCCATGCCAGGGAACCATCCAACTGGTATTTTGCGATTATCATATCTGTATCGCCAACCGGGGTTATGACGAGCCCGTCGTCGGACCCACCGAAGTTGGCGGTTGTCGAGAAGCTGCCCGTTAAGAGGCCGCATCCGTCGGGTAATACCGAGACCGCCCCTACAAAAGCGCTGCCTATCCGCCGAACCCAATCCAACTGTCCGTCTTGATTGTACTTTGCCATAAATCCATGAGAACTCTCTCCGGATTCCAAATTTAGAACGACCTCGCGGTCGCCAGTTCCAAAGATTGAGAAAGGATAGAAATACGCGCCTACCACAAGTGCTCCACCACCTGGAGTTGGACCGATTCCGCAACCATTATCGGGCCCAGAACCGCCAGCCTGACTTGCCCAAAGTAAACATCCTTGCGGGTTGTATTTCGCGGCTACTATGTCGTGGTGCCCTCTGGATGTCAGGGTTAAGGGTCGGAATCCTCTGCACCGATTTCCGGGTCGAAAAGAGGACACGCCCCAAAAAAATCCGGTCATCAAGACGCTCCCGTCGGATGAAATCGCGACATCCTGACCAATTTCGTACTCTCCGGAGTCAGATTCGCCAGACTGCGTCACCCATTCCAAGGTCCCATCCGAGGCATACTTCGCTACAAAGATGTCGAAGCGTCCGAAAGAGGTTAGGCTACGGCGGTTTGGTCCCTCTCCGAAGGTTGCAGCGCCACCGAATAAACCGGTGACCGCAAAACTGCCGTCGGCAGAAGCGCCGAATCCTCTAGTGTCTACAAAGGCATCTGGTCCACCAGACTGCTTGACCCAAAGTATTGTCCCATCCGAGTTATATTTTGCGACAAAAGAATCACCTTGGCCCCTCGTGGTTACGGTAATCGCGTTCCCTCCATCACCGAAAGTGACAGACCCATGGAAACCACCGGTTACTAAGAAGCTCCCGTCAGGGAGCGCGGCGATCTCGGAAGCAAAGACCTCTGTATTTGATCCACCGGGATGCTTGACCCATTCGAGGCGGAGAGGAGCATCTTTGGTGGTGCTGGTCCGCCATCGTTCGAGGAGTATGAGCACATCCTCGGGACCGACCCTGGTGCTGCCGTCGATGTCTCCGCCGGAGAAATCGGTCTCGTTATGCCAGCCATCGGCTACGACGAACAAATCGGATTGATCAATGAACCCGGAGGGATCGACATCGGCTGAGGGTGGCGTGGGTGTCGGCGCTTGAGCAAATGTGCGACAGGGCAACATTATGGCTGCGACACAAAGGAAGGGGTAATATCGACTACTGATTTTCATGATCGCGCATCCCGAAGAACTTAATTAAGACGATGCTTTCTACAAGGATTAACTATTTTGATCTGGGGGTCAATTGCGGGGAAAACTAATGCTTGGAACGGCGCGGAGGCCGTTCCCTACAGCGTGGAAGATGGGAGGCGAATTCAGGGGGTCAGGTCCAGCCCCGGCCACATGTTGTGATTCGAGAATAAATTCTCTACTCCATCATTCTTAGCGAAATCACCTTGGTATAATCAGAGCCGCGACCGTGAGGGAGGGATTGGGGCGTTCAGGGCTGCATTGCATATTCGTTTCCTTACCCACGCGGTTCTGATTCTCCGTTGCACCTATTCTTGTTTGAGAGATTTTTCTACGGCCTGCGCGATGATGGAGTTGGCGACCCGTCCGGAATGGCCTGTCGGGACGGTGGCGAGCGCATCCGGGGGAAAGCAGTCAAGGATTTCTTTTCGCGGGTCAATTACGATTATGTTGTTATCTTCCCCGAATTTCACAAGGTTGGAAAAGAATCGACCGTGGTCGTGGACATGGGGTATACCGTTCTCCAGGTCGCCTGCTTCGGGAAGATTCTGATTGAAAGGAATGGACAGGACATAAAATCCTGCACCGATTGTGGAAACCTCCATTTCGAGTTCCAGGAGAATATCGAAAACCAGGTCTCGACCGCGGTTATGTCGGTCCGAGGGGGATAATCTTTCAATGTCGTGGTAGAGGGCATTTTCTCCTTCATCAAATCGCGGTTTCTTAACTTCGTGGTCCCCAATGAGTCTGGAATCGGCCAGGACGTGCTCCGGGTCATCAGATGATACGCTCACGACGACCGCATCGGGAATAAACATGTAGCCAAGGTGCTTGTAAGTGAAAAGAGCCTGATCTGTTCCGTACCCATACATGGCTAGGTTTATACATTCCGCATCGGGGGCAAGAAATGCATCCAAAATCGCAGGCCAGGTGGACTCTCCATCAACTCCCCAGCCGAATGTGCTGGAACCGCCGAGGGTAATCAACCGAAATGTCCCTTCCTTTTTGGGATTGCGCGGTCGATCGCGAAACCCGTTTTGGTCGGTCCGAAAACTGAACCGGGCTTCCTGTCCATCGAGGTGGATGGATGTATTGATGAGCGGTCGGCAGAACCAACCCAGCTGCTGATCAGAAACAATGCATTTGTGAAAAGATTTCCGGGAAATTCTGCTTTCGGGCTCAATCAATCCGCCGGGTTCGTTCAAAAACAATTTGGGACGATCAACCAATCCTGGGTGCCCAAACCAGATGCCGTACGATTCCAACAGGCAAGCCAAACCAAGAAGGAGGACGAGAGTGGATATGATCACGGTTCGCAGGAGGGGATCGTTCATCTGCCTGGGATGCGGGAGGTCGAGTTTGCTTCCACCAAGCCTAAACAAGGTGCAGGTCTATTATCGGAGTCCCACAGTTTCGCATCGCCTAAAGCGTCCAGAACCGCTTGCGCGATGATAAAATTTCCCCTTCGGTTGAAATGGCCATCGTTAGGAACAAACAGGTTGCTCTGATCTGATTCTCCGGCAATCCTGAGTCGGGGATTTATGACCGGGATTTCTTCACGCCGGCCGAATCCTTCGAAATCGTCGAAGAAGCGGTCAAGATCGGGTCGCTTGATGCGTGAAAATTCCGAAATCAGCCGTTCCGGCCGGTTGGGACTTGGATCGCTTTGCACCAGGAGAATCAAAAGTTGGCAATTATCACCTTCGAGATCGTTCTTGAGTCTTCGAACAATATTGAATAGGATTTCGCGACCACGGATATACCTTTTCGTTTCCTTCGGATCCACCGTGCAGAAATCAAGGCGAGCTGCCTCCCTCGAACGTCTCGATCCCAAGCATACCACCCCGCTTAAGACCTCTCCGACACGAATAGCGTTAATAGGTGGAATCGCGAACGGACTGTCCTCCAGTTGGAAACATGGTCTGGTAACCGGTCTTTTCCCGAGTAGGACACTTTCCTCCTGGACATCTCCGATGTCGTTGGACGCTATTGCAATAACGACAGCATCAGACTGATAAGATTTTCCGTAAAGGTGATAGGTGAGGAACTCCTGGTCAGTTCCGAACCCGGAAATTCCAAGGTTGACACATTCGAGATTCGGGGCCGCGATACCTTCCAATAGAGCTGGCCAGGAATCTTCTCCATCGATTCCCCATCCAAAAGTGGTTGAATCACCGAGGGCTACGATACGGAACACATCTGATTGTTTCACGCCTCTTTCTCTATCGCGAAAACCGTCCTCATCCGTTTTTATTGAGAAACAGATTCCACCTTCATTTATGCTAAAAAGTCCGTTGTAGTTAGGCCAGCAAGTCCAGCCAAGTTTTGGGTGCGCCCTAAAACCTTTCCCAAGGACTTTGTAGTGGTGGGCTTCAGTTCCACCGGATAGGTCTGCAGGTAGTAGAAACTGAGGAGGAATGACGATGATCCCGATATGGCGGAGGAATAGTGTCGCCAAGAGGACGCTTGCCCCCAGAGACACCATGGAAATGGAAAGGAGGACAAGAATTTCTGCGGCCTTCTTCATCATAAACTACGTGATTGCGCCTTTTCTGTTCCTCCTGTATGATAGGGAGAACTTGGAAGTTCAATGTAATTGATATTTCGCATGGTTAAACTAGCAGAGCGCATCCTTTTCCTGAACCCGCCACTTCCTGATGGCGATATCTATATGAAAGAACTCGGGCGTTGCGGGCGCCGGAGTGTGGGCGGGGAGACCTGGCCCCAGACGGGGTTGGCCTATCTGGCTGCTGTTGCGAGGCAGGAAGGCTCTGTAATCACGGTCCTGGATGGGATGGCTGAGGGGCTGACACAGGACCAGGCTGAAGCGCGAATTGAAGAATGGGGACCGGACTGGGTTATCGCCGGCACAACCACACCTACCTTTGTGAAGGACGCAGCCTACTTAAAGAGATTGAAAGAGGCGCATGGGTGGACAACCGGTATGACAGGAACCCATGTCACCGCGCTGCCGAAGGAATCACTGGACGATGCGAACGCCGATTTCATTCTGGTGGGTGAGGCAGAGCTGACACTGAAGCGGATGCTTAACAGTCCCAGGGATGAATGGGGGAAAATTCCCGGCATCTGTGTTCAAGGAAAAGATGGTCCCGTGCTGGGGCCTCCCACTGAGCTGATCGATAACTTGGATGAGATACCCTACCCCGCCCGGGAGGAAACTCCCTGGAACCTCTACCGGATGCCGTTCTCGCGAGGCGAGCCATTCGCAACGGTTATCCCATCGCGCGGATGCCCCTACCCTTGCACCTTTTGCCGAGCAGGAACTGTCTGGGGGACAGGAATCCGGACACGGTCTGTCGAAAACCTGCTCGGCGAACTAGTGGACATGAGGGAGAATATGGGGATCAATTTCTTCGCGTTCATGACAGACACGTTCACACTACGCCGTTCATGGGTAATGAACGTCATGGAGGCGATCCGCCCTTACAAATTCCGGTGGGTGTGTAACTCGCGAGTGGACACAATCGACTATGAACTGGCCTGCGAAATGAAAGCTTCGGGGTGTGAACTCATCTCATTCGGTGTGGAATCGGGGAATGAAACGATTTTGGAGAGCACCAAGAAGGGGATTACCCTCGACCAGATCAGAACCGGGATAGGTGAAACCAAACGGGCGGGGATTTTGACCTTTGCCTATTTCATCATCGGGATGCCGGGCGAGACAGAGGAAACGATCGAGGACACGATCCGGTTTGCGAAGGACCTCGACCCCGATTATGTCAACTTCCATGTAGCAACTCCCTTCCCGGGCACGGAACTCTACGATATGGCCAAGGAGAACGGCTGGCTGGTTCACGAGGATTGGGAACAATACGAAGAGATGGGATCGGCTGTCCTACAAACACCGCAGCTCTCGCCGGAGGCGGCCATGGCGGCCCAGCAGCGCGCTACGCGATCAGTGTACATGCGCCCAGGCCGTATCTGGAAGGAAATTCTCCGGATTCGGACATGGGGGGATTTTAAGCTACGGACGGCAGCGGGACTGCGGTTGTTGGGAGTGACCCAGCCACGGTCCGGGAATGCGATGATTGACTGATGGAACGGGTACGTTTGGTCGAGATTGGTCCGCACAGCGGACCCTACGTGACGGATGGGTTGACAATCTGGGCTGCGGGTCCAAAATTACCTGCTCCGGGTAGAAAGCCCGTCATAGGATTTTAGGTTGTTCCTTTTTAATGAAACGGGGATCAGGTATCTGCTTTGCCCATGAAAGACGATCGACTCTTAGCTCTCATAGAACTCCAATCTGTTATCTCCGAAAAATACGAAATCCAGCGCCACCACGAAGAACTCCCTGAACGACTCGAAAACCTCCGCAACCAGATCACCGACGCCGAAACCCGTCTAGCAGACGCGGAAAAGGCAGTCCAGGATAACGAACTCCTCCTCACCCGTTCCCAGAAGGAAATCGATTCCGGGGATCAAAAGTTCAACGATCTCCAAGCCAAACTGAACCAGGTTAAAACCACTCGCGAATACGAAGCCCGTCAAAAGGAAATGAAAGCCCAGCGTGAACGCGCCTCAGACCTGGAACTGCTGATCGAAGCAGCCGGGAATCAAAAGGCCCTACTGGAGGAACAAATTGAAACCGCCCGCGCGGCGCTGGATGAGGTTCGAACGCGCCTCCAGCCGGAGATCAAGTCATTGGAGGAGGAGAACAGGCAATTCGAGAAGAAACTTGAGAAGATCGGAGCCACTGAATATGAGAAGCGGGTGGGAGTCCCGAAAGAGATTTTGGAGCGAGTCGACAAACTGGTTCTGCTTCGAGAGGGAAAAGCGGCGATGTCGGTATTGGATGGATGTTGCGGCGGGTGTGGGGTTCAGCTTTCTCCGCAGGTCATTCAGGTCGCCAAGCGGGGGCTCGACCTGATTCAATGCGACCGCTGTTCGAGTTATATTTACTGGCCCGAGGACGACGAGATTTAAGCAGGTCCCGAAAAAGGGTATTCGGGTGACAGGTCATCCAGGGGGATGTCCGACAAACGGGGGAGGTCTTCCAATCATGTGGTTGTCACAGTCGTTTCGACTCATCTTTATCTGTTCCTTCAGTGTTGTCCTTCTTGCCGGTTGTGGGAAATCGAGCAAAGAAGAAGAGTTCAACGCGGCGGTTGGAAAGGGTGACACCTACCGCCAGGCTGGACTCTACAAAGACGCCCTATCGCATTACGAGAAGGCGCTCGCGCTTGCGCCGGATAATGGTGCCCTCCATCTCTATATTGCCACCTGCAACGAAAGTCTCGGACTTGTTCGAGAAGCGCTTAAATCCTACGACCAAGCCATCCGGCACGACCCCAGTTTGATTGAAGCCTATCGCAAGAAGGGTTTGCTCCTCCTGCAGGAGGGGGAAACAGAGGAGATGAGGAAGTTTGTCAGGAGCCTTGAGGGAAAAGAGGGGCTGGGCTCCTTATACCCGTATATGCGTGGTCAGTTGGCGCGAGCGGAAAGCAATTGGGAAGAGGCTATTAAATATTACAAGCAGGCGCTCGGCCTGGAACCGGAATCGGGGGAAACCGCCAAGGCGCTGGCGATTGTTTATCGTCAGGCGGGAAGGCTCGAAGAAGCAGTTGAAGCGCTGCGAAAAATCTACGAGAAGAACCCAACCAGTTTTCAGATTGCCGGGCCGCTGGCCCAGTTGTACGAAGAGCAGGGGAACGACTTCAAGGCCATCGAAATCCTGGCGCGAATCGCCGAAGCCGAGCCAAGGAATACTCAGGCGCTTTCCTCTCTCTCCCTGCTTTACCTGAAAGCGGAAAACGGGGAGCAGGCGGGGGCCACAGCCGCGAAAACGCTTGCGGTCAACCCGGATGATCCCATGGCGCTTTATGTTTCGGGGAGTCTGGCGTTGGAGCGGGGTGAGTTTGAGCAGGCACTGACCGACCTTGAGAGCGCTATCGCGCAGCGCCCGGGTGACGAGCGAGTCCGTCGCGCGTTGCGCGAAGCAAAGGTTGCCGCCGGGGAGATTGTGGACCGGGTCAAGCTGCTGGAACAACGCATCACTGATCAGGGAGAATCGCCGGGACTGTTGCTGCAACTTGCGGACGCGCATCTCTACCAAGGCAACCCGGAAGAGGCGCTGCCAAACCTCCAGAAGGTTTTGGAACAGGATGCGAACAGTCAGCCTGCGCTGCTGATGGAGGCGCTCTGCTACCTCTCAATGGGGCAGGTGGAAGCCGCCTCGCGCGCGGTGCGTCTCGTGCCGGATCAATCTGACGTGAAAGCGCAGGCTTTACTCGCGCTGGTGGACCGTGACCAGGCGGAACTTGAGAAAGCGGTCGGAACACTGATGTCGGCTTCGGCTACCGAGGCGTGGGGAGGATATTTCCGAGGGTTGGGCCTGCTCTCGGCCGGTAACTTTGAAGGTGGACTCAAGCAACTGGATGATGTTGTCCGGGAGTACCAACAATTTGGGACGCCCCTCTACGAGATGGCGCGCCTGTATCAGCAAATCAACGAACCGCATCTTTCTTTTGTCATCTATCAGCGGTTAATCGACCTCTTCCCCGATTCGCCGAAGCCAATCCTGCATTCAGCGCAAGCACTTCTTAGGATGGGCCAGAACGAAGCGGCGAAAGCGCGAACAGAAGACTTGCTGGAAATGAAACCGGATTACAAACCGGCGAAATTCTTTCTGGGAAGCCTCTATTTGGGCGAGCGGGATTTCCAGGGGGCGGCGGAACTTTTTGACTGGCTGGCCAAGTCAGCGACGGATCATCCTGTAGCGCGCGCTTTTTATCAGAGTGTGCTCGCGAAAACCTATGTGTTCGACCAGCAGTATGAGACTGCGCTCGGGAAGTATCAAGAAATCATCGCAGCGGATCCAAATCTATCCGCCCCCTATATCGAGAAATGTCTTGCCGAGATGTCATTGCGGCGCGGCAATGATGCCTTGGCGACTTGCGACGCGGGACTCGCCAGCGCGACAGATCGAAATGTGCTGAACGTTGTCCGCGCGGTTGTGCTCCAACAGTTGGGGAAGCATGACGAGGCGCTCGAGGCCATGACGAAGGAAATGGATGGGGAAAGTTGGGAAGTTGGGGAGAGGAAACGGCTGGTTCCCTTGTACGCGAGTATCCAAACCAGCGCCCGTCAATATGACACGGCCCGCGAGACAGTCAGGCAAAGCGGTTATGAACCCACGCTGGTCGAGTATTTCCTGGAGTCGATTGATCTTTGTGAGAAGGGTGACAGTGATTTGTCGGGGTTTTCTTTAGCACTATTGTTTTCGTTTTATCAATGGCCGGACGCGGCGATTTCCATCTACGAGGACCTTGTTAAGGATTTCCCGGATGACAAACTGTTAATAGCGTTTCTGGGCGAGTCGCAGGGATCAGCGAACCGTGACGAGGACGCTTACGAGACCTACAACAAGGGTGTGGAGCAAGCGCCAAAGGATATCCATTTCTTGGAACGTCGAGCGCTCTGGGGAGCGAAGATTAACCGCCACGAATCGGCGATGCAGGATTATAACGAGTGCATCGGCATCGAACCAAAGAACCCGACCCTGCGATTTCATCTGGCCCGGCTTTATGATTCCCAAGGTCTCAATGATGTAGCCATCGACGAATATCGGATGGTCGAAAAACTGAATCCGCTTTAAGGGACTGCTTGCGGCGGCTTGTAACAACTTAGCATGGGCGCTGTCTTTGAAGGAGGAAACAAGGGCGGAGGCGCTGGAATATGCGGACAAAGCGCTCGAACTGGCGCCGAAATCGCCGCGGACAGGGGAGAAGGACGGTAACATTCTGGATACAGTCGGTTGGGTTTACTTCTTAAACGGGCGTGTGGATGACGCCAAGGGGTTCATCGAGCGGGCCCTTCGGGTGATCCCCAACCAACCCACGATCACTTATCATCTCGGTCGGATATACGAGGAGATAGGGGATCCGAGGACAGCCATTTATCTGTACGGCAAGGCGCTCGGTTTTAATCCGAATTTTGCGGAAGCCGACGACGCGAAGATTCGCGCCGCGCGGAATGCGGCAATGTTGCAGGAGGAGTGAGACACTCCGTCATTCCGATGCACGCGTAGTCTCTTACCCGTAATCACAGAGGAGCGCGTAGTCTCTTACCTTACCCGTCATTGCAAGCGCAGTGACGTAATAATGCGCGCCCCTATTGACGCTTTCCTACCATCAGGTTTCTAATACCCCAATTGCAACTTGTGTTTCGTCTGACTGTGGCCAATTAGTTATTTGAACCGAAAAATCAGCGAATTACGTCGGAGGTATCGTCATGATGACCAACCATTCTCGCCCCTTTTCTATTCTTGCATCAGTTCTCCTGGTCGCGGGTGGCCTGTCCGCACAGGCCGGCGACGGGCAGATCGACATACTGCCGAGCCCATCCATGGGGTTCACGATCAACAAATCGGGGTCTTATGTCCTGGTGGATAATGTGACGATGACAGCGGACGTGACTTGTATCAAGATTACGGTGGATGATGTCACGCTGGATTTGAATGGGCATACGATTACCGGGACGGGGGCTGGAACTGACGCGAACGGAATCAATGGTAACTTTATTGATCGCATCCGTGTCCTTAACGGGACAGTACGAAATTTTGGGGGTGACGGAATCAGGCTGGGGAGTGGCGCCCATGTAGAAGATGTGGCGGTCGATTCAAACAGCGGGGACGGTGTGCAGCTTGAGAACGAGGGGATTGTGCAAAATGTAATCGCCCGCCTCAATGGCGAGTGGGGAATCTTGTGTTCATCTCGGTCGTTCGTTGAGAATTGCGTCGCGAGCGGAAACAACGAGAACGGTAACGCGGGTGGTATCAGTGTATTCGGTGGTGAAGGAAGGGTGATCAACTGTTCGAGTTCAAGCAATTCAGGATCGACTGGATCCTCGACTGGTATCTACCTGAGTAGTACGGGGACGGCGATAGGCAATCAGTGTAATGGCCATAGCGCGTTCGACAATGGCGCCGATGCTATCGGAATATTGGTATCCGGCGATTCAGTCATCGCGAATAACGTTTGCTCCGAGAATACTGCGTTTTCTCAAGGGGGTTCAGGTATCGGGATCAAAGCGTCCGGACGTCCCGTAGTCGAAGGCAACACTTGTTCCGGAAACGACGGACAGAATTCAGGGACCTCCGGTATCGGGATCAGCGTTGATAGCTCGGCCAATGTATTCAGGAATACATGCTCGGCCAACAGAGGGTCACCGGGCGGTCTCGGTGTAGGAATTCTAATAACGGGAGATGGTAACAAGATTGAGGACAATCTCTGCGCATTCAATCAAGGGGGAAGCACTCCAAGAGGCATTCTGGTGTTGCCGAGCGGGAGTGACAATGTGGTTATCGCTAACACCACTATCGATAACGGAACCCAGGGGATCGAGATAAGTCCTAACGACTTCCGTTCGGGGAATGTGTACAACGAGGCGAACATTTCGGGCGGCTCGGGCGGGACGGTCCCGGGTGGGGATACGCCTTTTTAGGAGCGATGACCATGGGGAAATATATTACGATCCAACTTGCTGTCCTCGTCCTCCTTGCCAGCGTGGCCCAGGCCGGGCCTCCGCCGGGGAATGATGAGTGCTCGAACGCCTTTTGCATCGCGGAAGGGGAGACTGTTATGGGAACCACGCTCGGCTCGACGCCTAGTAGTGGCGGCGACATCAGCAGTTGCGCGCTTGATGATACCTTTGATGTTTGGTACGCCTACACCCCGATCAATAGTGGGTCCGTGACCATCGAAACTTGCGGCAGTTCGTTCGACACGACGCTGGCTGTGTTCCAGGGTTGTCCTGATCAAGGCGGGTTTGAAATCCGTTGTGACGACGATTCGCTTTGCGCCCCTAACGAACGCATTACGGAGAACATGTTTGGAGGGTTCACCTGTCACATTCGCGTCTCAGGGTTTAACGGCGGTACAGGTGATTTTCAGCTTTTAGTTCAAGGTGGCGCTGGAATCTGCGAACTCTCTCCTAACGACATCGAGTTGGTGTTTACCACTGATGAGGACACGATCATTGACAACATCAACCCCGCGGACCACGAAATCGTGGCGACTGACCGCATGGGCGGCTGGTCGAACGACCTGCCGGCTTTGACCGGCGCGTTGCCGGATAATGTGCATATCAATGCGATCGATTACCTGACGCGGGAAAGCATTTACTTCTCCCTGGAGGAGACGGCCCTTATCGGCGGGAACGTGTACGCCGACGAGGACATCATCCATTGGAATGGTTCGTCGTTCTCGCAGGCGTGGGATGGTTCCGCGAACGGTCTGCCTGAACAGGCTGAACTGAACGCGCTGGATGTGGTGGCTGCCTCGCCGCTTGAGTTTTCCTTTTCGGTGGACGCGGACGTAATTCTGACGGTTGGTGGTTCGCCAACTCACGTGGCTGATGAGGATGTGGTCCATTACGTGGATGGGACGGGTTTTACCACCTTGGATTTTGATGGTTCGGCAAGTTTTATTCCAGCCGGGGTCGATCTCAATGGGTTTAACAGGCGGACTGACAATGAATGGTTGATGACATTTAATAGACCCGTGCAGTTGGGACTGTTTTCATTTGTCGATGATGCAGATGTGGTCGAGTGGTTTGTAAACACCTCCTCATACAACCTTGTTCACTATTTCGTCAGATCATCACAGGGTGTTCCGGATAATGTGGATATAACGGGGATTGAAGCGACTGATGGGCAGGTGAACCCAGCGGGGACACCAACGCCATCGCCCACGGCGACCGCGAGCGCCTCTGCTTCGCCCTCTAATACCAATACTCCGACTGTAACCAACACTGGGGCGCCAACCGCAACTAATACACTTACGCCGACGAGCACGGGGACAGCGACTGCCACGGATCCTCTTCCACCCACGAAGACCCCACAGAACACGGCCACAAACACATCGGTACCGACGGTAACGAACACGGGAGCGGCTACGGCTACAAGCACTCTAGTTCCGACAGTCACCAACACTGGAGCGGCGACTGCGACGAATACACAGATTCCAACCGTTACAAATACCCCCGCGATAACCGCAACACCGACGGCGATCTTTACGATTGCACCCTGTGTGCAAAACAATGTTGATTTCACGGGTGATGGCAAGTCCGATGCGAACGACGTGATCGAAATGCTGCGCCAGTTTTATGGGTTGCCGCCACGGTTTGGGATCGTCGCTGACGTCGATTGCGACAACGATGTGGACCCGGACGATATCTTCCTGTACCAGGTGTTGTCGGCGGTTAAGTAAAAGCCGTGGAGTGTAAGCTTAACAAGAGGAAGGGATTCCCCTTGTTTTGGGAACGAGAAGGGATTCTCGTTCCACTAATATCACCCGCGGAAGCGTTTCCGTCTGTTCTTGTTAAAATCGGCGAAGACGAATTCGCCGAGCCGGTCGAGGGACGCGTAGTAGGCTTTCCCGCCGGCGGCTTCGGTTAAGTCATCGATGAACTGCCGGAAGTAGGGGTCGCGGGCCACCATGAATGTGGTCAGGGTGATGTCGCGACGTCGGCAGCGGACCGCTTCGTTGATGGTTGGAGTGACAATCCTCGGGTCGAGTTGGAATGTGTTGCGATAGAGTTCTCCATCCTCTTCAATGATCTGAGTCGGTTTCCCATCGGTGATCATAAAAATCTGGCGATTGGAGTGACGGCGCGAGAGGAGCACCTTTTGCGCGAGCTGCAGCGCGGCATGGGTGTTGGTGTGATAGGGGCCATTGGTCAGGAATGGGACTTCGGAGGGGTCGATGAGCTGGGCATCATCGCCGAAAACGATCACATCGACCGTGTCCTTTGGGAATCGCTGGCGGATAAGTTCCTGGAGCGCCATGGCCACCTTTTTCGCGGGTGTGATCCGGTCTTCGCCATAGAGGGTCATGCTGTGGCTGATGTCGATCAGGAGGGCGGTTGCGCAATTGGTTAGATGTTCCTTCTGGTGGACGACAAGGTCTTCCTGGCCAACGCTGAAATTATCCAGCCCGGTGCGAATGATGGCGTTCTTGATCGAGTCAGTGTAATCGATGTCATTCGAGCGGTCGCCAAACTCGAACGGACGGGTCTCGGGCAGGCTGTCGAATCCGATTCCCGATTTCTCTGTTTCGTGATCACCTAGGGCATCCTTCTTCAGGTTTGAAAAGATTTCCAGGAGCGCATCCGATTTGATGGAGTATTCGCCCTTGACGGTAAGTTCTATCCCGCCTTCCTCGGTCTCGCGGAGGTAACCCTTTGCTTCGAGGTAATCGCGGAATTCTTCAAGAGTGATCCCGCCTTCGCCGTCATAGAAACCGTACTGTTCCCATAGTTGTTTCAGCCATTCGAGCGCCGCTTCGACATCACCGCCGGTGTGCATAAGCAGTTCATTGAAGAGCTTACGCATCTCCTCAAACTGTTTTTCCCTGAACTCGGAGGGGTCGAATTTAGTGAATCGGTAGTCCATGGTTCTCGCTTTAGGATACCGCCAGTCGGCGGATACAAGAAGGGCGGTCCATCTAGGGACCGCCCTTGCTCATTTATCGGTTTAGATATTCGGTCTTACTTGTTTGTGCTTGATCCGCCCTCGCTTCCGGCGTCGGCGAACTTAATGCCGCAACCGAAAGGTTGGACTTCCGCATGGATCAGCGCGTGTATGGCCTCATCCAGGTAGGGGTGTTCGATATGTTCCGGGTCCTGGCTGTCATCGAGCGGACCATGAAAAACAATGGTCCCTTCTTTATCGAGGAGATAAAACTCCGGGGTGGTGCCGGCCCCAATCTTCCTGGCAATCATGGATTTCGAATCGATCCCGACCGGGTATTTGAACCCTTTTTTCTTGGCATACGCGGCCTGGTCTTTGGCGTTCTCCTTGGCTTCGTTGGAATTAAGAGCTACAAAGGGAACTGATTTCCCGTGGTGTTCAACCAAGGCGTTAATGCGTTCCTCATACGCTACGACATATGGACACGTATAAGATGTGAAAAAGACTACGGTGCCCTTGATCTCTTCCTGGGCAAGCATTTTACTCACATCGACAGTATGACCTGAGGTCAGGCACTCAATCTTGACTGGAGGGAATTTCTGCCCCAAAACCCTCTTAAATTTCCCTGCCTCGGCGGAGAGCGCCAAGACACATACCACCAACAGCCCTGTTGCGAACAGCTTCTTCATCTTTAGTCCTCCTGGGTTCTTTCCTAGTGTTTTCCTGTGGTAAGTCATGGGAAATCCAGCAATTGCCGGACCCCCCCCATCGTTACACTAGGAGTTTAACGAAGATCGAGAGGTGATGTAACGCTGGGAGGGTAAATCATCAGAGGCGCGACTGTGAGGGAGCGATGGGGTATCAGGATCGCTTGCTGACGCGCGCGGTTCTGATTGTTGGAACCTAAGAAATTCGTAGTAGCTTTTTGGTTACATCTTGGATAGCATCAATATCAGTATCATCCAGCTTCCCGACTTGCTGTCGAATCCGCCTGACGTCACATGCCCCTAATTGAAATACCAGTGCGACAGAAGGAACCGATAACCCGTTAGAAGCGGTCGGATCGATCTGTCTGGTGGCAGGAAAACGGAGCGAGTCCATCCGAGAGGTGAGGGGAACAATTAGGACAGTTGGGAGCTGCGCCATGGTTTCGGTATCTTGCCAGACGATGGCTGGACGTCTTCCGCGTTGCTCCCGACCACTCCGGTCCGGCAGGTCAACCCAGTACACCTCTCCGTAATTCACAAAGGAGTTCCTTCAGTAATTTCCAATGCCTCATCCCGAACCTCCTGCCAAGCAGATAACTCGTCCCGTAATTTCGCATCCATAGCCAAATACCATTCGAGCGCCTCCTGCACGAGTTGCTCGACCGAAACCTGACGCTCCACAGCTTTCTGCTGCATCGCGGTTTCCAGTTCTGATGGTATGGTGACGGTCATCGCCAGCTCCTGTAACACTCGTGATTGTCCAGCCGAATTTCATTGTAACGTACGTTTGGAGGCAGTGCAAACACCTTCATTGTTGGTTTCATCCCGATGAAAGTTCTACCGAACGGTCGCGGGCGGCGCGGACGCCCTTGGTCAGGGCATCGGCAAGGCCAGCGTCGTCCATGACTCCAAGGCCGGCGAGTGTGGTGCCCCCTGGAGAGCAGACACGGCGGCAGAGTTCGCCCGGTTTCTGGTCGGATTGGACGAGCATTTCCGCGGCGCCGGCAATAGTCTGAACCACAAGGCGGGATGCTTGTTCCTCGGAGAGATCGAGCTCCGTCCCTGCTCGAATCAAGATTTCTGCGATCCGGAAGATATAGCCGGGACCGGACCCGCTGATGGCGGTGACCGCATCCATCAGGTCCTCCTCAACGCGAACCGTTTCTCCGACAGTCCCTAGCAATTTTTCCGCGGCTACCAGATCTTCCTCCTGGGTATCCTCTGTTTCCGCAATACCGGCGGTTCCCTTCCCCACTGTGGCGGGCAGGTTCGGCATCACACGGACGATATGCTCATGTCCACCCAAGCGCGCGCGTAGGATGGATGTTTTTACTCCGGCGAGGATCGAAACGACTGTCACATCCGGGGGGATGAGGTCCACTATTTCATCGGCGACATCCACGAGGATCTGTGGTTTGACGGCCAGGACGATACAGCCGGACTCCTTTGCAACTCTCGCGTTCTCCTTGGTAGTAGTCACTCCATATTCTTTTGACAGGAAATCGAGGCGGGTTGCGGATACATCGCTGACCAGAATATCGCCAGGAGAGCAAACCTTGTTTTTAAGGAGTCCAGCCAATAGAGCGGTGGCCATGTTTCCACCGCCAATGAAACCATACGAGTAAGGCATTCAGTTATTTCCCCTTTCGGGACATTGATAAGAAGTGATTGTTCGGGCGGAGAGTGTCGGAAAAAGCGGGGCGGGTGTAAACCTCATTCCTCGTCCTCAAGGGACTCGCGAGCTTCGCTAAAGGATCGGAAGGACATTCCTTCCACAAACATGGCGATAAATCCCAGGAGAATCACGGGGAAAATCTGGAAGCACCAGATCATCCAGGCGATAGCCAGTGCCACTGCCTCATCGACTCCAAAGCAGAGGTTGAGGGCTATCATGCATCCGAGTTGAAAGCTGCCAACATACCCGGGGGCCTGGGGCAGGGTCACTGCCGCCGCGACTACGAAGGAAACGATCCCCGCCTGCCCCCAGGAAAGACTTTCCTCGAAAACGGAACTGATAATCTGGACGTTGACGATTACCATCCACCAGATCATTCCGGTCCAGAATGTGGCCCAGAAAATATTCTTGGGACTTTTGAAAACAGCCGTTCCACTTCGGATATGATCAACAAGCTCGGTTGCCTTGGTCTCCCAGTCTTTTCCGAACGGCCTGGCCACGCCTCCCAGTAGACGTTTCAAAGCCTTGGGGAAAGCAAAGACTGCGACGACCCCGGTTAACCCAATGACAAGGATTGTAATGGAAGAGTTTTGGAGACCCGTGATAAGTCCGTTGAGAGTGTATTCAGCGCCGAAGAACTCAATGGGAGCAGTCCTAGCGTCGGCGGCAATGGACTCGCCGGCGAAGAAGAGTGAAAGGAAGAGCACGGCCAAAAGTCCAACGAGATCGAAAAGTCGGTCAGCCCCATGGCAGGATGCCGAACTCGCGAGAGGAATGCCAAACTTTTTGACCGGGATGAACACACGGATGGCCTCGCCAGCCCGGAAGGGGAAGATCGAATTGCCCATGAACATGATAGCGGTCATGGTGACTGAACTCTTCAGGCTGATCTGTGGGTATTCCGACAAAATGTACTTATAGCGGAACCCCCGAAAGATGATGTTGAGCATCATGACCAGGCCGGAGAGGAGGAACCAGGGCCAGGCAGAAGCTCTTTCGGAGATGATGGCCCCGACTTCGGGCAGATTTACATTCCGGAACATGAACCACAGGCAGATGACGCTAAAGGCGATGGCGAATACGAAGAGAAGGGTTCTTTTCATTGAGAAGGATGTGGTCCTGTGGGATTGATCGTGTCGGGACACCTTATCGGGGTGGAGCTTTTGGTGCAATGGGTGCCCCTTTGCAGTAATTGGGTCTGATCGCTACGATCTTATCCATGCGCCGGTGTTTCGTTCGTCCTTGTGTGGTCACCTCCCTATACTCACTTTCCCTCACGCTCCTGATGCCGTTTCAGACAGCCAATGGCGTTCCCTCCCCTGGCGAGGAATTCGCTTTTCAGTTCGAGATGGTTGTCGAGGGAGAATACGAATGGGATGACGGGCGGACGGGGGCCTTTGAACAGAAGGTGGCGGCAAATTTTGGCGCTGTCGTCCTGACGGACGGGTCTTCCGAAACCACTTGGGCGGCGAAATACCGATACGATCTGGTTTCGATTGAGAACCGAATCGATGGAGGAGACTGGATTCGTTTGGAAATCACGCCGAACAGGATGGTCATTGACGGAACACCCACTTATGACGGGGAGACAAACCCGGATGCACCTTCGCCCATGCTGAATAAGTTGGTTCAAGAGGAGTTTCACGCAACGTTCGGTAAGGGAGGTAGGGTTCTGCAATTCCGCGAGCGCAAGGCAATGCGGAGGGACCACCCTTTCATTGATCTGGCCCAGCCCATTCGCCACACTTGGGTCAGCCGGCCGCCCAAAACCTTTGACGAAGGTGACTCCTGGTTGGAAAAGCGAACCTTCCGGATCCTCTCGAACCTGGTGACATTGCCGGCGACACAAACCTATACCATCCAAAAGTTTCCCGAGGCTGCATCCGAGCCGATTATTTTGGAGACCAGCCAAACTGTAGAGTGTTCCGATGTCCTTAAGGTGCCGGTTTTTGTGGGCGAGAATGTGCCCTTCCAGCTGCGCTACGATCCATTCGGACCCGACCCGACCGCGCCTCCGCCACCTATCGAAATCCATTCTCTGAGTGTAGAAACAACCGGACAGGTGGCCTATCGCCGCGACTGGTCCTTCATCGAGTCGCGGGAAACGATCGATCACATTCAAGTTGTGATGGGGGTCCCCCAGATCGGGGGTACGGACCTCAAGGAGAAACGTCTTAATTATGTCCGCAAGATGACAACGACGGTGAAGAAACTTCCCTCAACTGAATTGTCCGAGGCTGCCCGGTTTATCTTGTTTGGGGAGTAACCCCTGGCTTGTGCTTGGGGAATAAGATCCCTTGCTTGCGCGGCGGGCTGGTCCCGACGTTAAAGCGCCTCTTCGCCAGCGCTCGCCAGTGCGGATGCGGACGCAATCCTCAAGCGGCATGATGAAGACTTTACCGTCGCCGACTTCGCCGGTTCGAGTGGCTTTTTCGATGGCGGAAATGACCTCGTCAACTTTCCCGTCGGGGAGGGCGATTTCGAGACGGATTTTGGGGAGCAGGTCGACGACATACTCTTTGCCGCGGAAGAGCTCTGTGTGGCCCTTCTGGCGGCCGTGGCCGCGGACCTCGGTTAGGGTTAACCCCTGGATACCGATATCGGTGAGGGCTGTTTTCAGTTCATCGACTTTGTTTGGCCGGATAACAGCGGTTAATAATTTCATGGGAGTTGGCCCCTTTCGTGGCTCGTGTCTTGCCTGATCGAACGTTAAATAGTGTATCCACCCTCGCCGTGCAGGTTGATGTCCAATCCGGATTCTTCCGTATCCGGGTCTACTCTTAATCCTACGATGGCGTTGACGATTTGAAGGAGAATGTAACTGACGACGAAAGCATAAATGATGGTAGCGCCGACGCCGATGATCTGGTTTTTAATAAGAGCGATACGGTCGAAGGGAGGATCGCCGATGTACAGCGATTCGACGCAAAAGACGCCTGTTAGCACGGCGCCAACTGTTCCCCCAACCCCGTGGACGCCAAAGGCATCCAGGGAGTCATCATAGCCAAACTTCTCCTTCTTCGAGACAAAGAAATAACAGGCAGCGCTTGCAAGGCCACCGACGAAGAGCGCTCCGCAAGGGTCGACAAATCCAGCAGCGGGTGTGATCCCCACGAGGCCGGCAACAGCACCGGTAGCGGCTCCAAGGATGGTCGCTTTGCCGCGCAACACCCATTCCAGAAGGATCCACACAAGGGCTGCGGCCGCGGTAGCCAGATGCGTTGTTGCAAAAGCCACTGTAGCAATCGAATCGGAAGCCAGCGCGCGGCTGCTGGGGATGTAGTCGATGCCCCAGCACTCATCCAGGAGAGTGTCCCGGTCCAGGGCTTTGCCCTCGTTTTCGTAAAAGGTTTTCAAGACTTTGATGTCCCTCAAACTCAAATCGATCACAGTTTCTCCTCGCCGCGCCCGCAATTCCCCGGGAAGTACCTCGAGATCGCCCATCTGAAACGCAATTTGGCTCACTGAATCCGGCCTGGATGCCAGACAGCGTCGTGTGACCGCGCGAATCCGCGCTACCACCTCGCGGACACCGAACGGTTTCATGATAAAATCATCCGCGCCGAGTTCGAGGCCCAGCACCTTGTCAATCTCCTCCGACTTCGCGCTGATGAAGATGACGGGAACCATCTTCCCCCGCTTCCTGATCTCCCGGCAGACATCATAACCATTCATTTTCGGCATCATGATATCCAGACAGACGAAATCGGGATTCTCGGTCTCGATGCGTTCGAGTGCTTCTTCCCCATCGCAGGCCGTAACTGTCTGGAAGCCCTCTTCTTCAAAGATTGTGAGCAACCCCTCGCGTGTATGGGCATCATCTTCCGCAACGAGGATCTTCATGCCTGGTTCTCCACTTGGGTACGGGGAGTTTCGATAACAACCCGAAACAGTGCGCCGGACTCCGAAGGTTCGAGCGTCAAATCCCCTCCATGCTGACGCGCCAGGTCGCGCGCGATCGACAGGCCGATGCCGGTGCCTGTGACACCGTCTGATAATTGGTTGCTCGTCCGATAGAAGGGTCTAAATATTTTTTCGATCTCACCACGTCGAATACCCGGCCCGTTGTCAGCAACTTTTATGGAGGTTTCCCTCTCCTCCTGATTGCTGACTACCAACAAGTGGCCGTAATCTGCCGCGTATTTCTCGACATTACTGAACAGGTTCCCCAATATCTGTTCGACCGCATCACTGTCGAACGACACAACGGATTCCGCGCCCGAATCAAACTCAATTTTCACTCCGCGACTTTCAAGCGAGGGTTTGTAATGATCGAGCGCCAGACGGATCGTGTCATCAACAATCCCAGGCTTGGGGTGTAATTTGAGTGTTGCTCTCTTTCCGCGGCTGAAAGTAAGTACATTCCCGATGAGGCGTGAAAGCCGCTGACTCTCCTGCACCACGACATTCAGGTATTTTTTCTTCACTTCATCCTGCTCTCCAATTTCCTTGTCAAGCAGCTCGGCGTACAGGCGGATGTTTGTTAGCGGTGTCTTGAGTTCATGGGAGACCTGGTTCACAAAACTTACCTTCTGCGCGGCATCACGCATCTCTCGGGTGTTTTCGCGATAAAAATAGGTTGCCAGTACACCCAAAGCGATACCGATGGCGGCGAGGGCAAACAGAAGATTAAGCATCACTCCACCAAGGGGGCTACTCGCGAACAAGTCGGCGGGGACATGGTAGTCCAGCTTCCAGGAAGCAAGCGGCGCGTTTAAGGCTCGGCTGATACGAGGTTGTTGGGTTCCTTCCACCGGATAACTCCCCCATTGATAGATGGGTTTTCCCTTCGAATCGACCAGGGCAATACGCCCCTTGGAGGTAGCGGCCCCAAGTTCGGTGTCCGGAAGGCTCGCAATCAGGTCAGCCATAAACCGAGCGCGGTTGAGTTCGACTCCGACTGTCCAACCACCGAGGTTGGTTTGCCAAAAAATCAGGCGGAGTCCTTGGTCCCAAAACCAGGGGTACCAGTCGTGCGATCCATGCTGGAAAGTTCGTCTCCGAGGAAGGGGCGACTTCCTGCCGCCCTCGGCGAGATCGCCAAATAGATCCTTATCCTTCCAGATCCGGGAGGTGCGTTCCAAAAACGCTTCTTCATGGGGACCAACCGGAGTCTTTGTGGAGGGAAAAATAAGCGCCCCGGACGAATCGAGGAGAAAGGGTTGTTGGATGATCCCATGGCTCTCACCGAGTAGGCTGATGGTTTCAGCGTTCAAATCAGGAACATCGATGATGGAGAGCAGTTCTCGTTCAAGTGTCTCGACAAAGCCGGCAATACTGCCTGCTACCTCATCCAGGTCGGCAACCAGGAGTTCCTCAAACCGCTTCTCTACCCTCTCGCGCTCCCCTTTCGCAACCCACACCCCCAGCCATCCCACCACTCCCAATGGGACAAGCACGATCAGCAGAAACACAACAATCAGTTTAGGTTTCAAGCGATTGGTACTCCATCAGCCCTAAAAATATGCGTAGTTGAATTTGCAAAAATTCAAGCCGTACTACTGGTCGCCTGAATTTTTGCAAATTCAACTACGCCGAAGAATAGATTTGACAGCGGAGTAGGGTGGGTTAGCCCGATAAGGGCGTAACCCACCGCTGCCGCGATTATGGACATTTCACCGTGAAATCTGAAAATCATCATCCTGCATCTGTTTCCGCTGACGCGCCCAATCTCGCTTGTTCTCCAAATTCTTCGCGTCAGAGTTGTTCATCCGTTGGTCTTCGTAAAGAACTGGCGCATCCAATTCCGCGGCGTAGTCGCCAAGCAAGGTTGCATTGCTATGGAGCACTTCCTGCGCCTCTTCGACCTTCCCTTCATCCCGCAAAGTTACTGCTTTTTGATGCGATAAGGCCCCAAGTCTCCTGACTGCGGAAATCACCACATCCTTGTTCCTCTCCTTCTTTACCACGACATCCGATCCCGAAAACCGCGCAGCCACCTGGCTGGATAGTTCGTCGCGCACGGTCGTGGCCATGTTATCATAAGTGACTGTCACCTTGGCGATATCACGGGTTCCTCCCTCGGATGTCGCTGGCACTTCAACCTCCAGCATCAGATATTTTTCCTGGTTCGAGTAAAGTTGGGTCAGGTTGGCGGTTACCAATTGACCATCAATCGTGGCCTCACGACCCAACATGCGGACAGGACGAATACCCTCTCTACACTCAATCCTGACGAAGACATCCTGGGCAACAATCGAAAGAATATCGCCTAATTCCCTGTCGAATATCCTTGCCAAATCAGTGCTGTTTTCAGCAAAGGCATGGTTGCCGTCCGCTTCGATTGCCAGTTTGACCATCAGGTCCTCGTTAAAATCCAGACCCAGGCCAATGGTCGAAACTGAAATGCCTTCCTTCCTTAAGGAAGCGCCCAATTCACCCAGTTCGCTCGGCGAGGAGGGACCCACATTAGCCAGGCCATCGGAAACCAGAACGATTCGATTGACCCGGTTCTCATCTAGAAACTTTCGGATCTCTTTCGCTCCCTTACTCACCCCGGCGAATAAAGCTGTATTGCCGCCGGGGACCAGCTTACGGATCGCGGCGCGAATCTCGTGCTTGTCGGTGACCTTCGTGGCAGGCAGTAGGACATTGACTGTGTGATCGTACGCGACGATCGAGAGAATGTCCTTCGAGTCGAGACGGTCCACCGCCATGATGGCCGCTTCGCGCGCTTTGACGATCTTGTCTCCGCTCATAGACCCTGAACGGTCAATCACCAGACAAACATTCACCGGCGACCGTTCCCCACTGTCTTTCAACTCAAAACCGGTGAGGCCAACCTTCAAGAAAGCGGTCTGTTTTTCGTCCGCCTTCATGACCGGCGTTCCAAGCGCGGCATTTAATTGGACCTGGGTCGAGTCGTTGCTGTTCCGGGCCCCCTGTGCGGACGGCATCCATAAGAGGGACCCCAGTATGGCCCCAAGGGTAAGACAATGAACGATTTGTTTCTGTTTCTTTTCCAGCATGATTTTATCCTCCAAAAAGTTTGTTTGCTGGTAAAGATAGCCCCACTCAGCTTCCGGGAGGTCAGAACTGTGTAAGAAATTGTAAGGGGATTGTAAGAGTCATTACTACGGGAGGGGAGATGGGGTTTCGGGGCGAGCCGGGGTTTCCCTTCGGTCCAACCCCGGCCACACCACAGCTGTAGGGAACGCCGTCTCTGGCGTTCCGTGCTACCCACGGAATGGCACGGAGGCCATTCCCTACAGCGGGAGATCATTCACGCCAGCGGGAGATCATTCACGCCAGCGGGAGATCATTCACGCCAGCGGGAGATCGTTCACGCCAGCGGGAGATCATTCCCGACAGCGGAAGATCGTTCACGCCAGCGGGAGATCATTGCCGCCAGGGGGAGATCATTCCCGACAGCGGGGTGAAAAAGATAAGTAAAGGAAACAGACGAGAATGACCTATTTTGTTGGGAATCGTTTTAAGATGACGCGGAAGACGGGAAACGCTAGGTAATATCTTTACAGAAGTTGGCCGGTGTGTTACAAAGAACCTAGTATGGGATCGTTTTGAAAGGAACGATCTCTCTTATTCCAAAAAAAAGAGGCTGACCACAAGAATCGAGAAGATTTTTCTCAAAAGTTGGGTTCAGGCTTAGGAGTTGGAAACCTGGGCGGTTAGAAAATACAAAGCGATTGGCTTGTTCATCCGAGAGGGTCGTGATGATCAGTCGATTCGAGGGAAAATCCCTCAACTTTTATATGGCAAAGGGAAAACTTAAAAACAGAAAAGCCCGACAGGGCGAGGTCGAAGCAAAGCCGAATGGTCCGGTTGCCTCAACGATAGAGGCGGATCCGGAACGTTTCGGAGCCTTCGAATACTTGGCTGTCAATATGATCCTCTGGGTCTTCTGCGTGATTAATTTCTACGTTGCAAAGGTATTTATGGGAGAAACAACAGGCCTTTATTTCTTTTTCGGAGTGATAGCGCTTGGTTTTACCGCGGCCTGTTTAATTTCATACCTGCACGACAGATTTTACGAAGACGACCTGCCAGAAATAGAGTCACCCTAAGCCCTAACCGCTGCACCCTTTTGGTTTTCCTACCAGCTACCTCCTAGCGCGCAACCCGTGTTCCTTGCGGTCTGCTTCATCAAGAAACGGTTTCTGAAGCGATGAAGATCGTAACCGGTCAGGTAATGGCCAAAATTGATAGGGATTCAATTGAAGAGCGGGGCATCCCTTCGCTAGGACTGATGGAACGCGCCGGCTGGGCCATTGCGCGAGAATGCAGCCGTCTTTGCGGCTCCCCAGCGACCCCGATATCTGTCTTTTGCGGCAAAGGAAACAACGGTGGGGACGGCCTGGTGGCTGCTCGCCACCTTCAGGGTTGGGGATATAAGCCGCGAGTTGTCCTCACTCATCCACCCGAAGAACTTTCCCCCGATAGCAAAGCCAACTTGGAGCGGTATTTGGTTACCCCGGATGCGGACACTTCAGTCTGGGGGTCGGATGTCGCCCTCCGGGTCCTGGGGAACCGTCCGGTAGTGATTGATGCCTTGCTGGGGACCGGTTCTCGCGGCGCCCCGCGCCCCCCGTACGATGAAGTCATTCGAGAGATAAACGAGGATGCCAAGTGGTCCCTCGCGGCTGACATACCCAGTGGAGTCGAATCGGACACAGGTCACGCGCCGGGTGAAGCGACGGATTGCAAGGCAACGGTGACCTTTGGTCTTCCCAAGCGCGGGCACCTGCTGAGGGAGGGGCTTGATAAATCGGGGCGCCTCATCATCGCGGACATCGGTTTCCCACGGGACCTTCTTGAAGGAGCCGAAAGCCAGGCCGAACTGCTGACGGGGGAGTGGGCTGCGCGAACCATTCCGAAGTACCCCATCTCCGCGCACAAGGGAACGCGAGGTCGCACACTCATCGTAGCGGGTTCGAGAGAAATGCTGGGAGCGGCGTTATTGTCGGCGCGCGCTGCCCTGGCTTCCGGATCAGGTCTGGTCACACTCGCCCTGCCGGAATCTCTGAACCCGGCGGCTAAATCGGCTGTCCCCGAGGCAATGACGCTGCCGCTGCCGGAGACCCGTTCAGGAAGGCTCGCAAAAAAGGGCCTCGAAGCTGTCCTCGACTTCTCAACGAGGGTTGACGCGGTGGCCGTTGGTCCCGGCCTTGGACAGGATGAGGAAACGCGCGAACTGGTGTGGGGAATCCTGAATGAATTTGAGGGTAATGTGGTATTGGATGCCGATGGGCTGAACCTGATTGCCGGACCGAAACATCTGGATGTTGTCAGGAAACGTGGAAACGGCACTGTCATGACTCCCCATCCGGGAGAACTTGCCCGCCTGTTGGGAAAGACCGCGGTTGAAGAGATTGAACACGACAGATGGACCAGGGCGCAAGAGACAGCGGATGACCTGGGGGTGACACTCCTCTTGAAGGGGGCGGCAACAGCGGTCGCCACTCCTGGAAAACCGATCGCTGTCAACCGAACCGGGGACCCGGCGATGGCGCAAGGCGGTATGGGAGATGCGCTCACGGGAATCATCGTTTCCCTACTCGGACAGGGTTTGCACCCCCATGACGCGGCTTGTTTGGGGGCGTATCTGCATGGGCGGGCAGGAGAATCGGCCGCACGGGCGAACGGTCCTCTGGGCGTAACCGCCGGCGAATTAATTGAGAAAATCGGGAAGGCCACGGGAGAAATCCTAAGCGGTTCCCGAATCAAGTAAGAAAATGGACAAGACAATCGAACTGACGAAACGACACCAGGAAGGGAAGAATTTGAAATGCCATTAGAAGATTTAACTTTTATTTTACTTGGACTCGCGGTTGGTGTGCTGATCGGTATGACAGCAGGTTACTTTATTCGCCGCGCCCTCTTCGAGAGGGATATCGAAAGCGCGCACCGTCAGTCCCAGCGCATCATCGCCGAAGCCCAGAAGGAAGCAGCCGCAAGGCGGCGTGAGGCGATCATCGAGGCGAAGGAACAGCTCACCGAGGATAGGAAGTCGTTCGAGACGGAAACGAAGACAACCCGAAACGAGCTCATCCAGCTCGAGAAACAGTTGGCCGGCCGCGAGGAAACCTTCGAAAAGCGCGCGGAAGGATTTGAATCGAAAGAGCGTGAAGTTGAGAAGAGGAACAAGAACCTCGAGGAAAAGCTGAAGAAGCTGGATTTGCAAGAGGCTGAATTACAGGAAGTTTTGAAGAAACAGCGCAGCCAGTTGGAAAACATTGCCGGGATTACCGAGACCCAGGCGCGTCAGCTCCTGTTGGACAACCTCGAACAGGACATGCAAAAGGAACAGGCGCTGATGATCAATCGTTACGCGGAAGAGTTAAAGGAAACGGCCAAGGCGCAGGCGCGTGAGATCCTTGTCACGACGATCCAGAGAATTGCCTCCGAAGAAGTCCAGGAATCGACGGTCTCGACCGTGCCTCTCCCGAGCGACGACATGAAGGGAAGGATTATCGGACGCGAGGGGCGCAACATCCGGGCGTTCGAGAACCAGACGGGGATCAATCTGATTATTGACGACACGCCGGAGGCGGTGGTGTTATCCGGGTTCGATCCGATCCGGCGGGAGGCTGCCCGGCAGACCTTGGAACGGCTCCTGGCCGACGGTCGCATTCACCCCGGTAGGATCGAGGAGATTCACACGAAGGTCACTCGGGAGATGGAGGAGACAATCAAAGAGGCGGGACGGGCTGCATCCATGGATGTAGCCATCCACTCCATGCCGCCCGAGGGGATCATGCTCATGGGACGTCTGAAGTACCGGACCTCTTACGGTCAAAATGTGCTTGCTCATTCGCTCGAAGTTGCCCGGATCGCCGCGATGTTGGCGGATGAACTGGGGGCGGACACAGACGTATCCAGGCGAGCCGGGTTCCTACACGACATCGGAAAATCGATCGATTGGGAGATGGAAGGTTCTCATGTTCAAGTAGGTGTGCAGCAGCTACGCCGATTCAAGGAAAGTGAAGCGGTCCTCCACGCGGTTGAGGCGCATCATAATGATGTCGAACCACGTTCGACCGAAGCGGTTCTCATTCAGATCGCGGACGCGATCTCGGCGGCCCGCCCGGGTGCCCGACGCGAGACGCTCCAGACCTACTTGAAACGGTTGGAGCAGCTCGAGGAAATCGCCAACTCTTTCAAGGGAGTGGAAAAGACATTCGCCATCTCGGCGGGCCGGGAAGTGCGTATCATTGTCCAACCGGAAGAAATTGATGATATAGGGGCGGCGAAGCTTGCCCGCGATGTCAGTCAGCGTATTGAGAATGAGGCTCAGTATCCGGGAAATATCAAGGTCACGGTGGTGAGGGAGACGCGAGCTTCGGAGTATGCGCGGTAAATAAGGAAGCCTTTGAATCACGGAGGATACGGAGGTGACGGAAACTACGGAAGGTTCATCTACCGAAAGGTTTTCCGTTTTATTCCGTGCTTTCCGTACCTTCCGTGATTCAATCGCCGGATTTCAACATTGCGTCCATCTATGAAACAATAGGTCATCCCAATGGGTTCCCTAATCATCCGTCCTACATATACAAACACCCTCTCCCTCTCCGGCTGGCCGGGACTGAGGGATCGGGCGCTTTTTCATTTCTGGTGGTGGTTTAACCGAATCTACAACAGGACATGGTTTTGGTTAAGAATCGAGGGGGCTGAGAACCTCCCGAACGATGGGCCGGCCCTCTTGGTAAGCAATCACGTGGGGTTCCTCGACGCGAGCATTATCTCCGCAGCCTCCCGGCGGCGGGTGTCGTTTATGATTGCGCGGGAGTACTACGACATGCGTATCGTCCACTGGTTTTGTGAATATCTTTCCTGCATTCCCGTCAATCGTTCAGGGGAGGACATCGCTGCCGTGAAAGGGACGCTGAAGAATTTAAGAAAAGGGATGCTTGTGGTGGTCTTCCCGGAAGGGGGGCTGACCGAGGAAACCGGCAAAGGGGATGCGAAAATGGGGGTGGGGCTGCTCGCCCTAAGGTCAGGTGTCCCTGTTATTCCGGTTTTTTTGGGGGATTATCCGCTTCAATCCATTGCGAGGACTGCCCTTCTGCCCAAGCGGACATTCATCCGGATCGGGGAACCCCTTGAGTTCGCGGGCGAGGATTACAAGAATCGGGAGAGTTTGGCGCGTGTGACCGATACAATCTGGCTCGCTGTACAAAAACTATCGGAGATCCAATCCTGAAATGCCGATGCCTCGGGGACTGATTGGTGGTTTGTTGCTTGGAGTGTTCATTACCCTCGGTATTGTCGGGGTGGTCGGGTACTTCGGATACCAGGAATTCCAAAAACGGTTTTCGCCCGATGGGATTCGTTTGCGCGCCGAGGATGGGCTTTCGAGTTTTTTTGGCAGGACGGTTCGGGTGGAGGAAGCCGGGATAGAGGGCATCAATGTCCTGGCATTGAAAAATGTCCAGATCGATTCGGAGGGCGAGTCGTGGGTTTCCATTGAACGAGTGAATTTATACGCGAAAGATGGTCCTAAGGGACTGGCTGAACAGAAGTTTGCGCAGATAGTAATCACCAACCCAGTGCTCTCACTTGAGCGACAGGATGGCCTTTGGAACCTGAGTGAGCTGATCGAAGGCATCCTGGGAAGGGAAAAGAAGTCCAATCAGGCCACCCCTGGTGATGCGGCCACCCCCGATTTTCCTCTCACCCTAATATCGGTTAAAGGACTTGAACTGAAGGTGACTTTAGGCGAGACCGGCAATTATTCCGCCCTCAATCTGGGGGACCTGGTGTTATCGCGCCCGAATACAAGCTCTCGGTGGAACCTTGTTTGCGAAAGCGGGAACCTGCGCCTCAATCCGACGGCGGAGGAGTGGCCGTTGGTCGAAGCGGTTAGCCAAGTCCA
>Ga0310121_10000552_pt1 | contig 40937 bp, 40 predicted proteins | sample CB27_Tmax_986_MG_FD_203504 | JGI IMG/M metagenome (GOLD analysis project Ga0310121, IMG submission 203504) | Marine microbial communities from Western Arctic Ocean, Canada - CB27_Tmax_986 | ecosystem: Environmental > Aquatic > Marine > Oceanic | place: Canada: Western Arctic Ocean | collected...
GGAGGTGTGCAAGCTGTTGCAATGTTTGCACCGATTGTTGACAAAGCAGCGAAACAGCTAGGTCTGGATCGGCTCGAAATTATCCGCATGAACGCGCCAGAAGGTCAGGCGCTCTTCGGGCGTCCTCGCCAGGGGCAGCAAGGCAATGTGTCGAGCGCTTTCGCGAAGGAGGCGATAGACAAGGCTCGTGAAGATTTTGACTGGGATGGGATGCAGGCGCGGAGTAAGCAGCGTAACGGCACCAAGGTTACAGGTGTTGGAGCTGCACTTAGTTCCTACTCGGCCGGCACGTCTGGCATTGATGGTCTGTTAGTTATTCGTCCAGACGGGCAAGTTGAGATCCATACGGGTGTTGGTAACCTTGGCACTGAGTCGTTCTCTGACACGTCACGTGCGGCGATGGAGGCTCTTGATACTCCTTGGGAGCAGGCTGAGGTTGTGTGGGGCGATACGAGCAAGCACCTGCCATGGAGTTGTATCCAGGGTGGCAGCATGACGACTCATGCACACACACGTTCTAACTGGGCTGCTGGGCTTGAAGCCAAGAAGCGGCTTCAGGAAATTGCTGCGGACCGCTTTGGCGGCTCGTCGGATAGTTTCCAAGTGGCCGACGGTCGCGTCTATCGTGGTGGGCAGAGCCTTAATTTTGCTCAGGCTGCCGAGCGTGCCATCGAAATGGGCGGTGTCTACGACGGGTCAGAGTTGCCTGAGGACATTAACGAGATGACGGCGCGGTCAGCCACGGCGCTGCAGGGTCGTGGTCTCGTGGTGGCCATTAAGGATAACTATGAGACCGGCGGTCGTAACATGTCTTACGTTATCGGCTTTGCCGAGGTCGAGGTTGATGTCGAAACAGGGGCTGTCAAGCTTGTGGATTACAAGGCCTCTGCGGACGTCGGCACTATCTTGCACCCGCAGAACCTCATAGCGCAGGTTCACGGTGGTGGTGTTCAAGGGTTTGGCGTGGCGCTAGGTCAGAAGTGGGTCATGGACCCGAAGTGGGGCCTCCATGTGGCGAAGCGGTTTTATTCGAACCGTCCGCCGACCATCCTTGATGTGCCACACGAGAAGGAGATGGGTTTCTCGTCTCCGAATCTGCCTGATCCGTTTAGCCCTATCGGCGCACGTGGAGTTGGTGAGCCACCCGTCGGTGCGGCGGCAGGTGCTGTGCTTAATGCGATAGCTGATGCGTTAGGCGATGACGTTTACTTTAATCGGTCACCCATTATGCGGGACATGATTTTGACAAAACTTAACCCGGAGTTGGAAGAGGCCCATAATCCGCTTTCGGCGCATGTGTAGCGTTCAACAGAAGGATTGGTAGAGGAGAGAACCGATGGCCGTGATTCGTGACAAGATGCCGGCATTCCAGCTTTTTCAACCTTCCAGTACCGAAGAGGCGCTGGGGCTGCTTGATCGCTACGGTGCCGACGCTAAGGTGCTTGCGGGCGGGCTCGACACGTGGGATTGGCTGAAAGACCGTATCCAGAAACCAGCCGCGGTGGTTGACCTTGGTGGTATTGCGCCACTGCGGGAAATTCGTGCAACTGGTGGGGGTGTGGAAATTGGTGCTATGGCCACGCTCCGAGAAGTTATCCGACACCCGGAGGTGTCTGGTCAATTTAATTTGCTGGCGACGGCGGCTTCGCAGGCGGCTTCCCCGCAAATTCAAAACCAGGGCACGGTGGGTGGCAACGTTGGCCAGGACACACGGTGCTGGTATTACCGTGACGGTTGGAGTTGTTACCGCGCCGGTGGCAATATCTGCTACGCCGACACCCCGACAGCCATGAATCGGGAGCATGCGATTCTTGGCGCAAGTCGCTGTGTTGCAGTTAATCCTTCCGATACTGCCCCGACACTCGTGGCGCTTGACGCTGAAATGGTTGTACTGAACTCGGGTGGCGAGCGTGTGATTCCAGCGCAAGATTTTTTCATCGGTCCGGCGGTGGACATCGAGCGAATGACCGCACTTCAGCCAGGTGACCTACTCACTCAGATCCGTATCCCGTCCACATGGGCTGGCTCGCGTTTCTACTTTGAGAAGGCACGTGACCGTGCGGTATGGGATTTTGCGCTAGCCAATGTGGCGTCGGCTGCAAAGGTGAACAATGGCGTGATCGAAGATATTCGTATCGTTGCCAATGGCGTTGCACCATACCCAGTTCGGTTTATCGCTGCCGAGGATGCAGTTCGAGGACAGCAAGTCAATGAACAAACGGCCACCCAGGCTGCCGAGATTGCTGTCCGGGGTGTCCAACCGCTGGCGCACAATGGTTACAAGGTAGCCTTGTTGCACAACCTTGTGAAGCGTTCTATTCGCGGCGAGGGGTAGATGGAGTTGTTTCAGTGGGGGACTGACCCTTGGGGTCAGGAGGTCTTGATCAGGGTTTCTTGGGACCTCCTATACCTGTCGTTTTGGGCCGGCGTAGCGTTTATTGTTTTTCATTTGATTTACGCGGCGGTCTGGGTTCCGAAATTGGCGAGGGAGCACGCTGCTGGAGGCGCCGCCTCGGCGGATGGTATTCCAGCGAAAATTGAGCGTCACACGCTTGCAGCCAGGCTGTTCCATTGGGTGATGGCTGCTTCGATGCTCGTTCTCATAGTGACGGGATTTTTTCCGATCATAGGCATCCAGTTTGCTTGGGTGACTATCCATTGGATCGCCGGTGTTGTGCTGACGATTTCTATCATTTACCACATCGTCCACGCGACGTTCTTTCTTGATTTTTGGTCTATCTGGATTCTTCCGTCTGATTTGGCTGAAGCGGCTGCGCGTGTTAAACGACAGCTGGGTCAAGAAGGTGGCGAGGTGCAAAAGCACGGGAAGTATCCACTTGACCATAAGCTTTATCACACGGCCGTCATGCTTGCTGGGTTCGCGGTAATCGCCACCGGTCTTGTCATGTTGTTCCGGATAGAGAACTCGCTAGTGGCACGAGACGCTTATCTGTTGGCCGAGGAGACGTGGGGCTTGATGTACACGCTACACGGGCTCGGTGCTGTGCTGTTCGTCATGCTGACGTTGACGCACATTTATTTCGCTATTCGTCCGGATAAGATCTGGCTGACCAAGGCGATGATATTTGGGAGCGTCGGTCGTGAGGAATATCTTTCTCATCACGATCCGAAACGTTGGGACGTGAGTAGCAAATAACAACAACGGGACGGGTTTGGACTGGATCGTCCGACTGCTTTACTTCACTGATAGGGGTTGTTCCCACCTATGTCGCAATCTGCGACTGATACACTAAAGGCCTGCGTCGACGTCGTTGAGGAGACGTATGAGTTTTGCCTCGCGTATGCTGCGAAGGGTGTCACTGCTGAAATGGCGCGGACCATGGACACACAGCCCCGTGAGCAGCTCGAGAAAATGGAGCGCATGTTACCCCAGCTTGCGGATGCTTTTCTTGTTCTTGCGGTACAGCAGGAAGATGCAAGGCGAAAACACTATACGGCGTTCATCGATGTTCTGCGGCGAGACGCGGTTGCCGGTCGCGCGGCAGTGCAGCTTGTTCTTGCACAGGGAGGTATCACCTCTCAAATGGTTGACAATCTCAATGGCATGATTCACCTCCGCGCTTTGCTTACGGATGTATTTCTTATTGATGAAATGCTACGTCCGGACGCCGAACAACCTCAGCATATAGAAACGCCCGAGTAGGGGTTTTTAATTTTCAGTGCCATAGATTTTCGTTTTCAGCGCTCGGTGTGCGTCTGCGCTATGGGCGGTGGTGACATATGAAACTTCAAGATCGGGTCGCCCTGCTGACGGGTGGACGGAGGCTCGGAGCTGAGATTGCGACAGCTTTAGCGACTCACGGTGTGGACGTCAGTCTTTCGTATCATTTGTCGGTGGAATCCGCCGAGCGAGCCGCGAAGAACGTTCACGAGGCTGGACGACAGGCGTTGGTAACAAAAGCGAATGTCACTGACAGTACCGATGTGTCGAATCTAATCGGACGTACTGTGGAAGAGTTCGGACGACTCGATATTGTCGTAAACATGGCTTCCGTCTATCGAAACATTGCGTTTGACGAGTTAACAGATGACGCGTGGCGGGAGTCTATGAGAGTTGACCTCGAAGGGGCGTATCTTTGTGCGAGGGCGGCGATTCCACATATGCGTTCGGGCGGCGGCGGACACATTGTTAACTTTTCGGATTGGACGGCTGCCAGTGGCCGGCCCCGGTACAAAGGTTTTCTTCCCTACTATGTTGCCAAACGTGCTGTGATGGGGCTTACAGAGGCACTTGCACTTGAGCTGGCAGCCGACCACATCGCTGTAAATGCGATTGCACCGGGACCGATCATTCCTCCGGAAAGTCTTACGCAGAGCGAAATCGAGGAAGTCGAACGAGCTACGCCATTGGGGCGCTGGGGTGGTGGTAGCGAAATCGCTTCTGCCGTTATCGGTTTACTTCAGACAGATTTTGTAACTGGTGAAACCATTCGCGTGGATGGTGGACGTCACCTTCGATAGGAGTTTCTATGCCGACATTAATTGGACAGTCGTCTCTTGTAGAAGCTGTCGACCCGCGACCGAAGCAAATAAGAGAATACATCGGGCGCGTAAATACGAGACATGAAGGCTTAAGCGTGGTGCGCACGTGCTGTCGCCGGAAGGTTGGGAGGAATCGGGGCAGAGACCGGAGTTTGAAGAATTTACGGTGGTCGTGAGAGGGATGCTACGCGTTGAACATAAGGATGGCTGTTTCGATGTTTGTACTGGACAGGCGGTCGTTACTGCACCGGGAGAGTGGGTTTCGCTATAGCAGTCCGACCCAGGGCGGTGACGAGTAGATTGCGGTCTGTGTGTTTACCTTTTCGCGGACCACAAGTACGCAGGGACAATTAGGAAAAGGTCAGTGGCAAGGGCCTCGCGAATGATGGATGCGTCGTGGCTTAGTGAGTGCTAGCTGTCTGCAGTGGTTCCGTTTGAAGATGCCTAGTCACAAAATCAATCATTTTTCGGCGGCGGTGAAGCTCGAGCTCAGAACTACCTAAACGATGCCGTGATTTCGGATAAATCATCATGTCGAAAGGCTTGCCGGCATTCTGTAATGCATAAGCAAATTGCAGGGTGTTTTGCATGTGTACGTTCTCGTCCATTGACCCATGTATGAGCAGTAACGCGCCCTGGAGGTTCGTTGCTCGGAAACGGGGGGCGCTACGCTTGTATCCGTCAGTGTTGTTTTGAGGGGTTCTCATGTAGCGTTCTGTGTAGACTGAGTCGTAGTCGCGCCAATCAGTTACGGAACCGCCAGCAATTCCCATGGCCCATCGCGTGCTGTTGGTGAGCGCGTAGGTAACCATGTAACCACCGTAACTCCAACCTTCAATCCCGACACGATTTGAATCAACGAACGGCTGGCTGGTTAACCAATCAAGACCATCTTCAAAATCGCGAAGTTCAAGTTCACCGAATCGTTGGTAGACAGGCCATGTCGAAACAGCGCCTTTTCCACTCGCGGTCTTATTGTCAAGAACCCACACAATGATTCCACGCTGTGCAAGAAGTTGCCAATAGAGTGTTTCACGACTCCACGCATTCCGGACACGCTGAATGTGTGGACCACCATACACGTGTTGGTAGACCGGATAGCGCTTCGAAGGATCGAAACCAGGCGGTTTGACCATCAGGGCTTCCATGACAAAACCGTCTCGATTGGCGACTTGTAGAAACTCGGGTTTTGGGAGATCAAAGTCAGCGTGTATCGGAACTTTGTTTTCTGTTACAACGCGGACGAGAGAACCATCCGCGTTGTGTACACGGACCTGAGGTGGTGTATAAATGTCGCTCCAGGTGTCGATGTAACGAGTAAGGCTACGATTGAAGACGGCATCGTGCGTGCCAGTCGATTCTGACAGGCGCGTCAAACCAGAACCATCGATCCGAACGCTATAGACGTCAGAGCCAATAGGGCTTCGTTCTGTAGCTGAGAAAAAGATACGTCCTTTGTTTTGGTCGACGCCGTGGAGGGTCCGCACTTCCCATTCGCCACTTGTGATTTGGTTAAGAACCGAACCATCTTCTGCAATATGGTAGAGATGGCTCCATCCAGTACGTTCACTTCTCCAGATAGCGGTACCATCGTCGAGCCAGAGCGGACGGCCGAGTACGTTAACCCAAGCCTCTGAAGTTTCCCTGAGAATTCGCTTAACGTTTCCATCCGAAGGGTTCGCGACGTTCAAGTCGAGCCAGGTCTGTTCACGGTTTTGAACTTGGAATACAAGCTGCCGATTGTCTGGATTCCAACCGACATCGACAATCAACAAGTCATTTGGATCATATTCATCAAGTTTGGTCCACGTTGTATTGCCACCCGAGACCTGAACCATACCTAGTTTGGCAATGGGGTTAGGATCTCCCGCTTTTGGGTATTCCCATTCTTCCACGGTCGGGTGGTACGGTATATGGTCCACAATCGGAAATGTTGCGACATCTCGATCGTCGAGTTGCAGGTACGCGATTGTTGAAGAGTCTGGACTCCACCAATATCCTCGGAAGTTACCACGGCCGTATATTTCTTCTTGATAGACCCAATCGAGCAGTCCATTGCGGACGCGCGACGTGCCGCTGTCTGTAAGTGTGCGTGTTCTCTCTTCTAAAAGGTCAACGACGACGATATCGTGGTCTTGTACAAAGGCAAGGAAATTTCCGTCTGGACTAAAGGAAACCTCTAATTCTATGGCTGGGGTTTGGGTCAGTCTTCTAATCCTATGTTCGCTCACGTTGTAATGGTAGAGGTCGCTTGCGTGTTCAAATATGATCGCGGTGGATTCTGCGTCCGTAACATGGTCGTGCTGCCGTGCAATGGCACTCGCGTCCCCAGCGGTAAATCCATTAAGTTCTTGTATCGCTAATTCAAATTGTTCGACATCCACGATGGGAGTTCGTTCACTTGTTGCTGTTTCGACGCGAACAAGAGGACTTTCGAATGGGTCTTGTGGAGACCGACGGTCGACGTACGAGTCGTCGCCCAACCATGTGAGTCCCACAGGGTAACTTCCGTCAAAGTCAATGCGCTGACCTGGGTCGTACAGGGTTTCGACCGTGAGAGTGCGTTGTTGTGCAAAAACACTGTAAATAGGGCCAAAAGCGATCAGACTAAGTACGACTAACCAGACGTGGTGTTTCTTTGGGAGGAGATTAATTGAGTCCATCGGTATAATTCTAATTGAACACCATTTTACTAGGGATATCTGGGCGAATGGGAGTTTTTGGGTGAGTGTTTTAGTTTTGGAGGAATCCAAATGTCATACAGACACATCTCGTTGGTAACGATCTTGGCGGCGGCTGTAACGGTCGGATGTGGAGGTCCAGTAGAACCAGATGAATCAGAGTCAGCGTCGGTATCAAATGAGGTCGAACGACGTTACCTACTTGAACAGATTGACGATGTGGCGGTTGTCCAGATATATGCGGACGGCTTCGAGTCACTTGACATCAAGAATAAATTACTCGTGTGGCACTTGTACAACGCTGCGCTTGCCGGTCGGGACATTTATTATGACCAGCGCTACAGACACAATCTGGAGATGCGTGAAGTGCTTGAGGAAATCATCACTCACGCGGACCAGGTCACGCCCTCCGTGAGTGATTCGATTCGTCGATATACCAAGTTGTTCTGGATTAATACAGGCCCGTATAACAATTTGACGGCGCGTAAGTTTGTTCTGGATACATCGCCGGCGGAGTTTCGTGAAGCGTCGCATATGGCGGAGCAAGCAGGTGCGGTCTTTCCCCTGCGTGATGGTGAAACCTTGGATGAATTGCTCGTAAGACTCGAACCGATGTTTTTTGACGAGTCATTTGATCCCATTGTTACAAATAAGAGCCCACAGGATGGGATGGATATGCTGTTGACGAGTGCCAACAATCTCTACAGCGGTGTGTCGATGGCCGACCTGGAAGGGTTTGACGAGCAATATCCTTTGAACTCAAGACTGGTAAAACAGAACGGAGACCTTATTGAAGAGGTTTATCGGATTAATGATGGGGGACGTTACGCCGACGATTTGCGAGAGATCGTTGGACATCTTGAGGCGGCGGTTCCCTATGCGACTCCTCCAATGGCTGAGGCTCTTAATGCGTTGGCGACTTGGTACAGGACTGGTCACATCGCTGACCGGCGCTCCTATGACATTGCATGGGTGGCCGATCAAGACTCTGTCGTTGACACGATTAACGGGTTCACCGAGGTTTACATGGATGCCCGCGGCGCGAAAGGTTCTTGGGAGGCGTTAGTGTATTACGTCAACGAAGAAAAAACTGCAGCGATTCAAACCATGGCTGACAACGCTCAGTGGTTTGAGGACCATATGCCTTGGGATCCGGCTTATCGGAAATCGGGTGTCCGGGGAATTACGGCAAATGCGATTGACGTTGTTGTCGAGGTTGGCGATTCCGGGCCGGTTACTCCCATTGGCATCAACTTGCCGAACGATCAGGATGTTCGAGAAGAGTATGGTAGTAAATCAGTTTCGCTTTCGAATGTCACAGACGCTTACGAACGATCTAGGCCAGAAGCATACCGAAACGAGTTTACGTGGGATGAGTCGGAGGCACGTCGTTCAGAGCAATGGGGAAGTTTTGCCGGAGAGTTGACGACAAACATGCACGAAGTGATTGGCCACGCTTCTGGCCAGGTGTCTGATCGCCTTGAGGGAAATCCTCAAACATTTCTGAAGGAACAGTATTCTGCTTTGGAGGAAGCTCGTGCGGACCTTGTCGCTCTGTACTTCATTGCTGATCCGAAACTTGTGGAGATTGGTATCGTTGGTCCTGGCGACCATGAAGACATCATTCGGGCCGAGTATGAGTCGTACACACGAAACGCGCTTCTTCAACTACGCCGCATCCGGACAGGCACACAAATAGAGCAGGACCACATGCGCAATCGACAAATGGTTGTGCACTGGTTAATGGACAATACGGATGCGATCGACGAGCGACGGCGAGACAATGAAACCTTTTACGTAATGACGGATTGGCAGCAATTTCGGGACGGCGTCGGGCGACTTCTCGCCGAGGTTCAACGCATGAAATCTGAAGGCGATTACGGCGCTGCACGAGAGTTGTTTGAAACGTATGGTATTCACTTTGAGTCCGAACTTCGAGATGAAGTTGTTGAACGGGTGGCGCAGGTTGGCGTGCCGTCGTACAGCGGGTTCGTTATGCCGAAACTTGAGGCAGTTATCTCTGACGATGGCGTCATTACTGACGTAGTAATTTCGTATCCCCAAGACCTAACCCAGCAGATGTTGGAATATTCTGGCAAGCGTTAGCCCGGAGATTGCGGAAGTGCGTCTACGGCTTGTCGAACCAGAAGATTGTCATGCTGTTATTGATTTAATTAACTCGGTGTTGCACGAGTACGGTGACGCAGTTTGTCTCGGGGGAGCAGAACGCGATCTCAAGGACGTTTGTGCTCACTACGATAAGCTGGGAGGGGCGTTCATTGTTCTGGATGACGGTGGGCGGATCCGTGGAACCCATGCGGTTTTGCCGGTTGAGAATCGACCGGAAGTCTTCAGTTTGCACCGGCTTTATCTTGAAGCAAGTCTCCGTGGTGGCGAGTGGGGAACGCGTCTTATGCATTGGGCCCTAGATTGGGGTCGTGTTAATGGCTTTAACCGTTGTGAGTTATGGTCAGATACAAGGTTCGTGCGTGCTCATTCTTTTTTTCGTCGGTTCGGTTTTGAGCGTGATGGTCGTTCAAGGGATATGAGTGACGGTTCGATGCCGTACAGTGAATATTTTTTTTTCCTGATCTTGTGATCGAGGATGCCGACGCAGAAAGGTATGGATTTTAGAGAATAATTGCTCTCGATGGTCGAGCGAGTTTCGGGACGAAGCCTTAAGATAGCTTTGGCATGTGGTCTAACAATGAACGTTGTGGCATTTTTGAAAGGGTTTGTTAAAACGCACCAAGGTGTTCGTTTCGGATGTCTGTTTGGTGAGCCGGCGGCGTTTGTTGGGAGGCGAGTGTTTGCGCGGATCAACAAGGACCGGTTACTGTGCTGCTCGGTATCTGAATCCAGCCGGTCAGTGGTTCGACGTCGTCGTGTTGGTCGAGATGGTGGCTGGGTGCCAGTGGCAACTGATACATCAACCGATCAGCTGGTGGCGGTGGCGGTGCTTGAACGTGCAGCAGCAGCTATAGCTGCGACAGTGGATAGGAATGTGGCGTCGTGAATGTCGGAATTGTTTGTTATGCATCGGTTGGAGGCAGCGGGATTGTTGCGACTGAATTGGCTAAAGTGTTGGCACGTCGTGGCCATGAAGTCCGGTTAATCAGCAGCGAACCTCCCTTTAGACTCGGCGACTTTCAGGCTGGACTTGCTTTTCATGCAGTGCAGACCCCTGGCTATCCATTGTTTCGTGAACCTCAGTATTTACTTTCCTTGGCCAACAAGATTGTTGAGGTCTCACGAGAATGTGACCTTGACATCATCCATGCTCACTATGCTGTTCCACATGCAACGGCGGCTTACCTTGCCAGACAAATTCTGGCTGCCTCCGGAAAGCATCGAGTCCCTCGTGTCATAACAACGCTGCACGGTACGGACGTAACGTTAACGGGTAGTGATCCTTCATACCTTGAGACCGCTTCATTTTCTATTGATCAATCCGATGGAGTGACCGCGGTATCGGAGAGTTTGAGACAGGAGACATTTCGTCAATTGCCGGTGACTTCAGATATTAGCGTGATACCCAATTTCCTTGATTGTAATTATCACCGTCGAACGGTTGAGACCGCGCTCCTTGAGCGTTATCGCGGCAACAATCCCGCGACGAAGTTGGTTATTCACATCTCTAACTTTAGACCGGTTAAAAGGGTAGAAATGGTTGTCGATATTTTTCATCGGATTCGTGAGCGGGTGCCTGCGCGACTTCTTTTGGTTGGTGACGGACCAGACCTACCGGCAGCATGCCGGCGTGCGCGCGAATACGGTGTAGCCAACGATGTTGTGCCGCTGGGTGAGCAGAAGCAGGTGGTTCCGCTGCTGTCGATCGCGGATATTTGTTTGTTGCCGTCGAAACACGAAAGTTTTGGTGTCGCCGCGTTGGAGGCGATGGCTTGTGAGGTTCCGGTTGTAGCATCCAAGGTTGGTGGGTTGCCTGAGGTAATTACAGACGGGGAGACGGGATTTCTGCACGAGCTTGACGACCTACAGGGAATGGTCCGTAGCGCGACAAAACTTTTGTCTGATGAGGAATTCCATCAACGTATTTCGGCGCAGAGTAGGAAAAGTGTGCAGCAGCGGTTTTGCGCCGATGAAATCGTCCCGCGCTACGAGGCATTCTATGAGACCGTATTGTCACGTAGTAACAAGCGATCGGGCAGTGATGTGTCGGCAGTTCATATCTAACTTACTGCGGAACTGCAGGTATATACTCCTAAAAATATGAAAGTGAACCGGTTGGTATTGGCGTGCGTTCAGTTGATGGCTTTTCACTTTGCGACAGTGGTCTCGGTAGCGCAGCCTTTGCAATTTGGTGCTAGCTCCGAGGAATTAGGGGTAACACTGCGTCAAATCAATAGCGTTGGCACATTCATGATGGTTACGGCACACCCTGACGATGAGAACAATGCGTTGTTAACGTTGTTTTCAAAGGGAAAGGGCCACCGCACAGTGTTGTTGACTGCCACGCGGGGTGACGGTGGGCAAAATGAAATTGGGGCTGAACTGTTTGATGGACTAGCAGTGCTGAGGTCTGAAGAACTCTTAGCCGCCCATCGTCTTGATGGGGCTGAACAGTTTTTCACGCGTGCTGTTGACTTTGGTTACTCCTTTAGCGTCGAGGAGACATTTAGCCGATGGGGTCGGCAGGAAATCCTGGGAGATATGGTACGCGTGATCCGAACGGTTCGGCCAGATGTTGTGTCTGCTATGAGTCCAGATGGTCGCGGAGGAGGACAACATCATCAGGCATCAGCGATTCTCGCACATGAGGCCTACCATGCGGCGGCCGATCCCAACCATTTTCCGGAACAGCTCAGCGAAGGTGTCCGGCCGTGGCAGGTCAAGAAGTTCTACTTCAGCGTGGGGTTTCCTTTTGGGTTCGGCCCACAATTTCCTGGCTTTAGGCGGGCAGCTCCAGAGCAAGAACTGACAACAGTCAATCTCGGGGGCTATGACGAGTTATTAGGCTCCACCTACGCCGAAGTGGGAAGTCGTGCGCGTGGTATGCACAAGTGTCAAGGGATGTCTCAGCTAGTAGCGCTGCCAGCAAGTCAGATGGGTGCACGGTTCCACTTAGAGGAAACGGCGATTACTGACCGAGCCATTTCACTAGAGTCTTCGTTGTTTGATGGAGTCGACACTGCAGTCGGAGCGCTGGCGGCGTTCGCGGGTCCTAATGTGTCTGCGTCATTCACTGCTGGACTTTCAGATGTGGCCCTTCATGCGTTGCAGGCGTTGCAGGGATTTGAACGCGAAGGTGCGGCTGGTGCGCGGGAATCGGTTGTGGCTGGACTTCGTGCTGTGCGAAGCCTCCGTAGTCAATTGAGCATGCTTGACCTGGATGAGGATGGTCGTTTTGAGATCGATTTTCGGCTTGCGCAAAAGGAGCAACAATTCAGACAGGCGGTTCTCCTTGCCCACGGAATCCGGCTTGAAGCGTTAGCGAATGATGGTGTGGTAATTCCTGGTCAGGAATTAGATGTTTCGCTACTGATGGCAAATCAAGGTGAAGTTCAGGTCGCGGTCCGTGATATCAGGTTGTCTGGAGTGGAGAATTCAGGGGATATGTGTGTGGGCCAGACGGTGAGTACGGGTCTTGTGTATTCCTGCAGTCAGCAGGTGAAGGTGCCATCCACGGCTATGATGACCAACATTCATTGGACGCACGAACCTACAGCGGCTCGCTATGTGACTGATGCGGATGTCCCCTTCGGTGCACCGTTTCGCCCAACGCCATTTCTTGCAACTTTCGATCTTGATTTTGGAGATGTCCGTTTTGAGATCGAAGAACCCATTGAATTTCGGTATAGCGGGGATATTTTTGCTGGTGAGAAACGAATGGCGCTTACAGTGGTGCCTCAATTTACTGTCTCGCTGACCCCGGAGATAGCGATTATTCCGACAGGTCAGAGAGGAACGCAAGAAGTTCGCGTTACCGTGACCAACGCGGGACAAAACATGGTGGACGGTGAGGTGAACTTGATGCTGCCGTCAGAATGGCAGGCACAACCGACGAGTGCTCCGGTACGATTTTCCCGCGAAGACGAATCGCAGACGGTGCGCTTTGAAGTCTCTTCCAATGAGACAACCGCTGGCGAATATAGTGTGGGCGCTGCCGTTACCTCCGATAATAATCGATTCAACCAAGGCTATCAGGTTGTCGAGTACCCGCACATTGGGCGTCGACATTTGGGATATGTAGCCGAGAGCCGCTTTAAGTTGCTTGATGTGTCGGTCGCGCCTGATCTGTCTGTCGGCTATGTAGTTGGGGTTGGCGATGCAGTGCCTCCAGCCATCGAGCAGTTAGGGGTTTCACTCGATTTTCTTGATGAAGATGACTTGGCGTGGAGCGACCTCTCTCGGTTTGACGTCATTGTGACGGGCGTGCGCGCCTATGAGCGGCGTGAAGACTTACGGGCTCATAACGATCGGTTGTTGGCATTTGTCGAGAGTGGTGGCACGGTCATAGTTCAGTACAACAAGTTCGAGTTTAATCAGGCTCAGTATGGTCCGTATCCGGCTCAAGTCAGCCGGAACCGGGTTACTGACGAATTGGCACCGATAGAGCTACTCGCTAACGACCACCAGGTGTTTGCGTGGCCAAACCGAATTGGGCCAGCTGATTGGGATGGTTGGGTCCAGGAACGAGGGCTGTATTTTCTTGGAGAACGTGATGACCAATACGTGGATCTTGTTCAGCTTGAAGATTCGTTCGACTTTAACCCCGGCATCAAGCGAGGTGCATTGGTTGAAGCACGTATCGGCCGTGGTCGTTGGCTGTACGTAGGACTTGGCTTATGGCGTCAGTTGCCAGCCGGGACTAGTGGTGCCTATGCGCTCTTAGCAAACTTAATCAGTTTGGGGCAGACGGAACCGTAAGGGCCGACGAGCCTTACCATTGGCTTGAACAAGCCTTTCAATTTATTCCCCGGCCGAAGAGGTACGCCTCCCCGCTTGGCGCGGTGATGTCGTTGTCTGGTTCAAGTGTTACAGCCATTGGTACAGGTACAGAGACGCCGACAGGGGCGGTAACGACCGCGGTGATGCGGCCTTCGTTATCTAGGGTAAGTGGTCCACCACTAACGGGATCAGCAACTGGCACAAACCAAAGATAATAGGTTCGACCGACAGGCGCAGGCGGTAGACCGCTGGCTGTTAACAGAATCCCCTGTTCGTTGCTCCAGTAAACCCGTCCGCGCGAACCTGGCGCCACTGGATAGCTAGAAAGGCCAACCATAATGAGATCTTGCGCCGTTAAGATTTCGGTGCGTTGGTTCGCCTCTTGCTGCGCTGCTAGTGCGACTGCTGCCTGGATTTCTGCAATAACGGCACGATCATTCGCGGCATCAAGATTTTCTTCAAGCAGTCGCGCCATGTTGTGTTGCTGTGCGGCATACCAGCCGAGGCTTCCAGCGACGACGAGGCAGACGGCCGCCGCAGAGTTAAACACAATACGACTAGACGCGCTTTTTACGGGCGTGGCCTGTTTCGTGGGAGAATCGGTATCAGCTTTGCAAACGCGGGCTCGCAATTGAGCTGGTGCATCATGATGTGGTACCGCTCTGGTGAGACCATGCGCGACGGGGAGAAGTAAAAGAACCTCGCCCACACATGTATGGCAGAGTTCCAAATGGGTTTCAAACAGTTTTCGCTCAGAAGCATTTAACGCACCAACTGCATATAGGCTAGCGAGTCGATCGAATTCCTCGTGATCAAGATCGGTAGTCATTGATGTTGTCAGTGGGTGGCACGCAGGGTCAGTAGTGCTTCGTGAACTTTTTCTTTAATCGTTTCGATTGGGTGTTCAAGTTGTTCGGCGATCTGTCGCGCTGAAAGTCCTTCAAAGTAAGCTAGTTCTAGTGCGAGGCGTTGTAGTTTCGGCATCGCAATGAGTAAATTGCGTAGGCGAGAAACTTCTTCTTTGGAACAGATTCCTAATTTCTGGTGTCGTGTTGGTCGTGGCAACTGGGCCGTTGCCATTTCAGAGTCTTGAGTTGAATCACAGCGGTTCCGTAGATACTCTATCGCGTGGAGTCTCGTGGTTTGCAATAACCAATTTTCAACGGAGCCAAGAGATGTTTCATAATGGTAGACGCCGGTCCGGACCTGCTGAAAAACACCTTCTACTATGTCTATGGCGTCGGACCGGTCGCTCACAATGTGGAGGGCGAGTGAGAATAGGATGTTTCCATGGCGCTCGTACAGCTCAACGGCTGCGCGGTCGTCCCCCTGCACAAACCGGTCAACAAGGTCGCCCTCATGCCGGGCGGACAATGGTGGCTGGGAAAGGTTGTTTGCTGGCATGCTAGGAAGGAACGATTCTACTCTGAATAGGTTGTTTCTGAGTGATTCTAGATTGGCCTATGATATTTCCGCAGCAGGGGATATTCGCGCTGGCCAATACAGACTCTTCGGTCTAGGCTAGGGGACAGATCTTTGAAGAATTTAGGGAGGCAGGCGATGACAAACCGTAGTGGTACACTTCGCCGGCGTGATTTTCTAGTCGCCGGATCAGTGCTGTTGATGCCGGGGGCCGTCGCTGGTGCCAGGACCGTAAAAATGCAAGGGAATCAGCAATTGAGCAGCCGAGTTCGTGGTGTTGAGGCGATGACTTTTGATGTTTTTGGCACCGTTGTGGATTGGCGTACGAGCATTATGCAAGAAGGAGAGGCAGTTGGTCGTCGTCACGGTATCGAGGCCGATTGGGAAGCTTTTGCGGATGATTGGCGAGGTGGCTACGGACCGGCTATGCAGAGAGTTCGTGGCGGTGAACTTGGTTGGACGAAGATTGATGATCTGCATCGCATGATCCTTGATGACCTGGTGCCGAAGTATGGATTGGAGGGCTTGAGCGAGACGGATCTCGTTGAGCTCAATCGGGCCTGGCACCGCCTAGTGCCGTGGCCAGATACAGTCGAGGGCTTAACGAGGCTGCGAAAGGGATATACCCTCGCGACGCTTTCAAACGGGAATGTCGGATTGCTTGTCAACATGGCAAAGAATGCCGGACTGCCATGGGACGCCGTGCTTTCAGCTGAACTGGCCCAACAATACAAACCGGATCCGGAGGTTTACCTTAAAGCGGCTGACCTACTTGGTCTACAGCCGGAACAGGTAATGATGGTTGCTGCGCACAAAGGTGACCTTAGGGCGTCAGCGAAGGTTGGCTTTCGGACTGGTTATGTTCCGAGGCCGACAGAGTTTGCGCCAGATGTTGAACGTGATCTTACGCCAGACCCAGACTTCGACCTCGTCGCATCTGATTTCAATGATATGGCGGCGCAACTAGGGCTCTGAATCTAGAGCATGTAGCACTCAGACTGATTTCCTACGGGTTTCGATAGTGGATGGTCCACGGGCTGTTTGCCGACGGTTCTTGAATGCTACCGTTTGCTAGCCAAGTTTTGTTGCGGCTGCCCGCAATCGTATGTAGTCGATAACCCAAATGCCTTCAGGATTTTTGAGTTCTGGCTCGACCATTCGCTGAACCTCTTGAACGAGTTCAGCCCGTTCAGTGGCCGGAACAGTTACAAGAATCGGTTTTGCGAAAATATTGAGCCAGTCCGTGACGTCGCCGGGGATCGGGGTTGGTCGAGGAAAAAGACTCAATAAATCGACAGAAAACCCGTTGGCTTCTAGACGTGTTCGATACTCATCGGCAGTGGGAAAATACCACGGATTCGAACGTTCAGCATTGACCCCTCTTTTCACGAGTGCTTTGCTGATAGCGTTACGAATTGATGCCACATTTCCTGCCCCGCCAAACTCAACGACAAGGCGACCACCGGGCACTAGAGCTCGGTGTATCTCTTGAAGGACCGCGTTTGGACTGGTAATCCAGTGCAACACAGCGTTACTAAATACTGCGTCGAATACCGCATCGAAGCCTAGGTCAGTGGCATCAAGTATCCGTGCGTCGAGACCGCGTTCAAGGGCTGCCCATACCTGTTCAGGGCTATTGTCAGCACCAACGACTTGGCATCCGGTAGCAACCAATTTTTCAGTGAGAGCGCCATCCCCACAACCAAGATCAAGGACATATTCATCTCGTTTTGGGTCGAGTAAGTCGATTAGTGGTTGCCCCAACTCAGAGACGTAGCGGGCATGCTTGGCGTATTCGTCAGGATCCCAGGTTTGCATTGAGAATTCGCGCAAAGTGTTTGAATAAGGTGTTGTGTAAATTCTAAAGCAATTGCTGTTATTGAACGTGATTGGACACAAGAATCAGTTTTCATGACTGCCTGTTGTCCACGCAGCTGTTTAGGGCGCCGGTTTTGAACGAATCGGCAACCGACCTGTGTATATAGCCATTCCGACAACTGCGTCTATGCCGGCTTTGTCCAAGTGTTCGATTTCTTGTTGCGTGGTGATTCCACCAGCTGCTGTAACTCGTCGCGATGTCGCGTTCTGCACTTCGAGGATGGAGTCCATGTCAGTGCCTTCCATAAGTCCTTCTTTGTCCACGTGTGTGTATAAAAATTCACCACAGAAGGGTTCAAGCTGTTTGACCGCTTCGACCGCGGTTAATGTTGTAGCCTCGGTCCATCCCTTAATGACCACCCGTCCACCTTTGCTGTCGACGGCAGCGATCACATTTTCGACGCCGATGGCTTCAGCGAGTTTGGCTGCGAAAGAGAGGTTAGGACATCCACGTTGAAACAGTGACGAACCAACGATAACTGCCCGGGCACCGTTGGCGAGGACGTCGCGTGCACGGTCTATGGTTCGGATCCCTCCACCGACCCGACACGGAAGTTGCGACGCAATCAGTCGCACAAGGTCCTGATTGGCTCCGGTTCCCATCGCGGCATCAAGGTCAATAAGTTGAACACGGGGAAAGTCTCTAAATCGTTCCACCCACATGTCGATGTCGTCGGTGGCGAGAGCAGGTCGTTCACCTTGAATGAGTTGCACAACTTGCCCACCTTTGAGATCGATCGACGGAATCAACATGAAAGTCGGACCGGTATTCCACGGTGAGTTAAATAGTGTTTTAGATCGCTAACTGCGTGTTCGTTATAATGAAAAATTGATGCCGCCAACGCGGCGTCAGCCTGGCCTTTGGTGAATACATCCACAAAATGGTCAAACGTGCCGGCGCCACCGGACGCGATTACGGGAATCGGAACGGCGTTTGAGACTGCGCTGGTAAGTTCGCAGTCGAAACCACTCTTTGTACCGTCTTGATCAATTGATGTTAACAAGACTTCACCGGCGCCTCGGTCGGCAGCCTCACGGGCCCAGTCAACCGCGTCTCTATCAGTGGCCTGTTGGCCGCTTCGGATATAGATGTGAAATTTATTGCGTTCCCGCTTTGCATCGATGGCCACGATAACAGCTTGACTTCCGTACCGCTTGGCGAGGGTTGTTAAAAGTTCTGGTTGTTGAAGTGCGGCTGTGTTGAGGCTAATCTTGTCGGCGCCAGCCTCGATCGCAGCATTGGCATGGGATTCGTCCTTGATGCCACCGCCTACGCATAGCGGGAGGAAAATTTCTGCACTTACACGTCGGATAGTATCGGCCAACGCTTTTCGTTTTTCGATGGTAGCGGTGACATCTAGAATAACGACTTCGTCGATGCCATCTTTGTTGTACCGACGGGATAACGATGCCGGATCACCGGCATCACGAAGGCCCTCGAAGTTGATGCCTTTAACAACCGAGCCGTTACGAACATCGAGACAAGCGATGATTCGTTTTGAGAGCATTTTATTAGGGCCTAATACGATCAATAAAATTCTTTAGTATGCGTAATCCAACGCTGCCAGATTTCTCAGGATGGAACTGTACACCCACAAGATTGTTACGCTCGACGACACTAGCGAAATCAATGCCATAATGAGTCAACCCAACGCAATCGTCAGTTACTGGTGCGGCATAAGAGTGTGTGAAGTAAACTTGGTCGCCTTCCGTGACACCTTGGAGTAGCCACGATTCACGTGTTTTGTGCAAGCTGTTCCAACCGACGTGTGGAACCTTAAACAGCTCCGTTGTCGCCAATTTACCTGCACCACAATCAATTAATTGACACTGCCCCTTCATTGCGCCGTAGCCGCTGACATCTGGGGCCTCGTCACTTCCCTGAAACAGCCATTGCAGACCCAGGCATATACCTAGAAGCGGGTTCCCCTTTTCTACGGTGGCGGCAATGCCGCGGTGCCAATCGTTCCCGAGTGCGCTTGTAGCTTCGAAGTTGCCAACACCAGGCACGATTACGGCATCCGCGCTACGAAGCATTTCAGGCGTTTCCGGAGTGCTAAATTTTGCATCCAGATGTGCAAGTGCTTTTCGCACAGACGTCAGATTTCCGGCACCGTAGTCAATGAGTGCAATCACAATTGGCTGGCCTCACAAATTTATCCGGTTATGGTGTCAGAGTAATTCCTTTGTACTTGGGAGCATGCGTCCAAGCTGTTTGTCTCGCGAGCAGGCGACGCGAAGCGCACGACCAAATGCCTTAAAAACGGCTTCAATTTGATGGTGGCTTGAGCGACCATATAAAACTTTCAGATGGACATTGGCGCGTGAACCTTGAGCAAAACCATCAAAAAAATCGTGTAACAGCTCGGCTTGCAGGTCACCAACTCGACGTACGCGAAGTTTCAGGTCAACGACGGCATGTACTCGGCCACTCAGGTCGATTGCAGCGACGCCAAGCGTTTCGTCCATCGGCATAATGAAATACCCGGCACGGTTGATCCCACGTCGAGAACCAAGGGCTTTGGACACGGCTTCTCCAAGAACGATTCCGACGTCTTCAACAGTATGGTGTTGATCGACATCAAGATCACCGCTCGCCTTGAGTTTCAAGTTGAATGCTCCGTGACGGGCAACGAGTTCAAGCATATGGTCTAGGAAGCGTATTCCAGTACTGATGTCGTATCGTCCGCTACCATCAAGGCTGAGCTGGACCGCAATTTCCGTTTCGGTAGTTTCTCGCGTTATTTTTGACCGACGCATAGCCTTTACCTCCTATTCAAGACGTCGCGCGACGGACGCTGCGTGGCCACGCAGTCCTTCAGCATTGGCAAGTGAGATGACACTTGGCGCTAACTGCCGTAGACCAGTTCGTGTTAACTGTTGCACGCTGTTGACACGAACAAAATCTGAAGCACTTAACCCGCCACGAGATCGCGCCACTCCATTTGTCGGCAGGACATGGTTTGAGCCAGTTGCGTAGTCGCCCGCAGCTTGAGCGCTGAATGCGCCTACGAAGACTGTTCCCGCTTTGACGAGTTGATTGGCCATCGCCCGAGTGTCGGTCACCGCATGCTCAGGAGCAATTGCATTTGCGAGCTGCAACGCGTCGTCGACTGTTTTCGTTATGACGATTACGCCGTTCTTTTTTATAGACGGTTTAGCCGAAGGATGTTCCTTGAGCTGGTCTTGGACTCTCTGTTTCACTTTGTGTGCGAGTGTCCTGCTTGGTGTCAGCAGCACGGCACGTGCTTCGGGGTCATGTTCAGCCTGTGCAATGAGGTCCGCAGCAACCCAGTCAGGATTACCGTTTTTTGACACGATGACGATTTCTGTAGGCCCCGCGTAAAAGTCTATCGGACAATCTCGCGCAACGTAGGCTTTGGCGGCGGCAACGTACGCACTTCCGGGTCCAACAATTTTGTCGACGCGAGGTACGGTTGCTGTTCCGTAGGCAAATGCCGCAATCGTATGGGCACCGCCAATCCTGAATAAACGTGTGACCTTCGCCTCGACTGCGGCAGCAAGCACAGCGGGCTGCGGATTTGGACACGCTGCGAAGACTTCCGGCACCCCTGCAACTTTGGCCGGAAGCGCAGTCATTAATAACGATGAGGGAAGAGGATAGCGTCCACCAGGGACGTAGCAACCGACACGGTCGAGGGGGGTTACCCGTTGTTCAACCACAACCCCAGGTAGAACTGAGGTACGCCATTTCTTAGGAAGTTGTTTCGCACTCACACAACGGATGTGACGAGCCGCTTGTTTGATGGCTGCCCGTACCGTTGGCGGTGCAGACCGTGCCCCTTCTAGGATTTCGCCACGCGGAATCTCGATCGTGCCCCGAAGGGCGTCAAAGCGAGTGGCGTATTCACGTACGGCTTTGTCGCCTCGTTTACGCACGTCGTCGACGATGGCTTCAATGCTTTCTTGCCATGTGGGGTCCATACTGTGTGTTCGATCAGTTACCCGTTTCAAGGCGCGCTTGTTAGTTGCCGTGATAATTTTCATTTTTTTGGTTCCGCATCTGCAGGGTTTACAACACGATTTTGTTTAACGGGTATTCAACGATTCCGTGCCCACCAGCTGCTCGTAGCTTGGGAATGAGTTCACGGGCGTCACGTTCCTCGAGAACAGAAGAAACAGCGACCCAGTTGTCATCGCTTAACGGGGAGACGGTTGGACGTTGTAAAGCCGGTAATAGGGCCAGCACGGCGTTGAGATTGTTACGCTCGACATTAAGCATCAGACCGACGCGCCCCTGTGCCTCCATGGCTGCTTTCAAAAGCAGCGCCAGATTTTCAATTTTTGTTCGTTTTTCAGGATCATCGAGTGCATCCTGATTGGCGATGAGTTGTGGATTTGATTCGAGTACGGTATCGATGATGCGCAGGTGGTTGGCACGCAAGGTAGAGCCAGTTTCCGTGGCTTCAACAATCGCATCCGCTAGGTCTGGCGGTTTAACCTCTGTTGCCCCCCATGAAAATTCGACCTTGACGTTGACGTTGAGCTTGGCGAAATAGGCTTCTGTTGCACGCACTAACTCTGTTGATATTCGTGCACCTTCCAGATCCTGTGGCTTCTTGTATTGAGAGTCCTCTGGGACCGCAAGAACCCATCGAACTTTCCGAAAACTTTGCTTAGAGTAGATGAGGTCCGCAACGCTTACGACATCTCGGCCAGTGGCCGCGTGATGTTCTGCTATCCAATCGATACCGGTCAAACCGGCATCGACAGCTTTGTCAGAAACGTATCGAGCCATTTCTTGGGCACGAATGAGTGTGCACTCAATTTCCGGATCATCAATAGTGGGAAAATATGATCGAGAGCTAACGTAAATGTTGAATCCAGCACGACCAAATAACTGAATCGTCGAATCTTGTAGCGAGCCTTTTGGCAGTCCTAGTCGAAGTTTCATGTTGTTGTTCCTGTATCAAGTTTTTTGAAAAAACATGTGCGGTTTCCAGTGTGACACACGTTACCGTCCCCTTGTCGCTCGACGCGTACAAGTACTGTGTCATCGTCGCAATCTGTCATCAGGCTTTTCACTTTTAGTCGATTACCCGATGTTTCTCCCTTCATCCAGAGTTTGCTCCGCGTTCTACTGAAAAATGTTGCAAACCCAGATGACTGTGTGAGCGACAGTGATTCTTCGTTCATGAAACCTACCATCAGAACTTCATCGGTTGTGTCATCCTGAACTACTGCTGGAATCAGACCGTCAAGTTTTGAAAAATCCATAAGTAATTACTCCAGATACAAAAAAAGCCCCGCCGCAGAATCGGCGAGGCCTCGATGCTCGAGCGTGTTTTTGTTGCTAGATTACATTACACGCAGCGTCACCAGCCTCACCCTTGGGTGAGCGTGATGATGACCGAGAGACGCATAAAAGTTTGAACTCATCCGGGACAACATTAGCCTAGCGTTGGGATGCGAGTCAAATCAAGGCACAAGAGATAGGTGTTGGGCCCACGCCGTTGTCGCAGTGGTTTGTCTTGTGTCTTGAATGAGTTGCCGAAGTCGGTCTGGATAGTCTGTGAAGATACCATCAAACCCCATCGCCGTGATTCGCCGCATGTCAGGGAGTTCGTTCACGGTGTGGACTGCTGTAATTAGATTCTGCTCACGTGCACGGTCTATCAGTTGCTTGGTAGCCAGACGAATTGGTACGTGTAGTGCGGAAGCACCCGCTTTACGCGCCGTAAGAATTTCGTGCTCGACGAGATGCTCTTGATTGGAGAGAAGTGCCGTAACCACGTCCGATTTTCTTTCTCTTAGACGCTGAATAATGTGAAGGTTATAGGATGAGATCACGACTGATCTCGACAAGTTCATGCCGAGCACGTGTTCTGAGACTGTGTTGGCTAGACGATCGAGTACCACAGTGCTTTGTTCGTCCGTCTTAACTTCTATGTTCATGTAGACGGAGCCGTTGCACAGTTGCAGTACCTCCTTGAGAGATGGCACCTGAGTTCCGCTAAATGCCTGACTGAACCATGTTCCAGCATCGAGAGCCTGTAGTTCTTGCAAGGTATGTCGAGATACATACCCTGTCCCGTTGGTTGTTCGCTCAACGGTTGCATCGTGGATGACGACCAGTTGGTTGTCTTTCGTTGTACGTACGTCGAATTCGACCATATCCGCACCTGAGTCGATAGCCAATCGCATTGCGGGGAGCGTATTTTCTGGTGCGATTCCAGAGAATCCTCGATGAGCAATGACTGTTGGTAGTGGCATATCTCTTGCGGTACCGCGAATAGACTAAGTTAACCCCGGTGATTGTGCTGGATCCTTGATTGAATGGGGGCCAAAGCGTTAATCATGAATATTTTGCTCCCGAACCGATGGTATCCTCAGGTCTGTACGAACTAATTGGGAAGGCGACAATGAGATATTTTACGCGTTTCGGAATTATGGCTGGTGTGGCATTCTTGGCATCGGCCGTGGTGCTCAACGCGCAGGAAGAGCCAGAGACCGAGGCTCGTGCTGCGCTCGAGGAATATTTTCGAGCGTGGAACGAGAGCGATAATGAGGCTATTGCAGCCATCAGCAATTTTCCCCGTGTAAGTGTAGGTGTCAACGGTCAAATTGTGGTCCGCAATACGGTGGAAGAAATCGTTATCGACTTCGACACTCTGCGTGCAGCGGAACGTTGGGATCACAGCACGCTTGATTTGGTTGACGTTGCACATGTGTCGGCCGACAAGGTCCACTTTCGAGTGGTTACAAGTCGTCGATATGCAGACGGTAGTCCTTACCGAACGAACCCAGGGCTTTATATCGTCACACGACAGGATGGGCACTGGGGATTGCAGCTGCAGTCAGTGTTACCAGCGACATTTTCAGTTCCGTAGTATCGCGACTTCGTCTTCACGGCCTATCATTACCTCAGTCGCTTTTATGATGGCGCTCGCTTCGTCTCCTCTTTTGAGTCGGAGTTCGTCTACAGCATCACTTGTGATGACCGCTGTGAGTTGCTGATCTCCGATACGCAAACGTACTTGTGCCAGCAGTCCTTCACGTCTTATTTCTTCAACGATGCCGCGTAAACGGTTTCGGCCGCTCAGAGCGACCAACACCCCGACCTGAGGCTTTTTGGGGGGTCTGCCACGAAGAGGTGGTCTTTGCGCGAGGAGCCGGCTTATCTCGTCTTCAGAGATACGATAATGGCCACCTTCGGTGCGAACGGTTCGAATACTTCCCTTGTAGATCCACTGCTTCAGAGTGGAATAGGAAACGCCCAACTGTGCTGATGCATCACGAACCGTATATAATGATAACTTGCTCAAAATACGACTTAAATCGATTAAATAATAGTATATATTAATACTATTATATACATATTAATGAGCGTTAAGAAGTTAACCGTTATGAAGCGTTTTTGGCATTGGTTTTGGCTTTTCGGGTACGGGCTCGCGGTGAGTTCGTCACTGGCGTGTGGCGTTGAACCAGTCGCTCGTAACCGGTCAGACGACACGATTCTCGTTTCTGTGGCCGCGAGTCTCTCAGACGCTATCAATCAGGTAGCAAAGGAATTTGAACAGGAAACTGGTGTGCACGCCGTAGTTAATACAGCTGGTTCTCAAATTCTTGCTACTCAAATTGTTGAGGGGGCTCAGATTGATGTGTTTGTCAGTGCGGATGAACGACAGATGTTTCGCACGGTCAGTGCAGGCCATATGGATCGCAGCCGACTTGTCAACTTGCTGTCTAATCAACTCGTAATTGTCATGCCTTCGGATAGACAGCCGCGGATAAGTGATGTTGAGGCACTCGCGGATCCATCAATTCGTCGTATTGCACTTGGCGATCCAGAGGCGGTTCCCGTGGGTGTCTATGCGAAACAATACCTGATCAACGTTGGTTTGTGGGATGCGGTTGCTCCGAAGGTAATCCCCACACGGAGTGCGCGAGCAGTGTTGCGAGCGGTGGAATCTGGTTCTGTGGATGCAGGCTTCGTCTACCGTACCGATGCCAAGTCCTCACAGGCAGCGGTTGTGGTGTACGCCGTGAAGTCTGATTTTGGTCCACGGATCGTCTACCCAGTAGCTGTTGCTACTAACGCACCGAATTTTAGTGGCGCGGTTCAGTTTTTTGATTTCATACAACGCTCTGCCGCTCAGCAATTGTTTGAGCGTTTAGGGTTCGTTTTGCTAACCCAGCCACCGGCATGAATGAATTCTTCGAAGTGACCAGCTTCACTGTCTTTATGGCAGCACTGGCCACTGGCGTCATGCTGCCTCTAGGTGTTGCGATAGCGTGGCTACTTTCGCGTCGTGATTTTGTGGGCCGGACGATTCTCGAAACACTGGTCACGCTGCCACTAGTGGTGCCACCAGTTGCGACCGGTCTTATTTTACTTAAGCTTTTTGGTCAACGAGGCCCTGTCGGGCAAGTGCTTGCTGTCGTCGGAGTTGATGTGATTTTCACGTGGAAAGCAGTAGTCCTGGCTATGGCTGTCATGGGCCTACCCTTAGTTGTTCGTTCTGCCCGTACCGGATTTGAGCAAGTCGACCCACGGTGTGAGGGTATTGCCTCGACACTTGGTGCACCGCCGATGCGCGTATTTTGGACAATCAGTTTGCCATTAGCCAGACGTAGTTTATTAGCGGGCGCCGTGCTGGGATTTTCCCGCGCAATTGGTGAGTTTGGGGCAACGGTAATGATCGCGGGAACGTTACCCGGTACACGGACCATATCAGTTTCTATTTTTCGGAATGCCGAGCTCGGATACGATGCCGCGGCCGCTAGTTTCATCATCGTTGCTGTAGTCATTGGATTTATCGCTGTGCACCTCTCGAACAAACTTGAGGTGCCGTCATAATGCTGCCTGAGACTTCACCGCTGTTGCTTGATTTTCGCCTCAGGCAAAAAGACTTTGTTCTCAAGGTTCACATAGAAAGTGATGCGCGTACTATCGCGCTCTTCGGTCCTTCTGGTGCAGGAAAGACGACAACTCTTGAGGCAATTTCGGGATTGCGTTGTCCTGACATTGGTTCGATACGCGTTGGTACCAAGGTGTTGTTTGATCACGAGCAGAAGGTCAACCTTCCGGTACATGAACGGTGTGTTGGTTACGTTCCTCAGGATCTGGCACTGTTTCCGCACCTAGATGTGTTGCACAATATTCTGTACGGGGCGCCGAATCACGACGGTGTTGATACCAAAATTGTCGATATTTTAGAAATTGGCAGCTTGTTACAGAGAAGCATTAAGGACCTTTCTGGTGGTGAACGGCAACGTGTTGCACTTGCACGAGCGTTGATGACTAAGCCGGCCATCTTGTTATTGGATGAACCTTTTGCGGCGCTTGACCTCGCACTGCGTGACAGGATTCTTCCGTATCTTGAACGGGTTCGTAATGAGCTCGGGGTGCCGATGCTTTACGTTTCGCATAGGGTTGACGAGGTTCAGCGTATAGCTGATTGGGTGGTCCTGTTGTCAGCTGGAGAGGTGGTTCGATCTGGCGTGCCGAGTGAGATTCTTGGTGAAGAACTGTGACTAATCTATGCCGATCAGCAGAACAGAAAAGAGGAGCCAGCAGGTAGCGGCGCCGACGACGGTCATTGAGAGTCCCCATGCCATCAACTTATTGAACAACTTTCGACTGTCTTCCTGTTTGGGAGCCGCAGCCATACAAAGGGCACCGAGCGTTGACAACGCAGACACGTCGACAAGGTGTGCGCCGACGTTCATCGAGGAGGCGATAGCGAGGGGATTGATGTCGCCAAGCTGTTGTGCCATGTCAGACACGGTTGGCAGAAACATGGGGAGCACAACCCCAGACGTGCTGCTGTAAATAGAGATAAACCCAGTTGTGAAAGCCATGATGGCGGTGGCTGTTTCTGTTGTGGAAACATCTACAAGTAGACGCGTGAAAAGGGCTAGGCCACCGGTTTCGTCAAGCACAGAAATCAATACGGTTACCCCACACACCATCATGATTACGCGCCACGGCATCAATTTGACCGCTTCGGATTCATCTCCGGCCTTAAGTAGTGCGAGAACAATCGTGCAGGCAAATGCGCCCAGTCCAACGTCAACGTTCAAAAAGACGACGCTGATCAGTAACGTTCCAATGATGCCCATGGTGAGCCAATGTTTCTGTTCGAACTCGTGGCGGTTCATGGGGTTTCCGTGCTTACTAGGAACCACCAATTCACCTTCATGATGGCGATTCAGTAGACGCCAGCCACCGAATAGAAAATAGGCCGTCAAAACAACGACTGTCTGCGCCACCATATTATTGAGAAACGTGAGTGTTTCGTAACCACCAAGCCCGTTTTCTTCCATGACGCTGTTTACGATGATGCCTGCGGGCGCAATTGGCGAAAGCGCGCCAGCGTTACCACCATGACCGATCATGATTGCCATTAAAAATGCAGGTATGCCAACTTGGCCGGCAACTGCCATGGCCATTGGCGCCATTAACGCGGTTGAAGCGATGCTGCCAGGGCCGATTGATGAGAGCACGAACGAGAGGAAAAAAAACATTATCGGCATTACGCCGACGTTACCTTTGCAGAAGCGCACCGCTTTCTGGGCGATCAAATCGAGAGTTCCATTAGCTTGGGCAACTGAAAAAAGTAGAGTGACACCGACGAGCGTCATGAAAAGTCTGGTTGGAAACCCACCCATAACCTCCCGCGGACTCATGTCGGCGAAATAAACGCCGACGATCCAGGCAAGTGATATGGCCAGGAACCCAACATGTAGACGAATAGTGCAGCTGATAATGATGGTAAGTAGCCCAGCGCCAAGAGAGAGGGTGGCGGCGTCCATGGGGCGCGAGTATACCGGTGGTCGCCTGAAACGGGCCAGAACTAAAAGTATTGTCCGTGTGATACGGATCGGATAACGTCGGTGCAGCGATTTGAAAACGAGGATCGTGACGACTATCGTAGCGAGAACGAACGGAGTCGTCAGTTATTCCGACCAAGAGCAAGGAGAGTAGACGTGGTGATTTACGGTGTCGCGTTGTTAGCGTTTTGTATGTTAGTGGGTGTGTTTGTGGGAGATCTTCTTGGAGCGGTAATGGGACTTCCGGCCAACGTGGGTGGAGTCGGCATTGCAATGATTTTATTGCTCGTGTTGTCTAACCTCGGTTCTCGTGAACCGACACTCGGTCCGATTACACAAAAAGGGATTGGATTTTGGAGCGCGATGTATATCCCAATTGTTGTTGCAATGGCCGCGAGACAAAATGTGTTTTCTGCTCTATCTGGTGGTTGGATGGCGATTGTGGCTGGCGTTGCTGCGGTAGCAGCGAGTTTTGCGTTAATTCCAGTTTTGGCGCGTTGGGGACAGGGTGGGCACCATGGTTCTTGATGTGTTGTACGGCGTCTTGTCTGACAATGCGTTGATCACGGCCTTTATGTTTGTCGGAGGGTTGGTCTGGCTGTCTTATTTGATTTCAGAAAAACTTACGCGGGGGCATATCCACGGTTCCGCAATAGCAATTGCACTAGGACTAGTGCTTGCATGGTACGGCGGTTTGGCGACTGGAGGAAGTACGGGGCTAGCAGACCTGCCGCTGTTTGCAGGGGTGGGCATCATGGGTGGTGCGATGTTTCGCGATTTTGCGATTGTTGCCACAGCGTTTGGAGCTGACCTCGGAGCGCTCAAACGGGCTGGATTTGTTGGGGCAGTCTCGATTGTCATCGGCGTGGTGCTGTCTTTCATAATTGGTGGAATTGTTGCTGTTTCGTTTGGTTATACCGATCCCATTGCAGTCACGACCATTGGTGCAGGGGCCGCGACCTATATCGTGGGCCCAGTTACTGGCACGGCATTGGGAGCTAGTACGGATGTAATTGCTTTAAGTGTAGCTGCCGGTCTCACTAAGTCAGTTTTGGTCATGATTGGCACACCTTTTGTTGCTCCACGGATTGGTCTCGATAACCCACACGCGGCGCTTATCTACGGTGGACTCATGGGGACGACGAGTGGTGTGGCCGGCGGTCTTGCCGCGACCGATCCTAAACTAGTTCCGTATGGTGCAATGACCGCGACTTTCTACACGGGGGTTGGTTGTTTACTCGCGCCGTCTGTGTTGTATCTGGGTGTTCGTTTGTTCTTATAAGCGGATGTTGTTTGGTTAATTAGATTACCTACGTGGTTGAGAAATGCTCTACCTGGTTCATCACGGCGAGGCGATGGAGGCGCAGCAAGATGCGCAGCAACCATTGACGCCAGTGGGAAGGGCAGCAGTGGAAAGAGTTGGTGTTTCTCTCGAAGAGCGCGGAGTGCTGCCGGTTCAAATTTGGCACAGTGGAAAACTCCGTGCCCGCCAGACAGCCAACATTCTTCACGCCGCGTGTAACCCGACCGCGACTGTTGGGATGGTGCGAGGATTACGCCCGGCCGATTCGTCAGAAATTATGGCTGACCGTCTAATGGGCGAACAGCGAGATGTAGTGCTTGTCGGACACATGCCACACATAGCAAGGCTTCTTAGACGCCTTGTTGGTAAGGTCGGCGAGGTTGAGTTATGTGTGTTTCCGTCGCACGGTGTGGTGGCGCTTAGGACTGATGATGAGGGATTCACCTGGATTGAGGCGTGGCGCCTCAACTAATCGGAGAGTTCTTGGTACGCCTCGGAGAGCAGTTGCCATGCTCGTCGCACGTGTACGTCCGTTGTGCGGATGTGCCCAACTGCGAGCCGGATGGTGTAACGCCCGTTAAGGCGTGTATGGGACAGAAATACGTCACCGTGACCGTTGACGTGCTCGAGTATTTTTTCATTTAAGTTGTCTAGCTCGTCTTCACTGCCAGAACCTGTTGCACGAAAACACACAACACTGAGTGGCACGGGGGCAACCCGTTCGAAGGTGGAACTTCTGTCTACTAAAGAAGCGAATAGCTGTGCTAGTCGCATGTGTTCTGCTATCCGACTTTGTAGTCCAGACGCGCCGAAAAATCTGATTACGGTCCAGAGTTTCAGCGCGCGAAATCGTCGACCGAGCTGGATTCCCGTATCCATAAGGTTATGGACGTGGCCGGCTTCTGGCGTCTGCAGGTAGTCTGGTGTCAGACTGAAGGCGGCTCGTACGGTGTCCATATTGCGGCAGTAGAAAGCGCTCAGATCAAATGGGGTGAAGAGCCATTTGTGTGGATTGACAACCAGTGAATCTGCGGAGGCACAGCCATCCAAAACGGCGTGCGTGTCGGGTACCAGTGCTGCAGAACCGGCATAGGCTGCGTCAACGTGTAACCATATTTTTTCAGGAAGACAGATATTAGCGATTGCGGCGACAGGGTCGACACTCGTTGTCGACGTTGTGCCGACAGTCGCGACCACGGCGACTGGTGTCACACCGTTTCGTCGATCGGTACTAATTGCCTCGGCCAGTGCTTCGGGAATCATGCGAAACTGCGAATCGACCGGGATCTGTTTGAGGGCGTTCAAGCCAAAACCCAGTGTCATTACTGCCTTATCGATGGATGAATGCGCCTGTTCGGATGCGTAGATGCGGAACCGCAATGGGCCGTCACGACCAGCGAGTCCGCGAGTTCGAACATCCGGAACAGCCTTTTGACGTGCTGCAGCCAGGGCGTGAAGGCTGGCAACGGACGCGGTATCGTAGATGACTCCCTCAAAAGTGGTCGGTAGGCCAAGCATTTGCCGCAGCCAGCCGAGTGTTATTTCCTCGAGCTCCGTGGCGGAAGGTGATGTACGCCACAACATGGCTTGCACGTTCAGTGCGGCGGTCAGGAACTCAGCAAGAACGCCGGGTGCACTTCCGGAAATCGCGAAATAACCAAAAAATCCTGGGTGGTTCCAGTGTGTAATACCTGGGAGTATGATTTTTTCAAAATCTTTGAAAATCGTATCGAATGGAACTCCGGATTCAGGCGCTACTTTCGGAAGTTGTTCACGAAGCTCTCCCGGTCGATTCCTTGAGAGCACAGGGTACTGTTCGGTGTTTTCTAGATAGGTGGCAATCCACTCGACGAGCGCATGACCGTTAAGTCGAAATGCGTCCGCATCCATGTCACCCAAGTCCAAGCCTCGCGCAGCGTCGTCCTTCGCTTTCGACACGGGTTCGCCGTGATGCGTCGGCTACTCAGTTACCGGCGCCAACGTAGTCCAATGCAAATTCGCGGAGTCCAGCACTGCTAAGACCGATTGCCTCAGCTTCGGCAAGCGCGTTGTCCACGGTATACCCATCCTGTTTAACTCGTTTTATGAGCCACATTGCACCGACTCGATTGGCCGAGCCGCAATGGATAAACGCCGGCTGGTTGTTCGGGTCACCAACTGCGGCTAAGAAAGTTTCCGCAACCTCCGCACTGGGTTCGCGAAACGGAATGTGGATGTATTTTAGTCCCGCGGCTTCCGCGGCAACACGCCCTGCATTCACAGTCGCCCCGTTTTCGGCAACGGTCCTGAAATTGATAACGGTAGTGAAGCCTCTACTTCGGAGTTCGGCCATTGCTTCCGGTGGTGTCGCACCGGCGCAGGCAACGGTCGCGTCAACACGGGTGTAATTTCTTACTCCCACTGGGCCTTCCTCATCCTGAAAGCTTGCTTCTTGTTGCCCAATCGGCTCACCAGTTGAGGTGTCAGTGGATACCGGACGAGATTCTTGCTGAGTATCCCCGCTACAAGCCATGAGGCCGGCACACAAAAGAGTTGCAATTCCTACCCAAAACATACTTGACTGTCGCATAGGTGTCGATTGTAGCATCGGGTTGTCCTAGGATTCTTGGGAAATATGAAGGAGAGTGATGTGCCGGATATTATCCATACCAGTCGCATGAAAATTAATCGAGTAAAGGGTCCCGTGCGTGAAATGCATTTGGAAGGGTTTGATACGCCAATTCGCTTCGGTGTCCACGGTGGTATTAAGAAATTTTATGGTGTCGAGCCTGAGGAGGAAGTGCCGGCGACGCTTGACTATATGGTCGGTGCCGTTGGTGGTTGACTGCTTGGTACTCTTGCACGTGCACTGGAGGTGCGCGAAATTCCAGCTACTTCTGACAAGATCGCCGCTGATGTTGAAGGCGATATCGAGGCGATCGATAACGTACTTCGCATTACTCGGATCCGAGTGCGATACAGTCTTACTATTCCTAAAGGAAAACGTGAGGCAGCAGAACGGGCCGTTGAGCGGCATCCGCGTGGTTGCCCGGCGGCGAACAGCGTGAGTGGCTGCATAGACCTTGATATTGCTGCAACGATTACGGAGGAGTAAGGTCGACGGCTTCTGGAGTGCAGTGGAAACCGTGGTGTAAAGAAACATTTGCTCGCGAAGAATTGGAACGGGTGCCGGTGTGGTTGGGCATCGGGACGCATTGGTGTCAATGGACGGCCGACATGTTGCGCGAGACCTATCGTGACGGGTCAGTAGTCGAACTGATACAGAACCGTTTCCTTCCAATTTTGGTTGATGCCGAGCAGCGAACGGATACGTGTTGGCCTTGAGCGAGTTGGATATACCCCTGTGCTAGACTTTCCGCGCCGGAGGTAGTCGTGGCTTCTGATCATTCCTCAACCGTTAGTTCGCTGCAGCACGTTGCTGCTCGCCTTCGTATAGCGTCAGTTATTTCGACGAGCGAGGCGGGTAGCGGTCATCCTTCAAGCTGTTGCTCGGCGGCAGATGTCGTGGCTGCGTTGTTTTTTGGTCATATGCGTTTTGACCCACTTGACCCGCAGCATGAAGACAACGACAGGTTCGTGCTTTCAAAAGGGCATGCCGCGCCACTCCTTTATGCAGCCTGGGCGGAGGCTGGTGCAGTATCCGAAGACGAGTTACTACAACTTCGAAAGATTGACAGCAACCTTGAAGGACATCCGACCCCGAGGATTCCTTTTGTTGACGTAGCGACTGGCTCACTCGGACAAGGTATTTGTGCGGCGGTTGGTATCGCGCTCAACGCGCGCCGAATCGGTTCAAAATATCGCACCTATGTGCTGGTCGGAGACGGTGAATCAGCGGAGGGTTCAGTTTGGGAAGCTGCTCAAGTTGGTGAGCAGTACAAGCTGGACAACTTATGTGCGATTACTGATGTCAACGGATTGGGACAGAGTAGGGCGACTCAATGGGCCCATGACATGGAGGCTTACCGTGCCCGCTGGCAAGCGTTCGGTTGGCATGCCATTGTCGTTGATGGACACGACATTGGTTCTGTCTTGGAAGCCCTGCATGAGGCGAGTGAGGTTGGTGGGCGTCCAACAATGATTCTTGCGAAGACCATCAAAGGAAAGGGTGTTTCCTTTATGGAGGGGCAGGCAGGGTGGCATGGCAAACCCATACCTAAAGGAGACGACCTAAATCAAGCAATCGAGGAGCTTGAAAGTTCGACACCGTCCGGAACCGTAGCACCTGCCATCTCCGCGCCACCAGACGCAGTGCGTGAGCCGTTGTCGGAAAATGTGCCGACGTTACCGGAGGCACCGTCCTATGAAATCGGCTCCGAAGTTGCGACGCGTGTGGCATATGGTAATGCGATTGCCGCGCTGGCAGAAGCGGATACTCGTATCGTGGCTCTTGACGCGGATGTCGGGAATTCCACGTTTTCCCAGACTTTTGAACAGGCGCACCCCGACCGATTTTTCCAGACGTATATTGCGGAGCAAGTGATGGTTGGGATGGCGATGGGGCTGGCAAGCCGGGGAGCGATTCCGTTCCCCTCGTCCTTTGCCTGTTTCTTGACACGGGCTTCTGACTTCATACGTATGGCCGGTATAGGGCAGATGAATGTAAAACTAGCAGGCTCGCACGCCGGTGTATCCATCGGAGAGGATGGGCCTTCCCAAATGGCACTTGAAGACCTTGCAATGATGCGTGGCGTGCCTGGTTGTGCGGTCCTGTACCCTTGCGATGGTGTGAGCGCCGAGAGGCTTGTCGAGGCTGCGGCTGGATGGCAAGGGATGGCGTATATCAGGACGAGTCGACCTAAAACTCCAGTCATTTACGGGCCTGCTGAACAATTCGTGGTTGGTGGTTCAAAGGTGCTTCGGGAGTCAAACAATGATGTTGCCACTGTTGTGGCTGCTGGCATTACTGTGTTTGAGGCGTTGACGGCGTATGACCTTCTTGGTGCGGACGGAGTTTCTATCCGTGTTATTGATGCTTATTCAGTTCAGCCCATCGACCGGAACACGATGGTTACGGCTGGACGAGCGACAAGCAATCGACTCATTACGGTCGAGGATCATTATGTCGCGGGTGGGTTGGGGGATGCCGTCAGTGAGGGCGTGGCAGCTGAGGGGATCGTCGTTGAGCGATTAGCTATTCGTGAGGTGCCGCGGAGTGGTGGGTCGGCTGAATTGCTCGATCGGTTCGGCATATCGTCGAGACACATTATTGATGCCGTTCGACGTCATCTCGACGTTTCCGCTTGAGGGCACAGGGTTTCTATCGGTTGTCCCAGATAAATTTTCTCGAGTTCCTGTTTGACTAGTTACGGGTTGCAGAATGGTGTCGAACGGACCATGATTAACCTGTTTTGTGGTGGTAGCGATTTGCAGGTAGCTCGCCTCGCTACGATTGGTGTTGGTTCGTAGATTTTTGGTTGAGCTGAAAATCGGGTGAGGAGTCGACGATGCAATTAAAACCGTTGTTAGAGACCTTAAGGAGGCGGCCTAGCTTTTGCCTGGTCGTCGTTTATTTGGCGGTTTTTAGTTTCGGCATTGTAGGGCAGGCACAACAACCGGTGGCAGGAGATGGTTACAGCCGTCCCGCGCGTAGCAATCATGGGAGCCGTTCGGAAGTAATTGCCCCGCACGGGATGGTAGCCGCGAGTCATCCACTTGCAGCACAGGTTGGATTAGATGTGCTGAAGTCTGGTGGCAATGCAATCGATGCTGCAGTTGCGGTTAACGCCGTGCTTGGTCTTGTTGAACCCCATATGAACGGTGTCGGTGGTGATTTGTTCGCGATCTTGTGGGACGCGGATAGCGAACAGTTATATGGTCTGAATGCTACGGGACGCGCACCGTACGAAATTAGTCGTGAGACGTTGGTACGTCAGGGCTACCAGCGAATGCCAGGCATCGGACCGCTGACCTGGACGGTTCCAGGGGCCGTTGATGGTTGGGACCAACTACTTCAACGATTTGGCACGATGACGTTTGACGACGTGTTGAAGCCAGCTATTGCGTACGCGCGGAATGGGTTTCCCGTCAGTGAAATCATCCAGGGACAATGGGCCGCTTCTGAGAGTACTCTTGCCGAGTGGCCGGATTCGGCAAAGACGTACCTTCCCAATGGTCGTCCTCCGCGAGTTGGTGAGTTGTTCAAGAATCCGGGTTTGGCCAAAACATATGAAGCAATCGCACGAGGCGGACGCGATGCTTTTTATCGCGGTGATATTGCTAGTCGGATCGTTGCCTTCAGTGAAGCAAACGGTGGTTACTTTACGATGCGCGACTTCGAAGATCACTCGTCTGTGTGGGTCGATCCCGTCAGTACGAATTATCGTGGATATGACGTTTGGGAGATCCCACCAAACAGTTCCGGCATCTTGGCTCTAATGATTCTCAATATGATGGAGGACTACGATCTTCCAGCACTTGGACACAATTCAGCCGAAGCTCTTCATCTTTTTGCGGAAACAAAGAAGCTCGTGTGGGCAGACCGCAACACGTATGTTGCCGATGCCGATTTGAATAAGCTTCCGACGCAACCGCTCATTTCAAAATCTTATGCCGCAGCACGTCGACAATTGATTGACCAACGACAAGCGGCGACGACGGTTGTTGAAGGACAGCCTTTTGAACACAGTGACACGGTTTATCTCACCGTCGTTGATAAAGACCGAAATGCAATTTCGTTGATCGAAAGCATTTTCGGTGGATTCGGCTCAAAAATAGTACCCGGAGATCTTGGCTTCGCTCTGCAGAATCGGGGGGCCGGCTTTTCGTTAGAAGCCGGGCATCTCAATTCACTAGAGCCACATAAACGTTCCCTCCATACGAATATGCCGGGTTTTGTTACCAAGGATGGAAAGCCATTCATGCCGTTTGGAGTGATGGGCGGACCGATGCAGCCGCAGGGGCACTGGCAAGTATTGTCGAACATCATTGACTTTGGCATGAATCTTCAAGAGGCGGGTGATGCCGCTCGCGTAAGGCACAGCCCGAGTCAGAGTCCGGGCGGGACGTTGGCAGTCGAACCTGGGGTTTCGGATGAGGTTATTGCGGAGCTTCGGCGGCGAGGTCATCACGTTGAGCGCCAGGGTGGCGGTGGCATGGGGGGGTATCAGGCGATCATGATTAACCCCGAGACTGGTATGTTGCACGGTGGGACCGACCCTCGAAAAGACGGTCAGGTCGTTGGGTATTAGGTGCGTTGCTAGGAGTTCATCTTGCGAAGGGCGGTGACAATCTCATCCGCTTCCGGAAAGCGCTGTTCAACGTGCTTTGAAAAGACCATCTCGCCATCTGCAACGACGTCGAAGATACCGTTGATTCCCTCAATGAGCGAAGCATCAATGTTGAGCTCGCCTTTGATCGCGGCCGCCAGACTGGTGGCCTTCGGGAGATACTTTCAACGTGTGCAATAAGTGATAGATAACTTCATCTGGTAGCTCGTGTACGAATCTATTTTAACTTAGTTAGACGCAAGAGTCTGTCGAGATCTGTCCAGTCTGGCAGTTGTAGCGACCACTCTGCTTGTCCGCCAGTCAGATCGACGATGCGACTTATCTGAACCATCCGAAAAACCATTTTAGCCATGTTTGTTGTCGGATAGTAAATCGTGCTTTACGCATCTTGATGGCGGCTTTATAAAGTGCTTCTGCGTGCGTCGGGTAAGGATGAATGGTGTCGCTAATTGTTTGCAGGCCTACCTCTGCCTTCAGGGCAATCGTTATTTCGCTAATGAGATTGCCAGCCTGAGACGCGACGATTGTGGCGCCGAGAATTTTGTCTGTTCCTTTTCGGACATGGATTCGAGCGAAGCCGTTGCTTTCCCCCTCTATCGTTGCGCGGTCGACCTCAGAAAGTGGTTGGGTGTACGTATCGATTTCGATTCCTTTGGCTTTTGCCGTAGCCTCGTCCATGCCAACGTGAGCGACTTCAGGATCGGTATACGTGCACCAGGGAATATCCAATGAGTCAACGGAAGCCACGCCGTAGCCTAGTGGGTGTGGAAATAGAGCGTTTTGGATCACGACTTTGGCCATGGCGTCAGCTGCGTGGGTGAATTTGTAGGTAGAACAGACGTCACCAGCCGCATAGATATTTGAATTGCTCGTGCGAAGCGTAGGGTCGACCGTCACGCCGAACCCGTCGTACGAGACGCCTGCAGTTTCGAGTCCGAGGCCTTCAACATTGGGGATGCGACCTATAGCGACGAAGATTTCATCAACGTTAAGTGTCTCGGTCTGACCACCACTTGAAGAGTGTAGCTGCTTCACGCCAGCCTTTGTCGTTACGGTGTGAACGTTTGTATTGAGTAAGCATGTCACGCCGTCACGATTCATCGAATCCAATAACACAACTGCGGCCGCGGGTTCGTCACGTGGCAGTAGTTGCGACTGTTGCTCAATTAGTGTCACAGCACTACCGAAACGTGCGAAGGATTGAGCTAACTCGCAACCGATAGGCCCGGCACCAATAACGCCGAGTCGATGAGGAAGTTTTGTGATTGAAAAGATATTTTCGTTCGTCAGATAGCCTGCTTCCGCTAGGCCTGGCACATTTGGTGAAGCTGGTCGGGTTCCAGAGCAAATCACGGCTTTTGAAAACTCAAGTGTGATGCCATCGACGTCCACAGTGTTGCGCGAGGTAAAGGACGCACTGCCAAAAAAAATGTCCACACCAAGTTTGGTGTAGCGGTCGGCTGAGTCGATAGCACTCACGCTGCTTCGAACTTGACGCACCCTATTCATGACACGTTCGAAATCGAACCGGTCGTTGTTTGGGATTGCATTCGAAAATTCTGCTGCACGCTTGGCGGTGTTTATAAGACGTGCGGCATTGACCAGGACTTTTGACGGTACGCAACCAACGTTTAGACAGTCCCCTCCCATCAAAGAGCGCTCGATGAGGGCAACCTTAGCTCCGAGTCCAGCAGCGATAGAAGCGGTTACCAGGCCAGCAGTACCTGCTCCCACAACGACGAGATTGTAACGCCCGTTCGGACTTGGATTTTTCCAATCAGGAGGGTGAACATTTGCGACGAGTGCTCGATTGTGGAGGTCGTCCGGCTCTAAAGAGCCGATTGGAGGCGGCATGTGCTCACTTCACTATATGCTGTAGTAGGGCTGTCCAGACCACTGATACGAAGGAGTTGCCATGGGTGTACTCGACCGAATTATGTTCAAAGGTTCATCCGAGCGCCAGTCTGGGAAAACTCAAAACGAACCGATTCCCGCCGCGCGCACACATTTTGTGACTGGTCATTCGCTTTCAGCACCATTTCCAGATGGTGTGAAGCAGGCGGTTTTTGGAATGGGATGTTTTTGGGGTGCGGAAAAAACATTCTGGAAATGCTCCGGTGTCTACGTTACGGCGGTCGGTTACGCTGGTGGTTCCGTCCGAAATGTCACATACCAGGAAGTGTGCACCGGTGAAACGGGACATGCGGAGGTGGTACTCGTAGTTTTCAATCCTAACCAGGTGTCGTTTGACGAGTTACTCACAATATTTTGGGAAAATCACGATCCAACACAAGGGATGCGTCAAGGAAACGATTCTGGGACGCAGTACCGGTCGGTTATTTTCACCGAAAGTGCTGGACAACAGCAGAAAGCCGAAACTTCACGAGCGTCGTATCAGGAAAATCTCAAAACTGCGGGCTACAGCGCGATCACAACAGAGATTCGCCCGGCTCCTACTTTTTATTATGCGGAACCGTATCACCAGCAGTATTTAGCCAAGAATCCAGCTGGTTATTGTGGACTTGGCGGTACGGGTGTGCGCTGTTCTGTGGGTACCGACGTTCAACATGTAGGGTAGTCGGGCCAAATGGGAGTGGCATGGTTGATTGGTGGAGATTTGGTGCCGTGTTGTTTGATCTGGATGGAGTATTGACTGCAACGGCCTTACTCCATGCGCGTTGTTGGAAAGAGACCTTCGACCTTTATCTGGCACGTGTTGTTTCGAACGATGCAATGGCGTGCCGACCGTTCGATGTTCTCGACGATTATGAGAAATACGTTAGCGGCAGGCCACGACACGATGGCGTGAAGAGCTTCTTGGCATCTCGTGGACTGTGTTTGCCAGAAGGGGTACCGACAGATTCACGGAACACCGAAACAGTTTGCGGGCTCGGAAACCGAAAAGCTGAACTTTTTTCATCCGTATTACTCACCGATAGCGTGGAGGCGTATCCTGATGCCGTTGCATTGGTGCGCTACCTCCATGAGAAATCTGTACGAATGGCTGTCGTTTCTTCGAGTCGAAGTTGTGGGCCAATACTTGATGCTACGGAAATTTCTGATTGTTTTGAACTGCGTGTTGACGGTGTCGTGGCGGAGCGCGTCGGATTAGCCGGAAAACCCGCGCCCGACACCTTTATACACGCTGCACATGAGCTTGGGGTGGCGCCTCAGGAGACCGCTGTTGTTGAGGATGCGATTGCGGGTGTGAGAGCCGCAAAAGCTGGATCATTTAGTCTCGTAGTAGGTATTAACAGGACGGCTGGTCAGCTTGATCTCGTTGCTGCGGGTGCGGATGTGGTAGTAAGAGATCTGCGCGAGACCTATAGACAGATAGCCGGACCGATGTCTTCGGTGTCAGAGATAAACCGATGAGGGCTAGTAGGCACAAGAACGTCCCTGAAGATGTGTATCCACTTGACGAGTGGCGCCTGGTCGAGAAACGTTTCGATTCGCAATACCTCGGCGCCGCGGAATCTTTGTTTGCCATCTCGAATGGTTATCTGGGTATGCGTGGCACCTGTGATGAAGGACAGCCCAGAGTTCACAGTGGAACGTACGTTAACGGTTTTCATGAGACATGGCCCATTGTTTATGGTGAGGAAGCGTACGGATTTGCGAAGGAGGGCCAGACAATTATTGATGTCCCTGATGCCAAAGTCATTAAGTTGTATGTGGATGACGAGCCGTTTTATTTGCCGACGGCAACGATTGACGATTTTGAACGTGTCTTAGATATGCGGAATGGAACACTTGACCGTGAACTTGTTTGGACGCATTCGTCTGGTCAAAGAGTATCCATCAAGTCCCGCCGCTTAGTGTCTTTTGAACATCGGCACTTGGCTGCCATAGCGTACGACATTACGTTACTTACGAGTGACGCCCCGGTTGTTATTGTTTCGGAGTTGGCACGCGGGAGTTCCGCAATCACGGCTTCCACGGACCCGAGAATACGCCAGTTCGGGTGTGAGGTGCTTGAGCCCGTGGTGCAGCGCGCGAGCAAACGACGAGTCGTGCTTGGCTTTCAGACCCAGGCGAGCAAAATGACATTGTCGACTGCGATTGATCATGCGATTGAGACCGATTGCGCTTATAGCGTTGAGACAAAATCGGACCCGTCCTCAGGTCAGGTGACTTTTTCGATTGACGCTACACGGGGAAAACGGATTCGCGTGATCAAATACATCACGTATCATTCGTCGCGCCGACCACAGG
>Ga0310121_10000553_pt1 | contig 40886 bp, 40 predicted proteins | sample CB27_Tmax_986_MG_FD_203504 | JGI IMG/M metagenome (GOLD analysis project Ga0310121, IMG submission 203504) | Marine microbial communities from Western Arctic Ocean, Canada - CB27_Tmax_986 | ecosystem: Environmental > Aquatic > Marine > Oceanic | place: Canada: Western Arctic Ocean | collected...
CTGCGTGGAAACGATGTGGACCTCACCGAGAAGGTCGCGTAGGTACAATGTCAACCGTCGTCGCTACGTCATTCTCAACAGTGAGCGGGACATCCCCGCGGCCCCCCCCGGATCCGCCGCGAAGGCTTGTCCGGACGACGTGGCCGCCATGCCGGAGTCGACGACGATCCCCTCGAGCTCCGAGAGAAACGCCGGATCGAAGACGTCGCCGTTGCGTGCCGGGTTCGAGATCTCGAGTCCTCCCGCCTGGGGTCGGGGAACAGCCTCTCGGGGCCGCCAGAGCCTGCTCCCCTTCCAATGAGTCTATTCTCCGCCGGCCTGCGGGGCAACGGAACCGGCCCTGTGGCGCCTCGTGCCGTCTGGCGCGTACACTGGCGTTTCTCATGACAGGAAAGCGGTTTCTGCGTCACGCGTCACAGATCCTTCCCGGGCTCCTGGCGCTGGGACTGCTTGCGTTCACGCTGCGCTCGGCGGACCTGGGCCGGGCGCTGGAGCTCGTCAAGGCCCTCGGGTGGAAGATCCCCCTGCTCCTCCTGCCCACCCTCGTGGCCACGCTGTCGGAGACGTTCGGGTGGTGGGTTGCCTTCTCCCGCCTCGGCAAGCGACCTCGCTTCCGTTCGCTTCTCGCGGTCCGGATGATGACCGACGCCGTGTTGTTGGGCCTCCCTTCCGGGGCCCTCATCTCCGAGTCGCTCCAGCCGTACCTCCTGAAGCGCCGGTGCGGGGTGCCTTTCGAGATCGGGATCATCGCTGGGTTCGGCCGCAAGTTCCTGGTGGTCCTGTCCCACGGCCTCTTCCTGGGCCTCTCGGTGCTCCTCGCATGGCCGCTCCTCCAGCGGGCCTCCCGGGCCCTGATCGGGCGCGGGGGGCTGCCGCTCCTGCTCCTGGCGACGGCGGGAGTGCTCGTGGTGGTGGCCGGGGCGTCGGTGGCACTTGGCATCCACGGACGGGTGGCCGACAAGGTCCAGCGAGGCCTCAACAGGTTCGGCGGGCGCTGGCTCGGGACCTGGCTCGAGCGCAACGCCGTCAGCTTCCAGGTGGCCGACGCGCACCTGGCCGATTTCTTCATCAGACGCCCGGCAGGGCTGATCCTCCCGGTGGTCGCCTACCTGTTCGCGTGGGCGGCGCGCACCATGGAGACGCTCATCTTTCTCCGCCTGTTGGGCGTCAACATCGCCTTCTCGGCGGCAATGGTGATCGAGTCGTCGCTCATCCTCGTGCGCTCCCTGGCTGTCCCGGTTCCGGCCGGCCTCGGTGTGCAGGACGCAGGGTACGTGCTCTGTCTCAAGGGGCTGGGTGTCGCGGATGCAGTGACCGTCGGCGCAGCGTTCGTCCTGCTCAAGCGAGGCAAGGACCTGTTCTGGATCGCCTTCGGCTACCTGCTGCTCGCCCAGGGGCACGACCGCGCGGGCGATCCCGGGGCGGACGAGCCGCCGAGCGCCACGGTGGCCACGCCGCCCCCGTCCGGCTAGCTGGCCGGCTCCGTCTTTTCCCCTGTCTCCTCGGAGCGCCGGAAGGCGCGGATGTCGACGACGGTGGCGCGGCGGGCCTCGCCCTCGCCGGCACTCTCGCCGCCTTCGGTGGACCCGGTTTCGTCCTGGCCCGCCGTCACGACCGTGGCCTCTCCCGGACGATCGAAACGCAGGCCGAACTCGGCGGAGGGGTCGGCAAAGGCGGTGAGAGCCGCGTAAGGCACGTGGAGCCGTTCGGGGGCGCCGCCGAAGCGGAGGGTGACGGAGAAGGCATCGTCGCCCACCGCCAGATCCCAGTACTGATGCTGCAGCACGATCGTCATCTCTTCCGGGTGGCGGGCTCGGACCGACGGCGACACCGAGACGCCCGGATCCCCCGTCCGGAAAGACACGTAGAAGTGGTGCTCTCCGGGGACGCCCTCGCGCGCCGCGAGGCGGAGCGCCTGACGCGGCACGTCGAGGAGAGCCTCGCGAACCATCCGTGCGTAGTCAAGAGGATCGTCCGACATGGGTTCCATTCTAGCCTTGTCTCTCCCACTTCTTCGTGCTTCACTCGTTCCCATGCGACTCGTGACACGCCCCGAACTGGACGGGCTGACCTGTGCCGTCCTCCTGTCCCAGTGCGAGACGGTGGACTCGTTCGAGTTCGTTCATCCGCAGCAGGTCCGCGACCGGGAGGTCGACGTCGGGAAGGACGACATCCTCGTGTGCGAGCACTACCTCCCCACACACCCCGAGCTCGATAGATACGAAGAGCTCGTCCGCGAGACCGATCGCCTCGACTCGGCGCAGCTGGAGCTGAACGACGTCGTCGCGCCGGCTGGCTACGTGCTCCTGGAGTTCACGCTCGATTCCAAGAGCGGCCTGGAGGGTGTGCAGGAGTACTTCCTTGATCTGCTGCCAGCGATGAAGACCAGGACGATCCAGGAGGTCCTGGACCTGCCTTCGGTCCGTGAGCGGGCCCGGCGACTGGGCGAGCAGGACCGCCGCTACCGCGAGCTCGCCATCGCTCACTCCACCATCGACGAGGGCATCGTGGTGACCGACTTCCGCTCGGTGGACCCCCTTCCGGTGGGCAATCGGTTCTTGATCTACACCGTGTTCCCCGAGGCGACGGTCTCTTTGAGAATCCAGCACGGGCGGGTGCCGGACACGATCTCGGTGAGCGTGGGCCGATCGATCTTCAACCGCAACAGCCGGGCCAATGTGGAGATCCTGATGTCGATGTACGGCGGCGGAGGCCAGGCGGGGGCCGGGGCCTGCGTGCTGCCCGCGGCCAGCGCCGACACCCAGATCGCCGAGATCATTGCGGCGCTGAAACGGAATGCCTGACCCTCTGCCGGCCAGGGGTTGAGGGCCGTGCCGGTCTGCCTCCTGGACGAGCGGCTCGCGTTTCCACCGCCGGAGGAGGCGCCTCGCATGGGGCCTCTCGCCGTGGGTGGCGATCTTCGGCCCGAACGGCTGGTACTCGCATACTCGCTCGGGATCTTTCCCTGGTACTCGGCCAACGAGCCGATCCAGTGGCACTCCCCCGACCCTCGGATGGTGTTGCTCGCCGACGAGCTTCGGGTCACGCGCTCGCTGCGCCGGACGGTCCGCAAGGGGCGCTTCCGGGTGAGCCTCGACACGGCGTTTGCGGCCGTGGTGGAGGCCTGCGCGGAGACGCCGCGCCCGGAGCAGGACGGCACCTGGATCACCGACGAGATGAAGGCGGCGTACGTCGAGCTCCACGAGCGGGGGCTCGCGCACTCGGCAGAGGCATGGGATGGCGACGAGCTGGCGGGGGGGCTCTACGGCGTCTCCCTGGGGGGGGCGTTCTTCGGGGAGTCGATGTTCGCCCACCAGGCCGACGCATCCAAGGTGGCGTTCGTCAACTTCACAGAGCAGCTCGCGCGGTGGGGGGTTCGTCTAATCGATTGCCAGGTGTACACGGAGCACCTGGCCCGCTTCGGGGCCGGCGAGTGGCCTCGGGAGGAGTTCCTCAGGGCGCTTCGGGGGGCGCTCGAGCGGCCGACGCGAGTGGGGGCGTGGCGGTTTGACGCGGCTGAGGGTGTCGGAGGCGTCTAACGCTGTCGGCCATCGCCTCGGGACGCAGGACCCTCGGGCAGAAGAGGTCCCCTCCGGGAGGGGCGGGGGCGGGCATTCGCCTATATGATGACGGGGTGATGGCGAGCAAGAGACTCTACAAGGTCACGTTTCTCAATCAGGGGCAGGTCTACGAGATCTATGCCCGGCACGTGAACCAGGGGGGGTTGCTCGGGTTTGTCGAGATCGAGGGGCTGGTGTTCGGAGAGAAGACCACGGTCGTGGTGGACCCGGGCGAGGAGCGGCTCGAGAGGGAGTTCGAGGGGGTCACGCGGTCCTATGTGCCACTGCACTCCATCGTCCGTATCGACGAGGTGGAGAAGAAGGGGCAGAGCCGGATCACCGACGTGGAGAAGGGAAGCAACGTTGCCGCTTTTCCCATGCCCTATTTTCGCCCGGGCGACTCCTCCAAGTCCTGAGCGCCGGTCGCTTTCTCGGGCACCAGCTGCTTGAAGAAGCTGGACTCGCGCTTGAAGAATCCCTCGGTGTGGTAGGAATCCTTGAGCTCCAGAAGGTCGTAGTCCAAGTGGTGCCCGAGCTCGTGGAGTAGCGTCCGGAGGAACGTGCGGAAGGCCACGACGCGCTTGTGGTGTGCCGTGCGCATCCACAGCTGGACCTTGGTGGGCTCGCCCTCTTCGCGGGTGTAGAGGCCGTGGAGCTCGCTTTCCCCCGAGGACGGGCGCACGGCCAGGACCTGCACAGTGATAGGCGGGAGACCCAGCACCTTGAGGATCCCGTCGGCAAGCAAGGCAGCGGCCTTCTCGACGGCCCGCCGGTCGTCTTTCTCCAGGGCCTCGTGAAGGGCCCCGACCAGCGGGTGCAGGAGCTCCGCGTGGGGCAGGTCCAGCTCGACGATCGCATCGCTCTTTCGATAGATCGCCTGGTTCCGTGAGGAGAGGCGAGCGTAGTAGGCGAAGGGCATGATGCGTACACCGACGGAGGTCCGGGAGTGACGCCGGGTGGGCCCCTCCTCAGGGGATGGGATCGCTCACTTGTTCTCCGCCTTGTGCTCGGTGACCAGGAGCTCCACGACCTCGGGCTCGGCCAGGGTGCTGACGTCACCGAGAGAGTCGTACTCCGCGGCCGCGATCTTCCTGAGGATGCGCCGCATGATCTTTCCGCTGCGGGTCTTGGGCAGGCCGCTGGCGATGTGGATGACGTCGGGGGCGGCGAACTTGCCGATGACTTGACGCACCTGCTCCTTGAGGGCGCCCTTCACCTGCTCGGGATCCTGGTTGGCGTACTCGGAGGTCAAGGCCACGTAGGCGTAGATTCCCTGGCCCTTGATCTCGTGGGGGAAGCCGACGACCGCCGCTTCGGCCACGGCCTCGTGGGCGACCAGCGCGCTCTCGATCTCGGCGGTCCCGAGCCGGTGGCCAGAGACGTTGAGGACGTCGTCGATGCGGCCGGTGATCCAGTAGTAGCCGTCCTCGTCCCGGCGGACACCGTCGCCGGTGAAGTAGTACCCCGGGTACTGGGTAAAATATGTCTCCTTGAAGCGCTGATGGTCGCCGTAGACCGTGCGCGCCTGGCCCGGCCAGGGGGCGCTCAGGCACAGCGCGCCGCTCACCCCGTTGCCTTCGAGGACCTTGCCGTCGTTGGCGTCGACGACCACCGGTTGAATCCCGAAAAAAGGCAACGTGGCCGAGCCCGGCTTGGCCGGAGTCGCCCCGGGCAGGGGGGTAATGAGGATCCCTCCGGTCTCGGTCTGCCACCAGGTGTCCACCACGGCGCAACGCTTGTCGCCGACCTTGTCGTGGTACCAGTGCCACGTATCGGGGTTGATGGGCTCGCCCACGGTCCCGAGGACACGGAGCGATTTGCGGCTGTACTTGGTCACCCACTCGTCCCCGGCGTGTGCCAGCGCCCGGAGCGCCGTCGGGGCGGTGTAGAAGATGTCGACGCCCAGGTCGTCGACGATTCTCCAGTAGCGCCCGGCATCCGGGTAGAGCGGGGTCGACTCGAAGAGCACCGTGGTGGCCCCGTTGGCCAGCGGACCGTAGACGATGTAGGTGTGCCCGGTGATCCACCCGACGTCGGCAGCGCAGAAGTAGACGTCGCCGGGGTGGTAGTCAAACACGATCTTGTGGGTGTACGCCGCGTAGACCTGATAGCCCCCGGTGGTGTGGAGCAGACCCTTGGGCTTGCCGGTGCTGCCGGACGTGTAGAGGATGAAGAGCGGGTCCTCGGCCCCCATCCACTCGTTGGAGCAGGTCGAGCGCTGCTTGGCGCACTCTTCGTCCATCCAGAGGTCCCGCCCGGCCTCCATGGGGACGTCGGCGTCGGTGCGACGGGCCACGAGCACGGTTTCCACGAGCGACAGCCCGTCGATGGCCCGGTCGACCGTCTTCTTGAGAGGGATGTGCTTTCCGCCACGGAGGCCCTCGTTGGCCGTGACAACGGTCTTGCAGCGCGCGTCCACGATGCGATCGCGCAGGGCCTCGGAGCTGAAGCCCCCGAAGACCACCGAGTGGACGGCCCCGATGCGGGCGCAGGCCAACATGATGTAGACGAGCTCAGGCATCATGCCCATGTAGACGCAGACCCGATCGCCCCGACGCACGCCGTGGGCCAGCAGCACGTTGGCCAAGCGGGCGACGTTGTGCTTCAGCTCGCGATAGGAAATGTGCTGGTAGGCCCCCACCTCGTCCTGGGCCCAGATGATGGCCGTGCGGTCCCCCCGCTCGGGCAGGTGGCGATCCACGCAATTGAAGGAAGCGTTGAGCCGTCCCCCGGAGAACCACGCGAAGTCGACCTCGTCGTAGTCGGCGTCGAAGACGTTCTCCCAGGGGTGGTACCAGGTGAGGGCCTTGGCCTGCTCGGCCCAGAACCACTCGGGGTTGTCGACGGACAGGCGGTAGAGCCGCTGGTACTCGGCCATGCTGCCGATGTGGGCTCGGTCCGCGACATCGGGCTTGACGGGATACAGATCGGACACCGTTCGCCTCCTCGGCTCGTTTCCCTGGGATGAGCCGGCATTCTGCCGCGCTTCGCCCGCGCGCGCAAGATCCGGGTTCCGTGAAGGATGAAGGCCTCCCGGCTGTTCACGCGGCGCTAGGCAACCGCGACGAGGCCTTGACGCTTCTGGAAGAGGCAGAAGCCGCACGCGTGCTTGGACCTGCGTCATCAAGTCGAGCTGGCTCTTTGATTCGATCCGAGCCGATCTCCGCTTCACGGACCTGCTGCGTCGTCGCGGGCTCGACCCGTAGGAGCTCACTCCAGCCGGCGGGCGATCCAGACGGCGCGGTAGATGGCGGTCCCCATGGCGCCGACGGCGATCACGCCCAGCACCCAGAGGAGAATGGTGCCCTCCGGCCAACCCAGGGCCCGCGTCACCGGAGTATCCAGGAGGCACCCGAGGATCGTGAGGACGAGACGCTCGGCGCGCTGCATGAGGCCACCGGAACCCGACACCCCAACCGTCTCGCCGCGAGCCTCGGCGTAGCTGACAAGGAGCGATCCTGCGAGGGCGGCGATGGCGAAGAAGGCGCCCAGGGATCGGTCCTGAAAGTACACGGCGAAGCCGAGAAAGGCGAAGGTCTCGACGAAGCGGTCGAGGGTGCTGTCGATGAACTTGCCGTAGGACGAGGCCTTCTGCTGAGCACGAGCGAGGCGTCCGTCGAGGATGTCGCAGATCCCGGCCAATGCGATGGCCCAGCCCCCGGCTTCGGGGTGTCCCAGACCGATCAGGACCCCGCTCAGGAGGCCGAACAGGAGGCCCCCGGCGTTCATGTGATCGGGCGTGGCTCCCACTGCGAGCAGTACCCCCTCGAGGGGGCCGATGGCCCACATGAACCAATGAATCAAGAAATCACCCGCACCCAGGAGAAACCGCGAGCCCTTGCGCTCGGCGTCCGCATCCTTTCGGCCGCCGCGGGTGAGGGCGTACACCGGCATCGACAGGACGATGGCGCCGAGGACGGAGAGGAGAACGACGAGTGCGGGGCTCATGGGGTGCTCTCCTTGCGTTTCCGGTCGCGCAGGTGTCGGAACACGCGCGGCCACAGGAGGATCAGGGGCCAGCGCCGCTCCTTCTCGGAGAGCTCGATGGACTCGCCGCCGTGGCGGTTGGCCTTGCGCAGAATATACTCGAGCCAGCCCTCGAAGCTCAGCACGTGCTTCAACCAGCGAGTCGTGGACCGGGCGATGGAGCGGCGGAAGTAGAGCTTGAGCCGGAGGGTCTCGCTGCGGTCGACCTCTCGGGTCGGGCTCCAGGCCCCCGGCCCGCCGTCCACAGCCGGCGCCAGTTCCCCCCGGGCGGCAAGGTCGATGAGAAGTGCCTTGAAGACGGGCGTCTGCTCTTCTCTCTGGGCCTCCCAAAGGGCCTCCGCGCGGTCCGGAGGCTCAGGTCGGACCTCCCAGGACAGGGAGACCGCCAGGGCGTTCTGCCCGTAGGCAGAGGCGTCGAAGGCGGGGGGGAGCCACGGGCGCGTCCAGGCCCACGTCTCGGTGTGAGCCGAGACGAGACCGGCGAGGAGGGCCTCGCGGGTGGGCCGGTCCCGGGCGTACACGATCCGGCTCGGCTGAAAGAGTCGCCCGATGCAGAAGTGATCGCGCCGCTTCGGACCCGTCTCCCGCAGGAATGTGTCGGTCTGGATGACGGCGGTCTTCATGTGGACCGGGGAGTCCTTGAAACGGATCGAGTACTGGGTCGGGGGGAGCCACCGGCTGATGAGCGCCATGAACCCCGGTCGCTTCCCACTCAGCCCGGCATCGCGCATTGCCCTATAGAAAGGTCGGTAGCGGTGGACGACCACGAAGAGGTCGTACGCGCTCCATTGGTTGGCCTTGGCCGCGCCGGTGCGGCGGGAGCCGAAGAAAATCACCCCGTCCAGCGCCCCACGGGCCGCCAGGGCCAGCTCCTGGACGGCATCCTCCAGGTAGTCGTCGGGCTCCGGTGAGAGAGCCCGGCCGGCCACCGCCTCCCGGAGTGCCGCGGAAGGGCCCTCAGTCGGCACGGGGCACCCGCACGCGCAACGCCCTGGGGATGGCCTCGATCACCAGCTCCTTCGTCCGCGCCTGGTTCCATTCCCCGTCGGTCTCGTAGGTCGGCGGGGCCTCGAAGCGATAGACGAACCGCGCGGCCGCGATGCGCTCCACCTGCGGGTGGGAGGCGTGGGAGCCGAGCACCAGGCGCACCAGTGCGCTCACCCTCCCCCCGAGGCCCATGTTCGCAAAGGAGAGGGCGTCGAGGCGACCGTCCTCCAAGTCGGCCCAGGGTGCCACCTTGAATCCCCCGCCGAACACACGGGCGTTGGCCACGATCACCATGAGCATGTCGCGACGACCGAGGGGACGACCGTCCGCTTCCCCCTCCACCGAAAAGCCCTTGTAAGAGCCGAGCTGCCGAAGCGCGCAGTAGAGGTACAGGAGGCTGCCTTCGAGGTAGCCCACGCTCCAGGAGTCTTCGAGGACGGCCACGTCGTAGCCGAAGCCCGCGATGTTGAGGAAGTACTTGTCCTCAATTTTTCCGACGTCGATGGCCCGAGTGGCACCGTCCAGGATCACCCGGCAGCACGCGCGCACGTCGCGCGGGGGGATGCCCAGGGATTTGGCGAGGTCACAGCCCGTGCCGCCGGGCACCAGGCCCAGCTCCGCCTCGGCCCGCTTGTCGGAGCTCAGGATGCCGTTCCCGACGTTGCTCCAGGTCCCGTCGCCCCCCACCGCCACGATCCGGCGGAAGCCTCGATCGAGGGCCTCCCGGGCGAGCCGGGCCTCGTCACCTGGAGCCTGGGTCAGGGCGTGCTCGACCTCGGCCCCCCCGAAAGACAGCTCCTCGAGGACCGGCGCCACGAGCTGGGCACCGCGGCCCTTGCCGGCGTGCGGGTTGAAGACGACAAAGATCCGATCGTTCACTCGGGTCCCGGGGCTGCCGGCCTTCGCTTTCGCTCCACGCCGCGACGGGTGTCTAGAGGGTCCGGAGCGGGTCGAAGAGCTGGTGGCCCTTGCGCATCCACATCTCGCGGAACGGCTGCTCGAAGACCTCGGAGATCATGATGCCCTTGTTGAACGGGTGATCGTGGAGCTTGATGCGACCCGTCTCCTCCTCGTGCTCGCTCTTCTCGCCTTCGAAGAGGATGTTGCACATGTACTTGCCATCGTCGTCCTGCTGGAACGACTGGTAGAGATGCGACACCTCGTCCCACGAGTGGTCCGTGATGGTCATCTCGAGGGCCAGTGTGCCCTCGGCCTTCGCCCGAGCGGTGAGGCTCTTGCCGTCGGCGCTGGGCTCGAGCTCGGTCTCCACGTCGTCCATCCAGTGCGGCAGGTGCCAGCGCTCCATGGCGTGCTGGCGTGCGGCCTTGGTGGTGGTGGCCACCTGGTAGGGGTAGAAGGCGCCCTTGGGCAGGCGACCGTCCTCGACGAAGGGCGGCACCAGCACGGCGTAGACCACTTCACCGTACTCGCCCACCTCCGACTCGTCGAAGTGGAAGACGGTGACCGCGAGGACGCTGCTTCCGTGGTGGACCTCCACCGGCTCCATCCCGCTGGGCAGGACTCGCCGTGCGTTCTCGGTGGGAAACTCGAAGAAGCCGTTGATCGCGTTGGCGTATCCGTACCGGGTCAGGGACAAATCCCCTCCTCTCGCAGCACTCCGGCGATGATTCCCACCGCCTGATCCAGATCCTCTTCGCTGTGGGCGGCGGAGACCGAGATCCTGAGCCGCGAGCGGTGCTTCGGCACCGCCGGATAGGTCACGGGGTTCAGGAACAGCCCCCGGTTCTGGATCTTCTCTGCCACGGCGAACACTTTGGCGTCGTTGTTCACCATCACCGGCATCACCTGCGAGTTGGAGTTGCCGATGTCGACGCCCTCCTCTTCGAAACGCCGGCGCAGGAAGGCGCAATTGCTCCACAGCCTGGCCCGGAGCTCGGGCTCCTCGCTCGCGATCTGGAGGGCGGCCCGGAGGCCGGCCGTGAGCACCGGAGAAAGGTTGCACGAGAAGAAACGCGAGCGACTGAACGCGACCACATAGTCGGCGAGCTCCTGCGTTCCGCACACGAAGCCGCCCTGACCTCCCAGGCTCTTGGAGAAGGTCCCAAGGTGGAAATCGACCTCCTTGTCTAGGCCGAAGTGCTCCGCTACTCCTCGTCCCTTGGGTCCGAAGAGGAACGTGGAGTGGGCCTCGTCGATCAGCATCCGGGCACCGTGACGCTTCGAGACCTCGAGCACCTCGGGCAGCGCGCAGATGTCGCCGTCCATGGAGTAGACGCCTTCGACCACCACCAGCTTCTTCCCCTGCGCCCGGGCCATCTTTCGCTCGAGGTCCATGGGGTTGTTGTGGCGAAAGAAGACGGTCTTGGACTTGGCCAGGATGGCCCCGTCGACGATCGATGCGTGGGAGTACTGGTCGAGGAAGATCGTGTCCCCCGGCCGCATGAGCGCGGAGATGAAGCCGACGTTGGCGCTGTAGCCGGTCGGAAAGAGGATGCAGGACTCCTTGTCCTTGAAGCGTGCGAGCTCGTCTTCGAACTGCTCGTGGATCTCGAAGGTCCCGGACAGGATCGGAGATCCCGAAGCCCCCAGGCCGTACTTCTCCAGCGCCTCGGCTGCTGCCCGCTTGACCTCGGGGCGGTACGAGATGCCGAGGTAGTTGTAGGAGGCGAGGTTGAGGAGGTCCTGCCACTGCTTGGTCTTCCCGTTGCGCACCCGGACGTGGGTGCTCGGGGCGCTTCCGAGGGCCTCCTGATAGAGGTAGTAGCCGTTCGGCCTCGCGTCCTTGTACCAGTTGGCGAACGGCTTCAGCAGGTTGAGGGGGTCGTCGCCGGCGCCGTAGTAGAAGTTGGAGTAGTCGTACTCGGCGAATGCCTGTCTGTCTGCCACTCTCTTGCGGGCAGGCTCCATCGTTGGGTCCTCTTCTGTTCCCTCTTGGGTGAGTCTTGCAGGACGATCGCCGGAATCGGATGTCCGGCTCATGAATTTTGAATCATAGCAGGGCACTCACCCGCCGCGAAGGACGACGTCCCGCCGAGCGGAGCCCTCACGCCCCCGTCGTCCTTTCGGAGGGACGATACAGCTCCGCCGCCACCCGGCGCGGCACGACGGCGGGCACGAAGCGCTGCGCGAAGATCGCGACGCGGTTGGACCACCCCGGCACGACGCGCAGCCGTCCACGGTCGAGCCCCCGAAGCGAGGCCTTCACGACCTCGCTGGGAGTCGTCATCGGGGTGCGGGTCACCTTCAGCCCTCGATGCGTTCCCGCCACGTCCAGAAACTCGGTCTGCGTGAGGCCGGGGCACAGCCCCTGGACCAGGATTCCGCTGCCCCGCAGTTCCTCGGCCAGGCCTTCGGTGAACGAAAGGACGAAGGCCTTCGTCGCAGCGTAGACGGTCAGAAACGGCACCGGCTGGAACGCCGCATTCGACGCGACGTTGACGATCCGCCCACGACCCCGGTCCCTCATGGCCGGCAGGAATGCGTGGGTCAGCTCCACGAGCGCGCTCACGTTGACGCCGATCATCGCGCGCACCACCTCGAGGGGCTGCTGCTCGAAGGGGGCCGTGTGGCCCAGCCCGGCGTTGTTCACCAGCGTGTCGACGGCGAGCCCCATCGCTCCGACCCGCTCGCGGAGACGGGTGGCCGCGTCGGGCACGGCGAGATCGGTCGGGACGACCGTCGCCCACTCCTCGCCACCCAGCTCGCGAGCCAGCGTCGCCAACCGCTCTTCGCGGCGAGCCACGAGCACCAGCTTCTCGCCGCGGGCACGCAAGGCGCGTGCGTACTCTGCGCCGATGCCGCTCGAGGCACCGGTCACGAGAGATCTCAACTCCATGAGACACACCCGCGATACCTATCTATCTCATTGATTATAAAGAACATAGACGAAATGGGACCAAGAAATGATCAGTCCTTTTCGCGCTTCAAAGCGTCCAGTATCGACTCCAGCGCGTCGATGACGTCCCGCCGTTCGACCTCGAACTTCTTGAACCTGAGCGATAGCGCGACGGGCCCGCCCCTGGGCGCGTACTTGAATACGTAGTGCCGCGGACGGCCTCGTCCTCGGGGCTTCGTTGGAGTCGCGGTTATTCGCCGGACCGAGGCACGCGTCGTTCCTGCCTTCTGGAGACGGTCGATCAGCGTGACCATTTTCTCCGGGCTACTCTGCCTAACCACTTGAAGAAGCACAGACTTGGATCGAATGTCGGCCAGCCGACAAAGCTCTCGAACCTCTTCGGGCATTGCGGTCAACGAAAGAACCTCGGTGACCGACGACCGGCTCTTTCCCAGCTTTCCCGCCATCATCTCGTGGGTGTAGCCGTATCTCTTGGCCAGCATCGTGAGGCCGTCCGCTTCTTCGAAGGCGGTCAGGTCCTTGCGTTGCAGGTTCTCGATGAGAGCCAACTCCATCATCTCCGCATCCGACGTCTCGCGGATGATGCACGGCAGCTCGGCATAGCCCGCCTCCACAGCCGCCCGATAGCGCCGCTCGCCGGCGATGATCTGGAAGCGTCCTCCCACCTCGCGGACGAGGAGCGGTTCGAGCACACCCTTCTCCTGGATGGAGGCGGTGAGCTCCGACAGATCCCCGAGGTTCTGGCGGGGCTGTTGGGGATTGGGTTCGATGTCCTCGATGGGAATGACGCGCCCGATCGTCTCGCCGCTCGGTCGAACGAGCTGATCGACGAAGTGGATGTCGTGCCTCATGCGGACCGCCTTGGGCAGGCCGATGCGCCGCGGACTAGACACGTTCGATGACCTCCTCGCACAGTCGGTAGTACTCGTTTGCGCCGCTGGACTGGGGAGCAAAGGTGAAGATCGACTCTCTGTGAGCGGGGCTCTCCTCCAGCCGTATGCTCTTCGAAATGGTGGTGCCGAAAACCTGATCGCCGAAGACCTCGCCTACGGCCTTTCGGACATCCTTGGCCAGCGTTGTCCGTTTGTCGTGGAGAGTCATCACTGCGCCGAGCAACTTGAGACCCGGGTTCGGGCGGCTCCGAATCCGATCCACCGTCTCCAGGAGGTCGTCGGTGCCCTCCAGGGCGAAGTAGCTCGACTGGATGGGAATGAGCAGATGGGTGGCGGCGACAAGGGCGTTTACGGTGATGACGCCGAGAGCCGGGGGCGTGTCGATGACGACGAAGTCATACCGGTCCTTGACCTCCTCCAGCCGATCCTTGAGCCGGTAGTGCGCGTCGATCTCCCCGACCAGCTGGGCCTCGAGCTTGGCCAGGCTGATGTTGGCCGGGGCCAGATCGAGCTGCGGCACCGGGGTCTCCCGAGCCACCTCCCCGATGGGTGTCGAGTGAACCAGGACGTCGTACATCGAACGCTCGATCATTGCGACGTCCATGTACGTCAGAGTCGAGTTGCCCTGGGGATCGAGGTCGATCAAGAGCGCGCGGCGGCCGCGCATCGCGAGGGCCGCCGAGAGGTTGATCGCCGTCGTGGTTTTTCCGACCCCGCCCTTCTGATTCGCGATGGCGATAACGATCAAGTGCTCTTCTCCCGCTCTATTCGATGTGACAGTGAGCGGATGTTAGAGGAACAGCTGAAGGGGGTCAAGCAAGAAACAGGTTGGGGGTGTCCAATCCCCCCCTACACTACATCTTGTATTTGCCGAGCTCGTCGTCGGTGAGGCTCTCGAGCCACTTCTGAAGCCGACCGACATCGACGGATTCGTGCTCCGAATCGACGCCCCGGGCTGTCTGGATGACCGACTCCTCGACGAACACCGGGGACCCGGTGCGAAGCGAGAGGGCGATGGCGTCGGAGGGACGCGCGTCGATGGTGACGGTGCCCTGAGGAGCTCGAATGTCGATCTTCGCGTAGAAGGTGTTCTCCTTGAGATCGCAGACGACCACGCGCTCGACCTTGCCGTTCAAGTCGGCGATGACGGACTTCAGCAGGTCGTGGGTCATCGGACGCGGCGTCACCACGTTCTCGAGCTGAAGCAGGATGGAGTTGGCCTCGTTCAGGCCGACCCAGATCGGAAGCATTCGCGGATCTTCGCCCTCCGGCGGAGTGCTCTCCTTCAGGACGACGATGGGCATGTTGGTGATCGGATCCGTCGTGAGGGTCCGGATCACCATCTCGATCTGCATGTTCGACGCATCCTCCGCTTCTCGCACAATATAGGAGTCGTGGAACTCCCTGTCAATGAATCGGTTGCGGGAGGCAGCCGGTCAGCGCGTTGGGACCCGAGCCAGTGATCTCGACGTCCACGGTCTGCCCCACGAGGGAATCGTCGCCATCGAAGTGGACGATCCGGTAGTGGGGTGTCCGGCCGGAGACGCGACCCTCACCGTCGGCGCTGTCGACGAGGACAGACTCTGTGAGACCGACTCGATCGGCGTGAGCCCCCCGCTGCCGCCGCTGCTGATAGTCCAGGACCACCTGCAGACGGCGGGCCTTCTCGTCGCTCGCCACGTCGTCCTGGACGAGGGCGGCAGCCGTGCCCGGCCGGGGCGAGTAGGCGAAGACGAACAGCGACTCGAAACCCACCGCTTCGACAACGCCCAGGGTGTCCTCGAACTCCGCCTCTGTCTCGCCCGGGTAGCCCACGATCACGTCACTCGAGAGGGCCAGATCCGGGTTGAGCTCCCGCAACATGGCCACCGTCTCGAGGTACCGGGCACACGTATGGCCCCGTCTCATGGACCCGAGAATCCTGTCAGAGCCCGATTGGAAGGGCAAATGAAGATACGGACAGAGCCGCGGCAGGTCGCGGAGCGCCTCCCCCATGCGACGGTCGACGTGCTCCGGGTGCGACGTGGTGAAGCGCAGCCTCTGGAGCCCCGGCACCTCGTCGACACGGGCGAGCAGGTCCGGGAAGTCCACCTCGCCATGGTGGTAGGCGTTCACGGTCTGGCCCAGGAGCATCACCTCCGGGTAGCCGCGGGCCACCAGCGATTCGACCTCACTCACGATCTCGGCCGCCGGACGGTTCACTTCCGGTCCCCGGGTGCGGGGCACGACGCAGAAGCTGCAGACGTGATTGCAGCCCTCCATGGCGGTCACGTACGCGCGGACGGGGCTGCCGTGGGCGATCACGGCGTCCGGAATGGCGAATGCATCGGCTTTGCGGTCCAAGTCGACGGCCGCTTCGCCTGTGCCGATCGCCTGCTCGAGCAGATCCGGCACCCGCTGGAGATTGTGAGTCCCGATCAGGACGTCGACGTGCGCGGCACGCTCGAGAATCTCGGTGCCCCTAAGCTGCGCCACGCAACCACCCACACCGATCCGCAGCTCGGGGCGCTGGCGCTTGAGCCAGCCCAGGCGTTGGAGAGAGTGGTCGAGCTTCTGAGCGGCCTTCTCGCGGACGGCGCAGGTGTTGATGAAGACGAAGTCGGCGCTCTCGGCGTCCAGAGCCGGCTCGTAGCCTCGCTCTCGCAGCACACCCGCGACCTTCTCCGAGTCGTTGACGTTCATCTGACACCCGAACGTCTGAACGAAGAATCTGGATTTTCTCGCGTTTTTCAATAGATAGAACTCATCAGCGCAGATTCTAGTTCAGCATCTCTCGAGCGTGGGAGCGGGCTGTGTCCGTCACCACCTCTCCGCCCAGCATGCGCGCCACCTCTTCGACCCGCCCGGATGACGACAGCTCCTCGACGGCGGTCAGGGTGCGCCCACCCTCGACTCGCTTGTGGACCGACAGATGCCGGTCGGCGAAGGCGGCGATCTGCGGGAGGTGTGTCACGCACAACACCTGCTGGTCGGCCGCCACGGCCTTGAGCTTCCGCCCCACGATCTCGGCCACCCGGCCTCCGATCCCGGCGTCGACCTCGTCGAAGACGAGCGTCACTCCGGGGGTTTCCCCCCGGGCCACCGACTTGAGGGCCAGCATGATGCGGGACAGCTCGCCCCCTGAGGCCACGCGAGCCAACGGCCGGAGCTCCTCACCCTGGTTGGGCGACAGGAGGAACTCCGCCCGTTCGAGGCCCCGCTCGGTCCAGCTCTCCCGGTCGGCCCCGTCGCCACCCTTCTCCGGCTCGAAGGCGATCCGGAAGCGGGTCTTCTCCATGGCGAGCTGGGCGAGCTCGTCCTGGACCGTTTTCTCCAGCTCTCCCGCGGCCTTCCGCCGGCGGCGAGAGAGGCTGCGCGCTCGCTCCAGGTAGTCGGCGGCCAGCGCCTCACGGCGCTCCCCGAGGGCCTTCTCTTGCTCCTCGGGGCTGCCGAGCTCGTCGAGATCGCGCCGGCACCGCTCGGCAAAGGCGAGGATCTCCTCGACGCTCTCCCCGTACTTCCGCTTGAGCCGCTCTATGAGAGCGAGCCGGGTCTCGACCTCGTCCAGGCGGCCCGGCGAGACGTCGAGGCGCTCCTCGTAGCCCCGCAGGAGAAGTGCCAGCTCCTCGAGCTGGGCCACCAGGGCGGGACGGCTCTCCGCATGGGGCCGAAACTCGGGATCGATGGCAGCCAGGTCCTCGACCCGTCGGAACACCTGGCCGAGGCGCCCCAGCGCCGCCGCCTCGTCGTCGTAGAGAAGCGCGTAGGCTTCGCCGGAGAGCTCGGCCAGCCGCCCCGCGTTCGCCAGGCGGGCTTTCTCCAGGCGCAGGTGATCCTCCTCGTCGGGGGCAAGGGCGACTCCTTCGATTTCCCCGGCCTGGAACTCCAGCATCTCCTTGTGGCGCCCCGCCTCGCGGCGGTCGCTTCGCAAACGATCGAGGGCAGTCTCCACCTCTCGCAGCTCGTGGTACGCCTGCCGAAGTGCGGCCGCCCCCTCGAGCCCGGCAAAGTGATCCAGCAGGTCCAGATGCCGCGCGGGATCCAGAAGGCCCTGTGGCTCGTGCTGGCCGTGGACGACGGCGACTCCCGGGGCCAGCTCACGGAGGAGGCTGAGCGGGACCAGGGCGCCGTTGATCGTGGCCCGCCCTTTGCCGTTGGCCGACAGCTCCCGCCGCAGCACCACGTCCCGGCCGTCGAGTGGGAGCCCGTGGGCTGCGAGCCAGGCCTCGGCATCCTCCAGCTCGACCACCGCCTCGACCACCGCACGGTGTTCGCCCGTTCGAATGAGGTCAGCCGAGGCCCGTCGGCCCAGCAGGAGCCCGAGTGCGTCGATCAGAATCGACTTTCCGGCGCCGGTTTCACCGGTCAGGAGAGTCAGCCCGGGTCCGAGCTCCAACTCGAGGGTGGGAATCAGCGCGATGTTGTTGATACGTAATAACTTAAGCATTCTGCTTCAGACGAAAAGCGAGAATAACACACCCCGAGTCCGACGTAAATGCATGAGGACACGTGAAAAGGACGGAAAAGGACCGATCATTGACCGGGTGTGGGCGGATGGGGTCGCGGAATTGACAACCACAACCCATTGTGGGATTCTGAATTATTAACGCAACTTAGAGAGGTGTCCTTGCTGATCGCCCCCCTTCTGGCCCAGGCCCAGGCCGAGGCGTTCTCCGGCGGTGTTGCGGGCCTTTTGGCCCACGCCGGCTGGGTGGCCCGCATTGTCCTGGCGATCCTCCTGATCTTCTCCCTCGTGTCCTGGGCCATCATCGTCTACAAGGGTCTCGTCCTCCAGAAGGCCCGACGGCACACGGACACGTTTCTGAACGTGTTCCGCAAGAGCACGAAGTTCTCCGAGGTGAACTCGGTGTGCTCGCAGCTCAAGGCCAGCCCCCTGACGGGGGTCTTTCAGGCCGGCTACCACGAGGTCAACCAGCAGGTGCGCTCGGGCGGATCGGGAGAGGCCGACTCGCGACCGGTGGTGCGAAGCCTCGAATCTCTCTCCCGCTCGCTGGCCCGCGCGGCGACGGTGGAGGTGACCCGACTCGAACGACGGCTGAGCTTTCTCGCCACGACGGCCAGCGTGACGCCCTTCATCGGCCTCTTCGGCACGACGTGGGGCATCATGAACGCGTTCGAGGACATCGGTCGCATGGGCTCGGCCAATCTCGCGGTGGTCGCGCCGGGCATCTCGGAGGCGCTGGTCACCACCGCCATGGGCCTCTTTGCCGCCATCCCGGCCGCCGTCTTCTACAACCAGTTTGCGAGCCAAGTGAAGGTGCTTAACGCGATGATGGACGACTTCGCCCTCGAGTTCCTCAACATCGTCGAGCGGAACTTCACGTAGATCTGAAGGCAAGGAACGCACGGTGAAGGCAGGCGGCTCCAGCGCGGGCTCCTTCTATCGCACCCTCCGATCACAGAGGGGTGCACCTCTGCTCGGCGAGATCAACGTCACTCCCATGGTCGACGTGGTGCTGGTGTTGCTGCTGGTCTTCATGGTGACGGCGCCCATGATGAGCCGGGGCATCGACGTGTCGCTGCCCGTCGCCAACCAGCCGCAGATTCCGCCCCAGGACCGGATCACCGTCTCGATCAACGCCGAGGGGCGTGTCTTCATCAGCGACCGCCCGGTGAACCTCGGGCTGCTGGAGGACCGGCTCCGCGGGATGACCTCCGGCAGTCCGGACCCCGTGGTGTACCTCGCCGCGGACGAGGCGCTGCGGTACTCTGAGGTCATCCGTGTGGTGGACCTCATCAAGCGCGCCGGAATAGACCGCATCGGTTTCGTGTACGTGCTCCCGGAGGAGAAGGCGAAGTGAACGAGGCCGTCGATCGCGTGCTCGCCGAGCGGTCGGCCCTGGATGCCGGGCTCTCCCGTTCGTTCATCGTGTCCCTCACCGCGCACCTGGTGCTTTTTACCGTGGCCATCGCCGCGCCGCTCCTCACGCCTCGTGCCCTGATCCTGCAGGTGGCGGACGGCTTTGCCGTGGTGCTGCCTCGCGGCGGGGGCGGGTCACCACGGGCCTCGGAGCCCCCGGCGCCCAAACCCGAGCCCAAGCCGGCCGAGCAGCCGGCCGAGCCACCACCCCCTGCTCCCCCACCCAGGGTCCTCAAGCCACCGCGGGAGCAGGCTCGACCGAACGCCCTGCCGGAGCCCGACTCGCGGCGCACGGCCCGTGCGACGCCGGCGCCGGTGGCTCCCAAACGGGCGGCCGCCGCCGGGGCCGGGGCAGCGACGCCGGGCCTCGAGTTCGGCCCGGCAGGGCCGGGAGTCCCAGACGGCACGGATAGCGGTGGCGACTGGTACATGGCCGGCGTGCAGCAGAAGATCTGGATCCTCTGGAACCAGCAGATCCAGTCCGGATTTAACCGACCGATCGGCGTGACCTTCACGATCAAGGCCGACGGCACTGTGACGGGGGTCCGGGTCAGCACGCCGAGCGGCGTAGCGCTCCTGGACATGGCCGCCCAACGCGCGGTCCTGAACGCCGCGCCGTTCGGCCCTCTCCCGAGGGAGTATGGAACTGACAGCAAGACGATTCAGGCCCTCTTCCGACCCACCGATGCCTAGGACACTCCCGGCCCTCGTCGTTCTCGTCGCGGCCGTCGCCGCAGTGGGGTCCGGCGTGGGCTCGGCGCCCCAGGAGCCGGTGGAGCAGATCGTCATCGGAGGCGTCACTCCGAGGTTCGCGGTTCCGGAGTGCATTGCCCGCACGACAGACGAGCAGACGCAGCAGGCCTGCCGCACGATCACCCAGGTGCTGCGCAACGACCTGCGCTTCGAGAGGCTGTTCCAGTTCGTCCCGGACAGCCTGCTGGCGGCGGTGCCCCTCCTCAACCCCGACGCGCCGGTGTTCGAGGACTGGCAGGGAATCGGGGCGCGCATCCTCGTGGTCACACGAGCGGGCCTCGCGAACGACGAGCTCACCGTGGAGGTGCGGGTCTACTTCGTGGACTCGGGGCAGACGATGCTCGCCCGCCGCTACTCGGGCAAGGCCGACAACCCTCGCATCTTCGCCCACCAAGCCTCCGACGACATCATGACCCTCACCCAGTACAAGGGTGTGGCCCGGACACGGATCGCCTTCAGCTCGGACCGCGACGCGACGCCCGAGCGTCGGTCGAAGGAGCTCTACATCGTCGACTACGACGGCTTCAACCCGCGCCGCGTCACGGTGAACGGCTCGCTGAACATCCTGCCCGAGTGGTCGCCGGACGGGCAGTCGCTGGCCTACGTGTCGTACCGCCGGGTCACGCCGGTCATCTTTCTGGCCCGGATCTTCGAGGGCAAGAGCGTCGCCAACGTCACTGGCGAGAGGGAGAACTCCCAGGCGTTCGCTCCGGCCTTCAGCCCGGACGGACAGAGGATCGCCTACGCATCCACTCGCTCGGGGAACATGGACATCTGGGTGGTGGGTGTGAACGGCAGCGCTGCGCGACGGCTCACGACCACAAGGGCGCTGGACACCGCGCCGTGCTGGAGTCCCACGGGGCAGGAGATCGCCTTCACCTCGAACCGCACCGGGACACCACAGCTGTACATCATGGGCGCCGACGGCCTGAACGTTCGTCGCCTGACCAAGGTGGGCAACTACAACGACGGCTGCGCCTGGAGCTCGGCGCGACAGTTCAGCGAGATCGCCTACACCGCGCGGCTCGAGGCCGGCGGCTTCGACATCGCGATCATCGACCTGGCCACCCGGCAGGTCCGGCAGATCACACAGGGCCGCGGCTCCTGCGAGTACCCGTCGTGGTCCCCCAACGGGCGCCACCTCGCGTTCTCCTGTGAGCGACGGGGGACCTGGGCGATCACCGTCTCCGACCGGGAGGGCCGGTCCCTCAAGCGCCTGGCCACTGGCGCGGGCAACAACGTCCAGCCCGCCTGGGGCCCCTGATGATGATGATGACGACGAAGAAGACGGTCCGAGGAGGAGGTTTCATGCTGTTCCTGCTGCGCCACCGCTCCCTTGCGAGCCTGCTCGTGCTCGCCCTTGCTCTCTCCCTGACGGCCTGTGGAGGAAAGAAGAGGCCTCCGGCCCTCACCAGCCCGGAGGGGATCACCCCGAGCGGTCCGGCAGCCTCCGACACCCTGGCCGCGCAGCCCCTCGACGAAGGTCCCGACGTCATGGCCGTGGAGGGCGGCTACGCCACCAGCTCGGATCTCGAGGCCGACTACACGACGACCTACCAGGAAGGCAGTCCCCTCGCCGACATCCACTTCGAGTACGACAGCTCTTCGCTCACCGAGGGGACCCGGGGCACGCTGGAGCGGCATGCGGTGTGGCTCCAAACCCGTCGAGCTCTGACGGTGACCATCGAAGGACACTGCGACCAGCGGGGCACGGTGGACTACAACCTGGCCCTAGGCGAGCAGCGTGCCCGGGCCGTCTGGGACTACCTCGTCAGCCTCGGTGTCGCCGCGGATCGGCTTCGGACGGTGTCCTACGGAAAGGAGCGGCCTCTCGATCCCTCGGCGACCGAGCAGGCCTACACCGCCAATCGGCGGGCCCATTTTTCGGTGTCTCAGTAGCGGACCTCGCGCGTCCCACCGTCTGCTATGATCTGAGCCTCCACTCACCGCAGGAGCTTCCCTGATGAGACGAATCGCCCTTTTTGCCGCTCTCGTGATGACCATTGCCCTCCCGGCTCGGGCCGACAAGGACTGCAAGCGGATGCAGATCCAGGTCACGGTGCTCCAGGGGCAGATCGCCGACTGGCAGCGCAAGGCCGCGGACAACCTGACCGAGCTGCGGCGGCTGACCGAGCTCGTCGCCGAGCAGAACGCGCTTCTCAAGAACGCCCTCGACGAGGGCAGCCAGCAGGACGAGGCCGTCCTCACCTCCATGAGGGACCTCGGGGACAGCGTTTCGGAGGTCATGGAGCGTCTCGAGGCGCTCCGGATGGCCGGCAACGTGGCCACGCCCGTCGCCGCCGGTGCCGGGCTGAGCGCCACGGACCCGGGGGGGGTCGTCGATCCGAACACCGGCGAAATCGTAGCCCCGGTGCCGGCACCACGGGAGCTCTACACCCAGGCCTACGCCGACTATGCCCGGGGCAACTACGACCTGGCCATCCAGGGATTCATCGAGTACATGAGCCACTACCCCGAGACCGACTTCACGGACAACGCTCAGTACTGGATCGGCTGGTGCCTGTACGGCAAGAAGGAGTACGCGGAGGCCATCGAGGCCTGGAACACCCTCTTCCGGAATTTCCCCTCGAGCGACAAGCTGCCAGACGGGCGCGTCAAGAAGGGGATGGCTCTCGAGAGGCTCGGACGGCGGAGCCAGGCCCTCGTCGAATACCGCTACGTGGTCGATCGCTACCCCACCTCCCCCGCGGCCCGCATCGCCCGGCAGAGGCTCAACCCCTGAGCTCCGCGAGCTCCAAGAAAGAGGAAGCATGGCGAGCGTCAACAAGGCCGTCCTGATCGGCAACCTGGGCCGTGACCCGGAAATGCGTTACACACAGGCGGGCGACCCGATCGCCAACTTCTCCCTCGCCACGTCGGAGAAGTGGACGAGCAAGTCCGGAGAGAAGCAGGAGCGAACCGAGTGGCACCGGGTCGAGGTCTTTGGCAAGACCGCCCAGGTGGTGCGCGACTACCTCACCAAGGGACGCTCCGTCTACATCGAAGGGCAGATCCGCTACGAGGAGTGGACCGACAAGGACGGGAACAAGAGGAACACCACCAAGATCCGCGTGAGCGGCCCCAACTCCCGCCTGGTCATGCTCGGGAGCCGAGGCGAAGGCGGCGGCCGGGGCGGCGGCTCCTCCAGCGGTTCCTCCGACAGTCCCCCCGCAGACGGTAGCGGTGACGGTAGCGGTAGCGGTGGCGGCGACAGCTTCCAGGCCACGGACGAGGACGTGCCCTTCTAGCATCGGAATCGCTCTGTAGACCCCGATTCCAATGCCACCGTTGTTTCGTATCGCAATCGGTCCTCCGAACAACGATTGCTATACCGCGAAGCGCGGCCCGCGTATTCCTCCCGCGCGAGCCCTCTCCCCCCACCACCCCGCTCACCTGACGACCCTGCCTGCCCACCCCTCGTTAGCATCCCCCGTGCTCACTGTGCCATGCTGCTGACATGACCTTCCCAATCACCGTAGAGTAGTTCGGAACGGACTTTTCAGCGACGACGAGAGATACTTTAACTTCCTGTATTTTAATGTTTCTCAGAGGTTCGATAACCTCATGCCTGAGCAAAACCCAAACAGATATTCCACAAAACAACTCCAGATCTTGAGGGGAAATTGTAGAAGGGGTTCATAACATGAGATTTTTTTGTGTCTAATTGGTTTTATTTTTCTCAGTCAAACCGCATTTGCAAAAGATTTATTACTTTTTGGTGGTAGCAATCATGACGAATTTTTGGGGTGTCTTGTGTGTAATGAGTACAGTTCCGACAGTGTGTGTAATGGATATGGTAAATACGGCAACGAGTATGGTTCTAACATGTGGAATGAGTACTCATCGCCGTATGGGAATGAGTATAGTTCCTCAAGTCCATGGAATGAATATTCATCTAGCAATAGCGTGCCGGTCTTAGTAGATCGGCAAGGAAAAGTTTATGGATACTCCACTATAAATGCTTACAGAAGCAATGCTGTAGATTTCGCAGATACGCTGTACAAAGTTTTCAAAAGGCATAATGGTGATGTTCAAAAGGCCAGAGAAACATTATGCGATTTGCTAAACTAAATTCTTCTGGTCAACCAAGAAATCTCGCAACTGCATTTACGCTCGAGTTTCGTCGTCGTTCCCTCACCGGTGTGAATTCCCCGCCGTTTCCTCTCAATAGCGCCGTCTAGCCCACCCGTCCCAGGATGGCCACTCTCCTCTTTGGCATGGAAATCGCAGCCCCAGTGGGCGATTCCGACGCGAGACAATGACCACCCTCCTCGCCCTCGAGCGCTATCTCCCCCCCCACCGCTACGACCAGGACACCGTGATCGAGTGGGTGCGCCAGTGGCTGGACGAGGACGCGACCGCCCTCTCCCGCCGTCTCCTCTCGGTCTACTCCGCCGCCGGAGTCCACACCCGAGCCAGCGCCGTCCCCATCGAAGAGGTGTTCCACCCCGGCGACTTCGAGACACAGAACCGGAAATTCGGTGAGATCGCATCCTCCGCCGGCATCGACGTCGCCCGCAGAGCCATCGAGGCCGCGGGTCTTGCCCCCGGGGACGTCGACTTCATCGTCAGCGTCTCCTGTACGGGGTTCATGATCCCCGCCCTCGACGCACGCGTCGCCGACGCTCTGGGGATGGGTCCGCGCCTCGGGCGACTTCCGATCACCGAGTCGGGCTGCGCCGGTGGAGTCGTGGGGATCGCACGCGCGGCGGACTACCTCGCCGCCCATCCCGACCGGGTCGTGCTGCTCCTCGCGCTGGAGCTGTCGAGCCTGACCTTCCAGAGGTGGGATCGATCAGCCACGAACGTCGTGTCCTCGGCGATCTTCGGCGACGGAGGGGCCGCTGCGGTTCTGGTCGGGCCCTCCCACCCCCGGGCCGCACGTGGACTCGTCCGCGTGGGCGAGGCCGAGAGCGTCTTCTTTCCCGGGACCACCCACCTCATGGGCTTCGAGCTTCGCAACCAGGGGCTCCAGATCATCCTCGACAAGGAGCTCGCCCCCTTCGTCGCCCGGGAGATCGTGCCCGCGGTCGACGGCTTCCTGACACCGCGCGGCCTGAGCCGAAAGGACATCGGGCGGTGGATCCTCCACCCCGGCGGTCGCAGGGTGATCGAGGTGATGAGCGAGCGGTTGGGGCTCGACGCCCACGATCTGGCCCCGACGGAGGCGGTCCTGTCCGAGCACGGCAACATGAGCTCGGTCACCGTGCTGTTCGTACTGGACGAGATTCTTCGGCGCCACCGCCCGGCCGCCGGGACCCGCGGGGTCCTCGGAGCCTTCGGCCCGGGTTTTTCTGCCGAGCTGGCGCTCGTCGAGTTTCGATGAGTCTCTCCTGCCTGGAGCACCGCTCCACGGAGCCGGAGCTCCTCGACGGCGGGGTGAGCCCCCACGAGACCGCCCGCAGCCTGGGAGACCTCCGCCTGGTGAACCGCTGGCTCGCGGGCCGGACCAACCTGCTGCGCGCGTTGCGCCCCCACGTCCCTCCGGGCGGCTCCTTCCTCGACGTGGGCTGCGCGTCTGCCGACCTCACGTGCTTCCTGTCCTCGCGTCTCGCGGGGCCCGTTCTGGCCGTGGGTCTGGACGTGAAGCTCGCCCACGTGCAGGCCGCTCCCCGTGAGGTGCGCCGAGTGGTCGGAGACGTTCGCTCCCTCCCCTTTCCGGACGCCTCGTTCGACGCCGTCACCGCCTCTCTGTTTCTCCATCATTTCGACGGGCACGAGCTCGCGGCCATCCTCGAGCACCTCTACCGCCTGGCCCGCCGGGCCCTGGTCGTCAGCGACCTGCACCGGGCGGCGGTGCCCCATCTCTTCGGGCGCGTGGCCTTCCCGCTGGTCTTCCGTAGCCCGGTGAGCGTTCACGACGGGCTGGTCTCCATTCGTCGGGGCTTCCGGCCGGCCGAGCTCGGCTCGGCCTTCGAGGAGGCCGGGATCCCCCACGTGCGCATCACCCGCCACTTCCCCTACCGCCTTCTCGCCGTGGCGGTCCGGAAGGTCGGGGCCTGACGGTGTCGACGTCTCGCGAGCGGCGCGACGTCGTGATCGTCGGAGGCGGCCCCGCCGGCTCGAGCCTCGCCGGCTTCCTTCGACAGCGTGGCCTCGCGGTGCTGATCCTCGACGCCGCGGGCTTCCCCCGGGACAAGGTCTGCGGTGAGGCGGTCTCTCCCCAGGCCTGGCCACTTCTCGAGGAGCTGGGAGCGATGGCGTCCATCGAAGCGCTTCGCCCTCATGCGCTCCGGGGGATGCGTCTCACCTCCCCGGATGGGACGGTCTTCGTGGGGCGCTACCCCCCGCAGAAGCGGCCCGGGCTGGGGATCCGACGGCTGGCCCTCGACGCCGCGCTCCTCGACAGGGCCCGCGCCCTGGGAGCGGAGGTCCGGGAAGGCACTCGTGTGACGGACCTCCTGCGCCGCGACGGCGTCGTGAAGGGCGTCGTTGCCGAGGGCCCTGCCGGGCCTCGCACCTTCGGGGCGCGCCTGGTGGTGGGCGCCGACGGGCGTCAGAGCGTCGTCGCCTCGCGCCTGGGGCTCCGCCGCCCCCATCTTGGCTTGCGGCGTTTTGCCGTTCGGGGGTACTGGGAGGGCATGGAGGGACTCGACGAGCTCGGTGAGATGCACGTCGGGGGCGGCGGGTATTGCGGGGTCGCCCCGCTGTCCCCGACCCTCGCCAACGTGGCGTTCGTCCTCGACGGGCCCGAGATGGGCGCCGCCGGGGGAGATGTCGAGAGATTCTTCCGAGAGGGACTGCGAGCCCGATGGCCCCGGGTCTGGGAGCGACTCGAAGGCGCCAGCCTGGTGGAGACGCCCCGGGTGATCGGGCCGCTGGCGGTGGAGGCCCGTTCGTTGACCGCCCCTGGGGCTCTGCTCGTGGGCGACGCCGCGGGCTTCTACGACCCTTTCACCGGAGAAGGCATCACCCTGGCGCTGCGCACGTCCCGAATCGCGGCCGGGGTGATCGGCGATTCGCTGGCCGCACGGGACGCCGCGTCTGCCCTTTCCGAGCAACTCGTGGCCTACGAGCGGTCCCGCCGTGCCGCCACCCGAGACAAATTCCGCTTCAACCGACTCCTGCAGACCGCAGTGAGGTGGCCCAGCGCGAGCAACCTCCTGGCGCGGCGTCTGGCCCGCCGCCCTGACCTGGCCGACCGCCTAGTGGGGATCGCAGGGGATTTCGTGCCCGCGCAAACGGCCTTCGGGCCCCGGTTCCTCTGGGATCTGTTCCGGGCTGGAGCCCGCTCCCCGGGGGGCTCCGGGGAGCGTGGTGAGCGGCCTTTTGCTGGAGTAAAATGACCCGGTTGCCCGGTCCCGGCCCGAGATCCGGGGTGGAATCTTCCCGAGGAGACTGCTTGGCCTCACCGTCGGTCGAACGCCGGCTTCGGCTCAACCGCGAGACGCTGCTCTCGATCTATCGGACGATGTACCTCTCGAGGCGGGTCGACGACAAGGAGATCCAGCTCAAGCGCCAGAGTCGCGTCTATTTCCAGATCAGCGGGGCAGGCCACGAGGCCGTTCAGGTCGCTGCGGGAATGGTGCTCCGGGCCGGCCACGACTGGTTCTACCCCTACTACCGGGACCGGGCCCTCCTCCTGCAGCTCGGGATGACGGTCCGGGAGATGCTGCTGGGCGCCGTCGGCTCGAAAGACGACCCCAGCTCCGGGGGACGGCAGATGCCCTCGCACTGGGGCCACCCCGGCCTCCACGTGGTGACGGGCTCCTCGCCCACCGGGACCCAGTTCGTGCAGGCCACGGGGTGCGCCGAGGCCGCGCTCCACCTCGGGGGCGGCCTGGTCGAGACGGCCCCTCCGCCGGCCTTTGCCGACGACGAGGTGGTCCTGTGCTGCGCCGGAGAGGGCACCACCTCCGAAGGGGAGTTCTGGGAGAGCCTCAACACCAGTGCCTCGCTGAAGCTGCCCATCCTCTACCTCATCGAGGACAACGGCTACGCCATCTCGGTCCCCGTCGAGGTCCAGACCGCCGGCGGGAGCATCTCGAAGCTCGTCCGCTCCTTCCCCAACTTCCTCGTCCGCGAGGTCGACGGGTGCGACCCGCTCGCCAGCCTGGGGGTGCTGCACGAGGCTGCGGCCTGGTGCCGTGCGCGACAGGGCCCGGCCCTCGTCCACGCCAGTGTGATCCGCCCCTACTCGCACTCGCTCTCCGACAACGAGGCCCTCTACCGCTCCGCCACGGAGCGCGAAGCCGACGCCCAGCGCGATCCTCTCAGTCGGTTTCCCGAGCAGCTGAAGGCGGACGGCCTCGCGACCGAGACGGAGCTCCAGGCACTGCGCGAGGAGGTCGACCGGGAGATCGCCGCCGCGACCGAGGCGGCCCTTGGGGCCCCGGCGCCTGACCCCGGGACCGCCACACGCCACGTGTACTCGGAGTCCGTGGACCCCACCTCGAGCGCCTTCGAGACCGAGCCCGCCGAGGGCGGGCCTCCGAAGGCCATGGTCGACCTTCTCAACGCCTGCCTTCACGACGAGATGGCCCGGGACCCGCGGATCGTGCTCTTCGGAGAAGACGTCGCCGATTGCTCCCGCGAGGACGCCCTCGACGAGGTCAAGGGCAAGGGCGGGGTCTTCAAGGTCACCCACAACCTCCAGCGCCGCCACGGCTCGCGTCGCGTCTACAACGCCCCTCTCGCCGAGGCCTCCATCGTCGGGCGGGCCATCGGCCAGGCTACCCGCGGTCTCAAGCCCGTGGTGGAGGTCCAGTTTCTCGACTACATTTGGCCCGCCTTCATGCAGATCCGGAACGAGCTGTCGCTGATCCGGTGGCGCTCGAACGGCACTTTCTCGTGCCCCGTCGTCATCAGGGTCACCTACGGAGGTTACCTGCAGGGAGGGGCCGTCTACCACAGCCAGTGCGGCGAGGTCCTCTTCACCCACATCCCGGGGCTTCGGGTGGTGATCCCTTCGAACGCCCAGGACGCCAACGGGTTGTTGAGGACGGCCATCCGCTGCGAGGATCCGGTGATCTTCCTGGAGCACAAGCACCTCTATCGACAGGTCTACAACAAGGGAACCTATCCGGGACCGGACTACATGATCCCGTTCGGCCAGGCCAGCCGACCTCGCGAGGGGGACGATCTGACCATCGTCACCTTTGGAGCGCTGGTGCACCGCTCGCAGCTGGCCGCCAAGCAAGTGGCGCTCGACGGCATCGAGGCCGAGATCCTCGATTTGCGAAGCCTCAACCCCTACGACTGGGAGGCCATCGCCACGAGCGTCAGGAAGACGGGCAAGGTCCTGGTCGCCCACGAGGACGCGCGCTCATGGGGCTACGGCGCCGAGATCGCGGCGCGTATCGGATCGGAGCTCTTCGAGTACCTGGACGCCCCGGTGCGGAGGGTCGGCGCACTCGACACGTTCGTGGGCTACAACCCGGTCCTCGAGGAAGCGATCCTCCCCCAGGTCGACGACCTCGCCACCGCCATGCGGGAGCTGGCGCGCTACTGAGCCCGGATTATTCGCCAGACCTTCGTCGCAGCAGAAGGCCCGGTGAACTATTCGGGCTCCCAGCGGGGTGGGCCTGCGGCCGCCACCGCCTCGGGCAGCACCTGCCGGACGAACCTCACGGTCTCCTCTCGTGTGCGAAGCGAGAGACACCGTTCGGCCTGCTCGCGGGCGTCCTCCTCGCGGATCGCCCGCACGGCAGCCTTGACCCGCGGAATGGCGGAAGGGGCCATCGACAACTCGCGAAATCCGAGACCCACCAGCAGCACGGCCTCCAGGGGCTGGCCGGCCATCTCACCGCACAGCGAGAGCGCCCGCTTGTGCTCCCGCGCCGTCTCCGCGATGCGGGCCAGCGTCCGGAGCACCGCCGGGTGCAGCGGCTCGTAGAGGTCCGAGACACGCGGATCGGTGCGGTCCACGGCGAGCAGATACTGGATGAGATCGTTCGTCCCGACGCTGAAGAAATCCACCTCGCCCGCCAGCAGGTCGACGACGACGGCCGCGCTCGGCACCTCGATGTTGATGCCGACGGGGACGTCCTCGCGGAAGCGAACTCCCTCGCGGCGCATCTCCTCTTTCGCCTCGTCCAGCAGCGCCAGCGCCAGGTGCAGGTCCCCGACCCCCCCGACGAAGGGGAACATGATCCGGATCGGCCCGTGCTCGCCCGCGCGCAGGAGCGCCCTCAGCTGCACCCGGAAGGGCTCCGGCGAGCGACGCGCCAGGCGCAACGCCCGCTCCCCGAGCGCCGGGTTCGGACTGCTCGGTCCGACGGGGCCGAGCGCCTCGAGGCCCACATCCCATGTCCGTACGGTCACGGGGTGCGGGTGCATCTGGTCGATGAGCCTGCGGTAGACGTCGATCTGCTGCTGCTCCGTGGGCCAGCGCATCCCGCGGCCGAGCAGGTACTCGGACCGGAAGAGTCCGATCCCCTCCGCACCGTAGAGCTGGGCGGTGGCGGCCTCCTCGATGAACTCGACGTTGGCTTCGAGACGAATCTCCACGCCGTCGAGGGTCCGCGACGGCAGCTCCCGCGTCCCACGCAGGCGCGCGTCCTCGACCCGGTATTGCTCCTGCGCCACGCGGAACCCGTCGAGCGTCGACTCCGAGGGCTCCACCACCAGCTCGCCCCGGGTGCCGTCCACGACCACGAGGCTTCCGCTGGGCGTCTGCCGGGTGGCGTCCTTCAGCCCCACCACGGCCGGGATGCCCAGCGAGCGGGCGATGATCGCCGTGTGGTAGGTCGACGAGCCTACGTCCGTCGCCACCGCGAGCACCTTCTCCCAGTCGAGCTCGGCGGCTTCCGATGGGCTGAGGTCGCTGGCAATCAGGATGAACGGCCCGGGAAGCCGCTCGAGGGAGGGCGCTTCCGGAGAGCCTCGCAGGTTGAGCTGGACTCGCCCGATGACGTCGTTGAGATCCGTGCTCCGCTCGCGAAGATAGTCATCCGAGAACTCGTCGAACAGGCCGTGCAGCTCATCCGAGACCGTGCGGAGTGCCCACTCCGCGTTTACGTGCGACTCCCGCACGATCTCCACGGCCCGGCTCCGGAGCATGGGATCGTCGAGCATCAGCAGGTGCGCGTCGAAGATGTACGCGTGGGGAGCGCCGGCCTCCCGAGCCAGCCGCTCCTTGACGGACCGCAGCTGCTCGCGCGACTCCTCGAGCGCGGACTCCAGCCGCCCCACCTCCTGCTCGATCTCCCCCTGGGGCACGGAGAGCCGGAAGACGGGTACCGCATGCCGCTCGACGACGAGGGCTCTCCCCAGGGCGATGCCCGGAGAGACGCCCGTCCCGCGAAGCGTGCTCACGCGTCCTCCCCGAAGCGGTCCTCGACGAGAGCCACGAGGGCCTCGATGGCCGCATCTTCGTCCGCTCCCTCGGCCGTGATCTCGATGGTGGTGCCCCGGGACGCTCCGAGGAGCAGAATGCCGAGGATCGACTTGCCGTCCATGACTCGTCCATCCCGCCCCGCCGTGATCTTCGCCTCGTAGCGAGCCGCGGTGTGAACAAAGCGCGCCGCCGCTCGAGCGTGCAGCCCCAGTCGGTTCTGTATCTTGGCCTCGCGTCGGATCACGACTTGTTCTCGAGGACCTCGCTCGCGACGTAGATGGCGTCCTTGGCCTGATCCCGGATCTCCCGCGCGACGTGCGGGAGCACCCCCTCTCGCTGAGAGGTGGCCTTGATGATCATGGGAAGATTCACGCCCGTGACGATCTCGACCTCGGACGACAGGTGCGCGAGGCTCATGTTCGTGGGCGTGCCCCCGAACATGTCCGTGAGGATGAGGGCCTCTCCCCTGCCCACCTCGTCGAGCCCCTTCTCGATCGCCGCCACGCCCGCCGCGGCCGAGTCTTCTCCCCAACCGATCGATACCGCGGCGATGGCCGGGATGTCTCCGACGATCCTCTGCGCGGCGCTCACCAGCTCCTCGGCGACCCGGCCGTGTGTCACGACGACGATGCCGATCATCCGCTCACCCTCCCTTGTTGACGTCCCGGTGTTCGACGCGCACCTCGAACCCCTTCTTTCGAAGCGTCTCCGCCAGCTCGTTGGCCACCATCACGGACCGGTGCCGTCCGCCAGTGCACCCCACGGCGAGCGTAAAGTACCTGCTCCCCTCCTTCTCGTGGCGCGGCAGCACGAAGTTCATGAGGGACAGGACGCGCTTCAGGAAGGGCGCGAAGTCCTCCCGGTCCTTGAGGTAGCGCACCACGCGCGCGTCGGCCCCCGTCAGCCGCTTGAGCTTCGGGACGAAGTTCGGGTTGGGCAGGAAGCGGACATTTTCGACGCGATCCGCCTCGGCGGGCACGCCGTACTTGAAGCCGAAGGAGAGGACGGAGACGAGCATCCTGCCGCCCTCGGTCCGAACGTCGTAGCGGTCCCGGACGTAGTCTCGCAGCTGATGCACCGTGAAGCGGGACGTGTCCAAAATGAGGTCCGCCATCTTCCGGATGGGGCGCAGCGCCTCCCTCTCGACCCGAATCCCTGCTATGGCAGGATCCTCGCCGGCGAGAGGGTGTGGGCGCCGCGTCTCGCTGAAGCGTCTCACCAGCGTCCGGTCGTCGGATTCGAGGAAGAGAAGGCTGGACGCGACCCGGCTCGACCCCAGGCCCCGATAGGCCGAGGGAAACGCCTCGGAAAAGCCCCGTTCTCGCACGTCGACCACCAGCGCCGTGCGGCGCAGCTCCGGCGACCGGCCGATGAGGTCTGCAAACGAGCCCATGAGTGCGCTCGGCAGGTTGTCGACACAAAACCACCCTACGTCTTCGAGCGCCCGGGAGACGTGTGTCTTCCCCGAGCCGGATAGCCCGGTGATCACCAGGAGACGCGGCGAGGGCGCCCTGGGGCGGCTCACGCCTGTCTCCGGATCGGCGTACGGCGCCTGCGGCTCGGGCTTCGAGGCGCCCGCGACGGGGAGCCGACGATCGAGTCGACCCGCTCCACGAAGCGTCGCGCCGCATCGTAGCCTCCCTCTCGGAGGAGCTGGTTGCGAGCCGCAACCTCGACGAGGAGCGCGATGTTCCGCCCCGGGGCCACCGGCATCCGAACGAGCGGCAGGTCGATGCCGAGGATGAGGTGGCTCTCGTCCCGAAGCCCGAGGCGGTCGTACTCCTTACCCTCCTCCCAGCGCTCCAGCTGGATCACCAAGCCTATCCGCTTCGAGAGGCTGATGGAAGAGATGCCATACAGGTCCCGGATGTTCAGCACGCCGATCCCGCGAAGCTCCATGTGATAGCGGGTGAGATCCGGAGAGGCCCCCAGGAGGGTGTCCGCCATCCTCTTGATCTCGACCACGTCGTCCGCCACGAGACGGTGGCCACGGTCGATGAGCTCCAGCGCACACTCGGACTTGCCGATACCGCTGTCGCCGAGCATGAGCGTGCCCAGGCCGAACACGTCCAGGAGCACCGAGTGGAGGTGCAGCCGTGCCGCAAGGCGCTCCTCCAGGAAGGTGGAGAAGAGCTTGATGAACTTCGTCGACTCGAGTGGGGTCGCGAGGAGGGGAACCCCAGACGACTCAGCGGCGGAGATCAGCTCCCGAGGAGGAGCCAGTCCACGAGTGAGCACGAAGCATGAGATGTGGCACTGGCACAGCTTGGCGAGAATCGTGGAGCGCCGTCGCGGCGTCAGCTTTCGCAGATAGCCGATCTCGCTGCTTCCGACGATCTGCACCCGTCCGTAGCGGATGTAGTCGGTGTACCCGGTGAGAGCAAGACCCGGCCGCTGAACCCGGACGATGTACACGCGATTCTCCAGCCCGCCACGCCCGGCGACGATCTCGAGCTGGAGGTCCTCCGCCGCCTCCTCCACTATCTCCGCGACCGCTACCCCCGGACCCTCCTCCGGGCTGGCCACTGCCCGGGGCCGTGACGCCTTGCCTCGCTTCTTGCGCGCGGTCATCAGGCGTCGGGCTCGATGAGTTCCAGGCGACCGTCAACACGACGGTAGAGGACGCGCATGCGCTCGGTGCGAGCCTCCATCTCGATCGTGGCCTCATCCAGCGTCATGGGCCTGACCGCTCGACGACGATTGCGGATCACGCGCGGCAGCTCCGGCGGCAAGTCCGGGGCCTGCCGGCCCCGGCTGGCCACCTTCTGCCTCGCGGGCCCCCTCGCCGAGGTCGACCCTCGGTGGTCGCGCTGCTTTGCGCGGTGGGTCTGGGCCTGACGGAGCAGCTTGTCCATCGATTTCGACACGGAGAGGCGGAGATTCGTGGTGACCTCGACGGCGCTCAGGTCGAGGTTTCGGGAGTGCACGCTCACCTCGGCCACCTGGCGGTGCTTGTCGGCGGTCAGGATCACGTGGGCCCGGGTCATGCGCGGCAGCAGGCGAGCGATCTTCTCGAGCTTTCGCTCGGCGAGCCTCCGCACCTCCTTCGAGATTTGCGTCTGTCGGCCCGTGAACTCGATCTTCATCCGTCCTCCCCCCGGTGTCGGGCTGTTCAGTGGACGGTCTTGCGCAGGTGCGAGGGCGGGATGCGAAGCTCCTTCCGGTACTTGGCTACCGTCCGCCGTGCAAGGGGCAGCCCTTCGTTCCCGAGGATTCCGACTATGCGCGAATCGGAGTAGGGACGAGACGCGTCCTCCTCCTCGATCATCTTCCGAATGCGTTGTTTGATGGTCACCGAGCTCACCGCTTCTCCCATCGTGGAGGTGATGCCGCTGTGGAAGAAGAAGCGGAGGGGGTAGACGCCCCGGGGAGTGTGCATGTACTTGTTGGCCACAACGCGCGAGACCGTCGACTCGTGCATCCCTATGTCGCTCGCCACGTCGCGGAGAACGAGTGGGCGCAGGTGCGAGACGCCCTGGTCCAGGAACGGGCGCTGGTAGCGGATGATCGACTTTGAGACCTTGTAGATCGTCCTCTGTCTCTGGTCGACGCTCTTCAGGAGCCACAGTGCGCTCCGGAGCTTGTCCTTCACGTAGGCCCGGGTCTCTTCCGACCCGGCGCCACGGTTGTCGAGTAGCCGCTTGTACGTCGGACTGATCCGGAGCTTGGGCAGACCGTCGTCGTTGAGGACGATCTTGTACTCGTCGCCCTCCTTCACCACATGGACGTCCGGAAGGATGTAGGCCGACTTCTCCGGGCTGTGCCGGTTCCCAGGCCTCGGGTCCAGCGCCTGGATGATCTCCAGGTGGTGAGCCACCTCCTCGGATGTGAGTCCCATCTGCTTGGAGATCTCGGGGTACTGATGACTCTGGAGCTGCTTTAGAAAGTCCCGCACCATGACGTCGGCAGGCGACCCCTCGAGCCCCAGCACCCGCAGCTGGATCCGGAGGCACTCCGTCAGATCCCGTGCCGCCACCCCAGCGGGGTCGAGCGCCTGGACCGTCTTCAGGGCACTCTCGACCTCCTCCATCGGGTACGGGCCCATGTTGGCCACGTCCTCCAGAGGCATCCGAAGCATCCCGTCCTCGTCGAGGTTCTGGATGATCGATTCGCCGATCTCGGTGGTGAGGTCGTCCGACACCGTCATGTGCAGCTGCCAGAGGAGATGGTCGTACAGGTCCGTCGACTCCGTCAGGGTGTTCTCTATGGGCGGGGCTTCGGGCACCTCCGACCGCTTGCCGCGACGGCCATCGTCGAAGTAGTCCTCGAAGAACTTGTCGATATCGATGTCTTTGAGCGGGTCGTCCTCGGCGGGCTTCTCGGCCTCTTCCTTGGCCTCCTGCTGGGCGATCTCCTCGGTCGAAAGGGTCTCCTGGACCGGCACCTCTTCGAGGAGCGGGTTCTCCATCACCTCCTGATCGAGGACCTCGGCCAGCTCGAGCGTCGTCAGCGGCAGCATCTTGATGGCCTGCTGCAGCGACGGCGTGAGGAACAGTCGATGGGAGAGCTTGACGGAGAGACCAAGCTTCTGGTGGATGGCCAAGGCCTAGTCTCCGGTAGCGGCGCGCGCTTCAGGCCTCCCGCCCGTCGAGACGAAACCCTTCGCCCAGGTAGACGCGCCGGACTTCAGGGTCGGACGCGAGCTCGCGAGGTGTGCCAGAGCGGAAGACATTGCCGTCCCTGAGAATATAGGCGCGGTCGGTTATTTTCAAGGTCTCACGCACGTTGTGGTCGGTAATCAGTATGCCGAGGCCGCGCTGGCGCAGGTGGGCGATGATCTTCTGGATATCGATGACGGCCAGGGGATCGATGCCCGCGAAGGGCTCGTCGAGGAGAATGAAAGACGGCGAAGCGGCAAGAGCGCGGCAGATCTCCAGGCGGCGGCGCTCTCCCCCGGAGAGCGTGTACGCCGGCTGACGGGCCATCTCCTGGATCCCGAGCTCCTCGAGGAGCTGACGGGCCAGGGCGTGCTGATCGCCCGCCGAGAGGTTCCCCGTCTCGAGGACCGCAAGCACGTTCTCCTCCGCAGTCAGCTTGCGGAAGATGCTGGCTTCCTGGGGCAGGTAGCCGATGCCCGCACGGGCGCGCTGGTACATCGGGAGCCCGGTGATGTCCTCATCACCGAGGAACACCTCCCCGCTGTCGGGCCGGGCGAGGCCCACGACCATGTAGAACGTGGTGGTCTTGCCGGCTCCGTTCGGGCCGAGCAGACCCACGACCTCCCCCTGGCTGATCGCGAGATCGACCGCGTTGACCACGACACGCCGCCCGTAAGACTTGGTGAGGGCCTGCGCTCGCAGGACGGTTGTCTCACTCAAGGGTGGGCGAGCTCACTCTTCCTGAAGATGGCCTCGGTGCGGGCCTCCTCCTGACCATCGACGCGGATCCTATCCTCGCCCACTTTGAAGGTCAAAATCCGCCCCCGGATCTGGCGGTCGACATCCTGTAGCACGACGTCGTCTCCCTCCAGCACCATGGTCTCGTTCGCCGGAGTGTAGGTTCCGGTCCGCCCTTCCGCCCGCCTCTCCCCCTGGCGCACCACAACCGGCTCGCCGGCAACGATGTGCACGACGCTGTCGCGCTCGTCGGTGAGGGTGACGATGGCCTCGGGGCTGAGGGTCAGGATGTCGCCCTGGCGAATCTGCACCTCCCCTGTGTAGACCACGCGGCCCGCCGTCTCCTCGTAGACCATCTCCTGGCTCCGCGTCTCCACCGGGGCCGGCGCCTTCTCCTCTTCGCCCTCCGTCCCCGGCGCCCTGCGCGGGTGCAGAAAGGAAGCCACTCCTCCGGTGGCATGAAGTTGGCGCTGACCCGGACCGGGGTCCTCCAGGACGATGAGCGGCGCCCGGACCTCGTCTCGCCCGGCCCGCAGGAGTGCATTCTCCCGGTAGATCGCTGTCTTCTTCGCCGAGTCGTACTCGAAGCGTTGGCACACGAGGATCGTGGGCTCCGAGCCGCCGAGCATCCGGCCTTCGTTTGCGGTATCCCGCCCGCGGATCTCGTGTCTCACGCTGTCGACCGCCACGACGCTCCGGGTCGCGGTGGAGAGGTCGATCCGCTCCGCCTGCAGCTCCGAGCCGTCTGCCTCGTCGCGTATCCGGGGCCCCCCACCGGTCATCTGCAGAAGCTTCGCTCTCTCGTCGTAGACGGCGTGCTCTGCCCAACCCTTTCGTCCGGGCTCGGTGAACCCGACCCTGCCGGTGAAGTCGGCTGACTGCAGCGTGCCCGAGACCGGGTCGAGCTCTGCCTTGAACTTGAGGCACTCCACCCGCCGCCCCGCACTCTTCGGCTGGCCGACGGGCCTCGACAGGAGCGTCACGATCCCCGACCCCTTCTTCCCGGCGCCCCCCCAGTCCCTGGCTGTCACTGCGCTCAGGCGACCCTCCTCATCGAAGACGAACCGGATCTGTCGGGCCTCCAGCTCTCGCCTCTCCGGGGGATCTCCCGGCCCCGGCAGAAGCACGAGAGAGGCGTTGTTGCTGGCGACGGCATGCTTGAGGATGCCCCCGGCCCGGAGCCCGACGTTCAGCCGTCGACACCTGAGCCGTCGCGTGCCCCCGCCGGGGAGCTCGGCCCCGGGGAGCTCGCCGCTCCCCCGGATGCGAAGGTCCACGTCTTCGATGGCGGCGATCCGCTCGATACCCTCGAGCTCCGCGTTGAGGATCACCTGCAGCCGCTTGGAGCGGAGAACGCGTTGACCCTGCCGGACCTCGACTCCGCCCCCGAAATTGATGAGGCGCGTCTCCCGTGAGCCCTGCGCGCGATCGGCGTCGATCTCCGTGGGCGGCCCCCCCTCCTCGTCCTCGAAGCGCAACCGCACGTCCTTCTTGAGCTCGAGCCGGTCGCCAACCTCGCGATACTCCGCTCTGCTGGCGCTGCCCGACGTCCTCCCTTGGGAGAACTGCACGTGCTCCTCGGCAACGACCCGGCCTTCATCCCCGATGTAATCGAGGCTCTCGGTCCGAAGATCGAAGCCGTCGGACGTGACCACGTGCACGTTCCCGCGGAAGCGGGCGTACTCGCGCTCGCCGTCATAGAGACACTCGTCCGAGGTGATGGTGGCGGTGGAGGGTTCCCCCTGGACCTGGAAGGGGAAGGTCACCTCCACACCCTCGAAGCGCTGCAGGCCGTCTTCCTCCCCGGTCATGGCCCGGGCCTTCAGCTGGACCTTCCGCTCCCCCTCCTCGAAAACGTCGAAGGCCAGATCCTTGATGGTCGTTCCCTCGGCGGCCTCCGACGGGTCCGACTCCGTCGGAGCGCTGGGGCGCCGCAGGGTCCAGAACACCGCCACCGCCACGAGGGCGACAACCCCCAAGAGGAGGAGGCGCAAGAGGCGCGTGGCCCGGGGTCTCATCGCCCCAGGTCACCCGGGCGAGCTTTGGGAGCACAGGCCATCAAGCCATTGTAGGCGTTGATGGACGTCTCGGCCTATTGCTCGGAGGGCTCCCGGTCGGGCCCGCGTCTTGACGTGAGCGCCAGACCGGCGCAGGATTTATTTCGCCACGGACCGTGACCGAGGCGGTCGCAACTCCCTAAAGGTGAAGAGAACGATGATCAGAGCTTTCGCTGCAGCACTCGCGGCCAGTGCGGTCCTCGCCTGCACCGCAGTCGGGCAGGATAGGGTGACCCGCTACGTCCGTTACGAGCATCAGGGGGAGGTCTCCTATGGCGTGCTCGAGGGAGAGACGATCCACCAGCTCGCCGGCGACCTCTTCTCCGGCTCCCGGGAGCGGACCGGCAAGAGCGTCCCGACGAGCGAGGTGCGGCTCCTGGCCCCCGCCCAGCCCTCCAAGGTGATTGCGGTCGGCCTCAACTACAAGAGTCACCTTGGGGACCGGGAGGCTGCCGCCTATCCGGGGTTGTTCGCGAAGTTCCCCACGTCGATCATAGGGCCGGAGGTTCCGATCCAGATGACACCGGACACCGAAGACCTTCACTACGAAGCGGAGCTCGTCGTGGTGATTGGCAAGACGGCCAAGGACGTCTCCGTAGAGAACGCGCCGGATCACGTTTTCGGGGTGACCGGCGGGAACGACGTGAGCGAGCGCGGCTGGCAGGGCACCGACCTGCAGTGGTTCCGAGCCAAGGGAGCGGACACCTTCGGGCCCCTGGGTCCGGCGATCGTCGTAGGGCTCGACTACGGCAACCTGGCCCTGGAGAGTCGCCTCAACGGAGAGGTGCGGCAGTCGTCGAACACCAACGACCTGCTCTTCGACGTCCCGACGATCGTCAGCTACGTCAGCCGCTACGTCACCCTGCTGCCGGGAGACGTGATCTTCACGGGCACGCCGGGGAACACCGCCCCCATGAAGGCCGGTGACGTGATCGAGATCGAGGTAGAGGGTGTGGGCGTCCTGCGCAACACGGTGGCCGCGGCGCCCTGACCCAGACCCGGATCAGACGATCACGGCGCTCAGGTACTCGGCGCTGCGGCGTACGGCTGTATCGAGACCGGACCATGGTCATGAATGACAACAAAGCACGCACAGCCGCCAGGATCATCTGGGCCAGCTGGGAGAGCGGAAAACGCTTACGGCAACTGCCCGACGGCTGCCGCCCGCGCAGCATGGAAGAGGGCTACGCCGTCCAGGCGATGCTGGAAGAGGTGTCCGGCTGCGCCAGTTTTGGCTGGAAGATTGCCGCGACCAACGTCACCGGCCAGAAACACATCGGCGTCGATGGCCCCATCGGGGGCCGGTTGCTGGCCACCAAGGTAGTGAAAGGCGACGGGCTGGTGCCCATGACCGGCAACCTCATGCGCGTCGCCGAAGCAGAGTTTGCCTTCGTGCTCGGCCGCGACATCCCAGTACGCGGGCAGGAGTACACACCGGACGAGGTTCTGGCCTGCGTGGCATCTCTGCACCCGGCCATCGAGCTGCCGGACTCCCGCTTTCAGGACTTCGTCACAGCAGGCGGCGCTCAGCTTGCCGCGGACGACGCCTGCGCCGGCTTGTTCATGCTGGGCGAGCCGGCAGACACCGCGTGGCGCTCCATGGATCTCGCGGCGCACCCGGTATCGCTCAGTATCAGCGGTCAGCAGATCACCTCCGGTCGCGGCGCAGACGTGCTCGGCGGACCCCTGGTGGCGCTGGCCTGGCTCGCCAACAGCCATGGTCTTCGGAGGTGCGGGCTCGCCGCCGGTGACATCGTGACCACCGGTGTGTGTGGAAAGCCCGCTGCCATCGAAGCAGGCGATTCGGTCTCGGCCGACTTCGGATCACTGGGACGTGTCGCGCTGCGCCTGGGGAACAGCTAGCCCTTCGATGCGCGGCTTCTACTTCCGCTGGGCCATGCCGGCCCCGTTGACTGGGTATGCTGGAGAAGACGGGGTGGACCAGTCAACGACTTGCGAGCCCCGACCTGTGGATGGCGAGGACTCAGCCGATCCAGAAGAGAGACAGCCGCGGGACAGTCGCCCCTCCGGATCGCTCGTCCGCACCGCCAGGAGAGGCGCGGGATTGTTCGATTCCCACATCCGGCCGAGGAGTCCCACTTCGTCCCCCCGCACGCGGCGCAGTCTGGCGGCCAAGCCGAACCGACTGTAGTATCCAGCCAGCAAGCATCACTCTCAGGAGGACGGCTTCATGGCGCTGTCGGCGGGAACACGCCTCGGCCCCTACGAGATCCTGGCTCCCTTCGGGGATCGGTCCACTTGTACAGGCAACTCCCCGGCGACCATGTTCTCCGCGCGCCAGCGTACGGCCTTCTTCTTGAGCCACTCCGGGAGCGGCTCGTCCTTCCAGAGAGTGAT
>Ga0310121_10000554_pt1 | contig 40807 bp, 34 predicted proteins | sample CB27_Tmax_986_MG_FD_203504 | JGI IMG/M metagenome (GOLD analysis project Ga0310121, IMG submission 203504) | Marine microbial communities from Western Arctic Ocean, Canada - CB27_Tmax_986 | ecosystem: Environmental > Aquatic > Marine > Oceanic | place: Canada: Western Arctic Ocean | collected...
GGATCAATTCGACGCGTATTTCGGCTCTAAACGAGTAGGACAACTACAAAACCAACTTTACCGGGAAATTTTTAGCCGGCTGGCCAGATGGGATACAGCTACCTCTGGCCGGGTAAGTCGATATATCGCTGATTCACAGCATGTTGCTGGAAGGATCAACCGCTACTATAATCGTAATGCTACGGTAGTACATCCACCTGTCGACACTGATTTTTATTATCCTAATGATTCGGACAGAGATACTTACTTTCTCGTTGTTTCAGCCCTCGTTCCTTACAAACGTATCGACCTGGCAATTGAAGCATGCCGCCGAACAGGCATGCCGCTTAAGATCGTTGGGTCAGGGCCTGAACGCGAACGACTCCAAACTCAATCGGGAGCCGATGTTGAGTTTCTCGGTGCCCGCAGTGCCGATGAAATAAGAGCACTATATCGCAGCGCACGAGGCGTTCTTTTACCAGGCGAAGAGGACTTTGGTATTGTTGCTGTCGAAGCCATGTCATGCGGAACACCTGTCATCGGTCTAGATCGAGGTGGAACGACCGAAACAATAATTGAAGGTATCAGCGGTGTATTAGTGAAGCAACTAACACCAGACTCGTTTGCCGCCGGAATAACACGTACGCTGGCCTCTCCATTTGACACCCAGGCAATTCGGTCCCACGCCCTTCGATTTTCACAAAGTCGCTTTATAGACACCATGCGATGTTGTATCGAAGAAACTGCCCACGCTCAAACACTTAATCCGGAATGGTAACTCGACAGACGCGTTTGCTTATCGTGAGCCACGTCATCCTTGACGCGGTTTTGGCCATAACAGCGTTCGCATTAGCTTATGTCGTTCGGTTCGAAACAGGTTTTATCGAGGCGCCGAAGGGGCAACCTCCCTTCGCGCAGTACCTTTCGCTCATGCCATTTATTGGACTTCTTGCGCCAGCAGCATTCAACCTAGTTGGCGCATATAGATTGCGTCGTGATCGAACCAGGGTAGATGACTTTTTTGCCGTTCTGATCGGAACAGTATTGCTGGTGGTCATCATTGTCCTCGGAACCCTCTACTTTCAGGTATACCAAGCGAGTGACCTGGCCCAACAGCAAGGCACATACGAAGTGTCCAGGATCGTCCTCCTGTTATTTCTGGTCACTAATGTCGTAATGACCTACCTCTCCAGAGAAACCATTCGAACCTTCATGCGTCGACGATTTAAGTCGGGAGTAGGACTTAAGCGAGTGCTGGTTGCCGGAACCGGAGACCTTGCCAAACACGTAGCAGACCGCCTCGTTGAGCACGCAGAATTTGGCTATCAACTAGTAGGGTTTGTGGATGAAAGCGCGACTTCAAAAACCTTGGGATATAGAGGATTTCCTCTATTTGGTCCTCTTGGTGAAACCGAAGAAGTTATAAACAGAGAGAAAATAGATCAACTATACGTAGCGCTACCGCTTGAAGAATTTCAAAAGATGCTTCATCTAATCGATGTCGCCAATCGGGAAGGCCTGGATATCAAGGTAGTTCCTGATCTTTTACAGTTCATCGCGCTGCGAGCAAGACTTGAAGATTTTGATGGTGTACCTATTATTAACATCAATGACGTGCCGCTTCAAGGCCTCAGAGGTGCGATCAAGCGCACTATAGACATCGTCGTCTCGCTTTCCGCATTAATTGTATTAGCAGCACCTTTTGCCATTATCGCGGTGGCCATTCGTCTCAATTCATCAGGTCCAGTCTTCTACCGCCAAGAACGTATGGGCCTCGACCGTCGACAATTTATGGTCCTAAAATTCCGCTCGATGTATCAAAACGCTGAAGAAGAAACTGGACCGGTCTGGACCCTGGAAGATGATCCTCGACGAACCGCAGTTGGAGCGATTCTCCGTCGTTTTAGCCTAGATGAACTTCCTCAACTCGTAAATGTTTTTTTTGGTGACATGTCTCTCGTTGGTCCACGACCAGAACGGCCATTTTTCGTCGAGCAGTTCAAAGAGCGTGTGCCCCATTACATGCTCAGGCACAAAGTTAAGTCTGGTATGACAGGCTGGGCGCAGGTAAATGGCTGGCGCGGCAATACATCGATAAAAAAAAGAATCGAGTACGATCTCTATTATATTGAAAATTGGTCGGTTGGTCTGGATTTAAAGATACTGTGGCTTACAGTCATCAGAGGATTCTTCCACAAACATGCATATTGAGATCGGCTTCCTCTTGAGCGTTTCCTTATTCACCTCGGCACCAACGGGATATTCTTCCGAAAGGAATCAAGATAGATGGGAGTTCTTTGTCAGTGACTAAAACGGTTCTTATTACGGGTGCCGCTGGATTTATCGGATCCCATTTAACAGAGGCTTTGTTAGGGAACGGCTACTCGGTTATCGGCATTGACAATCTACTCACGGGAGACCTAAAAAACATCTCGCATCTTTCTGGGAAAGAGTTCACCTTCATTAAACAGGATGTCACCAACTACATCAACATTGATGGACCTGTGGATTATGTCTTTCACTGGGCTAGCCCAGCTAGTCCGATTGACTATCTCAATTATCCGATTCCCACACTTAAGGTTGGCGCCCTTGGAACCCATAACACGCTGGGCCTTGCCCTCGCAAAACAGGCGACATTTATTCTCGCCTCGACATCGGAAGTATATGGAGACCCACTTGAGCACCCACAATCAGAGGCTTACTGGGGAAATGTCAACCCCATCGGTCCTCGTGGTGTCTACGATGAGGCTAAGCGTTTCGCAGAGGCTATGACGACTGCGTACCACCGTTACCATGGTCTCAATACAAAAATTGTCAGGATCTTCAATACATACGGACCTAGGATGCGTCTCAACGACGGACGCGCGGTGCCAAACTTTATCTGCCAAGCGCTTAAGCAAGAAGAAGTTACTGTCTACGGCAATGGCGATCAGACCCGAAGTTTTTGTTTTATAAACGACCTAGTTGACGGACTCATTCGACTAATGGATGCAGAAACAAACGAACCCGTTAACATTGGCAATCCAGCAGAAATGTCAATTAATAAAATAGCTGAAGAGATAATCAGAGCGGTAGGCTCTTCTTCAAAGATAGTGCACAAACAACTTCCCGTGGACGATCCCAAAGTCCGCCAACCGGACATCACCCGAGCCAAGACCCTACTCGGCTGGTCTCCTCAGGTATCGCTAAAAGATGGACTCAACACTACGATTGATGATTTTCGAAAAAGAGTAGTGCGCCACGTCTCTTGAACTTCATTGAATCGAACGACCGCCCTTCAGTCACGATTCGTCAGTCTTCCCCTAACCTTCTTATTTGAAGGCATCCCCATGAAATTATGAATTGACACAAGTTCTTAGCGCTGAAACGACACGCGTAAACTCAGTCTTGATTGAGCGCCCTCGCAGCATGCAGAATGTAATGTAAACCTGAACCGATGGTAACAATGAGTGACGCGTAAACAGCAACGTCAACGAAGGCAGAACTCTGGTGCAAGTAATTAAAGAAGAGGGTAGTCGCCCCAGTGATCACATATACCAGCGTTGCTAGTTTTCCGAACAAAGATGGTTTAAACGTGACCCTTTCAATGGCAATATTGACTACTGTTACTGTTGCGACGATTATCACGTCTCTACTAATTATCAGCACAGTCAGCCAAACGGGAAGTTGATTCGCCAAACCAAGTCCAGGAACTGTCAACACAACGAAGGTCGACACTAGTAGAAGCTTGTCTGCCATCGGGTCAAGCAGAGCACCTAGCTCCGTTCGCTGCCCGGACCGTCGTGCTATCAGGCCGTCTAAGGCATCAGTAATCCCAGCTACAACAAACGTAATCAACGCCCACCCACTATGGCCATAGACCACGAGGATCACTATAGCCGGAACCAGTAATAACCGGCCAAGAGTCAATTGATTGGCAAGGGTTAAGGTCGCCACTGTCTTGAGCCTACCTTGATTTAACCATGAGGTCAGAAAGGCGACCAACAACTTCGACTACTTCCAAGCCTGTCACCGATCTTGATGGCTGAAAACTGTCGTCCTCCACGAGCGTCAACAGGCCTGCTTCCACAGCACGTCGAGCCGAAGGGTAGTTTAGATGAACAGTGCTCATATCGGAAAATTTCGGCGGTGCAACGGAAGCAGAGACACTCAGCCCGAGAGAGTCCACCTCCAGCAGGTCAAGAATGTCAACCAAGACCTCAGCTAATTCGCCCCGGCGAACCAGTCTTGATGGATCGAATCGATAAGCAGCGTCCACGTCCATTATCCCAGCGGCCACTACAGTTTGAATCCATTCACTTCCCCAATGTTGACGGGTGTCGGTAATAATTATCGACTGCACTCCGGTCTGCAAAATGAAATCAGCGAATCGAACGCCAATTAAGACTGCTAAATCCCCTCGCGTGACGTTGGCCTTCGCCGAAATCTCGCCAAACTGGCTCGGAAGCCCAGACATAAATATCAGCTCCCGGACACGATCCACATTCTGAGCCAACACGTCGTTAGGCTCGATCTCACTAGCACGCTCATAGATTCTCAACGCAGACTCTAAATTAGCATTCAGCTCGTGAATCTCTCCTAAAAACAAAAACGCTTCGACATCCAGCGAATTTAGTTGGACCGAATCTTCCGCATGGCGCAGAGCTTTGATTAAATTACCTTGATTTCGCTCAACCCTTGCAAGCTCTAAATGCAAAAATGCACTCTCAGGTGAAGCAGCAATAACCTGCTCATAGGCAATTCTAGCGGCGTCGAAATCGCCATCGGCGGCGGCGGCCCGTGCAACGCCAAGCTGTTCAGTCACAACTGTGAACCGGAGTCCTTCTATTTCTCTAGCGACCCCCGACAGACTTGGTTCAACCGCCAAAGCCGCTTCGAATGATGTAATCGCCTCCTGAAGACGATTCAGCCCCAGCAGTGCCTGGCCTCTACCCACCAAGCCGGACACATAAGTTGGAGCGATCTCGATGGCACGCGCGAAATATTCGTCAGCCTCTCGATAATCCTCTTGCCCAAGATTTACCCATCCCAATCCGGTGATAGCCGGATAAAACTCAGGGCTCTGAGTAAGCAACACCGTGTATCGGTCCTCTGATGTAGAAAGATCACCTAACTGCAAATAAGTCCAAGCTTCTTCATGGGAACTGGCTAGTCTAGTACCCTCATATCTTTCAGGAACTGATGGAAAGAGAAACGTCGTATATGCAGGGTCGACAACAATCGGCAATCGAGCAGCACACGCACCTAAAACGAAGACCAACAGAACTGCGGCAATACTGCGCCACATTACCGACAGCTCATTTCTTTCGCTATCTCGCTCATTCCAGCCTTTTCTGTAGTAGCCACCGCTATGTCAAGCTTCTACGGTTCACTCGATCAATACTCGGCTCCCTCGCCTATTGCCAGTGACTAGCAAGCAAACGGGTTAGCCGACTCGAACCATCTGCCCTCTTGGATAACACGCAGGCTAACCGAAACATCCGAGAAGAGACCCAGCCAAAACTTCGCTTAAATCGACTCTTACGACATCACGTAATTAAAAATCATCAACCCGCCGACTTTCGCTTGCCTTGTAGGTTATTAGGCCTGGCTACTACTATGGACCTAAATTGATTCTAGCACGCAGTCCCAAGCCACACTTCCAGCTCTTATTAGAATCGGATGGTCGGCGCGGACATCAACAATTGTTGAGGGCACGGCAAGATCTGTTGCACCTCCATCAAGCACAACTGAAAGGTCAGAACCAACAGCCGTAACGGCTTCCGACGCCGTATGAGCAGGACGCTTTCCACTCCTATTCGCGCTCGTCGCTGTAATCGGACACCCCAGCTCGGCTGCAAGTTCACAAGAAATTCGACTATTTGGCACCCTCACAGCCACGGTATCCTGGTCCACCAACACAGACCGTGACGAATTCGAATGCATCTCGATAACCAAGGTTAGCGGTCCTGGCCAAAAGTTCTCAGCCAAAAGCCGTCCAATTCTCGGAAGCTTACCTAGGCACTTTTCCACCTGCACTATGTTTGCAGCTACCAACGGTACTTCTCTAGCAGGCGGTCGTCGCTTCGTTTTAAAAAGACGACCCAATGCTTCTCTATTTCTGGGATCTACACCCAAAGCGTACAACGTGTCGGTTGGGTAAGCGATCAATTCGCCATGCTCCAACACTCTCGTCGCTGCTTCTATAGTCGCATGGTGGGGATTAGTGGCACTGACCAGATACAAGATAGGACTCTCACTTGGCATAACTACTAGAACAGGTCGGCGAAGCAACGTCCAGCAGCATAATGCGCATGAGTCATCCCTACCACGATGATTCTGCCTCGACGACAAAAGAAACAACGCTGCCGCTATTAGAACGAGTCAAATAACCCTTTCGCAATTTTTCGACTAAAAACGTAGGGCTGCGTTGTCAGCTGCCGAAGAACTTACATGTATCGTATCAATGAACTGCACACGGTGAGGTTCCGTTTGCATCACTAAAGAACTCGTTCGTGACCCTTCTGCGAAGAATCGCACACCCTTCATTAAAGTTCCTTCTGTAACACCAGTCGCAGCAAAAATGACTCGCTTTCCAGACGCCAGATCTTTGGCTTTATAAACCCTAGTAGGATCTTTAATCCCCATAGTCTGGGCGCGTTCCTTCTTCTCTGACGTATCGATTATCAACCGGCCAAAGATCTCTCCATTTAGGCATCGCATCGCTGCAGCTGCCAGCACGCCCTCCGGAGCACCACCTATTCCCATTGTCGCATGAACACCGCTTCCAACCAAGGCAGCAGAAATCGCGGCCGAAAGGTCTCCGTCTCCTATTAATCTTATCCGAGCGCCAACCGCTCTAATCTCAGCAATTAACTGCTCATGGCGGGGACGGTCTAACACAACCACCACCAAATCCTGAACCGAACGCTTTAAGCACGTCGCTATCGCTCGGAGGTTCTCAACGACCGGCGCATCCAGACTGACCGCATGCTTTGACCTTGGACCTACAACTAATTTCTCCATATAGATATCAGGAGCATACAGAAGGCCACCGCGCTCGGCCGCGGCCACAACAGCGATCGCATTGGCTGTCCCAGTTGCGCACAGATTGGTTCCCTCGAGCGGATCCACCGCAATATCAATCGCTGGAAACTCACTGGTTCCATTAACTGACGCTGCCCCGACACGTTCACCAATAAATAGCATCGGTGCCCGGTCTCTCTCTCCTTCTCCGATAACAATTCGACCATCGATCTGAACTCGATCGAGGCAGGCGCGCATAGCTTCCACCGCAACTTGATCCGAACGATGTCGATCTCCCAAACCCATCGTGTGTGAGCATGCGATTGCAGCTTGTTCAACAACATCAAGAAACGCTAAAGACAGATCTGTTTGCATCAACCTCACTCTTTCATGTCTATGACACTGTTCTCATCACGCCGCTCTTGAAACACAGTTAAACTGGCGGCAATTCACATCTGGTCGACTTGTCCACGCGATACCCAAGAACATAATCAGCCTGCATGAGTTTATGAACTTCTCGGGTGCCTTCATAAATAACTGCACCTTTGCAGTTTCGATAGTAACGCCCTACCGGATATTCATCTGAATAACCATTGGCACCATGGATCTGAACAGCATCTCCTGCTGCCCGCTCGGAGGCTTCAGTTGCAAACCATTTCGCAAGGCCCGTTTCTCGAGTATTCCTTCGACCTGTATTCTTCATCCAACCAGATCTTAACCACAGAAGGCGTGAGGCTTGGTAGTCCGATTCCATCCTCGCAATCATCTCTTTGACCAACTGATGGTGTCCGATCGTGACACCAAACGTTTTTCTTTGGTTTGCATAATCACTGCTGGCGTCCCTCCCGGCACGCCCTGATCAATCCCGTAGCACCTGCGGCCACACTTAACCGCCCCTGGTCGAGGGCGAACATGGCTATCTTGAATCCCTCACCTTCACCACCCGATTTCACGAGCACCCCACTCGCGCACTGCCTGTTCTAACAGTTTGTGTTCCTCTGTCAACTCAAGATCAATCATTTAGCCATCGGCCCCATTTTGACGTTTCGCCTAGATAGAGACGACAACGCCACTCGAGGAAAATATGTCATCCCTCAGATTCACTCGCGACCAACCACAACTGGGTCCCCGCGCTCAATACCTAGTTGACGAACCGCACTCCCAGAATTGGTCGCGAACTCAAGTTGGTCCGTACTCCCAAAAATCGCACTCACATCTCCGTCATGTATGTCGGTATACGCTTCAACGAGACGACCAATCGCATACTCGCCAACCTCAATCTGAATAGCCCCGGCCTGGGCATAATTCTCAAATGTCTTACGGTCAATGTTCGATACCAAGTTGCCAAAATGATCAATTCGTAACACCTGCCCCACCAACTTCCCATCCACTCTATTAACTGTCGGGATATCTAATAATTGATAGTCCGTCACCGGTCTACCGAGGGCTGACAACTGAACATTCTTACCCAACCAAGCTGCTGCAGGCGCAAATCGATCTCGACCTTCAAACGTCCTACTTACAGTCGGTCTCGCATAACGACGTTCCGTTAGTTCAACAACTTTCGTTTGGGAGCTTTCCTGGAAGACTGAACCAAGCACGCCGTTATCCGGGGCTATAAACCGATAACTTTCCGTCTCGACCGCCAATCCTCGCCTTGCAGAACCAACACCCGGATCCACTACTACCAGAAAAATTGTGCCTGCAGGAAACAAATAGTAGACCGCCGACAGTTCCAAACTTGCTGTAAACACATCATGAGGCGGTACATCGTGAGAAATATCAACCAAAGTCGCTTCAGGGCAAATTTCTAGAATCACCCCTTTCATCGCACCCACGTAATGGTCCGTCAAGCCGAAATCGGTTAGCAAGGCTATGATCGCTCGAGCCATTCCCTCGACTCCCACGCGAGAGGACAATTAGTAATACAGCTAATTCACGCTGGTCGAGGCAAAGGTTTTCTAAGCACAACCTCGCGCATCCCAGTCACTAACAAGAACGAATTACTAACCGCCAGACCATCAAACAAGCCGACAAACGCTCGACTATGCCAGACTCTCGGTGCCGGCCGTTCCGTGGCCAATGGACGATAGCGGAGTCTCATCTCATCTACGATCTCATACCGCATGCGTCCGGAAAGTCTCCGTGTCTCAGCCCCATGACACAACAAGGTCACCCCACCTGGTTTCAATACCCTAACAACCTCAGAAGCGAAAATTTCAGCCGACTCATCACTAAGGTAGTCAAAAACATCCCAACATAGAACGCCGTCCACCGAGTTTGTTAAGTTATTCAGTCGCCGCTTTTCTAGGCTCCGCCTGCCCACCTCGACCGAATTACCACCATCTAGGCTGCCAGAGTGCTGCTGATTCTCCTTATCCGACCACCACGTCTCAGGGTTGGACAACACGTCCTGCACGTATAACTTACAGCCCAGACGACCGCCCAGAAACATGACGTTCGCGCCAACTGCTTGGCCCAGGTCTAGAACCACCACCGATACACGTCCGTCAAGTGCCCCCACAAACTTGGAGACTCCTAGAGTCGCAAAGACGTCGCCAAGGTTAGCCGCACCTAAGGCCATTTAGCCTCCCTTTAGTCCGCCTCAAATGCAAACGTTCAACCAAGACATCAGTTGCGATACACACAGTGCAGTTCCTGCACTCCCACTTTTTCCGTCGATGTCCTGGTCTTTTGAAACCTGTGGAAAACACCGAAGAACTTCAGCAACGCTACAGACTCACGTATCAGCAGAAGCCGTCACCCAGTTCGGTCACGTCTCAGTGTGCAGTACTAGCGGCTGGCGCCGACGTGGTGGCCGATTTAAGTTTACCCTTGGACTGCAACGATTCCGACGACCGTGCCACAGAAACTCGAGCGCTCGTCTCAGCGGCCTGTGGCACCTTATGAGCTTGCATGTCTATACTCCCTCGAAATTGAGCGCCTTCGGAGATCGCAATGGTCGGTGCAACAATGTCGCCTTCGACAGTTCCGTTCTCCCTAATATTAATCTTCTCACTCGCCGTGATGTTACCCGTGACCTTCCCCATCACCACGACTGACTTGGCAAATATCTCAGCATTGATCCGTCCGTTCGGACCGATCGTCAGAAGGTGGTCTGGTAGCTCAACTTCTCCTTCAACCTTTCCCTCTATAGTCAAGTCTTCGCTACCACTCAACTCACCTTTAATGATCACCGACTTTCCGATGTTCACAACTTCACCGTCAAGCGGTCTGTCCGACAGGCGCCTCGGGTGGCTGGTGGCCGCTATAGACACTCCAGAATCACCGGGCGCCGCGGGGCTTTCAGATTTCGCTCGTTCCTCCCGTTTCCACATCAAGCACTCTCCACTCTTCCGCTGAGGAGCCGGCTACCTGAAAGACGGCGTCCCTCGAGTTAATTTTTATTGAGTATAAAGGAGGGCTGATAATCCTGTCTAGCCCTTTCATTGCTGACGGTTAGAGCCAGTGATAAGATCAAAACCAAATGCGAATCTATCTCGATCACAACTCCACAACACCCGTCCATTCAGCAGTTGTAACAGCGGTAAGAACTGCTTTGGAACAGCAGTTTGGTAACGCCTCTAGTGTTCACTTCTTCGGTCAAAATGCGAAGACAGTGGTAGATAACGCACGGGCTAGTGTTGCGACGTTGATCGGTGCTGGCCCCCAAGAAATTGTCTTTACCAGTGGCGGAACGGAGTCAGACAATCTCGCGATCCGTGGCGTTGCCGAAAGTACTGCCCTGACCAACCGCCGGCATCTCATAACGAGCAGTATTGAGCATGAAGCGGTACTTCAAACCTTCAAAGCCCTCAGCAAACGAGGCTGGAAGACTACGTTAGTTCCCGTCGGTCAGAGTGGCATAGTTGAATCTGAGGCACTAGAAGCAGCGATCACTGATGACACTGCTCTTGTCTCGATCATGCACGCCAATAACGAAATAGGGACAATTCAACCGCTAGCTGCTCTTGCCGAAATCGCTCACCGACACGGGGCTCTCTTTCACACCGACGCCGTTCAATCAGTGGGCAAATTAAACATAGCCGTCGCCGATCTTGACATTGATCTGCTTTCGCTATCAGCCCATAAGTTTTACGGACCAAAGGGAATTGGAGCGCTCTGGATACGACGCGGGTCTCGGCTGGTCTCAACATCCACAGGTGGAAAGCAGGAGCGCAACCGCCGAGCCGGGACTGAAAATGTCCCTGGTATTGCAGGTCTGGGAATCGCATCTCGCCTTGCGCTACAAAATACCGCAAGTGATGCTGAACACATTTCAACGCTGCGGGACAAACTTGAAACTAAAATTCTTCAAACGGTTCCTGGGACAATCGTTAACGGTGATCCGTCAAAACGAATATCAAATACCACAAACATTAGTTTTGACCGCGTCGAAGCCGAATCGCTCTTAATCGCACTTGATTTAGAAGGAGTAGCGGTATCGACGGGTTCAGCGTGTTCATCAGGCACTCTAGAGCCATCACACGTGCTCCGTGCCATGGGATTTGCCGCCCATCGATCCCAGAACTCAATCAGATTCAGCCTCGGTTCTGACAACACGAGCGAAGAGATTGACCGTGTGATAGATATTCTTCCTAAATTGGTTCAAAAACTTCGGAATGTTTCGCGAGCATCCATCAGTCCGAAGCAACAAACAGTAACTGTAGGCAAATAACCAGAAATAAAGACCCCTCTAAAATATGCGAATCGTTACGGCCATGTCCGGCGGCGTTGACTCGTCGGTTGCAGCAGCTCTTCTTAATGAACAAGGGCACGAAGTCATCGGTCTCTCGATGCAATTGTACGACCAAAGAGAAGGGGGAGCAGACTTTGGCAGTTGTTGTTCGATCGATGATCTTGAAGATGCTCGCCGGGTGGCTTCTCTTCTACGGATACCACATTACATTGTAAACTTCCAGAAACAATTCGACGCTCAAGTCATCTCGCCATTTGTCCGGGAATACACCATGGCAAGAACACCGATCCCCTGTGTGCAGTGCAATGGTGGTCTTAAGTTTACGAACTTGGTCGAACGCGCAAAGGGTTTCGACGCAAGCTACGTGTCAACCGGGCATTACGCGAGAGTGAGTCTCGGACCGGATGGACTATACAAACTTCGACGAGGTTTAGACCGAGACAAGGACCAATCATACTTTCTCTTTACACTTACTCAGTCCCAGCTAGCCAGCGCAAATTTCCCCCTAGGCGAACTCCGCAAATCCGAAGTGCGCGCATACGCCGTAGCCCGCGGCCTTCCCGTCGCTGCTAAACCGGACAGCCACGAAATCTGCTTTGTTCCGAATGACAACTACGCCGATTTCATCGAGCGCCGCACTAGCGACAACATTCAGCCCGGGCCAATTGCTAATACAGACGGAAAAGTGATCGGCCAACATGCCGGCATCCACAGATACACAGTCGGACAACGAAAAGGTCTAGGAATAAGTAACCCTGAACCACTTTATGTTGTGGCACTTGACGCAAACAGTAGAACCGTCACCGTCGGTCCACGAACCGCCATTGAAAGGAAGTCTCTCCAAGCGTCAGCAATTAACTGGACCTCTGGTAGTCCTCCTGGCGATTTGACTCGGGTCACAGCACAAATTAGGCATCACCAGTCTGAAGCGACGGCCACGCTTCATCTTAGAGACGCCTCCACTGCGTCCCTTGAATTCGATGTCGCTCAGACTGCGATCTCTCCAGGCCAAGCAGCGGTTTTCTATGACGGCGACGTAGTCCTGGGTGGGGGATGGATCGACTAATCAGCGGGGGCGCTATAGGGAACAAGCATCAATCGCGATGGGATACGACCACATAATTCTCGCCTACGGCGTTTCTACAGTGTCTTCCTGATGTTCAGGAAGGCTTTCCAAGTAACGCTCGGCGTCAATCGCAGCCATGCAGCCAGAACCTGCGGCCGTGATGGCCTGCCGATACGTATGGTCTTGCACATCACCTGCCGCAAAGACACCTGGAATACTGGTCCGGCTGCCTCCCTTAGGAACAATGTATCCGTTAGTATCTAACGCCAACTTGTCGACGAAAAGACCTGTGTTTGGAGTGTGCCCGATTGCAACAAACAAGCCTTCTACATCAAGAGTTTTTGATTCACCAGTTGTAACGTTACGAACAACCACACCAGTGACAACCCCTTGATCCACATCTCTAACCTCATCGACGACGCTGTTCCACTCAAATGACAGCTTTGGATTCGCTAGAGCCTTCTCTTGCATGATTTGAGACGCTCGAAGTTCCGCACGCCGGTGAATTACGCTTACACGCGAAGCAAATTTAGTGAGGAAGATTGCCTCTTCCATTGCGGTATCACCTCCACCCACCACGGCAATCGGTTTCTCCCTGAAGAAATAGCCGTCACAGGTAGCACAAGTCGAAACGCCATGCCCCATCAATTCTCGTTCCGACGAAAGACCGAGTAGCCGCGCTGAGGCACCAGTAGAAATTATCAAAGAACGAGTGTGGTACGTCTCATCGGCCGTTGAAACCGAAAATGGAGATCCAGACAAATCGACATTCGTCACATCACCTCGGGAAAAATCAGTCCCAAATCGCTCTGACTGGGCCCTCATCGTAGCCATCAATTCTGGCCCCATAATGCCGTCTTTGAAACCAGGATAATTCTCCACAGCCGTGGTCATCATTAGTTGACCACCTGATTCAAGTCCCTCAATCAATAGTGGCTTTAGATTCGCACGTGCGGCATATAGTCCAGCGGTCAGTCCCGCAGGACCAGACCCAATAATTATGACCTGACGCATCCGTCTCACCTACCCTCCATCCACGCTTTTACTACTCACAGGTTTCTCTTTAACATCTATTCATAACGCTAGTCATTTCCGCCAGAACTATCGGCTCACCGCGGTTGAGTAAATCACGAGAAGTACCCCCGGACGAAGAATTGAGATCGAGCGTTGAACTCGTTACCACTCGAATCGTGAACACTCAAGATTTAATCGAACGTCTATTTCGTTTTCCAAGCCGTTGAGATAACTTAAGTGGCACTCTAGCGAAGTCCCTCAGTCCCTGCCAGCCTGTCCAAGTGCAAGCTATGACTTGAACAGTGGTATTTACTAAAACCTCTAACGGGTGAATCAATAATCCGCTAGTTTAGCTTAAGTGCTTGAGGAGAACTCAGTGACTCACCGTTTTCTGATGCCCAATCAGCCAAGCGACCGATTTCAGAAAATCGTGCAGAATTAGAACGAGCGCCCAAAACCACCACTGCCAGCGGACCTAAATTTGAATCGTTAACGACTGCAGCCAAGCAATATCCTGCAGCATCTATATACCCCGTCTTACCACCGACCACCTTTAGTCGCCCCCTGAGTAGACGGTTAGTATTTCGAACCGTCACAGCTCGACGACTTGTTCGAACGCCATACGAATTCTTCTGCATTATCGTCACAATCGTTGAGTTCTCGGTCGCATGGGAGATTAATCTTGAAAGATCGTACGGTGTTGACAGATTCTGCCTATTAAGACCGGACGGATCCGCAAAGCTAGTACTTCGAAGACCAAGCTCTGTGGCCTTCAGATTCATCTGCTCAACGAACCCCTCAGTACCCCAACGCGATATCCTAGCTAAGACTCTAGCAGCCGCATTATCCGATGCTACTAGTGCTAGATGCAGAAGATCACCCAATTCGATACGTTCCCCACGTCGCAAGTACGTCGTATTGGCACGTCGAACATCACGACGGGAAACGACTACGTCTCTCGTTAGGTCAGGCTCATCGCCGAGAAACACCAAGGCCGTCATTACCTTCGTAATACTCGCGATAGAGCGCCTAGCGTAGCCGTCTGATTCCCAGAGGACCTCATGCGTAACAGGGTTGTATATCATCGCCGCCTGAGCCCTGATCCTCGGGGGGCGAAGACCATCGAAGCTAAGTGTGCCAGGAGGATCATTAATCGGGTCAGGCTCTACAGGTTCTGGAAAAACTGGGTAGGGTTCCGCAAGACCGATATTGGGAGCTACGCCCTGTGCGCTGAAGCACAACAAGTAAAAGATCACCCCGGCAAACTGAAATATCGGCTTGACGGCTTGGGTCTGCCTTAAAACGCTCGGAATAGTTTGCCCCTCAAATCGATTGTGGGTCTAACTCGGATTTTGGACTATGTCTCGCAGAAGGGTCAAGGCGAGCCATCAAAGCCGATCACGCCACACGATATGAGACACGATCGGCTTGTTCTTTAACGCGCAGTCGCCACGCTAGCAAAAGTGTAAGAATCTCTGGCGCGAACTTGAGCGCCCTCCCGCCGCACGTCAATCCTCAATTGTCTCGTCCGTGCTTCGCCGGCTTCAGGTCGATTCGTGTTGAAACCAACGATGTAGTAATCACTGGTTTCCGCATCGATTTCACGCAAGCCCTCCACAAAATTATTCCGATTGACGATAGCGATACCACCCGTAAGTTCAGCCAAACTCCGAAGACTCGACTGTGTGCGGAAAACGTGGCTATTCCACTCTTGAGTTGGAAGGTTGTACTCAATGTCCGCGCCAGCCATCAAGCCCCTCGGGTCTAGCGTATGAAACGTCGTGTTCGACCGATTCGCAGCCCGAGTCAATTCTGCGATTTCTGAGTGAAGCTCTGAATCAGCAAATACGGCTCCTTGACGTTCCACATCGGCGAACGGCTGATCTTCAAATTGGTTGATATATTTTTGAGCGACGTCTTGGCCATACTGTTCGCCAAACGGATTAAAGTCGTATCCTCCGCTAATATAAATAAAGACCTTCCGGCGATTGTTGATCCTCTCCAGGTTCTTCAGAGTTTCAAAAGCCGTCTTATAGGCTACATGAGCACGCCAACGCACCTCGCTCAGTGTCCGCCGTTGTTGCATCGTAATCATGTCGCGTGGATTAAATCCGCTGCCCACGATCTTCTCCGCGGCGGCAAATAACATATTGCGGTCGTACGTCAGATCGATCGATAGATTCGATGTTCCCGTAGCAATGATGCCAAATAGGTCGCCTTCGTGAACTAAGTTCTCAGCGATTGTCTCCATTATCTGCCGAACCTTCGGAGTCAACTGCGCCGTCATGTGCAAGTCGTCGATAAACAAGACGAAAATTCTTCCGGCAGTGTCGTCAACTTTTCTCACCCGCGGCAGGATAATCCCTTCCTGAGCAGGAACTGCCGTCTCAACCAACACATCAAACACCCGCCCACCATCTACTCGAACCAGAGACGCTATTTCCTGCTCAATGCCCTCTTCTTCAACAATGAAATCCTCCGGTAGAAGATCGGACATAAAGATGCCGTCCTCATCACGGACAATCACGTCCGTCGTTACCAACGTCACACCTGATCGGAAGATCGGTTGCTGTGAGGCCGCTTGGCCTCCAATTGGCTCAGGAGAAGAACTTTGGGTTTGAGCATGCCCAAGAAGGCCTATGCCAGTAAAAATGGCACCCATGACCAGCCAACGACCGGAAGCCCTGCTGAGCTGAAGAAAGCCACGAGGCATGCTGTCTTGTATTATAACGAACTCTTCCTTTGTTTTACCCAAAAATCGTCACCCTTGCACATTACTCATTATTCAATTTTCCGCCTGCCTGCCTACTGGGCCGCGACGGCCGTCGCCCGAGTTTAGCCCTGACAGCTTCGGCGTTAGTTTCAAACTGTTCGATACCCGTTACAGCAGCCTCAATCGTTTCCCATCGGTCTGGATTTAACTGTTCAGCCTGTTTTCGAATCGAGCCAAGATCCCTTTGCCCGCCCGCCTTTTCGTTAATTCTGGCCTGGGTCTCTGCATAGCGCGCCCGCAGTCTAGATAACGTGTTGTATCCCATCAACGAAACCACTGGGTGTTGACTGTCGCCTTCCCCAGGAACCTCCAACGCCTCGTCTCGCCCCTCGTCAGTAAGATGTGCTTCTGCTTCGAGCAATTGCGGATCCACGGCTTCATCTTGTCTATCCGGCGCTATTTCGTCGGTCAAGCCAGTTGGCGCCTTTAAATATTCCACCGCGGATGATCGAACTTCTGGTTTCTGGCGCCGAACGGCTTTATTCGCCCCAGACTGAGATTTTGAACGCTTATGCACTCCATGCGCCAATTGTCTGTCACTTTCAGAGCTTAAAGAACCTTTCACCTTTAACATTTTTTTCCAGTCAAAGGTGACGGTCGGATTGTGCTCCTCGACGGCCCGAATAGCCTCGGCATCGAGTGGATGGCGGCCAACTTTGATATTTGGAGGCGTGCGAAAGAGGTAAAGCATCTGCGGCTGCGACTTGCTCCGTGCTTTGCCAGAGTGCAGGACGAAGGTGTTTTCGTTACCTATTTTATCACGAGAAAATCGAAGATAGGGCATTACTTCTTACGCCTAGCAGTCGTCGAATGAGACTTTTTCCTTACGTTCTTAGTCTTAGTCACACGCCTTGCCTTAGAGACAACCTTCTTAGGACCCGACTTAACCTCGGTTTTTGGGGGGGGACTCTTCTTGGTCACGCGTATCTTAGTGGAATCCTTCTTGACCAGCTTGTTTCGGGTCGTCTTTCGCCCCTTAGTGACTTTGGATTTGTTCTTAGCGACCTTACCCTGTTTGACCGCTGCTGACCTTTCGGCGTTCTTCGAAGAAGCCTTTTTGTTGGCTGCTTTGGCAAGGCTGATAGCTCTCGGAGACCTATATACCATCGAAAACTTCGCCTCTGAACCGAAAGCGTAGTAGGCCCAGATCTCTGTTACGTTAATCTTCGACTTCTCACAGAGACGCTGCGCTACATCGGTAAATCCAGCTGGTACGTATAAATAAAAGACCCCTCGAGCCTTCCCGTAATGAGTCCATTCCGACATCGCCTCGAGACGGTTTACCGACTCAGCAGTTTCGACCTCAACCACGCCATACAGGCGACGGGCACCAACTTTACGTGTCAATACCAAGTCGGGGTAACAGATGCGCCCACCCACCTTAACCGAAACCGCTTCTTCAGCGCCCTCATTGATGGCCACCTCAAATTCTCGCCGCCATCTGGACTGTTTTTGAAGCTGTCGAATTACTCGATCATGCTCCAACTGCTCACGAATCGGTCGAAATATAATTGGCGACAATGCTTCTCCCGTATACCCCTAATAACCCAGCTACATTCTCTGCGAAAGCTCGCCATCCTAGCACGAATTTGAGACTGCTCCCAACCTACGTAGTACCATATTGCTGTGAATGACCGTTTTCTTCGTGCGTGTCGCCGGGAACCTGTTGACGTAACCCCTATTTGGTTTATGCGGCAAGCTGGCCGTTATATGCCTGAATATCGTGCTATTCGAAAAAGGCATACCCTGCTTGAAATCTGTCGTGAGCCGGAGCTGGCCGTGCAGGTAACTCTGCAACCACTTGACCGAATTGAACTTGATGCCGCAATTCTTTTCTCTGACCTCCTACTCCCACTGGAACCAATGGGTATCCCATTCGATTTTATTAAGGGAGAAGGCCCAAGAATTGAAAAGCCAATTCGCGCGACTGAAGATGTTGAAAACCTCCGGCGATTCGAACCTCGGGACGCACTTCAGCACGTACTGACAACAATCCGGATCTTGAGTAAAGCCTTGGAAGACCGAGTTCCACTGATCGGCTTTGCCGGGGCACCGTTCACGCTGGCCTCATATGCTATCGAAGGTGGTCCATCCTCGAACTATGCCAAAACAAAAGCTCTTATGTACGGAGCACCAGATACGTGGCACAAACTTTGCGACACGTTCGCGGTAATCATTGCAGACTATCTCAAAGCACAGGTGGAGGCAGGCGTACAAGCTGTCCAATTATTTGATTCGTGGGTCGGCGCACTCAGTCCTGACGATTACCGGGAATTTGCCATGCCTCACACAAAACGCATTCTCGACATTGCTGGTTCAACAGGTGTCCCCGTTATCCATTTCGGCACCAGCACGGCCACCCTACTAGAAACAATGGCTGAAGCAGGAGGCGACGTGATCGGTGCGGACTGGCGGATCCCCCTCGATCTGGCCTGGGAAAAAATCGGCCCCGATAAGGCCATTCAAGGCAACCTCGATCCCACTTTGCTCCTGGGCCCTACCGACCGACTCTTCGCCGGTGCAGAAGAAGTGCTAAGACGCGCTCGAGGAAGACCCGGTCACATCTTTAACCTGGGTCACGGAGTTCTACCGGAAACACCGGTTGAGAACGTGCAGGCACTCGCTCGTTTTGTTCATGGGCAATAATCCTCTCGTTGCCATCATTGGAGGGGGAATTACCGGCCTATCTGCAGCCTACGAACTTCACCGGCGTGGCACACCATTTATTCTTCTCGAACGTGCAAACCGATTGGGAGGAGTAATCCAAACCGAGTTCACTGAAGGATTCACAATCGACGGAGGACCCGATTCGTTATTAACTCACAAACCCGCCGCTCTTGATCTCTGCTCTGAATTGGGCCTTCGGGAACGTTTAATTTCAACTCTACCACCCAGAACAGCATATATCTGCCGCGACGGCCAACTACATCCTCTTCCTAAGGCGTCTGTGTTGGGTATCCCAACACGTCTAAAGTCTCTTGCCACAATGCCGGTCTTGTCAGTATCAGGAAAACTCAGGATGGCCATGGACTTGATGCGAACAGGGAAACCTCGTGCTCGCGATGAATCAATTGGATCGTTTTTTCGGAGACGATTCGGCCAAGAATCCGTCGCATATATTGCCGAACCGCTTCTGGCGGGAATTCACGCAGGAGATGTGGAACGGCTATCGATGCAAGCGCTCTTTCCAACACTCGTTGATGCCGAGCGAAGACATGGAAGCGTTATTACGGGATTACATTTTCGACAGCGATCGAATCGACCTTCACAGGGCGGACTGTTTCGATCACTTGTGGGTGGAATCGGACAGTTAACTTCTACAATTGTCGACACTCTCTCGACTTCGACAGTTCAAACAAATTCTGAGGTTACGCAAATAACTGGGGGAGCACCCTTTCGTGTTCACCTTGTTTCAGGCGAGACAATATCGGCAAACCAAGTTATTCTAACCACACCTGCATACTTGACCGAACAATTGATTTCTGCGCTTGATCCAACGCTTGCAAACATTTGTGGCACGATCCCTTACACCTCTACAGCCACCGTCGCCTTAAGCTATCCGAGAACTTCCGTTAGTCACACACTGGAGGGCACAGGGTTCGTCGTTCCTCGCGTTGAACAAGGGCTGTCTCTAATGGCTGCATCATGGGTCTCTTCGAAATGGCCACACCGGGTGCCCTCTGGACAGATTCTACTGAAAGGATTTCTAGGTGGACCTCGACAGCCAGACATACTCGAACAAAATGATCAAGAACTAGTTTCAATCGCTCATCGCGACCTTTCACAATTGCTCGGAATTTCTACGAAACCGGCCGTTACCCGTGTCTTCCGGTGGCCCCGCCTCAATCCTCAGCATGAAGTCGGACATCTAGATAAAATAAGCGCTATCGACGCTAGACTTCCTAACATACCAGGACTCCACATCGTCGGCGCCGGCTTCAGAGGTGTCGGAATTCCAGACTGTGTGTCACACGGTCGAGCCGCAGGCGCTTCCGCTGCCGAACTGCTAAAAGGAAGAGACTGACCATCGAAAATGGCCGCGCATATGGACAACTTTCAATAAGAAAAGAAACCCTAGCGTGGCTGATTCGTTATCGTGAAGACTCAAACTAAGACAAATCTCCTCACGTTACTGCGCAGCGGATCTCAAGCCACAATGCCAGAGAAAGACAACCTCCGCGAAAGAACGCCTAGTCAATTCCAGTATTTTTGCTATATTTGACACTGCATCCGACGTTATCACACACAATATCTAGGAGTTACCATGCACCTCAAGACTTCGTTTTATGTCGTTTTAATTTCAAACTTTGCTCTCATTTCCAGTTGCGGTGGTGGAGAAGAAGGCCACGATGCCATGGCCGAAGCTGAACCGATGGCCGAAACTGAACCGGCTCCAGAACCAATGGCTGCAGCAGCCTTCGACCTAGGTGGTGGCACAGCCACGGAAGTACATCCAGGTCAAGCAGGCAGTCCACACGTTCAGGTGGCTTGGGTCGTTAACGACGCCAATATCACAATCACGTATGGCCGTCCCTACCTTAACGACCGAGTAGTCGGCGAGAGCGTCCCACCAATGAGTGAAGGTTTTTGGCGTCTTGGGGCTGACGAGGCCACGACTCTGACAACCGACACGGACGTGATGCTCGGAGGCACACACATCCCAGCCGGTGAATACACACTCTGGACACAGTATATGTCTGACGAGTTTCACTTAATCGTCAACTCAGAGACTGGACAATGGGGCACAGCCTATAACTCCGATCACGATGTCGCCCACATTGCCATGGCCGTGTCAGATCTTAATCCCCCAGCTGATCAATTGACGCTATCAATCGGCGACGGCAAGCTTGGATTCGAGTGGGGCCAGATGGCTTCATCGGTTGAACTGATGGTTCATTGATCATCCTTATCTAAGGCTCATCGATACCGACCGCTCATATCTATTGCCAGCAAACCGGGCAACTGATGGAGCGGTCGGCATCTGACCCTCTTGACAGAATTAACCCTCGCCAAGTCAAACAACCCTGTCCGGGCCGCTAGCTCAGTTGGCAGAGCACATGACTTTTAATCATGGTGTCCCGAGTTCGATTCTCGGGCGGCCCACCATTTTCTGAAAGATTAAGGAGGTTCCTTATGGCCACTTATCTACTTAAAGCCGGGACGAAACTATTAAACGCTTTGCCAAAGGAGATGGTATGAATGCTCCTGATGGCGCAAAATTAATTGGGCGTTAGCACGCAACTGGCGACGGAACAGGCTGGGCTATTGTTCAAACAATTGATCCGCCGATTTTATCTGCATGGATGTTGCTGTGGAATGACATATGGACATCACATTCACTCCAGTCATCAGCGACAAGGATTTGGGCGCAGCATTCGCAAAAAAATGGACTAATGTAACTCTGACATTTGGCGGCGGGGACACCGTCGAGGACGCTCCCCGCGTCCCCGTTGAACCGACCCCCATGCTAGAACAATGCTAGCTAAAGAGTGCACTTACGTGCGAACACACTCACCTCACAAAGCGCCTGTTTTTCTAAGGATTCTGTTCGTTACGACGGGTTCCACGAAGCACATTCTCCATCGCCTAGTTGCCTTCATGGCAACGCGGCTCAGAGCAGATTCGGTCCTCCTGATCGGCTTTGACGTTTCAGGTCCTGCGTAACTGTCCACAGGGCAACCCACACGGTCGAGTCCTCAACTGTGACCTCGCACTCAAGCCTGTCGGCATCCACACGGGCGTAGCGTTCAACCAGCCTGAGATTCGAACTCGCCCCACGAACCAGAAACTTGAGCGAGAAGTTCATCGTCTCAATAACCAGAACAGCTGCACTCCAGATATATCAGCCAGTAAAATCGTCGAACAAATCAACAGTCGGAGATAATTTACATTGTGATCAGATTGGTTCGCGGATTGGAACAATGAATTTTCACGGTATTTTTTGTCATATTCAGATCGTCAAGTTGTCAACAGTGCAGATGTAAACATGTCAATTGTGTAAATTTTGAAGTAGCCTTATTATCTTTACGTTTCAAACTCGACCAACCCAATGGAATCGACTCTAGGCTCGAAGGTTCGAGCAATTCGTAGAAGCCGCGGCATCACCCAGGCTGAATTAGCTCGAAGGCTCAGCATTTCAGCAAGTTACTTGAATCTGATCGAACACAACCGGCGCGCCTTGACAGCTGATTTACTAGTTCGACTCGCCGAGTGTCTCCCAATTGACATTAAGACTCTGTCGACAGCCCAAGACGGTCGGGCGGTCACAGAACTCCTGGAAGCCTTCGGCGACCCTCTCTTCGAAAACCTAGATATAGTAGCCGGAGAAGTTAAGGAATTCGCCACAAACTCGCCTACAGCAGCTCAAGGCGTCTTGCGATTATACGAGGCGTATCGGTCGGCTAGAGAATCGGCTTATAACCTGGGCAATAAACTGCTTTCCGGTTCCGAACTCCCGGGCATCTTTGCATCTAAGCTCCCCACCGAAGAAGTAAATGACCTTCTGCAGCGACATCTCAATTATTTCCCAGAATTAGAAGAAGGCGCCGAAGCACTGACACGAAACGCCAAGCTGGAACGCGACTTTCTCTTTAACAGCCTCGCCTCCTACCTTCAACAGACCAAGGGTATTGAGGTGCGAATCGAACAACCGGGAAATATGCAGGGAGCATTGCGACGCTACGACCCAGTCAAGAAAATACTCAGCTTGTCGGAGGCACTCCGGCGTGGCAGTCGAAACTTCCAACTCGCTCATCAAGTGGGCCTAATAACACAGGATGACATCCTGAAACGGATAGCTGCCGATCCATTAATTACAACCGATGAATCGAGAGCCTTATCTCGTGTCGTCCTTGCGAGCTATTTTGCCGGGTGTGTGCTGATGCCATATGAACCATTTCTACAAGCGGTCAAAGACGAACGATACGACATCGATTTACTTGGACATCGTTTTCGAGCCAGCTTCGAACAAACCTGTCATCGACTTACCAGTCTTCGACGTCCCGGCGCGGAAGGCATACCTTTTCACCAGATCCGTATTGACATCGCTGGGAACATTTCGAAGCGGTTTAGTGCCTCGGGCATTCGCTTTCCACGCTTCGGTGGAGCCTGCCCAAGGTGGAATGTCTTTGAAGCGTTCCTTACACCAGGCATGATTCGCCCCCAGCTCTCGCAATTCCCAGACGGCCAAGTCTATTTTGAAGTTGCGAGAACTGTGCGAAAAGCGAGTGGAGGCTATCGTGGCCCACGAGCTCAATACGCCATCTCCCTTGGCTGTGAAGTGAGCTACGCTCAGGAAATGGTCTACGCTGACGGACTGGATCTGACAAGCCGTGAAGCTGTCGTCACCGTCGGCCCAACGTGTCGCTTGTGTGACCGGATGGATTGTGAGCAACGCGCGTATCCCCCCGTCCAACAACCGCTCTCCGTCAATGAAGACGTTCGCGGTGTTTCATTTTATGCTCCTCCTTCATCCTAAGCCAGCCACCGATCAGTCATTCCCCAGTGATCGAACCGTTACCGTGCACCACCACCGCCCGGTGTCGCTTCCAATGAGACCATGACCGGATCACGACCGGCAGCGAACTCCTACTCCAACTAATAGAGCAGTAAATCTATCAATCCATAAAACTGGTAAGTAGTGCCTCAAGTTATCTGTTTCGCTCGTATATCGATCAAACGCATTTCTTCGATACCCATCATCCTCATGTAACCAAGTTTGTCTTATCGCACACTTCAGTGACTGCTTTAAACAAAATCAATAGAGTGGAATTCATTGCGATTCACGATCTACGTGCCTCTATAGCTGGCTACTCAATAACACAGATGCACATAATCATCATCGGTGGCGGAGAAGCCGGCTATCCACTCGCATAAGCCCTTTCCAAAAACCGGAGCTGACGGTCTTTTCGACGACATCAAGTATCAAGGGTGACCACCGCCATAATGAAACTTCACGCCGTTATCATGGATAACAATCCGTTGAATCGCTAAAATACGGCGACACGAACGAATGCTCGCAACAAATCAATCATCTCCAGTCCGTACGGCGACTCCAGTCTCGTGACTACCGTCGTCATAAATATTCACAGTTACCGTTAGCTCCATCGGCCTGCAACAGACCTGACAATCTTCGATGTACCGCTGTTCCGCAACTGACCAATCGATTGCGACCTCCAGTTGCTCGCCACAGTAGGGACATTCAATAAACTCGGTCATGCCGATTCCTCGTGGACGTCGAACCTCGTATAAGTCCCTCAGAACATCGCCAGCGGATTGACTGCTGCACCGGCACCATTAGGTACTCCATGTGGTGACGCCATAAACAAAAACTCCCATCGGTCAAGCTCTCTGGCCGTTCCCGCTAACTCCTCAAGACCCAGATTGTCGAAAAGGTGTACCCCTAGTGCCACAAGCGTAAAAAAATGAATCGGAATGCTTACCCCCTCGACCTCGCCACCCTCTTGAGCCACATCGGCGCCTAGTAAAGCGATGTCTCGCTCCTTAAAAAATGGAAGAAGCGAAGGGTGATACCCACCTTGCTGGCCAACATCTCGACCAGTGCGTAGAAACAGCGCGTCGCCAGCCGAAATGGTGATGCCGGTTTCAGACTCCCAAGTCTCGACGTCGTGACGCCGAATCGCTTTCCCCGGCATATCGATCAAGATTCCTCGCGTGACGAGCCCCCCCTTCACATTAGCTACGCTCATCTGTGTACAACCATCCACCGTCGTTGCAACTTCCTCGAAGTCAAGACCGTTATACACCTTGCCGTCGTATGCCACGTGACACAAGGCATCCAGATGACTTACCACCCGTCCGTGATATTCAATCTCGTATCGTTCCCAAAAGTAGCCATTGTCAGTATCGATATCAAACACATTTCTGACAGACCCCACCAACACCGGCGGGCGGTTCGCATTCATTTCGTCTGGACTCTCCAAAGGCTCGATCGCCATAGGACGCGCCATCGAAACAACTCTTCCGCTTTGAACCAGTCCGGCAGCCTGTACACGTTTTTCTGGAGTCACTGTATTGAGAGCGCCGAGTTGATCGTCCTCCCCCCACCGTCCCCAGTTTGACAACTCGTTCATCCACGTATCGTATTGTTCTTTCGTGACCTCTTGACCCAATTCCCCTTGTGCTTCTCCGCCAGAGCAAGTTGCTGATATGACTATCGCAGCTATGACCAACCAGGCTGTTCCATTTCGTGCTCTCATGCCCCCCCCACCGTAATTCTGCTGCGTCGCCGTCAACTCAGTATTTCGATAACATTAACTTGTGAGCTTAGATCGAAACGTCGGCCAAGAACCTGACAGTGTCCTCTTAGCTATCTGAGCTAAGAAACGTCGTTACTTTAAACCGGTACCCTGTAGCCATTTCTTGGGTAAGAGGGCCCTGTCTTCTCTCGTGCACACTACAATTCGATTGCTTGCGATCTTGCTAAGTGTCGTAGTTGTTACAGTCGTCGCCGATAACCAAACCAGCGGTATCGTGGGCGTATGGGACACTGGGGATGGAGCCCATGTCGAAATCTACGAACGTGACGGCAAGTATCACGGCAAGTTTCTGTATTTTTACGATGACCCACCCGCAGGTGGCGTCGACGCCAAGAATCCGGATCCCGCTTTGCGGAACCGGTTGCTCGTGGGAACGGATTTTCTGCTCAATTTCAAATTCATCGATCAAAAATGGACGAATGGCCGTATCTACAACCCTGAAAACGGCAAACTGTATAGGGCTGACTTGGAACTGCGTGAGGGTGTGCTAAAAGTACGAGGGTGGATAGGTTTTCGCCTGCTCGGACGGACCGTCGAATGGACTTCACTAGACTGACAAACCAACCCTTTTTTACTGGGTCGAACTGAAGTAGGACAATCGCTATGACAAAGATACGTGCGTCGCTTGTTATCTGTCTTTTCTGCCTTGGGTCAATCACTACGGACACTCAAACAATTAATGTCGGCCGTGGGGACATCCAAGTCCGTGTTCCGTCGACAACCAACACAGAGTCCCAACCGGCCCTTGTAGTGTTGCTTCATGGATACAGCCATACGGGACCGTTGCGGGAATCCGAGTGGAAATTTGGTGAGCTTGTTGAGGAATATGACTTCGTTCTCGCATACCCAGACGGCACACGGGAATCAGGCGGCAATCAAAATACCTTTTGGAATGCATCGGCCGCCTGCTGCAACTTCAGGGGAAGTGACGTAGATGAATCAACCTACATCATATCGATCATTAACCGGCTTACCGACCAATATGACATTGATCCAAAGCGTATTTACCTCGTTGGCCACTCCAACGGAGGCTTCATGTCCTACCGGATAGCTTATGACCACTCAGAAACTATTGCTGCGATCGCGAGTCTCGCTGGTGCAGCAGCTAACGTGGATCATCCTGCACCAGCACATCCTGTACACGTCTTGCAGATACATGGCACCGCAGACTCGGTCATAGCATATGAAGGTGGGAACCTGAACCGCTTCGAGGACACTGCGGGTAGAGAAATCAGTCACCCCTACCCTGGAGCAGTAGAAACCGTGGAACGTTGGGCTTCCTATAATGGCTGTACTCTCCAGAAGAGATCGGCCCAGAACAGGGACCTGGACGAATTATTGCCCGGCGCCGAGACAGCGGTCACACAGCATACCGAAAGCTGCGAAAATGGAGGATCGAGCGAACTGTGGACGATCAGCGGAGGCGCCCATTCGCCGGATATTTCTGACAGCTTCAGCCGACAGATTGTCCAATGGCTTCTGGCTCATCCTAAGCCGTGACACCTCTATCGATGCCAGCCTAACCAAGCGCCTTGACGCTCAAAACGATGTCTGCCTACTGGTACCGACCGACTAAACAACCTACAACTAATTGAGTGCGAGCACCTTAACCTAAATCGACACGCCCAGATACGGACAGGTTATCTATTTATTTCGTTGTATTTCGTCGCAAGATTCTACTGTTTGGATCCGATACCTAAGGTTAGTAAGGACAATGACAACCATCTCAAAACGCGCGACAACCGTCTTCGAACAAGGTGCCGTTCGCCGCAACCTCGGTGCACTGATACGCTACGCCGGCTTTCTCGTCGTCGTAATCCTTGTATTTTCAGGAATCTTCCAGACGATCATGTCCCAAATCGAGGGACAGTCCCACTCGTGGGTCACGGCCATCTACTGGACACTCGTCACAATGAGCACACTCGGGTTTGGCGATATCGTCTTTGAAACTGACGTCGGCCGAATCTTCACCCTTGCAGTTCTACTGTCAGGAACGGTCCTATTGTTGGTAGTTCTACCATTCACCTTTATTCGCTTCTTTTACGCGCCGTGGCTTGAAACGCAGATTCGCCGAGACACACCACGGTCAGTAAAACCTGGAACATCTGAACACGTGATTCTTTGCCGTTATGACGAAGTTGCTCAAGCTCTTATCGAACGACTCCAGGCGAGCAAAATTCCCTACTACGTTCTTGAGCCGGACCCAACCGTTGCAGCCCGACTCATCGATGACGGAATCTCGGTCGTCACGGGCGAACTGGATGCGAAGCTCACTTACCAGCGCCTCAATCTTGACGACGCACGGCTACTGGTCGTGAACCATAACGACACGACTAATGCGAATATCGTACTGACCGCGCGAGAAGCAGCGGACAACAGAATTAATCCCACGCCGGTCGTCGGTTTCGCAGAACATCGTGACTCAATAGACATTCTCGAATTAGCGGGCTGTAACCAGGTGCTGTCCCCCAAGATTCAACTCGGTAAGTATCTGGCTGAACGTGGAGGTGCTGGAATAGACCATACCGACGTCCTTGGTTCTATCAAAGGTCTTCGAATGGGTGAAATTTCCGCTAGGAATACCTCGTTGGTCGGCTCCACGATCCGTGAGACAGCCCTTCGGACAAAAACTGGGGCAAGTATTGTCGGCATGTGGCAAGCGGGCACACTCCTCCCGGCTCGTCCGGAGACAACTATTCAAGAAAACAGCATCTTGGTAATCCTAGGTGTCGCCGAACAACTGAAGAAGGTAGACAATCTACTAAACAGGGAAGAGGAAAACACTGAACATCCCGTGCTGATCATCGGAGGCGGCACAGTTGGACGAGCCGCGGCTCGTAAACTACGAGAAAATGACGTTTCGGTGTACTTACTCGAGAAAGATGCCAGTGTTTGCGACCGTTGCCTGAACCTTGCCGACCGCGTCATTGTCGGTGACGCCAATGACAGTAAAAATTTAGATCTTGCCGGGTTTCAGGAGGCGAGAGCCGTCGTGCTTACGGGAAAGGACGATGCCGTTAACATCTACCTCGCTGTTTACTGCCGTCGCCTCAGACCAGACATACGTATTGTGAGCCGCATCACTCGGAATCGTAACGTTAGTGCGGTCCATCGCGCCGGAGCCGACTTTGCTTTTAGTGACGCCGCCCTCGCAGCGGAGTCGACCATGTCTCTTATCGAAGGGCACGACATGGTCGTGCTTGACCACGACATCGAACTCTTTGAAGTCGTGGTGCCCCGCAAACTCGTCAATACACGATTGTCCGAGTCCAACATCAGTTCCATAACTGGCTTGGTTGTCGTAGGCCTCGATGATGGCGAACACATAGCAACCGGAATCGACAGCTCGGTTTCACTTCAAGCTGGACACAAGTTGGTAATGCTAGGCACCACTGAACAACGGAAGGTGTTTACTCAAACGTTCAAGTAGCAAGGGACGCCTACTGAACTTGTGTCGATGACCAGAGATTGATCACCGCGACACCCGCTATGATGAGCGTCATACCTGTAATGGCCGCGCGGTCCAAACGCTGGTCGTACACCACCCGCCCTACAAGTCCGACCAACACAATTCCGACGCCGGCCCAAATCGCATAGGCAACACCGACGGACATCCGCTGCAAACACAACCCCAGAAAATAAAATGCCGCGGCATAACCGACAATAACCACGCCGCTGGGCAACACCTTCGTAAAACCATTCGAAGACTTCAGGGCCGACGTCGCGGTTACTTCGGACACAATTGCAATAATTAAATAGACGTAGTGCATATCTGTTTCTAATGACAACCGTTCAAAATCGCAAGAGCGACACTGGATGTAATCGAATCTCGAAACCAGACCGACACAATCTCCTTCCTACACGTGTCCCAGCCTCGAGACTGACACGTCTCCCGTATAGCACGGTCGTCGAAACGCAGTTGGGTGGCCATCGCCATTAAAATAGGTCACACTTGGTGGCCTTATCGTGCGTACACCAACTCCATCACAATATATCGTGTCCATCTTGGCGCTCCTGGTAGTACTCAACTGTCAGTCCGGTGCCAGCACTGGGCAACTCTCGACAATATCCGGCTCTCAGAATCCACCCGCTCATGCAGCACGGGTCCTCGTAGTTCCGTTCTCTAATATTTCTGGTGAGACACGTGACGCCTGGATAGGATCCGGGATTGCTAAAACCATTGCCGCTGACCTACGTCAATTGGGTTTCTCCGTCGTCTCACAGACTGTGTCTCCAGAAAAAATGCCTCCAGACCATCTCGGGCTCGCTGCGGACACGCATGCGAGACAACTCGCGCAAGAAGCTGGAGCAACCTGGATCGTCGGAGGAGAATTTCAGAGGCTGGGTAATCAAATACGACTGGTAGCCCGAATAATTGATACCTCAAGAACCACGATCCCTCAGACGGTGACGTTGGACGACACAATCGACAACCTATTTAAGTTGCAGGATCAAGTGGTCCCTCTACTGGAACACATGTTAAGACTTCCCCGGCCCAGTAACGCCGGGAACCCAGACGATGTAACTAGTCAAGAACCGAGCCGGACAGCAGTTGATCGACGCCAGGCTCTTTCAAGTAATGACTCCGTATCGAGTCAAATCGGTGACACACCTCGTGTAACCATCCGCCGCACGTCAGATCCACCACGAATCGATGGACGCCTAGACGACGCCGTGTGGCAGACCGCTACCCACATCACCAAATTTGTGCAGATTGCTCCGGTCGCGGGAGCGCCAGGTTCTGAAGACACCGAAGTATGGATGGCCTATGACAGCGACAACCTCTATTTCGCCTTTTATGCACACTACGATAATCCTGGGATGATGCGCGTGAACTGGGGTGACCGAGATGAGACCGGTGGAGATGACCAGATGGCAGTTATGTTCGACACCTTTCTTGACCAGCAGCGGGCCTATCAATTTGAAGTGAATGGTTACGGTGTTCAGACCGACTCACTGGTCAACGCTGAAGGCACTCGTAGTAGCAGCTCCCGCCGCGCCTCATCGTCATCCAGTTCTGTCGGAAGTAGTTATTGGCGTCAGAATAGTAGTAGCGGTTCCAGTCTCAGCAGTTCCGGTTCGTTCGGTGTTCGCGGTGACCGGTCATGGAACGCTCTGTTTGATACCGACGGAAAAATCGTCGATGACGGATGGACGGCCGAGATGGCCATTCCGTTCAAAAGCTTGCGGTACCCAACTCGTGCTTCTGACGAAGCCCATCTGTGGGGGTTTCAGATCACTCGGCGGGTCCGAGGACTATCTGAAGCTGTGTCGTGGTCGCCAATTTCAAGGGATATCGCGGGGCAACTCACACAATTCGGTATCCTTGAAGGACTCGAAGGCCTGTCGGAAAGTCGGAACCTGGAGATCCTACCCGAGTTAACCGGAGTCACACTCGGCTCGATGAACCGGGACACTGGAACCTACAACCGACGTGACCCTGAAGGTGATGTTGGCCTGGGATTTAAATACGGGATCACGCCAAACCTGACGACGGACTTCACCTACAACCCTGACTTCTCACAGATCGAAGCTGACCAACCGCAGATTGAGACGAACCAGCGGTTTGCGCTCTTCTATCCCGAACAGCGCCCGTTCTTCCTAGAAGGGCAGGAGATTTTTCAGACATCGACACCGATCACCCTTTTGAACACTCGAACGATTGTCGACCCGCGCTTTGGAGGGAAGCTGACAGGGAAAGTTGGCAACACTACGTTTGGCGTGGTTGTCGCTGACGACGAAGCACCTGGTCTTCTCAGCGACCAAGCCGACTCACAGTTTGGATCAACCGCTCAAACCGTGGTGGGGCGCGCCCGCTACGACTTCTACTCAGAGTCGTATCTCGGTGCCATCATGACAGCCAGAGAATTCGGACAGGAGTACAACCGCGTTGGCGGAATTGACGGACGATTCCGGATAGGCCAGACCCACCGTATGAGTTTCATGGCCGTTGGATCGTCCACACAAAACGAGGCCGAGGGAACGGTCGGTGGAGGCGCGTTCGAGTTCGACTTAACACGCCAAGGTCGAAATCTTGGCTACAGTGCATCCTATGGCAGTATTGACCCGGAGTTCAGAGCAGAAAGTGGATTCATCCCGCGAGTCGACCTCCGGCAGGCCACCGGGACGGTGTCCTATCGCTGGTGGCCTGAATCAACCCTGCTGACTTGGCAGCCATCGTTTACATATTTTCGACTATACGACTATGCCGGTGTGCTACAGGACGAACAGATTCAAAGCCGGACTAACTTCCAGTTTCGAAACAATGTCTCCATTACCGGTACCGTGAGCCGAGACCTTGAACGCTTTCGAGCACTGGAGTTTCGCAAAACAGGCTACGGCCTAGACTGGACCATTAGTGGCCGTACGCTGTCGCTTTATGGAGGATTCAACGTCGGAGACGGTATCTATTTTAGTGATAATCCGTACCTCGGCGACACGGCCACGGGGAACATTAACGTGATGTTTAGACCGAATTCACGTATGCAAATTCGGATGACAAGCATCTTTAGTCGATTTACAAATCCGATGGACGACGTTGAAGTATTTGACGTCAGGATCTACCGAACACGAACAACTTTTCAGTTCACTAATCGATTCTTACTCCGGCATATCCTGGAACACAATACACAGGCGGTAACGCTCGGCAACAATCTGCTCCTCACGTATCGCATTAATTCTGGAACCGTCCTCTTTCTCGGATACGACGACCGGTATCAACGCGGCACCCGAATCAACAACGTCGTATTTCCAATGACCACACTCCAACGGACGAATAGAGCACTCTTTACCAAGTTCTCGTATTTGTTCCGCCTTTAACCATAGAAACTATTAGGCCTCTCAAGAAACACCACGGTATTTTATAGTTCTATAGAGTGCTCAAAGACTCCCACAAAAACAGCCAGCCCTTGAGGCGACCCACACGCTTGGGGCCGCCCGTTGTCCAAAAAACGTTTATAGTTTGATCCGTTCAATCTTCGGCAACTCCGGCACCGGACCCAATTCCTACCGAGAGGCTACACTTAGAACCATTGTGTCAGTATTTAATTCGTCTTGGATCACACCTGTGTCTCGAACTAATCGCTTCACCACAAAGAATCGAAATTGGCTCCTCGAAACCACTCTACTCACACTATTGCTAGCCAGCGGTTTTGAGCTTCTCAGTGCCCAGGTGCCGTCGCCATCGTCGACGGATTCACTCATTCAAGCTTCCAGGGTGACCGTGAGCGCCTCTCATGTAACAGTTCCCCCCACACTGGACGGGGATGTTGCCGGAGATTCCGTGTGGTCTGCTGCGACACCGGTCAGTGACTTTACCCAAAGTGCCCCCGACGAAGGACAACCAGCCACAGAGCGAACTGAGGTTCGCATTATCTTCACGGACGACACACTGTTTATTGGCGTGATCTGTTACGACCGTGAACCTTCTGCAATCATCGTGAGTGACAGCAGTCGAGACTCGTCTATGAATGACGCGGATAGTTTTCAGATCGTACTCGACACGTTCCAAGACCAACAGAACGGTTTCATCTTCGGCACAACCCCTGCCGCACAAGAATACGACGGCCAAGTTACCAATGAAGGCGGCAGTCGGAATCTCTTCGGCGGTGGGGGACGAGGAGGATTCTCACGGGGAAGTGGCAGTGGCTTTAACCTGAATTGGGATGGCGCCTGGCAGGTAAGCACCTTAGTGTCTGATATCGGATGGAGTGCTGAATTCGCTATCCCCTTTCGGACAATTCGCTACCCTGCTGTCGTTGATCAACTCTGGGGTGTCAATTTTCAACGAAACATTCGTCGGCGGAATGAAACCTCGTATTGGGCGCCGCTGCCGAGGCAATACAACCTGTACCGGGTCTCGATGGCTGGACAACTTGTGGGCCTCACGAGACCCATTGGTCTCACAAAGAACCTACAGGTCACCCCTTACCTCATCGGTAAAGCTGTCGTGGGGAAAAATAAGCCAGGACAGGGCGCTGTCGGCATAGGCGACTTCGGAGCAGATCTAAAATACAGCATCACCTCCGGACTCACATTGGACGCAACCTACAACACTGATTTTGCGCAGGTTGAAGTTGACGACCAACAAATCAATCTCGATCGATTCAACTTATTCTTTCCAGAGAAGAGGCCATTTTTCCTCGAAAATGCTGGCGCGTTCACCGTTGCCAACGGTGGCCCAGCCAGTGGACGCAACTTCGGTCAAACGGATCTATTCTTCAGCCGTCGGATCGGCATCAGTCGAACGGGTCAACAGATTCCAATCTTGGCCGGAGCTCGTCTCTCAGGGAAGGTGTCGAATAGCGTGACCGTCGGGTTGCTCAACATGCAGACTGATAACCTTGTCGGAATCGCAACCGGTAACAACTTTACCGTGGCACGAGCACGACGAGACCTCCCAAACCGCTCAAGTATCGGTGGACTCTTCGTCAATCGAATAGCCACTGGGAGTCAAGCCCGAACGAATGACTACAATCGAACCTACGCGGTTGACGGCCGATGGGGCATCGGCCAAAACGGGTTCGTAGAGGGCTTTGTGGGGCGCACGGACACGCCCGGACTAACAGAACGAGAGTATGCCCTCAGTGTATCTGGTAACTACACTTCTGAATCCTGGCGTCTGATCACCGGCTACCAAGAAAACGGAGAAGATTTCAATCCCGAGGTGGGTTTTCTTCGCCGAACAGGTGGATTCAGAAAATATGACTTCGGGCTGAACAACACGTCTCGACCGAATGGGTTTTTGAAATTCCAAGAATTATCGCCTCATATGAGTTTCACGCGTTTCTGGAATTTTTCTGGCGTCATGGAAACATCGTACCTGCATACCCACTTCGAAGGTGAATTCGAAGACAGCTCCTCAGTCGGCCTCGTCTACGACGTGAAGAGCGAGCAAGTGTTTCACGATTTCAAAGTATCCGGTATCACAGTTCCTCCAGGTCGATACGACTTCAGCGAAACCCAGTATTCCTTTCGTTACAATCGAGCTGCTCCAATTAATTTTGGTATGAGTGCGACAACGGGTGGATTTTTTGGCGGAGATATCGTCACGCTCCGACCATCACTCAGGGCACGATACGGTGAAACCCTCAACGTGTCCCTGAGCTATAGCCGGAACAACATAACACTCCCTCTTGGAAGCACTGTGATCAACCTGACCAGCTTTCGAGCCGCCTATAACGTCTCCCCGCGTCTGTTTGTCCAAGCTCTAGTCCAGCATAACGACAGTGCCGGACTGTGGTCGTCAAATATTCGTTTCGGTTGGCTACAAGACGCCAATACGGGTTTGTTTCTTGTTTTTAACGACATTGAAGGTATCAGTGACTACGCTGTCACTGGAGCCGGCCGGAGTCTCATTCTTAAGTTCAGCTACCTATTCGACGTCCTGAATTAGATTACCGCGACCAGCAGCCAAGGCAAGAAGGTACAAGGCTACATACATAAATCCTTCAAGAAAAGTCGTTTAACCAGCTCGTGTCAAACTAGAACAATTCCTTCCAGTCGACCACAGTCAGGCCGGCAGGAAGACTGACGAGGGTTCCATCGCGTCCCACAACAACAAATCCACCGTAGATTTCAGAGACACCTTTCAAAAACATTTCTTCCATCGTAGGGACAATCAGGGGCGGGATGATGTGATGGTAGAGTAACGCCTGTACGCTGGCATCTCCAGCCACCTCTGCAACCTCCACCGGACTGGCGTGATAACTCGGTATGTCGGCAGTTATCTCCGCAAGATTGCTTCGGCCTGCATCTCCCGCGCCGCCTGATTCAGCAAAAGCAGAAGTGAAGGCGACAATGCCTCATGGACTAGCAGATCCACACCCGCTGCAAACTCTTCAAGATTCACTGACTTACTAGTGTCTCCACTGACGACCAAGGAGCGGTCTTTGTAGTCAAAACGGTATCCCACGGCTAGACTGACCGGCTGATGGTCAACCGTGAAAGCGGTGACTCTCAAGTCCCCCTGTTCAAGAACCACGACACTTGCATCCACACCTGACGTCATGAAACCTTCGGCCGTCGCTCCTCTACCAGAAAGAGGCATGGTCTGCTCCCCATGATGAGCAACTCTGTAGAACGAGTCTTGTGCGTAGGCTTGATTGAATCCGGCGACAACCTGTTCGACCCCAGTGGAACCATAGACCGGCGTCGGACGAACGTGCCCTCCAGTGGCCCAACGCTGCAAAAGCATTTCACCGAGACCGTCAATGTGATCGGAATGAAAATGTGTCAAGAGAATTCCATCGATGTCCCCCGGTGACATTCCCATGTTCTGAAGGTTTCGACTACTCCCCGAACCAGCATCGACAATAAACAATTATGTGCCGGCTATCACCTCGACACAGGGTCCCACGCGCTTCGGATCAGGCAGCGGAGAGCCAGCACCGCACAAGGCTACGTGCAAGCCATCCGGGACTGAGTTGAACAAATTAGCGCTTAATTTTTCTGTAACCAGTCGTGTAACAACACCCCGAGCCAATGGAAATCGCCAGAAGTAGCCACTGACGTACAGAACCGTAACTAGTCCTAAAAAGACGAGAAGAAGTTTCTTCAAGAAGTTCTCCTCACTAAGGGGTAAAACTCAAAGCTCAAGACAGAACAAAGCCCGCCGGATAAGCGGTTATCAGTTGTACTGCTGAAAGATGGATAAGTGCACACTCAAATACCCACACCCTTATGTTGCCGATTCAGCTTCGACGCCCTGAGCACCCAGAATTAACTCGAGGTGTCGGAGCTGTCAACGTGAAGTTCTTTTCGGGGCTTCCGGGGCCCAAGGTCGCCGTCAATCCTCACTGTGAGATTGTTTAACTGAAACGTAGAATTGATATGTATAACGTTCCAATGTGCTGGGTTCGGCATCGACTGGAATGTCGGCACCGTGCAACGCGACTCGACTCCCAAAGACCAACATTGAATTAGCACGAAAAGGAATCCGTTTCACCAGCTTGCAAACAGCTCCTTCACGCTCCGGATAGTAGATGCCTTTATACCTCTCCGGCAGAGCCCGATCGATTTTAAATAGATTAGTACCGTGCTCAATACCGTCCTCAGGCGTACCAAGATAAAGCAACGCTGTTAAAGCAGACCGTCCCGGATCAAGATGTGGTTCTAGACGGTAACCTGGACGTCGCAACATCAAACGCCCACCCGTATGACGACACTCTATAGCCGACCTTTCCCTTCCATTCCCACTTGTTTCCATACGATAGTACTCATGGAAATATTGGTCAAACTTTGACACCAGAAACGGGGTTAAAAGGCCGCCAGCTACTGTTTCATCCATAAATCGCCACACCGCTTCTGTTGTTAACGGCGCGACATCCTCGCCAACAGTCCAGTTCTCTCGACCGGTCTGTCCCCGTCGCCAATATCCTTGAGGTGGTTTTTGATCAAAAAGTCGCTGATAAAACTCTGAAGGCAAAACGTTATCGATCACAACGTGCGGATAGGGCTCGCTTTGGAGTTCCGTATCATCAACTCGTTCACGAAAGTGACTGGCCATAACATCTAGTGGGTATTCAGCGTTTAAATCAACAAGCGCCTGAGCAAGTTGTAGACTTACATCACTACTTCGGACCTGTCCAAAAAAAGCAACACGCTCTTCCAGTCGCCTTGTTCTCTCGGCCAGCACGCGGTAATCCTCCACCAACTCCTTGTAAGATTCGCGTTGACTCATATGATGTCGTTCAACACCACTCAGACGACTTTTCTCGCTGGAAAACTCCTTCCTCAATCGATCTAAACGAACCTCAAGTTTTGCAGTGTCGTTTTCCTGACGTTCTCCGAACCGTTCGACTTCATTCCGGACAACCCGATGCAAGTCAAGACGAAAAAATAGACTCCGAGCGATTCTTGCTAACACGTCAACAATCCTGTTTAAGTGAAGTGTATCGAAAACCCATACACCGACCGACTTCGCAAATCAGCCGGCCTAGTTCGAACGCTTCATTAATTATCAGCACATCGGTCCCTTGAGCCGACCTCTTACGATAGTTGTAAAATCCAGGAACATATGACTTCATGGTTGGTCGCACCGAAGACGGTAATCATAATTACTCTTCTCTGTTCAACGGTACACACCACAACTGCGGTCGCCCAGAACACCGAACAGCCTGCTGAAGGTCTCGAATGGCTTAGTGCCAGTCTCGACGAACTAGCGGCGCTACCTGGCGAACCTGTAACCGTGAGCGCTGGCGGCCTCACAAGAAATGGAACCCCCCTTCTCACAATCGAAAACAATACTGCTTTCACTCCTTCTTCCAAGCAACGCATCGTAATCGTAGCCGGACTCGATGGCAAACGTGAAAGCGCGCGACTTGCGGTCGCCGCGGTTCGATGGTTTAAAGTGGAGGCCAGTGACGAGATTCGGAAAACCTGGGATGTCAGCGCGATGCCTTTCGCACAGCCAACTGGATATCCAGCAGAACCATTTCCACCGAACGATGGTTTCTTTAATGATCCCGAACGCCCTGACTCCCGCTATATATGGCGATGGATCGCCTACCAGGTCCCGGACCTTGTTGTAGAAATCAATGTGGGAGATGTATTTCGCATCGAACAAACGGGTGTCGAGGGAACGTTATCGGCCGCCCTTTCACTTCCTTCCGTGAATAATGAACCAAGCCTAGTTCCAACCATAGTCGTAACGGCGCCAGCAACAGATGCGGAAGCGGTAATGCTTCAAGCTCTGTCAAGAGCGCCTCAATCTCGATCTCAGGTAGCAACAATAATCAACAGTCGGATTAGGCGACAGCCACTGGATATTGCTCGACTTCTAGCTGAACATTACCCAACCACTCCTGGTATGAGCTACATCCCTGCCGTTGCCTGGGTTCACACCTTGAGACTAGCGACGTTAATCAACGACTCTTCGTTACGAGAGAAGGTCATACGCGAAGTTCTACCTTGGCTAAACGGTCAACAGTCCGTCGTTGGAGAACGGATCACCTTCGCGGGGCTCGCTGGAACTATGGTTTTTTCAGAGCTGGCTAAAACGTCTAGTGCCTACCGAGAGACCGCCGAACAATTAGCATCTAAAGGTATCGCACTCGCCGCTCAAGAATCACCTCTTGGCGCACCTGAACACGGCTCGAGCTGGAGTGACGACGTCTTCCTTGGGACAATAGCTGCAACCACTGCACGGGATCCTGTTGGTTTGGAAGCTGCCGTTCGTTTAATTACACGTTATGCAAACCAACTGCAGCAGTCCTCCGGACTCTGGCATCACGCACCAGACTCACCAATCGCTTGGGGCCGCGGGAACGGCTTCGCCGCGAGAGGACTCGCAGAAACGCTTACTGCCTTACCGCCAAACCACAGTAGTTATTCGACAGTGCTGGACATCTATCGTCGGCATATGGAAGGACTTCGGCTTCATCAGGCACCAGACGGCATGTGGCGCCAAGTAATTGATCTTCCAGGAAGTTACAGAGAAACAAGCGTGACCGCTCTCACGTTAACTGCAATGTCTCGCGGCATTCGACTCGGCTGGTTGGACCAGTCGTATCAGACGGTGGTGGAGCGCGCCTGGCGCGGTCTTCTAGCCCATATCGGAAACGATGGAACACTTGTAGACGTTTGCATCAGTACGGGAGCGGGACCAACACTACGTCACTACCTTGATCGAACCGCTGTCCAGGGTTTCGATGACCGCGGAGGAGCGCTGGCACTCGGCGCCGCACTAGAGATCCACACCTTGTTGGCTACCCCGTAAGCCGCACTTCACGTCCACCCCACTTACCCAACGATAAGTGGAAATCCACCGTCAGCCCCCTTTCAAATTGCTAGCACGATCAAAAACGTGATCACCTATGCAACTCAAGAATTATTGGCTATTAGCGGCTAGCTTCGTCATCGGCACTAACGACGCGCATGAGAGTTGTATCAAATGTGACGACGGGCAACATGCCACTCGACCGGACCTCTCCGATAGTCCAATCAAACGCTCGCGCGTCTCGCATAAAAGTAACAACTCCCAACTGCTGGCCGGAACGTTCATAGAATTGATCGGCGACCCACCGAAGACGTTCACGCCTCTCCTCCGTTAGAGCCTGACCCTCTGAAAGTGCGACGAGCTGGTCACGAAGTGGTCCATCAAGATCACTGCTTTCCAGAGCAGCCTTCATATCTTGCTGGCCATCAGTCGTAATTGACATAAATCCTATGGGTGAATGTATCGCCGAAGTCGCATCAAATGCATCCGTCGAAGGAAATGTCGAAGAGTACATTGGGTAATCAGACAAAAGTGGTTGTTGTTCAACCTGAAATACCGACGCGATCAGTTGAAGACCGAAAACGAGAATAACCAGAGACAGCTGAGTACCTGTTAATCCCACTTCTATGTTTGAAGACGCGACGGGTTCTGACTGATTGAACTGTGATCTCCATGCACGAACCCAACCCGTAATATGTGTGTGTATGGATGACCATGGTATGAAGAAACAGGCCCATAACATCCACCAAGCCGACCACATCTCATTCTGAAATAAATAGAATCCAACAAGCAAGCCGAATCCCGCAACCCCCAACAAAGAGCGCATCCAGCCTCGACGAAGAAAAACCGCGACAATAAGCAAGGCCTCCGTGCCGACACCCAATGCCGAAAACGTGACCGCTGCCCAGTGATGACTCGCAACCCATAATCCCCAGTCCACCGGGGCACTTAGAGCGTCAGTCACAAAATGATACTTAACAGCACCTCCAACAACCCACTCCACACCACTCTTTGACAATTTGGCATAGGCTGCAGCCAGCATTGCAGTGCCAAGCACAAACCCTGGCATCCAGACCGCGAACCCGTAATCTCGATCATTCTGGACAGTTGAAGATCCATCGTCACGAAACCGAGCAATAAACCGGTCAAGACTTAGCCCATCTCCCCAACGAACAGGCACCAAACACCAGAGTGTGACCAAGAGAACCGCCCAATTATGTGTACCCGTGTGCTGCAATCGAACCAACGTCCAGAGTGTAAGTCCAACAACGACAAC
>Ga0310121_10000556_pt1 | contig 40677 bp, 35 predicted proteins | sample CB27_Tmax_986_MG_FD_203504 | JGI IMG/M metagenome (GOLD analysis project Ga0310121, IMG submission 203504) | Marine microbial communities from Western Arctic Ocean, Canada - CB27_Tmax_986 | ecosystem: Environmental > Aquatic > Marine > Oceanic | place: Canada: Western Arctic Ocean | collected...
AATCGCACGAGAACGAACACGCCGACTCGAGCGAAACCAACTCGCACGCTACTATTACTGGAAAACGCGTAACCGTTTGCCACCACTGAACTTGGAGAAACGACAAATCTAGGACAGTAGAACTAGTTGAAGGCCTGAAAATACAAAGCGATCCGATCCAGGCCCACCGACGTACCGGTCATTGCCGGCTCGACCCTCAATGACATCGTGCCCACCCTCTCCGCGAATTTCGTTGTTCAAACTATTTCCTAAGATCGTATCGTTGCCACTGGTACCTTCAAAGTTACTGATCGTGTTGATCGATGTGAACTTCAGCGATAGGTACCCTGGATAAAGACTTTGCATGTTGGTGCGAGCCAGATCCACGGTGACACCGACATTCATCAAGGAGACGTCAAGCGTGTTGACTCCCACGGAATCGTCAATCGTGTCAGCGCCGTTGAGAAACTCCTGAACTTTGTAGGTGTCATTCCCCGATCTGCCGGCGAGCAAGTCATTTGCGATTCCCCCGGTGAGATAATCGTGGCCGCTACCGCTGTACATCTTTGTGCCCCCGGACGGTGAGATACCCCGGATTCAAAAGACTTCCAGCCTGGTCGTAGACGGGTTGATAAGGTTCCACATGGTCAATGACCACCGGAGTGTATGGTCCCTGGTAGCCGAGGATGTTGACTGCCATGAGTTCACGGCGTTCGAGGGTTTCAAGCTGAAATTGGCGTTTTTTGAGGTGGCGAGGCTTGTTTCCGGACGAGTTTCTAGAGTGTGAATTTCTCATGTCGGTTCCCCTGAGAGCGATGATGTGTGACTCGACGCAATAGAGGAACTCAACGTGCACAGGCAAAGCCCGACAGGCTCCGGACGGATTCTCAGGATTTTTTGCCGAAACTCTCCAAACACGACGAGGGGAAACCAGAATCTCGATGGCAAGGACTCAACGCCCAATACCCTTCACTGTCCCGCGGACACAAAAAATCCGCACATACCGAACAATTCGTGTCTGGATGTCCACGTGACATCATCCAGGCCAATGGTGGTATTGAAAGTGATGATTCGCCTGCGTTGATTTACAACCAACCGGACCACGGCCAGTGGATTCCGGATCGCGGCTGCTTTCGGATACCGGCGTTACGATGCCGGGATATTCGCGCGACCCCTGGCCAATGGTGATTGGCCACGTCAGGGATTGATGAGATAATTGCAACTGGCCGCGCGAAAATGCCTTCATCAAGCGGTCTTCTGTTAGTGCCTGGGGCCTCGCGATGCGTAAGATCGGAACTGTAGCGAATCGAGAGTTGGCGGATCGCTTTGTAGACTACCTGCTGACCGAAGGCATCGACGCGCGCATCGATGCCGACGACGACCAATGGGTGATCTGGGCAGTTGAAGAAGACACGTTGGTAGTTGCCCGTGAATCGTTGGAAAACTTCATAGAGCACCCGAACGACGCAAGATTTCAAGGGCATGCGTCGCGGGCGAAGACGGTTCGAAAAGAGAAGCAATCGAAAATTGAGCGGGCAAGGCGGAACTATCGTGAGGGTCGAAACATCTGGAGACCCGGTGTATCATCCACCGCGCGACGAGCGCCGATAACGGTTGCGCTGATCGCCGTTTGCGTTGCCGTCGCTTTGTGGACCAGCATGGGCAGCGATCAGCAAGCGGCCGATCCGCTGTCATTTGTCACACAACGACACATCGAGGCCGATCCTGAGTGGGACATGACTGACCCAGCTTCCGCTTTGACAGACGTTCGAACTGGCGAAGTCTGGCGGCTGGTGACTCCCATCTTCCTGCACTTTGGTCCGCTGCACCTGATTTTCAACATGATGTGGCTACATCAATTAGGTGGTCAAATCGAACGTCGAAAGGGTCGAACGAAGTATATTCTGATCGTGCTCGCCTTGGCGGTGTTTTCGAATCTGGCTCAAGCGCTAGTCGCCAGGCATCCGTTCTTTGGTGGAATGTCCGGAGTCGTGTACGGGCTATTCGGATTCATCTGGATGAAGGTCCGATTCGATCCGGGCGACGGGTTCTTCATAACAAGAAACACCGTTGTCCTGATGATGATATGGTTTGTGGTTTGCTTCCTGCCTGGATTTGGCGTCGCCAATGGCGGACATGCGGGGGGTTTGCTGTTGGGTGCTGCCATGGGATACATCTCCTCGACCCAACGTTGAAATCCGTACACGCTCATCGTACGGATTTCCTTTTTTCTCGGCGAAAATCCTTTACGGCGTGGCCGCAAGGGGCGGGGATGATTACCCACATCTCCATTGATCGATCCCCAACGCTTGCGGTCTGTTGATTTTGTCAGGCGAACGGGGGCCGTTAGGCCCGCGGTGGGCATCGCGTGTGACGATGACGACAGAATCAGGTTCGGTGCGCGAACGTGTGTAATGTAGGAAAGTCCACAGCGAGTTCAACGGCCTTGATCATAACTCCGGCCAAATCTAGCGTTGATAGCGATGCCACCTTAACACTAGCCTGACGCGTCTAGGACACAAACCTGAGTCTCCCAATCTTCTCAATTCATCGTGTCGAGAATCTCATCCAACAGACGAACCGGATTGCCCTCTGGAATCCGATTCTCCAGACTTTCGGGAAATAGAACCAACTGATCGCGACGTATGGGAGCCGTTTGCCAATGCATCATGGTAGAATCGTTTCATCTAAATCGTCGTACGAGCAAGACACGAGATTCTTATCATCCACGATTTGAAACCACCAGCCCCATCCAATAGGTGATTAAATCAACAGACCGCTTGTCCGGCAGGTGAATGAGATTGACAGGCTAGCTCGCGGACAAACCCTGCTGACCAGACGCCTTTCCGCCAAATCTCCCTTCGCACGCTAAAATGGGATCTCCTGCACCGCCACCGTCGTGGCGGCCAAAGCAGGCTCGCTGTACGCAGTCGCCCCGTTGTTGTTATTGTCTTGCCCTCCTCCGCCTCCGTCGCTCCGACGACCTAGCAAAAGCAACCTCTCTCCGATGACCTTCACTTTATATCGCTTCTGGCCGTCTTGCTCCCATTTATCTTGCTTGAGATGCCCCTCGACCAACATCGGCGAACCCTTGCTAAGGTATTCACCCGCGACCTCGGCGTTGCGACCCCACAAAGTCACGTCGAAAAAGTTGACTTCCTCGACCCATTCTCCCGTGGGTGTCTTGCGGCGCTCATTCACTGCCAACCCCACGTCGGTAACCGCCGTGCCGCTGGCGATATGGCGGATTTCCACGTCTCTTGTCAGATTTCCCATCAACACAACACGATTGAAGCTTGCCATGAATTCATCCTTCCTTTCGAACGTCACTAGAATACTGGACACAAGTTTATACATACGTATGACCATTTGATCATATGTTCACCTATTCTAGCGGTCACGTCGAACGGCCGTCAAGCAGGCAATCGACGGAAAACTGGAAAAAACAATATTTTTTTTCAGCCCGTCGATCGAGACGTGAGATCGCAATTCATCGGTCGATGGAAGCTCGGATTTGGATTGCGATCGCGATGAAAAGCGATGTGCTTCCGATGGGGCGGCCACGTGAGAGCGAAGAATACAAGCAAGGGCAGCCTTCACGTTCCAAAACGCGAATTCATACTTAACAGACAACCTGAAGCTTGACGCCCACAGGCAGCGGGGCGCTCAGCGACTGGCGCGCAACGAAGCCGGAAATCCGGGCGTCTTGATCCGATGGCCCGTGTCCTCAACCGACTCCCCCTGGACTCGATACACACGAATCTCGCGATCAACGTAGCATTGGGCCAGCAAGAACTTCCCGTCCGCTGTAAAGGCAGCCCCTTGGGTCACGCGCCCCAATGGCAAACGCTGGACAGGCTCGTAAGTCATTCCTCGGCGAGCCAATATCACAAGCTGACCACCTGATGAGCTGGATGGATCGTCCTTGGGAAGTGTCGAACCGTTGAACATCATGGCTGCCACCAACTGGCCGTCCGGACTGACTCCAAATGACTCAGGTTGAAGCCCCAGCGGCACGTAGTCGATCGAACGAATCGGATCGGCGGTCAGATCAACGACCGTCAGCGCGTCGAGATTGGGAGGCCCCACCCCAGAACCAACCGTCAGTCCGAGTTGGCCGTCGGCCGTGATCACGGTCCGGTACGGCTTGCCGCACACCGACAGTTGTTGCTCCGTCAAGCTCGCTCGTCCATCTTCGATCGCCAGCACCGCCAGCAGATAGTCCTCATGGACACTCACAAGTGCCATTTTTCCGTCGGGGCTGATGGCCACGTCCGAAACCTGGTCATCGACTCCAGCCACCTCAATCGATTGCACTACTTTGACGTCCATGCCATCAATGGACAACATGGTCACGGTGCCATCGGCGCGATTGGCCACCAAAGCGAAGCTACCGTCCGGGGCGATGGAGATGCCCGACGGTTGTTGGCCCCCCTGAACCTGACCCACGACCCGCGGAGGTCGCTGGGTCAGATCGATGATGTGGACCACGGTATCAGGTACGTGGCCTTCCTCGGCTTGTCGATCCAGCTTCAACGAGCTGGCTACCAAAGCCAACTGGCCCGATGGTGCAATCGCCACGTTGGACGGCGGACCAATCACACTGTTTCGAATGCCCGTTACGTGCTGCACTCGCGGCGGGAATTCAGCAAAGTCAATCACCGAGATCGAATCCGGTTCGGCGTCAAATAGGGAGACCGGTGTACCAGTGCTGACGTCGATCTTGTTTTCGTTTCCAGAGATGACAATTTGGGCATGAATTGCCAGCGGGGTCGCCAACGCAGCCAACAGACCCAATGCGGCTACGAAACCTCTGGACAATGAAAGCACGCATACGGAAAATCGCAAGTCAGTTCTCATAGAGCCAGCTCGTCTTGGAGGGTGGGGCATGCAAAAAACTTATTCAATCATTCACGGCCATCATACCAGTTTTAGCCATCGTACCAGTTTTAAAGGCGGACGGAAGCAGACCGAAACGTCCGCGCACCGGGTACTGAACTGAGATTCGGTAAGCGGTCCTGACGTAGCAAAGAACCTGACACCCAGCGCCGGCAAACACGACACCCTGAAGGATTTGGGCCCACAAAATCCACGGCTAAATCGAAGTCGTGAAAGTTCCCCGGCCCGCGGCTGTTTCTGGGGAACTTGGGCTCATCGCGATGGGTTGGCGTATCGTCGGGGAGCCTATTCGAGTCAAACGACTGAAGAACTTGTTTCGTAAGCCACATGATCAGCGGGTTCGGTGTTCATCAGACAATTGACTTTCGTCACATCTACCGCCTTTCGTCACATCTACCGCGCAAGCGGCGCATTTCGGCAAGCAGCGCACGGGGCGACGAGGCTTGAGCCAACAACGTGAAGGCTGGCTGCCCCGCGCGAATCTCCGTTTTGGCTGGAGGTATGTCAACCATCATGGATTGTCCAGTACGCTGTTCGTTGGACATGGCCCATTCCACAAACGCTGTCGAAACGTGTATAGGCGAGTTGGCGTAGGTAATCCGCTTCCAACAGACTCGCTGCATCAAAGCATTGGTGTCCATGCCAAGAAGCCGCTGATGCCGGCAAGCTGCCACGTGTTGGGCGAGCATGGAAATCCCACCGGCCCGCTCAAGGACTTCCATCGAGGCCGTGTACCGTGGGTTCACCTCAATCACCCAAGCCTGTCGCTGGTTCCGCTCTAGTACAAAGTCGACACCGAATAGTCCAACTAAGCTAAAACGTTCGACCAAGCTATATCCCACCCGTTCCAACCATCGCTGGAGCCAGCCCGCGGTGACCAGCGGCCCGAGCGAACCCGCATATCCAAACCGGCCAAGGTCCTTCGATTGGTGCCAACGGCGGAGTAACTGCCTGGTGGCTCCCAACAGCTGGGCACGCTTACCATCGCTGACGTAGCTCGCCGAACAGCTAACCCCTCGCACCCGACGCTGGAAGTATCCCTCCCGATAAGACATCTTTGAGCCTATCGATGTCATCGAACCGGGGGCTCGGCGCCAGACCGCAACCTTGCTCCCACCACACGATCGCGAGCCTTTCATTAGCCAACTTCCGTCGCCTGGCGGCGAACACCGCGGATCCACGGTCTCCGGAAAATCGATATTATCGGCGGCCAGAGCCCGTGACAACTTCCATGGATCGCGAACGCCGACGATTGCGTTGGCGCCGTTTCCCAGCAAAGGAATCCGTTGACTGACGGAGGCGATGATGGCGGGATGATTTTCCAGTCCCCCTGTGTAGAGCCATCCATCCACGTTGCTGAATTCAGCAGCCGCTTCAACCAAACCGGCGGGATAATGCGAGGACGGAATTCTATGGTAAGCGGCGATCCGACGAAGGTCTTCATCAGCGAAGAGATCGACCGAGATCACTCGAAAACCGGCCGCAACCGCGGAGTCGGCGGCCGCCCGGGCACTGGAACCCATAATCAACAGTGTTGAGGTCATGTCAATCGCGGCGGGCCACTTGATACTCGGGACATTACGGGAGGTTATTCGGTCTGCCTCTCGTCGACGAGCACAAACCACCTGAGCGTCCGCTGAGAAACTAGAAAAATAGGGATCCCGCCTGTGCGGTATGTAGGCTGTTTGGGAACCAATATACGGGTTCTTGTAAAGAAATCGATGTTTGGTAGCTTTTGTGGTTTGGCAACGGCCGATTGGGAGTGCGTTGCGCCCAGCCAACGAGCTCGCGGGATCAAGACGAGTGGCCCCGCGAGCCAGACGGTCCAGCGAAAAATGGGAATTGGCCCCGTAATCAATCAATTGTTCGAAAGATTTCCGTAGGAGACAAGAAAAAATGTCCATGTACATCGGCGAAGCCCTGACAGGTGACGGCAATGAAGTAGCCCATATCGATCTATTGATCGGTAGCAAAGACGGACCGGTTGGGGTCGCTTTTGCTAATGCGCTGGCCCGCCAAAGCGAAGGCCACAGCAATCTCTTGGCCGTGATCACTCCCAATCTGGCCGTCAAACCAGCGACGGTTATGATCACGAAAGTGACGATTAAGGGCGCCAAGCAAGCGGTGCAGATGTTCGGTCCAGCCCAGGCGGCGGTTGCCAAGGCCGTAGCGGATTCAGTCAGCGAAGGGGTAATTCCTAAGGACCAATGTGAGGAGTTGGTCATAGTCTGTGGTGTTTTCATCCACTGGGAAGCCGAGGATAGCGACAAGATTTTCGACTATAACTACCAAGCCACGAAAGACGCGATCAACAGCGCCATGCATGGAAAGCCGACCGCGGATGAAATGTTGGCTGGTAAGGATCAGGAGCATCCATTCCGCAACGTATAGCTCCGCATCGCGTAGTTTTCGGGCGGCTCGACTTTGCGATATGGCTGGTTCCATGCCAAGATTGCCAGACCACCGCCGCACAGACCAAGTAAGGCGCATGTTTTGCCAAGGCGGGGCGTGCGCCTTTTTTCACAATGCCAAGGCCCGCATAATCCGGTTCCCAGAGTGAGTAAGCCGAAGATTCTATTGCAGTTGGACGGTGATTCGCACGCCAGTTCATTTGATGCAGTGGTGGCCATCGATGCCGGCGTCGACCATTTGCTGAGTCACGCCACGGTCCGCCCGGAAAACGTGCTGGGGTTGGTCCACGGCTGCATGTTTACGCGCGGGCCAGACGACTTACGGCACACCGCCATTTTCGTGGGTGGGTCGGATGTGGAAGTGGCCGAAGCCAATTTCCAAGAAGTGTGCAAGTCGTTCTTTGGACCGATTCGATGCTCCGTGATGCTGGACGGCAACGGGTGTAATACCACCGCGGCGGCCGCCGTCTTGGCCGCCGGCAAGCATGTCGACATCACGGCCGTTACCGCACTCGTTTTGGGTGGAACCGGTCCCGTCGGCCAACGTGTCGCGCGGCTCTTGGCAGGGAATGGTGCCCAAGTACGAATCGGTTCGCGGCGGTTAGAGCGAGCCGAGGCGACCTGCAGCGAGCTGGGGAAGCTCACGGCTGTCAACCGGGAACAGCTGACTCCGATCGCGACGCATGACGGTATCGCATTGGACACGGCGCTGGTCGGAGTCCAGCTGGTCGTTTCCGCTGGGGCAGCGGGCGCCGTGATGTTGCCTGCCACCAATCGTGCGGCGGCTGCCGACTTGCAGGTGGCCATTGACCTGAATGCCGTTCCGCCGGCCGGGATCGAAGGCGTGGAGGTGACTGCCAAAGCGAAATCGATGGATGGTCTAATCGTCCATGGCGCGATCGGAGTGGGTGGCACGAAGATGAAGATCCACAAGGCTGCCATTCGCCAGCTCCTCCAGACCAATGACGCCGTGTTGGATGCCGAAGAGATCCTGGCGATCGGTAAGAGGTTAAACTAGCCGCGCGATGGCCCACACACCACCGTTGATACTGGGGACCCACAACTCCAAAAAGGGAGCTGAGCTCGCTGGGCTTCTCGCCCCGCACGGAATTGAAGTACGGACTTTGGCCGACTTTGACCGCGCCATGGAGGTCGTCGAAGACGGAGATTCGTTTCAAGCGAACGCGGGCAAGAAGGCAACCCAACAAGCGGCGCACTTGGGGCAATGGGTTTTGGGAGAGGATAGTGGCATCTGCGTGGACGCCCTCGATGGAGCGCCCGGAGTCTATTCGGCACGATTTGCCGGCGACGGTGCGACCGACGAGCGCAACAACAGGCACCTGCTAGAACGGCTGCAAGACGTGCCGCTGGAAAGGCGTGGGGCACACTATGTTTGCCATGCGGCGTTGGCGGATCCCAAAGGAGTCATTCACGCCGAGCACGAAGATGTTTGTCGAGGAAGAATTCGTTTTGAGCCAATCGGCACGGGTGGATTCGGATACGATCCGCTCTTCGAGTTGATGGAGTATCACAGGACGTTTGGGGAGATGGGCAGCGCGATTAAAGCTGCCTTGAGTCACCGAGCACGTACGATGCGGCGCCTCATGCCACGCATCGTCTCCATATTCCGAGGCTTGTGATGGCTAAGAACATCGAACTCAAAGCCCGTTTGAGGGCCGTCTCCCACGCTCGGAAAACGGCCCGCCGACTGGAGAACCGCGGCAGCTTCACGGAGCATCAAGTCGACACCTATTTCGTTTGCAATGCTGGTCGACTCAAGCTTCGTCAGCGAAGCGGATTGGCATCGCAGCTGATCGCTTACCAACGGGCTGATGATTCGGACGCCAAGGCGAGCGAATACCAGATTCTCGAAGTCACCGACGACGGGAGCTGTAAATCTCTACTACAGGCGGCCCTGGGAATCTTGTGTGTCGTGGACAAACGTCGCGAGGTTTATCTTCACGAAAATGTTCGCATCCACCTGGATGACGTCGCCGAATTGGGTTATTTCGTTGAATTCGAGGCGGTCCTTACCGAAGACGTAGACGAGTCGGTAGGCCATGGGCAGGTCGACCGGTTGCGGGAGGCCTTTGCTATATCCTCAACCGATCTGATCGCGACATCCTACAGCGACATGATCCTGAACGTCCTCAGCCAAAACGGCGAGGGATGATCGAATGGTCGCTAAAACACAGACATTCTTGTTACAATTGGCTCCCCATGTACGGCTAATTGCCCATGGGGCGTTTGAGATGTAGACTGGAGGGGCTTCTCGGGGCGAATACCAGGTGGGCGCCTCGCCAAAGCAATGGATCGGCGTCGTACGAGAGCGGTGCGCCACTGCCGAATACCGAGCGAACCTGGCAAATTGGCCCGCAACGGGCCTGATCCAACGCCGGTAGTTTCCCTAACAAGATCGTCGGGCCAATTGGTCTACCGTAGGATGCCCGTGAGGAGACTGGAATCGAAGTGTCACACGGCGAAAATCAAATGCTAATCGAGGTAACTGACGTATGTCCGATGTCGAAACTCAAACGGGTACCATGGCTAAGCTGAAATTCGATGACCAGGAACTGGACCTCCCGGTGATCGAAGGCAGCGAAGGCGAGCGCTCACTGGATGTGGGTTCGCTGCGTAAAGATACCGGAATGATTACCCTAGACCCGGGTTACGTGAATACAGGTTCCACGACCAGCGCGATCACCTTTCTTGACGGCGAGAAAGGAATCCTCAGGTATCGGGGGTATCCGATCGAGCGGTTGGCCGCGAATTGCGACTTTGTGGAGGTCTGCTATCTGCTCATTTACGGTAAGTTACCGACCAAGGAAGAGTTGGCCAAATTCCGCCATTCGATCCGCACGCATTCAATGCTCCATGAGGACATCCGATCGTTTTACAATGGTTTTCCCCGCGACGCGCATCCCATGGCCATTCTATCGTCGGTCGTTAGTGCGCTTTCGACGTTCTACCAGGATTCGCTGGATCCGCACGACCCGGAACAGGTCGAAATCTCCATCCATCGGTTATTGGCCAAGCTCCCGACGATTGCGGCCTACAGCTACAAAAAATCGATTGGCCAGCCGTTGATCTACCCGCAGAATGACCTTAAGTACTGCGACAATTTCTTGCAGATGATGTTTGCCGTCCCCAGTGAACCGTATGAGATCGATCGCGACTTTGCAGATGCCTTGAATCTACTACTGATCGTGCACTCGGACCATGAACAGAATTGCAGCACTTCCACGGTTCGCATGGTGGGATCCGCTGATGCGAATCTGTTTGCATCGCTTTCAGCCGGCATCAGTGCCCTCTGGGGCCCGCTTCACGGCGGAGCGAATGAAGCCGTGGTTTCCATGCTGGAACGAATCATTGAAGACGGAAGTAACGTCAAGAAATATGTTGACATGGCCAAGGATGGCAGCGATTCGTTTCGGCTGATGGGATTTGGCCATCGAGTCTACAAGAACTACGATCCGCGTGCCAAGATCATCAAGTCGGCTTGTGACAAGTTATTGAACAAATTGCAAGTGGACGACCCTCTCTTCGCCGTCGCCCAAGAGTTGGAAGAGGTCGCACTGAACGACGCTTATTTTGTCGAGCGAGGATTGTACCCAAACGTCGATTTCTATTCCGGCGTGATTTACCGCGCGATAGGCATCCCGGTGCAAATGTTTACAGTCCTGTTCGCCATGGGTCGGCTACCTGGATGGATCGCCCACTGGGTCGAAATGCATGCCTCACCGTCCAAACGCATTTGTCGCCCGCGGCAGATCTATACTGGGCCTCGAAAACGCGATTACGTGGACTTGGAAAATCGCCATTAGTGGACGTTTCGGCGGCAGCGAAAAGCTAGTGCATCCGGATGATCTAATTGCTAGCGCACCGCAACCGACTCCACACAATCCTCTCGGTTGCCATATCTTGCCCAATCGGTACAGCCGATCACTGAAACCATTACGGTTTGGTGGCTGGACGATCCGATAAGGGAAGTGTGCGTCCGCGCACATCCACCGTATTTCGTGCCGGTCAGGCAGCCGCGCGAAACCGACCACTCCATTCAACCCACCTGCTGCCTGATCCTGAGCCGCTTAGGAACTGGTAAGAAATAACTTGTACGTTTTCTTGAAATCCGAAGCACGAATGTCGAAATCCGAAACAAATACGAATCACCTAAATTCAAATGTTCCAAACGTCGAGAGCACGGAAAATAGTGGGATTTTACGGGGTTTTGAACAGAGAGTTTTGAATTTGTTTCGGATTTCGATATTCGGAATTCGAGACTTCGCCTCGTTGGAACGGACAAGTTATTTCTTAACACCGCCTTAGACGGGTTCACTACTTCAACGGAAACGCATTCGCCATGTCGGCCAACATCGGAAAGCGACTTTTGTTCCACCTCTCCACCCCGCGGGATGTGCCGCGAATGGCGGGAGTGATCGCTATCACCCTCGCCGTCATGGCCAATTCTCCGCTGAGTGCTCAAATCAATGAACTGGGTGAATTGGTCCGGGTCCTGCAGTTAAAAGCGCCGGACGACGATCGACCAATTCCGGTCATCACGGCGGTCGATATTCAACCCGGTGGTCGGCACTTGGCGACCTCCGGCGACGACCATCAGGTGCGTATCTGGGACTTAACGACCGGCAAGATGGTCCGTGAATTGAATGGTCATACCGATTGGGTCCACACCACGGCCTTCTCCCCTGACGGCAAGCAGCTGATGACGGCGGGCGCGGACGGAAAGATTTTGCGGTGGGAATGCGATGGCCAATGGCCGCGAACCGAATTTGCCCAACAAACCTCGGCGATTTCACGGATTGTATTTAGTCCCCAGGGTGACAAGCTGGCGGTGGCGAGCTTCAACTCACGGATCACCGTCTATGACCTGGCGAAGCGCAGCCGCATCCTGACACTTGGGTGCAACTGTCACGATCTGCGGGCGGTCGCTATCTCGCCTCGGGGTAACCTGGTCGCGGGTGGCGGACTCAACGGCCATATTCGTGTCTGGTCGATGGAAGATGGAAAGGCACTGCGTGACATCCCAGCGCATCGGCAAACGATCCGGTCCGTGGAATTCAGCGCGGACCAGTCTCGGATCTTCTCCTCGGGAGAAGATCGGGCGGTTCGCATTTGGTCGTTAGCCGACGGCCAACAGGTCCGAGAGATCTACTGCCGATCTTGCAAGGTGCTGGCCATGACGATGTGTGGCGGCAATCGCTTGGCGACCGCGGGAAGTGATAATCGAATTCGTATTTGGGACCTCGCCACGGGTAAGAATCTGGGGAGCTTTGTCGGCCACACAGGGTCCGTGGCGGCGTTGGACGCTCATCAAAACATTTTGGTGTCTGGAAGTTTCGATACCACGGCAAGGATCTGGAAGTTGAACACAACCCACCAGACGGCAGACCGGGAGACGGCGGTAAACCGGTTCTAGCCCGTGAGAACGTCGATTGAGGCCAAGGCGAAATTAAAAATGGCGAATGACTCGCGGCTGGATTTGCGAGAAACGGCTGGCAGCGACATGGAGGTACGGCGTGCGAATATTACGATTTGACCGAGGGAGTGTGGATCGCGCGAAACGGTCTCGCCGACGTGGCGAGTCCGCACACCGTATGCCTGAACCCGATCCGCGCCCCCGCCAATTGAGACAGTTTGAGCAGATGGAACCCCGCTGTCTGCTGGCGGCCGATCTCCTGCACGTGGGTGCCGTCTACATCGAGGAAGACCTCGGATCAGACGTGCGCGGAGACACGTTCGAAATCGCTTTTGTCGGCGGTGCCGCTGGGACTCAGCTAACGCAGGTCACCATCGACGGTGACCGTCTGGACCCGGGATTTGGACTGTTTGACGTCTTCTTTGACACTGCCAGCAGTGGTCTTGGCGCCGATAGCGCCTTCCCGCTCGGCGTCGTTTCTTTGGATGGCGTCGACGAAATGACCTGGTCGTTGGAGGATGGCGGCACACTCTTGACGCTGGATTTCACGGGTTTCGACGCCGGTGATCGAGTCATTTTTTCCGTCGACGTCGACGAAGTTCAGGAGTTGGATCCAGTCGAAACCGATCTCGCCTTGCTCAACGAGGGATTCGATCCCATCACATCCGGCGTTGAGTTCCAAGGTTCCCTGTTTTCGGCCCAATTTTCAGCACCCAACTATTTCGATGCGAAGGGAACGTGGGAGTTTCGCAATCGTTATGACGACCAACTGGCTTTAGCCCCCCAGTTGGATTTGCCTGAAGACGACGTCGACGGCAAACGTGACCGTACCGCCGGAACCATCGGACCGCTCCAGCAGAACCCGATCCCGGCTTCGATCAGCGGATTTGTCTATCACGATCAGAACGACAACGGCCACCGGGATATCGGTGAAGTGGGCATCGGCGGAGTGCGGGTCCAGGTTGTCCCCATCGACACGATCGAATCACAATCGGCGGTCACGGTCATGACTCGATCCAACGGATTCTACGAAGCGACCGGGCTGATACCTGGCACCTATCGCGTCGTCGAATTAGACCAACCTTTTCCGTACTTGGACGGCTCCGATGAATCCGGCGCGGTGAACGGCGTACCCCGCGGCTTTGCAGTCAACCCAGGCGACCAACTGGAGCAGATCCGACTGGACGGTGGCGAGGCAGGCGTCGAGTACAACTTCGGCGAAGTCTTGCCAGTCGCCATTCATGGTCGTGTGCACCTGTCGGAACACGAAGAAGATTGCTTCGATACAGGTGCGTCGAACGATCCCATCGAAGGGGCCACCGTCCACTTGGTCGATGCATCCGGCACGACGATCGACTCGACGACCACGGACGCCAACGGTGAATACCGTTTTGCGGAACTTCGGCCTGGGACCTACCGAGTCGTGGAAGAGACGCCCGTTGGACTCATCAGCGGAGCTTCGCGGCAGGGAGTCGTCAACGGCAACCCCGTCGGCACGGTCGTTTCCGACGACATCGTTAGTGAGATCGTTTTGTCATCTGGCCAGATCGCACTGCAGGTCGATTTTTGCGAGCATCCACCCGCGGAATTGTCAGGCCATGTCTACCACGACCGCGACGACGATGGACGACGCGAGACTGGCGAGGAGGGTATAGACCAGGTGCTTGTGATCCTGCTCGACGCCGACGGGGAACCAGTCACTACGCAGACGACCGATGAAGATGGTTTCTACAAATTCACCGGCTTGCGCGCTGGGGACTATTCATTGGTTGAGGAGCACCCGCTGGACTGGCTCGACGGCCAGGACGCAGCTGGAACCATCGACGGATTGGTTGTGGGTAGCGTTACAAATCCAGGCGACCGCATTCGTGACATCGCCCTCCGTTGGGGCGACGACGGCGTCGACTACGACTTCGGCGAACTGCTCCCGGCCTCACTGAGCGGTCGGGTACATGTTTCAACTCAAGATGGCGACTGTTTTGGCGACCAATCGGACCATCGGCCCATTGAGGGAGCCGTGATCCGATTGCTGGACGCCAGTGGCCACCTCGTCGCCGAAACCACGACCGACGCCAACGGAGAATATGCATTCGCTGCACTTGCGCCCGGGCGATACTCCGTCGTTGAGATAACTCCAGACGGTTTGATCGACGGCGGCGCTCACGCTGGAACCGTTGACGGATTGGCGGAGGGGAATGTCGTTGACGCTGGACGCATCGGTGAAATCGCTCTGCTCTCCAATCAACAGGGCGTCAACTTCGATTTCTGCGAGCACGAACCTGCGATGATTTCGGGTTACGTCTATCACGACCTAGACGACGACGGCCTCCGCGACGCAAGTGAGGATCCGATTTCCGGCGTCGAGATTCTACTGAAGGATGCCAGCGGCAATGTGATCGACAGTACGCGGACCGATGACCTGGGATTTTACAAATTCCGTGGCCTTCGAGCGGGCGAATACCAGCTCATGGAAATGCACCCGGACGGGTGGCTAGACGGGACCGATGTCGCGGGGATCGTAGACGGACGTTCGGTCGGCTCGGCCGTTAATCCAGGTGACGAGATCCTGGACATCGATCTACGGTGGGGCGACAACGGCGAGGAATACGACTTTGCCGAGCTCTTGCCAGCCACGATCGCCGGATTGGTCCATACGGAGGTCGGCACGCGTGATTGCACTTTTGATCTGTCGAGCGGCGAGATTGCACTGGAAGGTGTAAGGATCCAGTTGATCGATGTGAGCGGCGAACTGGTTGACGAAACATTGACGGACGTCCACGGACGATACAGATTCGAGGGCGTTGCACCCGGCGAGTACACGATTCGTCAGATTCAACCTCGCGACTACTTTAATGGGGACCAGGTCGCTGGCAGCCATGGCGGAGACGATTCTGGAGTCAATGAGATCACCACCATCGTGGCCATGTCGGCACAGGAATTGGTGCACTACAATTTCTGCGAAGAGACGCCGGTGACGTTGTCTGGCTACGTGTTCCAAGACGGTGCACCAGTGCCGTTGGGAGATGGTGCTGAACTCCCCGAGCGCATCCGCGATGTGCGCGACGGCCAACGAACGTCGGATGACACTCCATTGGCGGGAGTCGTGGTCGAACTGCGCGACGGATTCACGGCGGCTGAGTTGACGGCCGACCGGTACCTTCCGGGCCTATACGCCGACGGCGTGGTGCAAATGACAACCGACGCGAATGGTTTCTACGAGTTCACCGGGTTGCTCCGCGGATCTTACTCGGTCTACGAATCCCAACCGGAAGGATTTATTGACGGTGTCGACATCGAGGGTTCGGCCAGTGGATTGGTATTCAACCCCGGCGAGCCGCTCAACACCAACGCGCTCGCATTGTTGGAGGTGGATCCTCAGTTCGATGCCATCGTTCGTATCAACCTCGCACCAGGCACCGTCTCGGTGGAGAACAATTTCAGCGAGGTCAAGACCGTCGCGGATCCACCAATTCCGCTACTCGTGACTCCGCCACTGAACTTCACGCTCCACGTGCCCAATATTGTCATCGAATTGCCGAATCCGGATCCACCCGCGCTGGCCAACTACAAGCGGCTGCGGTTTGGCGACGGAAGTGCGGCCTCCGGTGTCACGTGGCACCTCAGCGTGATCGATGCGGGGCATCCCCGCGGGCCCGGCGTGGTAGTAGACGAGGGCGGGCCGATCTGGTTTGCGTCGGCACGCGACTCCATGACGATCCCCCGCGGAATGTTGAAAATGGGTGAGTGGACGCGGCTGCGAACGGGAGAGAAGCCCATCGAAGAGGACGCGGAGAAGCTGAAATTCGGTTTGCCGGGCGCGATTCCGGTGACGGGGGACTTCGACGGCGACGGCTTCTTCGAGATCGGCGTGTTCTTTAAAGGCGAATGGTTCATCGACATCAACGGGAATGGGGTCTGGGACCAAGAAGACCTATGGGCCAAGTTGGGCCACGACGGTGACATGCCGGTTACGGGCGACTGGGATGGGGACGGAAAACATGACATCGGCATCTTCGGCCCGGCCTGGCCAGGCGACCCGCGTGCGGTGGCTCGCGAACCTGGTTTGCCGGATCGCCAGAATCGGCCTGACGGTCGTCGCAAGAATGTGCCACCGGACGAAGCGGATGCGACCAGCGGCCGTCGGTTGATGAAGTTGACGTCCGAAGGAGACACACGCGCTGATCTGATCGATCACGTCTTCCACTACGGGCTGGCGATCGACTACCCCGTGACCGGAGACTGGAATGGCGACGGGATCGCCTCGGTGGGCGTCTTTCGTGACGGTCGTTGGCATATCGACTTGGACGGCAATGGCCGCTGGTCCGCCAATGACGAGATGCATCACTTCGGCCAATCAGGAGACATTCCGGTGGTCGGCGACTTCGACGGTGACGGCGTGGACGACATAGGCATCTTTCGGGCGGGCGTGTTCTACCTCGACACAAACGGCAATCGCGAGATCGACAGCCAAGACGAGGTGATCAAGATGGGCCAACCGACTGACAAACCAGTGGCCGGCGACTGGGATGGCGACGGTATTGATGAAGTGGCCGTGTATCGAGATGGTGAACCAGCGCCCGATGCCCAGGCGCGGAAAGCTGGTTAGGCGGTGTTCAGATATGACCTGTCCGTTTCAACGGGGCGCCATTTCCGAAGCACGAATATCGAAATCCGAATATCGAAATCCGAATATCGAAATCCGAAACAAATACGAATCACCTAAATTCGAATGTTCCAAACGTCGAGGGCGCGGAAAACATTGTGATGTTACAGGGTTTCGAACATTTGAGTTTTGAATTTGTTTCGGATTTTGATATTCGTGCTTTGGAATTCAAGAAAACGGAGATGTTATTTCTTACCAATTCCTAGGAGGCCCATCGCGATGTGACGTTCAGTCAGTACCAACGGACACGCGACGTGCCACCGGTCGAGTCAACTGGATTTAAGCTTCTCTATCTCGGCGTTGGCATCGGCGATCTCTTTTTCGATCCGGTCGACTTCACCTGGTTCGTCATCTTGCTGTTTGGCACCAGCCAACTGCTGGCGCAGCTTCTGCATGCGTTGGCGTTGCACCTCGATGCGTTTCTTCGCTTTCTTATCCATGCCAATTCCTATTCGACAGCTGTTTCATCCACCGTCTCGACGTCGACCGGCGAATCCAGGGCATTCTTGGGATGCCGCTCGACGGACCGCATGTAGCCTGCCAGGCAAACGAGGAGTGTGGCCAGGAAAGCAGTCATGTTGACCCATTTCATTTCGTTTTCGCGGAATTTCTGGGCACTCGACGAACGCCCCGCCAACTTGGCGGCCAACCACAGGATCACCAAGGCGAGCACCAGTTTCGCGAGGATCAGTCCATGGTAGACCGAGTCAATCTCTTGAAACTTGATGATGCGGTAAGCATTCGTAAGTCCGGTTATCAGCAGGATGCCGCTGGAAATCATCACGCAACGCGACCACAGCGGGCGGACCTGGTCATGCACCTGTTTGCGGGTCGATTCATCGACCTTGTCTAGCGCCGGAAGTAGTGCCCAGCGCCAAAAGTATATACCGCCGACCAGAGCAATGGCCGTCAAAATGTGAAGCCAACGGAAAAGTAGTTCGGGATGTTTCATGGAGGTTATCCTGAGACCTAGGCGGTGTTAAGAAATAACTTGTCCGTTTCCACGGGGCGAAGTCGTGAAATCCGAATATCGAAATCCGAAATCCGAAACAAATCCAAAACTCGCTGTTCAAAACCCCGTAATATCACCATAAAGGCTGTGCCTTCGACGTTTGGAACATTTGAATTTAGGTGATTCGTATTTGTTTCGCATTTCGATATTCGGATTAGAACAAAACGTACAAGCTATTCGTTACGAGTTCCTTACAGCGGTTGTCGATCATTTTTCAGCCAACTTCGGTTTGAGTTGGAAGCGGGGAGTTTACCACGCGAATGCCGGAGGCGGATAGTGGATGAACCATGATCGTTCGTTAGGGATCGTTCGTTAGGGACATGTCGCGCGGCCAACCGAGCCAACCTCGTTGGATGCGGCGAGTGATTCATGAACGGGAGACCGATCCGACCAGGCCTCTAGCCTTAATCGTCGGCCGATTTCGCCAATTCCGCGCACATTCTTGCAACGACTAAGGTCTGGTATCATGGAGGGATGAGCACAAAACGTCGGAAACAACGCGCTGCTCGTCGTCGATCGACTGATGCATCCTCATCGCCTTCGGAGCCGCCACAATCCGCGCGCTCATCTTGGTTCGCAATTCGATCTGTTTGGGCGAGCGTACCGGTAGTCATAGCGATTCTCGTCGGCTGGTATTTCAATAAATCCCGTCACGAAACACAGCAAACGGATTCCGCGTCCCAGACGCAGGTCAGCCAAACGTTTGGCTCGTCAACGCGAAACGAACTGAGGGAGGTCGCCGCCCAGTTGCCAGATTCACGGCAATCCGATTGGCAACTGTGGGACGATCTCTCATCGGATGGATGGCGTATTGAGGAATTCCACACGTTGGCGAAAAAGCAGTTCAAACAGCTAGGCAAGTTATTGACCGAAACTCCAGAACAGCTCGACGACGTTCACCTAAAACCATTGGTTACCGAGGACCTTGTTTGGGACCCGCTAGTACCACCACAAGCCGCTACAGTACTTAACGACGGACACTTAACCATTCGTCGCTACAGCCCACCGGCCGATGACGTACCTGTCGATGGCGTACCGGCCGATAAAGTAGCGCTGCGTCAAGGTGGAAGCGCGGATTTCATCGCGGAATTGCGGCTACTCGCGAAGGATTTTGACCATGTCCAGCCACCCCAATGGCACACCAAAGTATTCAATGTCGTACCGAGTCCCGACGGCGTGACTACAAGGCAATACTTTGAACTATCGGGAACTACATCCAGCGGCTTCGTTGAGTACCACTGGACAACCACCGTGGATTGGACCGAAGTCGATCCAGCCCATCCGCGCATCCGTTCAATCAAGGTCGACGCGTTTGAACAGACCGTGCTCGATAGTTCGAAGGGAACGATGTACACCGACTGCACGCAGTCCGTGTTTGGTGAGGATCCAACCTACCATCGGCAGATCGCTTTGGGATATGAGCACTGGCTTGGCAAGATGCAGGAACAGCGTTACTGGTACGTGTTGGCGACACCGGGGATTGCAATTGGCGATGTCAACGGCGATGGTTTCGAGGATCTCTACGTCTGCCAGGAAACGGGCTTGCCCAACTGTCTGTTTATCCAAAATGAGGACGGCTCGGTCACGGAGCGAGCCGCGGGATGGAACGTCGACTTCTTGCGATGGTCTCGCAGCGCCCTGCTCGTCGATTTGGACAATGATGGCGACAGCGACTTGGCCGTGGCCATGCTAGGGGCGGTGGTGCTGGCGGAGAATGTGGACCAGCAGCGATTTGAAGTTCGCAAGATATTGCCATGCTCCGAGGATACAACTTCGCTCACGGCCGTGGACTATGACACCGACGGGAATTTGGATCTGTATGTATGTGCCTACTACGCGGATGCCCGTCCGGAGGACGTCTCGGGGTCCACGACGGCTACCGATTCGAGTGATTTTGTTTTTCACGACGCCAATACGGGCGGGCCTAACTCTCTCTTCCGCAACGACATCCAAGGCGATGAGGAATGGAACTTCACCGACGTTACTGATCAAGTCGGTTTGTCCGAGAACAACCAACGTTTTAGTTTGGCGGCTGCCTGGGAGGATTACGACAACGACGGCGACGCGGATTTGTATGTCGCCAATGATTTCGGACGCAACAATCTTTATGACAACGACGGCAGCGCGGGGACAGTGAGATTTGTCGACGCCGCACCAGCGGCTGGAGCTGAAGATCGAGCGGGTGGAATGGCCGTGACATGGGCGGATTTCGATCGGGACGGGTGGCTGGATATACACATCAGCAATATGTTCTCGTCGGCGGGCAATCGCATCACATTCCAGCCCGAGTTTGGAACGGACGTATCGAGCGATGTTCGGGAGGGAGTCCAACGATTTGCGCGCGGCGATACCCTGTTACGGAATTTGGGAAACACGGAAGATGCGGGACGGGTCGTCTTCGAGGATGCCAGCCTATCGGCCGGAATTACGATGGGTCGCTGGGCGTGGTCTTCCCACGCGTGCGACATCAACAACGACGGTTGGGAGGATATCCTGGTCGCCAACGGCTATATCACGACAGAGAACACGGGGGACTTGTGAAGTTTTTATTGGCGGCAGGTCGTGCCGCGGGCCACGAAGACATCTAGCCATCCGACACGTTCGGCGGCAGAGATTCAGCGACGTTTTTCCGAAATGATTTCGGCGGGTCGTTCATTCAGCGGTCGGGAGCGACACTGTGCTTATTTGGACACAGGGAAGCCAGCTGGCGGCGATCCGCTTCGATTCGTGAATGTCTCCGCAACCACTGGGCTTGATCTGCCTGACGACGGTCGCGGGCTGGCGCTGACCGATTGGGATCAAGATGGCGATCTAGATGTCTGGATCTCCAACCGCACCGCACCTCGTTTGCGATTTTTCGCAACGATGTATCCAATTCCAATCATTCAGTGGCGTTCCGTTTGCAAGGAAACGGCCACACAGTGAATCGAGACGCGATTGGGGCGCGAGTCGAGATACGGGTTTCCGATTCTCAGTTCTCGATTCTCGGTTCGGATAAAAACGGCGTATCGAGAACCGAGATCCGGGAACCGTGAAGCTCGTCAAGTCTGTCCGCGCGGGCGAGGGTTTTATTTCGCAGAGTTCAAAATGGTTGCATTTCGGAATGGGGAATGCGGACGGCGAGATCGAAGTCGTCGTCCGATGGCCGGATGGTGCCCGCGGTTGGATTACCGGCCACTTTTTCAGGCGATCCAGCCACCGGGCAGTGAAACTGGTCTCCCGAATGCCAGACATCGCCAACCGCGGCGTCCGCGTGTCGAAGGGAGATTCGGTCGTTCAAACAAAAGACGACCAAACCAAGACAAATCAATGTTCTGCAGAACTGTTTCATACGGAATCAATTTTGTCGCCGCCGAAGGCAGCGCGCAGGACCCCAACCCGATGATCTCTAAGGATTATCTGGAACGTCTAGTAACAGTCGCCGGCGACGAAATATTCGGTGCGTCCCAATGGTGATGTCAAATTGAATTGTGACGCCAATCTGATCGTCGGTTAACGGAACAATTCGAGGGCTGCTTCGCCTCTCATTCCTACATGAACGCCCAACTTCTCGGCCTGCTCGGACACCTCGACAATGTCCGCTTCGAGCATGTCCTCGAAATCGTTCACGCCGCGCACAATCGCGCACGCTTCACCCGTCTTGTTGGTGGTGGCTATGTTGATGTAACCGCATGCCAACATACCTTGGCGACCCCGCTGGATTAACAGCGGCAATTCCAAATCGATCCTGAGTTGCTCGACGTCGTCCATTTGGCATACTCCTCAACGCGGATATTCGTAGCAAGCACCTTTTCAGCCGCCAGCACCTTTTCAGCCGGCATTCCGGTGGATAGATTGTAACCTGAGACTGGAGACATGCAATCGTTCGTGTGGGTTTGCAAGAACCCCGTGGCCCGCCAGTCGTTGGTAATTTCAGCGAGCGGTGCGTAGCTTGACAATGTGACCGAGGAGTTGTCTGCATGAAGTTGTTCCTAGATACCGCGGACGTGGATCAAATCCGCGAGGTTGCGAGGTGGGGGATACTCGACGGTGTCACGACGAATCCCACGCATGTTTCCAAGACGGGCAAGACTCCACGAGAACTGTATCCCGAGATTTGTTCGATATGCCATGGACCTGTCAGCCTCGAAACAATTGGGCTCGACGCCGATACGATCGTGGAGGAAGGCCGGGAATTGGCGGCCATCGCCGATAACGTCGTGGTCAAGGTGCCCATCATGAAGGAAGGACTGATGGCGGTCTCACGACTCGCCGCCGAAGGAATTTGCACCAACGTGACGGTGACGTTCAGTCCTCTGCAAGCGATGCTGGCCGCCAAGTGCGGCGCGTCCTATATCAGCCCTTTTGTGGGCAGGCTTGACGCGGCCAGCCACCAGGGCATGGACTTGGTTCGCCAGATCAAGACGATTTACAGCAACTACCAGTTTACAACCGAGATTATCGTCGCGGCAATTCGTCATCCCGTCCACGTTCTGGAATCGGCGCTGGCCGGTGCGGATATCTGCACCATGAGTTTCGACGTGTTGAGCCAGCTTTATGACCATCCGCTCACCGACCTGGGCATCGAGATGTTTCTCGAAGACTGGAAGAAAGTGCCACAACAATGATGGCCACACTTTTCCCAGATTACCTGACCATCTCGCGACCCGAACTTGGCAAGGACACATCGGTTCATGTCCGTGTGGTGGGTGACGCCGACGACGTGGCTCGGGACATGGCAACGGACATGCTGGAGTCGATCCTGTCCGCGCGGAAAGATGACCGTGCATTGACGATGATCGCCCCCGTCGGGCCGGTCGATCAGTTCCCGATACTGGCGGACCTGATCAACCAGCGCCGCGTCGACTGCCGAAATGTCGTGATCGTCAACATGGACGAATATCTGAGTGATGCAGACCCGACCGGCGAGGACCAGTGGATCGATCTGGAACACCCACTGAGTTTTCGTGGCTACATGAATCGAAAATTCTACGATCTACTAAACGTAGACCTAGCGCCGCGTGCGGAGTTTCGCATCTTTCCAGACCCGCGGGATCTCGACCAGATTCCGCGCTTGATTGAAAAGCGTGGAGGCGTTGATGTGACTTATGGAGGGATCGGAATCAACGGGCACCTCGCGTTCAACGAACCCGATGATGAGGCGACGGCTGAGGAATTTTCCCAACGACCGACTCGAGTGCTTGATCTCACACCGCACACCAGAACGATCAACGCCAATACGGTCGGCGGAGAGATCAGCGTCATTCCCTTCCGCGCCGCGACCGTCGGAATGAAAGAGATTCTGGCATCCCGGCGAGTCCATATCTATTGCAATCGCCCGTGGCAAAGCGCCGTCGTGCGACGGGCGCTTCACGGACCGATCACGGCCGAATGCCCAGCGTCGCTGCTGCGAACCCACGAGAACGCCTCGTTAACCGTCGCCGATTTCGTCGCCGAACGGCCTGATATCCGCTTGAGATAATCCCCTTATCACTCGAACCATGAGCACCACAACGATCGAATCGTCGACCTTCGTTTCTCACCTTCAGTGCGCAATGCACGGTGACCATTACGCGGCTGACCAAATCCACAATTTGTCGAAGGCCCAAAAACCACTGTCCGTCCATTACGACCTGGAGGGAATCGCCCGATCGGTCACCAAAGAGCAACTGGCCAATCGCCCCAGCGGAATGTGGCGGTATCGCGAGTTTCTACCTGTTAGAAAAACCGAGAACGTGGTTAGCCTTGGCGAGGTCTGCACGCCACTGGTTGATTGTCCGCGACTGGCCCAGCGACTCAACGCCCGCCAACTCATGATCAAGGATGAAAGCCGGCTGCCAACCGGTTCCTTTAAGGCGAGGGGACTTTGCCTGGCGGTTTCGATGGCCAAGGAGTTGGGCATTCAACGGTTGGCCATGCCCACCAACGGCAATGCCGGTGCGGCATTGGCGGCCTACGCGAGTCGGGCCGGCTTGGAGTCGTTCGTGTTTTGTCCCCAGGATACGCCGACGGTCAACGTTCGCGAAATCGCTGCTCAGGGTTCGCACGTCTGGCTTGTCAACGGGTTGATTAATGACTGTGGGAAAATTGTAGGCGAAGGCAAAGAGGCGATGAAGTGGTTCGACGTTTCGACGCTCAAAGAACCGTATCGCATCGAGGGCAAGAAGACGATGGGTCTCGAACTTGCGGACCAGTTGAATTGGGAGGTGCCGGACGTCATCTTTTATCCGACGGGTGGTGGTACTGGACTGATCGGCATGTGGAAGGCGTTTGACGAATTGGGACGAATCGGTTGGATTGGACCAAAACGTCCTCGGATGGTGGCCGTCCAGGCGACCGGTTGCGCGCCGATCGTCAAGGCGTTCGACGAGGGCGTGGAACAGGCCGCGCTCTGGGAAAACGCGCACACCGTGGCCGCCGGTATCCGCGTACCGGCTGCGATCGGCGATTTCCTGATTCTGCGGGCGGTGCGTGAGTCAGGAGGGTTTGCAATTGCCGTGGAAGACAATGACATTCTGGATGCACGAGACGAGATTTCGTGCACCGAGGGACTGTTGACCTGCCCAGAAGGGGCCGCCACATTCGCCGCGTACAAACAGGCCTTGAAAAGTGGGCTCGTGTCGCCCGATGAATTCGCCGTCCTGTTCAACTGTGCCGCGGGGCTTAAATACGATCTTCCACCCGTTGAGCGAAATCTCGACTGTAACGTCGCGATCGACTACGAAAAACTCAAGGCCTCAATCTAGTGGAGCTTGGGTTACGGGAGCAGTATGAATTCAAGGATGGGACCAGCCGTGTGTGTCGAATCATGAAGCCGTGCAGCGCCAGTCAACTCGCGTCATTCGAAAAGAAAGGATTCCTATCGATCGAAAAACTTGCGAGCCACGATGATCCGCGATTCGCAAGCCAAGACCGTCGGGAGACCGAGTCACCGTGACCACTCAACACGTCACTTGGGATGTGCATCATCATTGGATTAATGAGTCGGGTTACATTGATCGATTGCTCCAAGAAATGGATCGATTGGGGATCGAGAAGGCCGGCCTCATCGCCCTGGGCGATCTTGTTCCCGATCTCTTCATCCTGCATGGACCGCGCGACGGATGCGTCGACAACGACGATTTAGGCAAATTGGTAAAAACACACGCCGACCGGTTTTGGGGATGGGGATTTATCCGTCTCGGAAAACACGAAGACAAAGATGTCGACCGCTTGGCCGAGATGGGATTAGCCGGGTTGAAATTCCATGCCCCGCTGAAGCCTTATGACCACGACGGATACTTCCCGGTTTACGAGCGGGCCCAAGCTTTAGGGCTGCCCTGCCTGTTTCACACGGGTATTTTCACGCCACCCCGTCCGATGCCAGGCCAACGATTCCGCTCGGAGAACTGTCGGCCCATTCATTTAGAATCCATCGCGCAGGAGTTTCCGCAACTCAAGATGATTTGCGCGCATTTGGGAGTCTGTTGGAACGAGGAAGCCGCCGCCATCTGTCGTATCTTTCAAAACGTGTATGCCGATCTCTCCGGGCGCGTCGATGGCTGGAGATCCAGTAAACCGATCGAGTGGTTCCAGCAGATGTTTTATTGGCCGCAAGCCCATGAGAAGATTCTGTTCGGGAGTGATGTCCACGCTGAAGAGGTGGGCCTGACGCTCACGGACCACCGACGAATCCTGGACGGCATTGGTTGGAGTTCAGAACAGGTTGACAGTGTTCTCCGTGAAAACGCCAAGAGGTTGTTTGACGCGCCGTGACGAGAACCAACGTCCAAGACGAATTCAGAGATCCAGCTGAAGAGATCGATGGGCTCACTCGAAGTGCCCGTGAAACGGTCGCGGCCCCATCGATCGTCAAATGGGCACCCGATCATTATCAGTAACAGTCACGTCGATTGCCGTTTAAGGATCTCCATTTTTTCCGAGTTATCACAATGAAAATGGTCTGCAAGAAACACGCGAATACGTCACCCGGTGATCGCGGTCAGATGGCGAATCCGTCTGTAGGCACGTTTCACGTCCGTTGGATCGCGGCGCTGGTCGTGATGGGGCCAGCCACCGGTCTTGTGCGGGCTCAACCGACGGCAACCACGACCAAGATCACCGTCACCATCGATCGCGGCCGCGACGTCGGTCAGAACTTTGGCTCTTTGTTCGAAGCGACCAGTCGCGATGGAACGCTCACACTCGGCGCCGGATTACAGAACGCCTACAACACACGCTACCGCGCTGACCGGCACGCGATTCAATTCTTCGTTCGTCCAAATGGTGGTCCGCGAACGTTTACCACCGATTCGGTACCGCGGCCGAACCAGCTTTGTGGTACCTATTTGTACGCTCGCGACGGCATCCTTCACTCTACCTACGGAGGAGTGAAATCGTGGATGCCCGACACGCAAGCGTGGCGTGATGTGGCCGGCGTCGGCGGCACGGAAGAATCGATGCGTGTGGGCAACGGGCTGCTGGTCTTCGGCAACAGCGAGGTGAAGTACAACGACCGTACAATCCTCAGTCCCCCCGACCAAGGTAGCTACGAGCTGTTCTATTACTGTCACGGCCATCTCTGTTTCTACCATGTCAACCGCGGTGATGGCGACTATCGTCCCTACAGGAATGACCGAGACGGCTTCAGAAAACCCCATGCTTGTCCATGGACTCCTGACCAGCCGACGGTCGATCTTTCCCAGGCGATCGTGCTTACGCTACCTGTTGTTGGTGAAACGACGTTCGCCTGGGGCCAGCTTGGCCAGCAGATCGTGACTGGTTCCAATATAGGCGGATTCTACGTATTCGAAGTTGGCGGGTGGCGGATGCTTTTGGAGCCACAACTCGGTGTCAGCTATCAAATCTACTCGACGATGGCGTTTCATGATCGACTGCTTATGGGTCAATATCCCACCGGTCGAGTGTTTCAATACGATGGAGAAAAGATCGCGGACCTGGCCGATTGGCCGCCGAAGATGGAGGGGGTCTCTGGGAGTGCTCGCGAAGCCCAAACGACGGCAATCTACGGTGGCGATCTGTTGGTCGGCGTGTGGCCGTGGGGTGAAATGTGGCGATACAACCCGCACAGCAGGAATTGGGCCCTCATGCAGCGAATGTTCGAGCACCCAACGATCTCCAAAGAGATCATCCATCCTTACGACCTGGAGAATCACGGCAACGCCCCTGGCAATCCGTGGGGACAGCGCGTCACAAGCCTTGTCACACTTGGCCCGGAGCTGTTTGTCATCCACGATGCCTTCGATCGACCGGTCCCAGTCATCGATGGCAGCCAACCGCTGGTCGAGTTGTTTGGATGAACGAAAAGGAATTGGTGTTCGCCATGCCTCTCACATATCGTGCACATCGAAGACGCGAAGTTGCGGTGTCGAGTTGGATCGTCTTGGTTTGTCTGTTGCACACCACGCCGCTGGCCGCTCAAAATCCTGGTTTCGCCAAAGAACCGACGATTACCGAATACGATGTTGATCCGAATTGGCCCCAGATCCCCGAGCAAATTGGCACCAAGGGATGGGTATCTGGGTTGGCCGTTGACCAGACGGATCAGATTTGGTTCTTCAAGAAGGGCGCCGATCCCGTCCAAGTCTACACACCGGAAGGCCAATTTGTCCGCTCTTGGGGCCGTGACATGTTCGTCAATCCGCATCAGCTACGCATTGATCGTGAAGGTAATATTTGGGTGGCTGATTTTGGCCAACATACCGTGCGGAAATTCACACCGGAGGGTGAGCTGTTGCAAACCCTCGGCGTGCGGGGTGAAGCGGGTGACGACCAAAACCATTTCAACATGCCAACGGACATGGCAATCACACCGACTGGCGACATTTTCGTCGCCGACGGTTACGGCAATCGTCGCATCGTGCATTTCGATCGAGAGGGGCGGTATATCAAAGAGTGGGGTGGCTATGGGTCCCAACCAGGGAAGTTCGTCCTGCCGCACGCGATCGTACTGGGCCAACAAGGCAAACTCTTTGTCGCCGACCGCAACAGCGGACGGATCCAGGTCTTCGACCAGGACGGCAACGTCTTGGATGTGTGGTCGAATCTCATTATGCCTTGGGGTCTGTCAATCACGCCCGACAACGAGCTCTGGGTCTGCGGCTCTTCGCCACATTGGTGGCTCCGCAACGGTGCCTATCCAGAGTACAAGGATCAAGTCTTCATGCGTTTTTCCACCGACGGGCGCCTGCTGCAGATGTGGCAGATTCCACTGGGCGACATCGGAGACGACAAGGACCATCCTGATGTTACAGGTCTCAAGCCGGGTGAGGCTGTCGGGGTCCATTGCATCGCGACCGACAGCAAAGGCAATCTCTATGTCGGCGAAATCTACAGTGAGCGAGCTCAGAAATTTGTGCCGATAACGGTTCGGCCGCTCGAGGACGAGTCAGATAGCTAGACTCCGAATGAGAACGACACGGCCTAGTTTTCCAGGAATCGGAGACGTTTGGCAATGTCGGTGTTCACCGAATGATATCGGTTTAAGAGTTTGCCAGAGTCAAATCGGGTATCACGTATATACTCGACGTCTTCCGAGCCAATCGCGCGACGGAAGATAGGAAGGAGATATTCAACACCCTGCGGCGAGATATGGAGTCGATCCGCATCGTAGAAAGTCGGGTAAACCATCCGAGCATGAATCTGTCCCCACTTGTCACGAAATCCATTGCCTTGATAGGTCGAAACGTGAAACCCTTGCGACTCGTTCCATTGCAGGATTGAAACAGCGTTGTTGAAGCCATCTACGAGCATGTCGACCGCCTTACCTCCCAATTGCGAAGCGTGAAAACGATCAAAGGACATCGGCCTGCCACCGCGTTGCGTGTGGCCGACTTTTCTAGTGAAGATAGCCCGTTCGGCTGAAGTGTTTCGGTTTTCCGAGCGAAAAAACTTGTCTCCGATGATATCGATCAGACGGCAACGCAAGACTTCGGCCGCCCCGCTCAACGTGACATTTCCAGCTGGATCCGTCGACTCCTGGCAGGCGCCGAGCATCTCCCCAGACTCCGCGCGAATCCCTTCGCCGCACACCAATACAACATTGCGTTGACGATCGTAGATTTCGCGAACTCGACCCGCCAACAGTTCGAGATTCACGGGTACTTCGGGGATCAAAATGATATCGGGCTGACCATAGGCACTGCCAAGCGCGAGATAGCCAGAATGTCGGCCCATGACCTCGATGATCGCGACTCGTCGATGGCTCTCCGCCGTAGTTCGAATTCGTCCCACGCCGCCGACTGAAACAAACGTGGCGGTCGCATAACCAGGCGTGACGTAGTTGACCATCTGGTCCAAACGTATTTTGGTCCTCGCCACCGACTGATCCTCACTGCTCAGGCGGTAACAAAACTCCTCCTCTTGGTCGACCGACGGTTCGCGAATCCATTTATCTGGTTCGTGGGCGTAGTTCAGCCCGAGATCATTGTCGATCGTTTTGGGCGCCAACACGGTTGGTATGCGATCACAGAGCGGTTGCATTCCATTTAGTGTGCCATCTCCGCCAATGCAGATCAGTCCATCTACCTTCAGTTTTTCCAATCGATCCTGCACGATGTCCAATTGGGCTGCATCGTTGGGGTCGACAAACGTTCGGGACGAACCCAGGATGGTTCCACCACAGGTCGGATCCAGCTCGGGAATGATGCTAAACAGCGGGTTCAGTTGGATATGGGGAACTCGCGGATTGAATAGGCTGTTAAATCCACGCAACAAACCGATGAGCTGAATGTTCCGCTCGTTGGCCCGCACGGCAGCCCCATAAATCGTCGCGTTCAAGGCAGGCGTATCTCCTCCGGCGGTCAGAATGGCAATTCGCTTCATGTCGGTATCCAGTGGAAAATGCAGGGCGATTCCGCGGCGGTTGCAGGATTGGGCAGCGGTTGCAGGATTGGGCAGCGGTTGCAGGGTTGGGCAGCGGTTGCAGGGTTGGACAGCGGTTGCAGGGTTGGACAGCGGTTGCAGGGTTGGACCGTGCCTGCACCGTTTGCGGAGGGCGGTTGCCGGCGAAAACGTCTTGACGTCACCACCAGCCGAAAAACTGGGAACATCTGAGGCAACGTTCGATCATATCCCATCGAAAAAGCGTTGGGAAGTCTGCGTGGAACGTCGTTTGACGGAGCGTTCGGTGCCAGCATGACTGGCAATGCCAGCATAAATCCGCGTGGCAGGACGAAAGGCGATCGCTTACGATTTCGAGTCCGACGTCCCGCGCACCAGGAGGGTTGCGTTCATCGAGCGCAAATATCTTGTTACAGAAGGAGCTGTTTCATGCGTATTGAGAGTCTCGAGATTCAAGAATTTGGCAAGCGACGCGACCTCCATTTGGATGGTTTTTCCTCGCGATTGAATGTCGTCCACGGACCTAACGGCTCCGGAAAATCGACAGCGATCCAGTTCATACGATGGATGCTGTTTGGTAACTGCGACGTGCAGTGCCAACGTTATCTGCAGGCAACAGGCAGTGGCGCCGCGGGCACCATGTCCGTCGTCCATGACGGACTGCGCCGCACCTTGGCGCGGCAGGACGACGGCACACGGTATGGGCGGTTGGCGGTCGATGGTGGCGACCACTATACGCGGCAAACCAACCACATGGTTTCTCTGTTGGGCGACCTGGATCAAGTCGAATTTGACCAGATCTTTACTCCAGGACTTGATCACGAGAATTCGCTACCGGAGTTAGTTCAAACGGCGATTCGCCGCGGATTTGACCTGACATCGAAAGTGGCTGACTCAACACATCTGGTTCATCTAAGGCAGCGCTTGGCCGATTGTCGAGAACAACTCGTATCCCTTCCTTGGGGCCAGGGATTGGTAAGCGAATTGAAGGTGCGCCGCGAGGACCTACGCCGCCAGATTGATACGGCCGAAACCCGTGCGATTCACAAACGTAATGAGCTCCAACGTGGGCTGGATGCGTTGGCTGAGAACCTCGGTCGAGCCGAGCAGGAGTTGGACCAACTGCGCCAAATGCACTCGTCGAGAATCCGTGATGTGGAAGCGCGACGGCAAGAATTGGAACGAACCTGTCAGGCTATCGAGGACGCGCGTCATGACTATGTGGACCAGCGTCACCGTGAACTCAATGAGTTGGACGGGCTTGCTTCGAGATGGGACGGCAGTTTGACCGACGTAACCGACCGCCAGAACAACGTCGAAGCGATGATCCGCGAGCGTCAGCTTGTCGCCGAAACATCCGGCCGTAATTCGCAAGAGACTTGCCCTGTGCAGTCGCTGATGCAACAGCTCGAGGTCGTCAATGACCGGCTTCTCAAGTTAGATCGGCAGTACGATCCGAAAAACGAGATGACATGGTCCGGACATTCTCGCGACCGGCGATCCACCTCCATGCGCGGCGACAATCCAATGCCGAGCGGTCGCCAGGCCGATACGTTGGCCCTCGGGACAGAGATCGGACAGCTCAAGGCCGAGGCCATACGGTTATGCAATTTAATTCAGGACGGTCGCGTGGCGGAGGAGCATCGCGAACTCCAGATGGAAAAAGATCAGCTCCAGCAGATTGACGGTCATGTGCGACGTTGGATGAAGATGATCGAAAGTCGCCGCGACGCGCTCGCCCACGAACTTGACGATGCGCTGCGCCACGGGGTTTCCGTGGTGTCCAAAAATGACGTGCTGGAGATTGCGGTGGCTAAAGATACGGTGCCAAAGATTGCCGTACCCATGGATACGGTGCCAAAGATTGCCGCTGCCGTGGATGCGGTGCCGAGGACTACAGTCCCTACCGATATCGACCCACGTACCGAAGACCTGCCCCGCGCCGAGTCGGACTGTTTGGAAAGCTCCAAACTCCTGGGCGTGCAACATTCGTGCGAAAGCGTCGAGTTGATCCCACCGGAGCTAGATGCCCGGCTGCGACATTTGATTGAGGAGCGTGATTCGCTAGCCCGCGAATTGGATGGGGTCCAAAAACGAGTCAATAAGTTGCTGGCCCAACGTCGCGATCTAGAACAGGAGGTGCGAGGCCTTCGAGACGACGAGCTCCACCTTCTTCGCTCCGAAGTCGATCGTTTGGACGCCGACATTCGAGTTTTTCAAGCACGGGACGAGCTACAATTGGAAATCAACCAGCTGGAGTGTGAGATCGCGCAGCTGGATACCGAGGTCCATCCGTCGCCAATATTGGTTCAAGCCTCTCGATACGTGACGCGACTCACGGGCGGCGGTTTCGGTGATGTGTCGATCGACCACGTCAACGAGGTGTCAGTCCGACAAACCGGCGGAGGACTTGTGCCCTACAGCCACATGAGCCGCGAACTCAAAGATCAACTGTATTTGTCGCTGTGTCTCGCTCTGATCGAAGCGTATGGTCGGCGCGGCATTGAGATCCCGTTAGTGCTCAACGATCTGTTCGTGACCATTGGCTCCGAGCACGATCAGGCACTCGCGGCCGTGATCGAAGACTTTTCACAAGCGGGCTATCAAGTGGTTATCTTCACCCGTCACCGGCATGTCGCCGACCTGTTTGGTGGGTCGGACGTGCGAATCCTGGAGTTGGTGCGTCACATGGCGCCAGCCGCGGAGACGACCGACCACGTTCGTTTTCGACATCACCACGCACGGGAACTGGACGTTGAAACCACGGGCGACCGGGTCATCGTGCGCCGCGAGCCTCGCATCTCGACTTTGGCTTCAACCGAGGTTATGGCTCCGAATATTGACAATCGGAAGACATCGGCAAATGCCAGCGTTCGGGAAGACAATCAGACCTTGCAGCTGGCGTCGTCAATCGCCGATACGGGACTGATCGACGCTGAAGCGGTCCATCACCTTCAAGAGCTAGGTATTCAAACCGTGGAGGATTTCCTGCTGGAGTCCGTCACTGAACTGGCCAATCGCCTGTACGCACTTGGATTGAATGACCTGCCTTTGCGTCGTTGGCAGGACGAGGTGAGCATGCGTTGTTGGTCCAACAACCTTCGAACTGATGAGGCAAGGGTGTTGGTCGCCTGCGGGATCACCGACATCAGCGAGTTGGCCGCCATGGACGAAGATGATCTGTTCGTACGTGTTTCGAGATTCTTCGACGGTGACGGAAACTCGCAACGAAGTCGCGACAACGATCATGCCTACACGCGCCAGCAGGTGGGGCGGTGGATACGAGAGGCGGGCCGTTCTCGGTCCCAGTGGAATGGCTTCGCGGCCAGGAGCCGACGGCGGCGAAATGGCGGCGAGGGAGAGGACAACTTCTCCATGGTCAATTCAAGTCGATCCCCACGATCTCGGAAGAACCCAAAAGTGTCTGCCGGTCGAGAAGACCGTGAAACAGGGACGAGACGCCGATCTTCGGACCGGGGCAGCAGCACCGCACGCACACGATCGAACGGTTCCAAGGAAAGGTCGTCCGGTGATTCGACGAGCAAACCTGAGAGTGCACCCCGTTTTTACTTGAATCTCACCGACCCAATAGTGGATGCTCCATCCATTGGAGCGAAAACGGCGGAACGTTTGCTGGCGGCCAATATCCAGACAGTCAATGACTTGTTGGTGGCGTCCGCTGCAACCGTCGCCCGCATGATCGACTACCACCGGATCAAGGAGGCGACGATCGTGGAATGGCAGCAACAAGCCGGGTTGGTTTGTGGCGTGCCGCGTCTCCGAGGTCATGACGCTCAAATCCTGGTCGCCTGTGGTGTTACGCAGCCTGCTCAATTGGCGGCTTCGGACGTGGACACGCTTTGGAATCAGGTCCGCCCATTCACGCAGACCAATGAGGGGAAGCGGGTTGTTCGCAACGGTAAGTTGCCGGATCGAGACGAGGTGGCAGATTGGGTCCGTTGGGCTCAGGAAGCCCGTTCGGTCAAGGCCGCCTAGCCCAGGCATCCGATCAAAACATGGTCACCAACGATCTTCCCAACAACTTCCAACTAAGCGAGACCATCCTGCAATTGGGCTTGATCGGCACGGGCGTCGGCTTGGTGATTGTTGACCACGGTTCCCGTCGCCAGGAAAGCAATGACGGGCTCTTGGACGTCGCGCGGCGTTTTGCGGCACGCGAGGGATTGGCGAATGTTCAGCCCGCGCACATGGAGTTGGCCGAGCCATCGGTCGAGACGGCCTTTCGGCGATGCGTCGACGGCGGCGCCAAATTCGTGGTGGTCATGCCATTCTTCTTGTTGCCGGGCCGTCATTGGGACCAGGATATCCCGCAGTTGGCTGCCGCGGCGGCTGGACAGTTTCCCGGCGTGAAGTATTTAGTTACGGCGCCGCTGGGGACCAGTGAGCTGATCCTATACGTCATGGCGTCTCAAATTGATCATTGCCTGCGACATGCGCTCGAAGATCAACCAGATTGCGATCTTTGTCGCGGTACGACGAAGTGCCAGACACTCGGAGGCTGAAATTCCCATGGCTGTAGTGGCTTGAAGAAAACGTACGAGCTATTCCTTACCAGTTCCTTACTGACGTCGCCGCCATTAACCCAATTCGGCGATTTCCAGATATTCCGGCACCGTGACTTTCCAGCCTTTTTCGCGAAGCACCGTGGCCAACGCATTGGCTGAGTCCTCTTCACCATGCGTGAGAAATACGTGTCGCGGGGCACGGATCAAGTCACCGCTCCAACGCAGCAAATCATCTCGATCACCGTGACCGGAAAAGCCGAATATCCGTGCGATATCGGCGTGGACGTCGTATTCTCGGCCATGAATTCGTACCGGGTTCTTTCCCTCTAGGATCACCCTTCCCAACGTACCGTGGGCCTGATATCCGACAAATAAGATCGTGCTGCGTTTGTCTTCGATATTCCTTTTTAAGTGGTGCTTGATCCTACCCGCGGTGCACATCCCGGATGTCGACATGATCACGGCTGGCCCGGACATGCTGTTGATCGCGATAGACTGGTCCGTCGTCCGGGACATGACCAGCTCGGGAAAACAAAAGGGCGAGTCCCCGGACATGATCCGCTCCCAGCTTTCCGAATCAAAAGAATCTTTGTGATTACGGAATGTCTGGGTGACGTCAGCGGCCATCGGGCTGTCGACGATCACTGGGATATTTGGAATACGTTTCTCTCCCAGCAGGCTGCCTACGTGATAGATCAGCTCTTGAGTACGCTCGACGGCAAACGTGGGAATCACGATCTTACCCCCGCGATCGGCTGTTTCGCGAATCACCCGTGCGAGTTGTTCCGCGACATCGCCCTCATCGCGATGGAGCCGATCACCGTAGGTCGATTCCATAACGAGATAGTCGGCGTCGGAAATCGACACCGGATCACGAATAATCGGTTTACCGCACTGGCCGATGTCTCCTGAAAAGATAACCTTTTGGGATGGACCATGAGATTGACGTACGTCGAATTCCAGGCAGGCGGAGCCGAGTATGTGTCCAGCGTCATGAAAAGTAACGCTTATGTCGGCAGTAATTTGCGTCTTTTTGAGATACTCGATTCCCAACAACATTCCCAACGTCTTTATGGCGTCATCTTCGGTATAGAGCGGTTTGTATGGGTGCTTGCTTGTGCGCCCCTGTTTTTTGTGGCGTTTTATTTTGTACTTGAGATCCTCTGCTTGAATCCGTGCGGAATCTCGCAACATGATATCGACCAGGTCGACAGTGGGTTGCGTGGTGTAGATTGGTCGTTCGAACCCCTGCCGCACCAGCCTGGGCAGAAGTCCACAGTGATCGATATGTGCGTGTGTCAGCACCAACGCGTCGATCGAGTCGGGCGGAATAGGCGAATCGTCCCAGTTGCGATCAGTGTACTCTCGCTCTTGAAACAATCCACAATCAACCATGACCCGTGTGTCGCCGATTTCGAGACAATAGCGTGATCCGGTCACTTGGCGATTCGCGCCGAGAAAATGAATCTTCAGTGGAGGAGCCCTCGGAATTGATTTGTTGGAAGTGTGCCAGTCTAGCGAAAGCGGGCAACTACCAGAAGATGACTCGGTTGATACAGAGCGGTCTCTGGCGTTAGATTAGGTTGGTCCAACCTCGGAAGATCTGGTGAAGAAGGGCCTGATGAGTAGCGACCATGGCCGATAAGGATCCGCTGAAGTTGGCAATGTATAACGGCCTGGCCCGTTGAGTCGAGCGGCCCCCAACCGAGACAACCTCCCAACCCAAGCGACCGCCCCTCCACTCCGGCTTCAGATTCCCAAACCGGTCGTACAAGGCATTTCATGACTGGTATTGCATGTCTAGTCATATTCAAAAACCACCGCTTCCGCTGCTGATTACCGGACTGACCGGAGTCGCTGGTTTCAACGCGTTTCAGTACTTCCACCGTCACTTCCCTGGCCAGGTGATTGGCATACGGCAGTCCAGCAACTGGCCGCTGCGTGGCCCGGGAATTGTGCCTTGCGATGCGGAAGACGGGGTAGCCTTGCGTGCCCTATTTGATCGCTATCACTTTGCTTCGGTTTTGAATGCCGCGGGTAACTGCGCGCTGAAGTCATGTCAACTGGACCCCGAGATGGCTTGGCGCATCAATCATGGTGGGATACGGACCCTGCTGGAAACCATCGACGGCCGGAATGTGCGATTGGTGCACCTTTCCATCGACCTGGTGTTCTCTGGTGATTCCACTGGGAATTATCCCGACCACGCCCCGACCGATCCAGTCACCGTGTACGGAGACTCGATGGCGGCGGCGGAGATTCTGGTGCGACTGGTAAGGCCCGGGGCTTGTACGTTGAGAATCTCCCTTCCGATGGGCATCAGTTACGGCGGACATGCGGGCGCCATCGACTGGATCCAATCTCGTTTCAAGCAGGACAAACCCGCGACGCTCTATTACGACGAAGTGCGAACACCGACCTATACGGATTGTCTAAACCGGGTGATCGATCACGTGTTAACCAGCGAGATTGCCGGGCTCTTTAACGCTGGTGGACCGAGGCGAATGAGTCTTTTTCAGATCGCTCAAGTGGTCAATCGAATTGGTGGTTACGATCCACGCCATCTAATGGGCTGCTTCCGTGTTGCCGCGGGTCCCATGCCACCCAGGGCCGGTAACGTCAGCCTGGATTCGCGTCGTTTGTTTGAAGTTCTCGGCATCCCTCCGATTGATCCATGGCCCTTTCATCCGGAGCACGTTCCCACACACGGGCGATGGCACTTTGAGCGGCCGTCGGGTGAAAACGGTTCGCCCGAGTTGTTAGCGAAACTTCTGTACCAAAATCCGGCTTACGACGATCGGGGCGATGGACTGTCGGGCCGCGCCGCGGTTCGTTGACACGATGTGGTACCCGCGCTAGAATCATGGATTCTCTCGGTGGATTCAAAACCGAACCAATTCGCGGCAATATGATTGAGGAGACGAAGGATGGCTGACTCAAGTGGCGGTCAGATCGACACGGTCATGCAAGAGACGCGCGTGTTCGAGCCCAGCGAGGAGTTCGCTTCGCGGGCCCAGGTCAAGTCAATTGGTGAGTACCAAAGACTTTGGGACGAGGCCCAACAGAATCCGGCTGAGTTTTGGGGCAAGTTGGCTGCGGAGTTACACTGGTTCGAGCCGTTTGGTGAGATCTTGGAATGGAATGAGCCGTATGCCAAGTGGTTTGTCGGTGGAAAGACCAACGTTGCGTACAATTGCGTTGACTTGCATCTCGACGGAGATCGGGCCGACAAGACGGCCATCATCTGGGAAGGTGAGCCCGGCGACATCCGCACCCTGACGTATCGCGAACTACATCGCGAAGTCTGCCGCACGGCCAACATGTTTAAATCGGTCGGTGTCGGAAAGGGCGATGTCGTCTCCATCTACATGCCGATGGTACCCGAATTGGCGATCGCCATGTTGGCATGTGCCCGTATCGGGGCGGTGCACTCGGTCATCTTCGCCGGGTTTTCGGCCGAGGCGATTGCGGATCGAAACAATGACGCTTCGGCCAAATTGCAGCTGACGGGAGATGCCGGATGGCGCCGCGGAAAACAGCTGCCTTTGAAAGAGACGGTCGATGCCGCCTTGGAGAAGTCGCCCACGGTTGAAACGTGCATTGTGCTCCAACGGACAGGGGCGGACGTGTCCATGCGAGAGGGCCGAGACCTCTGGTGGCACGAATTGGCCGAGCAGGTGGATGAAGAATGTCCCGCCGAACCGTTGGACAGCGAATCCCCACTCTTCATTCTTTACACCAGCGGCTCGACCGGTAAGCCTAAAGGGATCAAACACACCACGGCTGGTTACAACCTCTACGCCAAGAAGACCTTTGAATGGGTATTCGACCATCGCGACGATGACATCTATTGGTGCACGGCGGATTGCGGATGGATCACCGGGCACAGTTACATCGTTTACGGGCCGTTGTCCGCCGGGGCCACCGTTATGATGTACGAGGGAGCACCCAATCACCCGGACGAGGCTCGATTCTGGGATATTGTCGAACGGCACAAAGTGTCGATTTTCTATACCGCTCCAACCGCTATTCGAGCGTTCATTAAATGGGGTGACAAACATGTACAAAAACATGATTTGTCCAGCTTGCGGTTACTGGGCACCGTCGGTGAGGGGATCAATCCAGAAGCTTGGATATGGTATCACCAGGTGATTGGTAATGAGAAGTGTCCGATCGTCGACACTTGGTGGCAAACAGAAACCGGCGGCATCATGATGAGCCCGTTGCCTGGAGCCATTCCCACGAAACCAGGTAGCTGCACAAGACCGCTGCCGGGCGTTCTGCCGGCGATCGTTGACGAGTCGGGCGCTCCGGTGGCCCCTAACCACGGCGGATGGCTGGTGATAACGCACCCCTGGCCTGGCATGCTGCGCGGCATTTGGGGCGACGACGAACGTTACCGAGAACAGTACTGGAGTAAGGTACCTGGCAACTACTTAACGGGGGATAACGCACGATGCGATGACGACGGTTATTATTGGATCATGGGGCGTATCGATGACGTGCTGAATGTCTCCGGGCATCGTCTTAGCACCATTGAAATCGAGAGTGCCTTGGTCAGCCATCCGGAGGTCGCCGAGGCGGCTGCCGTGGGCCGGCCACATGAACTCAAGGGAGAGGCCATCGCGGTATTCGTGACGCTCAAGAGTGCCGAGCCAAGTGACGGACTGCGTGATGAGCTCAAGCAGCATGTACGCAAAGAGATCGGAGCGCTGGCACAACCGGACGACATACGATTCACGGGAACGTTGCCAAAAACACGCAGCGGCAAGATCATGCGGCGTTTACTCAAGGACATCGCGGCGGGCAAGGAAACCATCGGCGACACAAGCACGCTCGAAGACTACTCGGTGTTGGCCAAACTTCGCGGCGACGAAGAATAGGCGCTAACGCCGTTTCCGCTACGCTTTTCGATCGGCTCTGTTCCTACCTGTCGATCACCAACCGCAGCGCATGATCGCCGGCAGTCAATACCACCAGGTTTCGCCGCGCTGCTGACGTTTGAGTCCGTGAACACGATTGACACCAGCGTCACTAGGAATGGAATGAACTGATAACGGCCTTCGCTCCACATTCGCCGAAACAGCAACGGGCTAGCGAGTTTGAGACCGGTGACCAGCAAGATTGCCGCCAGCGGGATCATGTTCAAGTAAATCGGGAAGATCGCGACACACACTGCAAGCAACACGCCGTGTAGAATCGTGGATAACTTTGTTTTTGCTCCCGCACCGACATTGACCGAACTTCGGACGATGACCGACGTCACGGGAAGTGCACCGATCAATCCGGCCACGGTGTTTCCGACGCCCCGGGGCAATGAGTTCGCGACTACGGGGTGAATCTCGCCGCTCGTGGTCAAATTTTGTCGACAGCATCCAGATTGAGAAGTGTTTCCAGCAAAGCGACGATTGCGATTGTGACGGCCGCTACGTAAATGGCGGGATTAGCCCACTGGGAAAAGTCGGGAAACGCAAGAAAGTTCACCATGCCATCAATGCTCTCGGCAACGGGAATCCGCACTAAGTGATCCGATTCAATCACCCAGGGCCCTCCGAGGCGTCCGAACACGAAGTGCAGTAGCACGCCAAACACGACGACGACAAGCGGACTCGGTACGAGCGAGTTCTTCAAAGGTTTTATTCGATCCCAAGACATCAGGAGGACAATCGAGGCGATACCGATAACGGCTGCTCCCATGTGAATATCGCCCGACAGAACGGTCAGTAGTTCGGAAAACGTATTCTCATCGTCCGGCTGTGAAAATGACATTTCGCCCTCGGGGCAATATTGCTCGGCACTGTTTTTACCTATTACCGCAAAATCCGGTTGGATTTCCGTCATGCTGCCACCTTTTGGGCCATGCTGAGGAGTTTTTCCGGGAAGTCGGGCATGGCGATGAGAGGCTTGAGTTTCGAGGGGATCTTCTCGGGAAC
>Ga0310121_10000557_pt1 | contig 40502 bp, 35 predicted proteins | sample CB27_Tmax_986_MG_FD_203504 | JGI IMG/M metagenome (GOLD analysis project Ga0310121, IMG submission 203504) | Marine microbial communities from Western Arctic Ocean, Canada - CB27_Tmax_986 | ecosystem: Environmental > Aquatic > Marine > Oceanic | place: Canada: Western Arctic Ocean | collected...
GGCGGTGGTCGTTCTCGCTATCGTCATCGCCAACCTCGGTGGCGACGCCGAAAGCGATGTCGGTTCCGGCCCGATCGTGCCTGCGACTGCTCCCGCGGCGGCCGGCGGCACGGATGGGGAAGGTGGCTCCAGCGGGCTCGAGGGCATCACACCGGGTATCGTGCCCAATGTGATTGGCCAGCCCGAGGATATCGCCCGACTGGCCGTGCAGGAGGCGGGCTACGAGGTCACCGTGGTCAGCGAAACGAGTGAGCAGTACCCGCGTGGCTTCGTTTCCGAACAGGCTCCGGCGGCGGGCGTTGCCCAGGACGTTGGCCGCGAGGTCTTCATCGTCGTGAGCGAGGGCCCATGAGCGCACCACGCACCTACCACCTTGTGACGCTCGGCTGCCCCAAGAATGACGCCGATAGCGACCACTTCGGCCGCACGCTGCGCGCCGGAGGCCTCGTCGCCGTCGACACGCCAGAGGACGCGGACGCCGTGGTCGTGAACACCTGCGGCTTCATCGAACAGAGCCAGCGCGAGTCGTTCGAGACGGTGCAGGCGCTGGCCGCGGCGAAGCGGCCCGGCCAGCAGCTCGTGGTTGCGGGCTGCCTCAGCCAGCTCTACGCGGAGCAGGTGCGCGAAGCCACCCCCGAGGTGGACCACATCTTCGGCGTCGGTCAATGGGATCAGGTGGCACGCACGCTCAGCGTCGACGTGATCGAGCTCCACGACATCCCCGAGAGCGCGGTCCAGGTCCGTGGCGCGAGCGCCTATCTCAAGATCTCGGACGGCTGTGACGCGCCCTGCACCTTCTGCGTGATCCCGAAAATCAAGGGTGGCCTGCGCTCAGCCCCGGCGGGCCTGCTCGTGCGCGAGGCCCAGCGCCTTGTCGGTGCGGGCGCCAAGGAGCTCGTCCTCGTCGCTCAGGACTCGACCGCCTACGGCGAAGACCTGGGCCTGCGCGAAGGACTGCCGGGTCTGCTCGAGATGCTCGCCGAGGCGGTGGGGCCTGACGTCTGGCTGCGCCTCATGTACGCCTACCCGAGCCGGGTGCGCCCGCCCCTGATCGAGGCGATGGCGCGTATCCCCAATGTCATCCCCTACCTCGATGTTCCCCTCCAGCACGGCTCCGAGCGCGTCCTTCGTCGCATGCGCCGGCCGCACAAGCTCGCGAAGACGGAACGCATGGTCGCGGACCTGCGCGCGGCCATGCCCGAGATCGTTCTGCGTACGTCCCTCATCGTCGGCTTCCCGGGCGAAAGCGAAGCCGAGTTCGAAGAGCTGGCGAGCTTCCTGCGCACGATCGAGTTCGACCACGTGGGGGTTTTCACGTATTCGCAGCAGCAGTGGACCCCCGCCGGGGACCTCCCCGCCCAGCTCCCCGACGAAATCAAGCACGAACGCCGCGACCGCCTGATGGAGGTCCAGCAGGGGATCGCGGCCCGGCGCGCGGCCACCTTCGTCGGCCGCACGCTGCCGATGCTCGTGGAGGGCGACGGCGAGGACGAGGACGGCGCCCCGGTTGTCGCCGGCCGCACGTATCGCGAGGCGCCCGAAGTCGACGGCCTCGTCTTCGCGCGCGGGAGTGCCGCCCTCGGCGAGCGCGTCCCCGTGCGCATCGACTCCGCCGCCGACTACGACCTTTTCGGGACGATCGTCTCCAGCTAACGGGCGGGTCGGCGGTCGCCTCACGCCCGCTGGTGGGCGAACGGGGGAGTCAGGTGCCGGACAACGATTCACGGCCCGAGTCGCCGCGCCACCAGGTTGCGCTGGTGACGGGCGCGAACCACGGCATTGGCGCCGCGACTGCGAAGGCGCTGGCAGCGGAAGGTATCGCGGTGGTCGTCACGTACCTGCGGGTCGAGGATCCCCCCGACCCTGCCACCCCCGAGGCCTATCGTGCGGCGAGGCGCTCAGACGCGGGTGCCGTTCTGACGGAGATCGAAGCCGGGGGCGGGCGCACCGTCGCGATCGAAGCCGACCTCGCCGATCCGGAGACGCCCAGGGAGCTCTTCGACTTCGCGGAGCAGCAATTCGGGCCGGTACAGATCCTGATCAACAACGCCACCGCGTGGCGTGCGGACACCTTCGCCGCAAAGTCCGTCGACCGACTGGGGCGGAACGTTGCGCAGATGACCGCCGCCTCGGTCGACGAGCAGTTCTCCGTCGATGCGCGCGGAGCCGCGCTGCTCATCGCCGAGCTCGCCGCCCGCCATGCTCAGCGGGGCGCGGGTTGGGGCCGGATTGTGGGCCTCACCTCGGGCGGGCCGCTGGGCTTTCCGGAGGAGGTATCGTACGGCGCTGCGAAGGCCGCGCTCGAGAACTACGCGATGTCGGCGGCGTTCGAGCTGGCCCCTCTGGGCATCACGTCGAACGTGGTCTATCCGCCGGTAACGGACACCGGCTGGGTCACGGATACGGTGCGAGCGAGCGTCGAAGGCCATCCAACACTCCTGCACGTCGTCCCCCCGCAGGATGTCGCGGAGGTGATCGCCTACCTCTGCTCAGACGCGGCCTGGCTCATCACGGGGAACGTCATCCACCTCCGCTAGGCCTCGTTTGCTCGCAGGCGCCCGCTGCCGGAACGGCGAGCGGTGCCTCACCCCCTGCTGGACCTAGCCGTGATCGACGACCCGCCGGCGCAGTATCCGGCGTCGGTCGGGAGAGGTCTTCGCGGTCTTCGGCGAGCGCACCCAGCACTCCGGCAACGTCTCGTACGGCGCTCGCCTCAGTGACGCGCGCTTCTTCGTGAAGACCGCCGGCAGTTCAGATTCCCAGGAACCCGCGTTCTCCCACTCTGAGCGCGTGCGACTTCTCGAAATGCGGCAGTTGTCGCGCAGGACTGTCCCGCGGGAGCGGTCCCGCAACTGCACGGGGTCGTGGCTTCGCCGGGCGGTCCGCGGCTGGTGTATGCGTGGGCCGAAGGCGAGCTTCTCCACCACAACGCGCTCGATCGCTTCCGAGCACTTCCCGTCCACGAGATCCTTGCCGTGCTCGCTGCCGTGTACGCACTGCACGCGCGGCTCGCCCAAGTCCGCGGGGTCGCCGTCGACCTCTACGACGGCTGCTTGATCGACAACTTCCGCCGGTAAGACCTCACGGTGGGCGACCTGAACACCTACCGCCGGGGGTCGCTCACGAACGAGATGGGCCGCATGTTTGGCTCGACCCGGTTCATGGCACCCGAGGAGTTCGAACTCGGGGCGACGATCGACGAGCGGACGACGGTGTTCACGATGGGCAGGACCGCCGCCGTCCTCCTGTCGGACGGCTCCCTCGATCATGGTCCCTTTCGCGGGAGCGAGGCCCAGTGGGAGGCACTGCTCACCGCTTGCAGCGCGGGGCCGGATGACCGCCTCGCGACGGTGGCGGCACTGAACGCAGCCTGGCAGGGCCAGCGCGTCTGACAGCTGCCGGCGCCGGTGGTGACGACCGCGCTAGTGCTCGGGGAGGGGCGCCCAGGGGTCGTGGCTGCCGAAGTTCCACGTGTGCCCCTCGATGTCCCTGCAGGTGAACATTCGGCCGCCGAACTCGAAGTCCGCGATCTCGTCCACGATTTCGGCGGCTGCGGCGCACGCGGTCGCGTAGATCGCGTCGGGGTCCTCAACGTGGATGCTGATGGCTTGAGTGATAAAGCCGGATTCCTGAGGCGTGCGGAAGGAGGCCTCGAACGCGCCCGTGCGCCCCAGCGATGCGAGCATGACCATGCATTCCCCGAGCACCAGGCGAGCGTGCTCGATACGGCCGTTCTCACCTGGCACCACGAGCTTGGGCTCGAAGCCAAAGGCCGAGCCCAACCAGGCGATCGCTCTCGCAGCGTCCGCGTAACGCAGGATGGGAACGATCTTTGCAGGCATAGCCGGCTCCGTTGGCTTTAGCCTACCCTCGAGTAGCGGCGCGACCCGCTCCCCGCACTCCTCGGCCGTCATGCCGTAGACGAGGCGGCGGTGAAAAGCACCATCGTCGACTGCGCGGTGGATTCGCGCCCCATGCGTGAAGCCGAGGCCCTCATGCAATGCGATCGGGGTGGGGTTGTGCGGGCAGGGGCGAGGTCGCCAAGGGCTCGCCGCCGCCCAGATCGAGGGTGCGTAACTGCACCTTTTCCCCTGCCAGCGGCTCCAGGTCATCGGTGGTCCTCGCCCACGATGCCCCTGCGGGGGCGCAGCCGTTAGCATGGCTGGATGCCCGAAATCCTTCCCCTTGACCCGCCCCGCCGCACGCTCATGGGCCCCGGCCCAAGCGGCGCCCATCCCAGCGTCCTTGCCGCCATGGGTGCGCCCATCCTCGGTCACCTCGACCCCGAGTTCATCCGCATCATGGACGAATGCCAGCGGATGATGCGCCAGGTCCTGCGCACGGAGAACGAGGTCACGCTGGCCACGCCCGGCACCGGCACGAGCGGCATGGAAGCAAGCGTGATGAACCTCTTGGAGCCGGGGGATCGCGCGGTCGTGGGCATCTGTGGCTACTTCGGCGACCGCATCGCGCAGATGGCCGAGCGCACCGGCGCTGAGGTCACGCGCGTGACCGCTCCTTGGGGCTCACCGATCGACCCCGAGGACATCCATCGCGCGCTCGGAGCCGGGCCGGCGAAGCTCGTGGCGGTCGTCCACGCGGAAACCTCTACCGGTGTGCGCCAGCCCGTGGAACCGATCGCGAAGCTGGCGAAGGAGGCGGGCGCCCTGCTCCTGCTCGATTGCGTCACCTCACTCGGCGGTCTCCCCGTCGAGATCGACGCCTGGGGCGTCGACGCCGCGTACTCGGGGACGCAGAAGTGCCTCTCCGCGCCCCCGGGCGCATCGCCGGTGACGCTCTCGCCCGCGGCCTGGAGCGCCGTCCAAGCACGTGAGACCCCTTCGAACAGCTGGTACCTCGATCTGAGTCTGCTCGAGGCCTACTGGGATAGCCGTCGCGCCTATCACCACACCTCGCCGATCTCGATGATTTACGCCCTCCACCGCGCCCTCGCGCTCGTCCTCGAGGAGGGCCTCGAGGATCGCTGGGCGCGCCATGAGACGAACGGCCTCGCCCTCCAGCGCGGGCTCGAGGCGATGGGGCTCGCGCTCCACGCTGACGCCGAGTACCGCCTGCCCGTCCTGACGACCGTTCGCATCCCTGAGGGCGTCGAAGACGCCTCCGTCCGCGGCGCGCTCCTGGAGCGTTTCAGTATCGAAATCGGAGGCGGCCTCGGCGACCTCCGCGGAAAGGTCTGGCGCGTGGGTCTCATGGGCGAATCGTCCAGCCCTGCGAACGTCCTCTTCTTCCTCTCCTCGCTTGGGCGCCTCCTGCGGGAGCAGGGCTTCGCCGCCGACGTCGGCGCCGCGCTCGATCGGGCCGCGGGCAGCCTGGAGCAGTGACCGGGAGCCCCTCGCGCCCCCCTGGGCGCCGGCGGCTCCTCCTGGCGGCCTCCCTCCTCATCGTGCTCGTTGTCTCCTGCGTGGGCGGCGACGATGCGACACCGACCACCTCGACGACGACCGCGCCGAGCACATCGACCGCCAGTGCCAGTGCCAGTGCCAGCGCCACCGCTCGGCCCGCCGAAGGCGCGACGAGCACGGCCACAGCGGTGGCGACCACCACGACCGTCCCCGCCGCCGGGTTCGCGGAGGCGTTTCCCGGCCTCCCGGACCTGGACCGCCCGCTCGCGATGATCGAGGTGCTGGGGCGCGCGCTCTTCCTCGTCGCCGAGCAGGGTGGCCTCATCATCGCGTTCCCGAAAGCCGGCCCCTACGACGCGCCGACGACGGTGCTCGACTGGCGTTCGCGCACGGCGCGGGGCGCAAACGAGGAAGGGCTGCTCTCGATGGCGCTCGACCCCGAGTTCGCCACGAATGGCTTCCTCTACCTCTACTACAGCCCCGTGAATGGCGCCCGCCGGACGACCCTCTCGCGGCTCGAGACCCTCGGGGAAGGCGCAACCTTCGCCGCCGACCCCGAGAGCGAGCTCGTGATTCTGGAGATCGAGCAGCCCTTCTCGAACCACAACGGCGGGACTGTGCTGTTCGGCCCCGACGGGCTGCTCTACCTCAGCCTCGGCGACGGCGGTGCGGGCGGCGATCCCGAGGGCAACGGTCAGGACCTCGAACGGAACCTGCTGGGGAGCATCGTCCGCATCGATGTCGTCAACGCCTCCGCCAGCGAGCGCTACACGATCCCTCGCGACAACCCCTTCCTCGGTGAGCTCGGCGCTCGCCCCGAGACCTTCGCCACGGGCATGCGAAATCCTTGGCGCATGAGCTTCGATCGCGGAACCGGCCTCCTCTGGGCCGGAGACGTGGGTCAGGAGCGCTTCGAGGAGATCGACATCATCGGCGCCGGCGAGAACCACGGCTGGAACGTCACCGAAGGCACGGCTTGCTTCGAGCCGCCCTCAGGCTGCGACGCTGCGGGCCTGACGCCGCCCGTCGCCCAGTACGATCATGCGCAGGGGTGCTCGGTGACGGGCGGTCACGTCTACCGCGGCGTCGCCGTCCCCGCCCTCGTTGGCTGGTACCTCTACGGCGACTTCTGCAGCGGCAACGTCTGGGCGCTGGAGGCCGCCAGTGCCGCGGCGGGCTCGCCGGGTGAGCCCCTCAGCTTGTGGCGGCAGGGGCCGCCGCTGGCCTCGTTTGCCGAAGACCTCGCGGGCGAGCTCTACCTCGTCAGCTTCGACGGGCGCATTTACCGGGTCACGCCGTAGGGCTCCGCCGCGTGGCCGCGTAGCATCGCAGCTGATGATCATCGCGACTGAGGGCCTGCGCCCAGGGCGCGCCGCGCTCTGGCTGGCGATCGGCACCGCCCTCACCGCGCTCGCGGGAGGGCTGTTCGTGGGGGCAATCGTCCTTGCCGCTTCTGGCACCGCCCTCTCGGAGCGCTCCGTCGCTGCGCAGCAGGGGCCGCCTCCCACCGTGGCGTCGACCCTTCCGCGGCGGGCGACGCTGCCTCAGCTCAGCCGCGGCGAACCGCCCAGCGTCACGTTCGAGGTCGCTTTCCCCAACCTCCCCGAGATCCCCCGCCCGCTCGCACTGCTGGCGGTGCCCGATCAGGAGCTCCTGCTGATCGCGCTCGCCGATGGCCGCATCCTCTCGCTGGACAGGGACGGTCCGTATTCGAGCCCGCGCACCATCCATGACCAGCGCGATAACACGTTCTGTTGCGGCACGGAGGAGGGCCTGCTCTCGATCGCGCTCGATCCGGAGTTCGCGTTGAACGGCTACCTCTACGCCTACTACAGCCCACCGCTCGAGAAGCCGGTGACGCGCCTCGTGCGCTTCGAGACGGCCGGCAGCGGTCCCTCGCTGGCGGTCCTGCTGTCGACCGAGCTCCTGATCCTCGAAATCGAGCAGCCGTTCCGGAATCACAACGGCGGCACCATCGCCTTTGGGCCCGACGGCATGCTCTATCTCGGGCTGGGCGATGGCGGCGCCGCGGGCGACCCACTTGGGAATGGCCAGGACATCGCCGGGAACCTCTTGGGGAGCGTCATCCGTATCGATGTGCGGGACGCGACCCCCGCCCAGCCCTACCTGATCCCGCCCGACAACCCCTTCGCCGACGACCCAGACGTGCGGGGCGAGACCTGGGCCTTCGGCCTGCGAAACCCCTGGCGGATGAGCTTCGACCGGGCGACCGGTCTGCTTTGGGCAGCGGATGTGGGGCAGGTGCGGCGGGAGGAGGTGGACGTCCTCCGGCGCGGCGAAAACTATGGCTGGAACGTCACCGAGGGCACGCTCTGCTTCGAGCCCGAGGAGGGCTGCGATCGTACGGGGCTGACTGCGCCCCTCTGGGACTACAGCCACGAGGAGGGCTGTTCCATTTCCGGCGGCTTCGTCTACCGGGGCGAAGCGATCGCTGCCTTGCAAGGCTGGTACGTCTTTAGCGACTTCTGTACGGGAACCGTCTGGGCCATCTATGCCGAGGCCGCTGTGGCGGGGGCGCCCGTGGAACCGGTGCGCTTGTGGGAGCCGGGGCCGGGGGTCGTCTCCTTCGGCGAAGATGCCGACGGGGAGCTCTACGTGCTCACCTTCAGCGATGATCGCATCTACCGGATCGTCGCGGACTAGGCCGTGAGGGGGCGCCCCGCGCCCACGTAGCGCGCGCCCGTCGCCTCGACCGCGCCCCGGTCGAGGGCGTTGCGCGCGTCCAGAACCAGCGGCGCGATCTGGCCCCACGCGAACGAGCGGTAGGCCGCGTGGAGCGCATGCACGATCGCAACGTCGTAGCGCGCTAACGGCTCCGCGGCGGGCGTGAAGCCGAGCGCGGCGATCGCCTCTGGGCTGAGCAGCGCGTCGTGGCCCCAGACCTTCGCGCCGCGGCCTGCAAGCTCACGGAGGAGATCGACGGCGTTCGTGTGGGCGGTCACGGCCACGTCTGGCCGGAACGTGAGCCCGAGCACGAGGCAGCGCTTGCCCGCGAGGCCGCCCGCGATTTCATCGAGCCTGCCCACGAGATACGCGGGCATCGCGTCGTTTGCCGCGCGGCCGGCCGCCGCGAGCGTGCTCGGCGCTTCGCCCTGCATCAGGAAGCGCGGGTACACGGGGATGCAGTGCCCCCCGACGCCCGCACCGGGGGTGTGGATGTGGCTGAAGGGCTGGCTGTTCGCGGCCGCGATCACTTCGCTCACGTCAGCGCCGAACAGGTCGGCGGCTTGAGCGAGCTCGTTTGCGAGGGCGATGTTGAGGTCGCGGTAGACGCCCTCGGCGACCTTGCTCAGCTCGGCCGCCTCCGCGCTCGCCAGCTCGATCACCTCGCTCCCCAGCGCCTCGCGGAAGAAGTCGACGGCGCGCGTGCCACTCTCAGCGTCCAGTCCTCCGACGACCTTTGGGTACTTCGGCAGGTCCTCCAGGACCCGCCCCATGAACAGGCGTTCCGGGCTGAACGCGACGGAGAAGTCGCTCCCGAGCTGCTTCCCACCTTCCTCGAGCAGAGGCGCCAGGATCTGGCGGGTGGTGCTGGGGGGAACGGTGGTATCGAAGATCACGAGCGCCCCCGGCCGAAGCCCGGCGCTGATCGCGCGGGCCGCGGCGCTAATCCCGTGAAGATCGGCGCGGCCTCCTGCGTCGAGGTCGACGGCGACCGTGCAGAGCACGGTGTCGCTGCTCGCTGCGCCCTCCGTGGTGTCGGTTGTGGTGCGGAGGTGGCCGTTCGCTGTGACGTCCCCGAGCAGCTCGCCCAGCCCGGCCTCTTCGGGGAAGGGGTTCTCGCCCCGCTGGACCATCGCTACGCGTTGCGGGTCGATGTCGCAGCCGACGACATCGTGGCCGCGGCCGGCGATTGCGGTGGCGATCGGGAGCCCCACGCGCCCGAGGCCCACGACCGCGACTTTCACGCGGGGGCGACGATCTCGGCGACGGAGACCGGTTCGCCCGTGTTCGCGGACTGCGCCAGCGCCTCCGCCACGGTGAGTGCGGCGATCGCGTCGGCGGGCGAGACCGGCGGCGGCCCCCCGTCCCGAACGGCGTCGCGGAAGGCGGCCAGTTCCGCCCGCAGCGGTTCCTGATGGGCCACGGGGTAACGCGTCATCGGGCCTTCGGTCACGCTCGCGATCGCGCCTTCGCGCGCGGTCGCGGCGAAGTTTTCGTAGAAGGTGAGCGACTGCGCTTCGTAGTCGACGACGAACATGCCCCGTTCGCAGAGCACCTCCAGGAGGCGCTCCTTCGTGGGGGTGAGCCAGTTGATCTCGAGCACGCCGAGCACGCCCTCCTCGAAATGCAGGAGCCCTGCGAGAAGGTCCTCGAACTCCGTGTTCACGTGGCGCTGGGCCTCGGCGTAGACCCGGCGCACGTCGAGGCCCAGGAGGTAGCGCATGATGTCGATATCGTGGGTTGCGAGGTCGTGGATCACGCCCACGTCGCGGATGCGCTCAGGAAACGGGTTCACCCGGCGTGCCCGGAGCTGCAGGACGCGCCCACCCTGATCCGCGCGCAGGCGCTCGCGCAGGGCTTGGATGGCGGGGTCGAAGCGGACGATGTGCCCAACACTGAGCATCGTGCCGGCGCGGGCCGCGGCTTCGGCGAGCCCCTGGGCCTCGCCGATCGTGGCCGCGATCGGCTTCTCGACGAGCACGTGCGCGCCCGCCGCGATCGCTTCCAGGGCGGTGGCCGCATGGGCTCGGGTCGGTACCGCGATCGTCACCAGGTCGGGTTGCGTCGCGCGGAGCAGCCCCGCAACCGAATTGAAGCCCGGGAACGTTCGTCGCGCCGTCGCCTGGGCCGTCCGTTCAGGGTCGCTATCGGCAACGCCAACCAGGTCGATGCCGGGGAGGTCGGCGAGCACGCGGGCGTGGTTGGCACCCATCGAACCGAGGCCGATGACGGCAGCGCGCAAGAGGGAGGCCATCGCTTCGACTCTAGTCCGCGTTCTGGGAATGCGGAAGCGCGCAGGGTCAGGTCGCGGCGTTGACGGCGGCCACGATGGTGGCGAGGTCGGTCTCGGTCACGCTCGGGTGAACGGGCAGGCTCACGACCTGTTCGGCCGCGGCTTCAGCGATCGGGAAGCTGCCCTCGTCGTAGCCGAGCTCACGGATGACGGGCTGGTGGTGGAGGGGTGTGGGGTAGTGAACGGCTGTCCCGATGCCCGCCTCCAGCAGCGTGTCGCGGAAGCGCTCGCGCCCGTTGGGGATGCGGACCGTGTACTGATTGAAGGCGTGGACGTCCCCGGCGCGGACGCGCGGCGTCTCCAGCCGCGCGATGCCTTCCGAGAGCGCGGTCGCGTTGCGCACGCGCGCAGCCTGCCAGCCGTCGAGCTGGGCGATCTGCGCGAGGCCGATCGCCGCGTGCACGTCCGAGAGGCGCCAGTTCAGCCCCAGCAGCTCGTGGTTGTAGCGCCCCGTCTGGCCATGGTCGCGCAAGGAGCGGGCGCGAGCGGCGATCTCGTCCTCGTCCGTTGTGATCATGCCGCCTTCGGCGCTGGTCATGTTCTTGGTGGGATAGAAGCTGAAGCAGCCGGTGCCGAAGCTCCCCACGGGTTGTCCGGCGTGGCCCGCGCCGACAGCCTGGGCCGCGTCCTCGATCAGGGCGAGCTCGAAGTTGTTGCAGAGCTCGGCGAGTTCCGTGAGCCGCGCAGGGTGCCCGTAGAGGTGCACGGGCAGGATCGCGCTTGTGCGTTCGGTAACGGCTCCCTCGACCAAGGCCGGGTCGAGATTCAGGTCGAACGGGTCGACATCGACGAACACCGGCTCCGCCCCGCAGGCGATGATGCTCGTCGCAGTTGCGATGAAACTGAACGGAGTGGTGATCACCTCGTCTCCGGCGCCGATGCCGTGTGCCTGTAAAGCGACCACCAGCGCGGCCGTGCCACTACTGACGGCGATCGCGTGCCGGACGCCGATCACTTCCGCAAAGGCCTTCTCGAAGGCGGCCGTGCGTGGGCCCTGACCGAGCTGCCCGCTCGCCAGGACCTCTGCGACGGCGCGCTGTTCCGCCTCGCCGATAATCGGCTTTGCGACGGGAATCCGTGGGCTTGCGCTCACTCCTCGTCGCCCCCGATGACGCCTCCGGGGTCCGGGGCGATGGTGACGCCGTCGTCCGTGGATCGGTAGCGGCGGCCGCAGCTGCCGCAACCGAGGTCGCTGCTCAGTCGCTCCGCGCAGGCGCAGACCCAGCCGACACGCTTCGCCGGGGAGCCCGTGACGAGCCCGTAGTCCGGGACGTCGCGCGTAACGAGCGACCCCGCCCCCACGAGCGCCCAGCGCCCGATTGTGAGGCCGGGAAGGACCACCGCCCCTGCCCCGAGCGAGGCCCCCGTCTGCACCGTGGTGCGACCGAGCGTCCAGTCAGCCTCGGACTTGGCCGCGCCGTCAGGACTGACCGCCCGCGGCTGGCGGTCGTTCGTGAAGATCGCGCCTGGCCCCACGAAGACGCCTTCCTCGAGAGTGACGCCCGCGTAGAGGCAGGCGTAGTTCTGGATCTTGGAGCGCGCCCCAACCTGCACCTCGAGGTCGACGTACACACCCTTGCCGATGATGCAACCCGGCCCGACGACCGCACCTTCGCGGATCTGGGCCTGGTGCCAGACGCGGGTGCCGTCGCCGACGGTGGCGTCGCTGCTGACCTCCGCGGTGGCGTGAATCTTGGCGGCGCTCACCCCGGCGCGGTCGTGAACGGCTCGCGATCGGCGGCCGCCTCATCCGCGATGGGCGAGCCGTAGCGACGGATCACGAGCTGGAGGCGGCGGCGCACCTCCTCGCCGTCCGCGCTCGCGGCGGCCATCTCGTCGAGCAGCCTGGCGATCTCGCGCTCGTCCACGGTCAGGCCGGCGCTCAGGCGCACGATCTTGGGGTGGTCGGTCGCGAACGACTCCTCGAAGTCGGCCCGAAGGTCCTCTTGCAGCTTCTCGCCCGGGCGCGGCCCTGTGAACTGCACCTCGATATCGTGCCCCGGTCGCAGGCCGCGCAGACGGATGACGCGCTCGGCGAGGTCGCGAATGTTCACCGGCTCGCCCATCTCGAGCATGTAGATCGCGCCCCGCCCGCGGTAGCTCGCTGCCTGGATGACGAGCGCCACCGCCTCAGGAATGCTGATGAAGTAGCGCTCCATCCCCGCGTCCATCACGGTCACGGGCCCGCCCTGTTCGATCTGCCGCATGAAGATGGGGACGACCGATCCGCGGCTGCCCATCACGTTGCCGAAGCGCACCACCGTGAAGGCCGTCGCCTCGCTCTCCTTGGCCAGCGCCAGCACGAACAGTTCGGCGAGGCGCTTGCTTGCGCCGTAGACGCTGGCTGGCTCCACGGCCTTGTCGGTTGAGATCAGGACGACCGTCTCGCTCCCGAATTCGCGCGCTGCCAGGGCGAGGTTGCGGGTGCCGAGCACGTTCGTGCGGAACGCCTCGCTCGGGTGGTCCTCCAGGAGGGGCACGTGCTTGAGCGCGGCCGCGTGATAGACAGCCTCGGGCCGGGCTTTTTCGAAGACCGCGGTCACCCGATCGCTGTCGGCGACATCCGCGATCGCGACGCGGATGGCGGTCTCAGTTGCGAGCTGCCCGAGTTCCAGCGAAAGGTCGAAGAGCCCGGTCTCGTTGTTGTCCAGGAGATGCAGCTCGCGCGGTCCGAACTGCAGAAGCTGGCGGCAGAGCTCGGAGCCGATCGAGCCTGCCGCACCGGTCACGAGGACCGACTTGCCCTGAACCGAGGCCGCGCAGGCGGCGAAGTCGACCTCGACCGCCTCCCGGCCCAGCAAATCTTCAAGGGTCACATCGCGGAGCTGGTCACCGGCGGCGGGAGCGCGCACCCAGGCGTCCATCGCGGGCACGATCCGAACCGGGATATCGAGCACCTGGCACACGGCGACGATCGCCCGCACGGGCTCGCCGCTCGCATCTTCTAGCGCGATTGCGACGACGTCGACTTCGCGGCTCGCGATCACGTCCTCGAGCCGGGCGAGCGAACCGAAGACGCGCAGGCCGTGGATGCGGGTGTGGAGGGAGTTGGGGTCGTCGTCGACGAAGCCGACGGGCTGGTAGTTCAGATCGGGGCTGTTCTGCAGCTCTCTCGCCAAGAGTTGTCCCGTGCGTCCGGCGCCCACGATCAGGAGACGGCGCGAGGCTACGGCGGCCCACGGCACCCGCGCCAGCAGCCGGGTCCGCATCTTCACCATAGCCATGCCGGGGAAGATCAAGGCACCCGCGATGAGGATGACGGAGATCGGGAGCCGGCGGTCTTCGGGAAGCAGGCTCACGAGGAAGACGGCCGCCGTCACCGCGACGAGGGGCCGGAAGAGCGTGAGGATGTCGCCGATGCCGCCGTACGTCCAGACCGTGCGATAGACCCCGAAGGCGAGGTTCGCGCCGATGAAGGCGAGGGCGATGAAGGGGACCACGAGGGCCACGAACTCAGCGTTCTCGCGGGGGACATCGCCTTCGAAACGCAACAGCAGCGCCGCGCCATAGGCGAGCGCGACAACGAGCGCATCAAGGACGAGGGCGGCGACCACGTGCAGCGCGTCGCCCGCGAAGAGCCGGCGAAAGGCGCCGCGAGGGCTCATCGGGCGCCCCTTCCGCGGAGGGCAGCAAGGAAGCTACGGATGAGGATGTGGACGTCGATCAACACAGAGTGGCTATCCACGTATTCGAGATCGTAGGTAAGGGTTTCTTCGTAGGTCAAATCCGATCGCCCGCGCATCTGGGCGAGCCCAGCAATACCCGGGAGCACATCGTGGCGGCGGTGGAAGCGCTCGGGGTACTGGGCCACGATCTCGGGGATCTCGGGTCGGGGACCGACCAAGCTCATCTCGCCCGCGAGGACGTTCACCAAATTCGGGATCTCGTCGACCGAAGCGGCCCGCACAAATCGCCCCACGCGACCGATCCGGGGGTCGCGGCGACCGGCCGGATTGAACAGCTCTGCGCTCCAATCGCGCACCGTATGGTCGGTCTCCCCCTCCAGCCCCGCCCTCCGCATCGTGCGGAGCTTGTACATCCGGAAAGGGCGCCCGCGCCGCCCCACGCGCTCCTGGACGAACCAAGGGCTGCCGCGCAGTTCGACCGCGAGGGCGATGGCGAACGGTGCGGCGATCAGCGCTGCGAAAGGCGCCGCAACCACCGTTACCGCGAGGTCGAAGGCCCGTTTTGCCGAGCTCGGCTCGCTCACGACTCCGGCGTCAGCAACGCGCGTGCGGCCGCCTGGCGCTCGTAGGCCGGTGCCTCCAGCGGCAGGCGGCGGCTGTAGCCGCGCGCCTTCGCTAGTTCGAGGAAGTACTGTCGCAGGAAGCGCAGCTTCCCGAGGCGCCGGTATTGCGCGACGTGCACGAGCTCGTGCACGAGCAGGGCGACATCGTCGCGGCGGCGCTCGTCCCGATACGAAATGTGGTCACCGGTGGTGACGGCGCCGCGGCGCTGGAGCCGTAGCCACCAGGTCATCGGCCCGCCAACGTGCGTTCGCACGGCGGCGAGCTCGACCTCTTCGTCGACGAGGCCGCTGCTCGCGAGCCAGGCGATGGTTTCGGGAGGGATGGCGGCCACGGCGCTGCCTACGAGCCGGCGGCCATGTCGCGAGCGGTCAGGCCCTGGCCTTCCGACCGGGCCTGAGTCTCCCAGACGTCGTCGGGGGTGGTGCGCCGGGCGGGGATGAGCCGCAGGCTGTCCTCGCCCAGGGGCCATCGGAGCGGCAGCCGCTGCTGCAGTTGGACGATGTCGGCGATCGCGGCGCCGACGGCGTCCGACCCGGGCCTCGTTGCCGCCACCGCGCGGAACTCCGCGAGCCTTCGCTCGACGCCGGGCTGGTAGGCGCTGCGCCCCTCGCGCACGGCCGCGCAGACATCGAGGCCCCGCGTCTGCCAGTCGCTGCGGTACTGCCCCGGCTGCAGGATCGTGACCTGGATCCCGAAGGGCGCGACCTCATCCGCAAGCGCTTCGGACATGGCCTCGACGGCGTGCTTTGACGCCGCGTACATCCCTCGCAGCGGGCGCGGTACCTGTCCGGAGAGGGAGCTGACGTTGACGACCTTGCCCGACCCCTGCTCCCGCATCAGCGGGAGCAGGGCCTGCAGCATGCGCCACTGCCCGACGAAGTTCGTGTCGTGCTGGCGCTTGACCTCCTCCTCGCTGAGGTCCTCCAGCGGCCCGTAGAGGCCGTAGCCCGCGTTGTTGACGAGCACGTCAATGCGCCCGAAGCGGTCGCGCACGGCCGCGATGGCCGTGGCGACGGACTCGGCATCGGTTACGTCCAGGGGGAAGGCCTCGATGCGCTCCCCGAGCTCTGCGCGCACCGCTTCGCCGTCGCGGGCGGGATTGCGCATGGTGGCCGCCACGAAGTTCCCGCGGGTGGCGCATTCGCGCGCTGCCGCTGCCCCGAAGCCGCGCGAGGCGCCGGTGATGAGGACGACGTTTTCGCCGCCCCAGAGACGTTCCTTGCCACCGACCTCGCCGGGGCGGCGCCAGGTGCGCAACGTCGCGCCCCGGCGGAGTGCTTCCCACTCCTCTTCCGTCGCGCTCGCACGCACCTCCATGAGGTGGGTGCTGTCGTCGCCCACCGGCCAGCGCATGGGCAACGGTTGCTCGAGCCCGACCATGTCGGCGATGGCGGCTGCCACCGAAGCCGAGCCGGGCCTCGTGCGGGCGCGCGCGCGGAAGGCTTCGAGCGCGGCCGCCACGGTTTCCTGATAGGCGCTGCGCCCCTCCGCCATCGCCGGTGCGATGTCGAGGTTCGTGGTCTGCCAGTCGCTCGCGTACATCCCCGGTTCGAGGATGCTGACCTCTACGCCACAGTGGCCGACCTCGAAGCGCAGCGCCTCGGACATCCCTTCGACCGCGTGCTTGGCGGCCGCGTACATCCCCAGCCAGGCCCCAGGGACGCGGCCCGCGAGCGAGCTCACGTTCACGATCTTGCCCGCGCCTCGTGCCCGCATCGAAGGCAGGACCGCCTTGGCGAGGCGCCATTGGCCGAGCACGTTGGTGTCGATCTGGCGCCACACCTGCTCTTCCGAAAGCTCCTCCAGCGGGCCGTAGAGCCCGTAGCCGGCGTTGTTCACGAGCGCGTCGATTCGTCCGAATTGCGCGAGCGCGGCGGCGACGACGGCTGCGGCCTCGTCCGGCCCGGTCACGTCCAATCGGACGGGGTGGATCTGCCCTTCGAGCCCGGCCACGATCGCGGGTGCGTCGCGCTCGGGGTTGCGCATCGTCGCGATCACGGTGTTCCCGCGCTCGGCCAGCTTGCGCGCGGCGGCCCCACCGAAGCCCCGCGAGGCACCGGTGATGAGGACGACGTTGTCGTTTGCGATGGCGAGCCCCTCCGCCACGCAGAATAGCGGAAGCGGAGCGCGCCGGAACGGAGCGGGGGGCCTGCTCGCGTAACCCGGCTCCGTCGTGCGAACCGGGGCCGCTGCTACACTCCCTCGGTGAACGCTGAGGCGCTTCCCTACACGCTCCTCATCATCCTCGTGGAGCTCGCGGTCGGAGGCCTCTGGGTGACCCTCGTGGCCGACCTGCGCGGCGGCGTGACGCGGGGCTTCGTCCTCACGATGGCGTTCGCCGCGGCGATCATCGCGGGGTTGGCCTTCTGGACCGCGACCACGGTCGAGATCAGCCGCGATGTCGACGGCTACCTGATCGATCCCGACTGGTTCGACCCGATGAAACGCGCGCTCTTGATCGTGTTAGGAACTGCCGCGTTCTACGCCTTCGCCGTGTTCATGGGCTGGGATCCGGCGGGCCGGCTCGTCGCCATCGGCGGATCTGCGGGAGGGGTTGCGTGCGTTGCCTTCATGGCGGCGATGCTCGCTCCGCCGGTGTGGGGGTATCCCGGGGTCTTTCTCGCCCTGCTCGCGGGCACGCTCGCGATGGGCGCCGTTTCGACCTCGATGACCTGGGGCCACTGGTACCTCACGGAAGGGTCGTTGCCGGCCCGCCCCCTGCGCGAGCTCGCCTGGATCCTGATCGCCGCGATTGCTCTGCAGTCCGTGCTGCTCGTCGTCAACGCTTCCCTGCCCGAGCGCATCACGCCGACGCCGGCTAACCCTGTCGCGGTAGGGCTGCTGGGTAACCCGATGTTCTGGTTCCGGATCGGCGTCGGCTTGCTCTTCGCAATGGTTCTCGCCGTGCTCGCCCTGCGCACCGCGCAGATGCGCTCGATGCAGAGCGCGACCGGCCTGCTCTATATCTGCATGGGCGCGGTCTTCACGGGCGAAGTGCTCGCCCGGGGTGTCCAGTTCCTCACCGCGCGCCCCGTCTGAACGGTTTTGCTCCGCGGGCGAGCCTGCCTCGCGGGCTGCTCTTCGCGGCACGCAACCTGCAGGGGAGCGCCCTGAGGCTCGTGCGCTCATCTGTTCTGCTAAGATCTGGGCGGCCAAGGAGGCGCTGATGCTGCGGGACCGCGCCTGGGAGATCCTCACCGAGTTCGCGGCGGAGGAACGTACCCGCAGGCACGGCATCGCCGTTGAGGCCGTCATGCAGGCTTACGCCCGCAAGATTGGCCAGGATGAGGAGAAATGGGGCATCGTCGGGCTCCTCCACGACTTCGACTGGGAGATTCATCCCACTGAGGAGCTCCATCCGAAGGAGGGTTCGAAGCTCCTCGAAGCGCGGGGTGTCCCGGGGGACATTCGCTACGCCATCCTCTGCCACGCGCCCTTTCTGGGGCTCGAGACCACATCCGAAATGGACCGTGCGATCTACGCCTCCGATGAGATGTCGGGATTCGTCACCGCCTGCACGCTCGTGCGCCCGGACAGGTCGCTCTCAGCGCTCAAGCCTTCCTCGGTGAGGAAGAAGATGAAGGACAAAGCGTTCGCTCGCAGCGTCAGCCGCGATGATCTGCGCAATGGCGCAGCCGATTTCGAGGTCGACCTTGATGAGCACATTCGATTCGTCGCCGACGCGCTTGCGCCCGTCGCGGACCAGCTCGGAGTGAACCCATGAGCGAAGGCTCCGCCCCCGACCGAAACATCTCGATGGAGCTCGCCCGGGCCACGGAAGCGGCCGCCCTCGGCGCCGCTCCCTGGACCGGCCGCGGCGACAAGAACGGCGCCGATGGCGGCGCCGTCGACGCCATGCGGGCGATGCTCAACACCGTCGACATGGACGGCGTCATCGTCATTGGCGAGGGGGAAAAAGATGAAGCCCCAATGCTCTTCAACGGCGAGCACGTGGGCACGGGCAGCGGCCCCCAAGTCGACGTCGCGGTCGACCCTATCGATGGGACCACCCTCCTCTCGCTGGGCCGCCCCAACGCCGTCAGTGTCATCGCAGCTGCTCCGCGCGGGACGATGTACAACCCCCACGACATCTTCTACATGGACAAGATCGCGGTGGGCCCGGACGCGAAGGGCAAGGTCGACCTCTCGGCGCCGGTGAGCTGGAACCTCGAACAGGTGGCGAAGGCGCGTGGCATCTCCGTTCCCGAGGTGACGGTGGTGATCCTCGACCGTCCGCGAAACGAAACGATCGTCGCCGATGTCCGCGCGGCTGGTGCCCGCATCGTCTCCATCACCGATGGGGACGTCGCGGGCGCGGTCATGACCGGAAGCGCCGGCACCGGCGTCGACGTTCTTCTCGGCATCGGTGGCTCGCCCGAGGGTGTCACCGCCGCCTGTGCGATGAAGGCCCTGGACGGCGACATGCAGTGCCGCCTCTGGCCACGCCACGACGACGACCGCAAGCTCGCGGTCGAGCGCGGCCTCGACCTCGCGCAGCTGCTGACGCTCGACGACCTCGTGAGCAGCGATGACTGCTTCTTTGCGGCCACCGGCATCACCACCGGCTATCTGATGCGTGGAGTCGAATTTACGAGCGAGGGTGCGCGGACGGAGTCGCTGGTGATGCGCAGCCGTTCACGCACGGTCCGCACGATCGAGGCCGAGCATCACACCCGCAAGATCGAGCAGATCATCTCGGTCGAGTAACGCCCGCCGGTTAGCTTCCCACGATCTCCTCGTCCCGGCGGCGCCCGAGGATCATCACGGCAAGACCGCTGCCAGCGCTGGCGAGGACCACCGCGCCGAGCACGATGTTCACCGACGTCGAGCCGAAGGCGAGGCCGCTGCCGGCACCTGGCGGCTGCGGCGTGCCCGCGACAGTCGTCTTATCCGCGGTAGGCGACGGCTCCTGCGGGTCTTGGGAGGTGCCCACGGGGGCCGTCGGCGAGCCTTCAGTGGCCGAGGGCGGAGGCGTGCCCGTGACCGGTGGCTCCGTTGGTCCCGGCGACCCTGTCGGTGGCGGCGAGCTTGTTGGGGTCGGTGTGGGGCTGGGCGTTTCCGAGAGAACCGTGCCCGGCGGGGTTGGCGTTGGGGTTGGCGTTGGGGTTGGTGTCGGGGTTGGTGGCGGCAGCTCGCCGAAATTGTTCTGGACGCCATGCTCCGCGGGTTCGAGGTCGATTTCGAAGAGCCGGTCGTCTTCTACCGAGCCGTCCTGGGAGCCGATCGTGTCCTTGCCGTCGAGCCATTGGGGCGGTTGTGTCTCCACGATCACGTAAGTCCCCGTGCACAGCTCAGCGAAGAGATAGGAGCCGTCGGGAGCGGTGGGCGTCGTCCTGCTGACGGCGTTGCCGTGGGCATCTGTGCCAGTGAGCGTCACGGTCACATTGGCGATGGGGGGCTCGTCCGCGTCGAAGATGCCATCGTCGCTGAAGTCCACATAGACGAAGCCGGAGAGACTTCCCTTGATCTCTCCGAAGTTGTTGTTGATGAGGTCGGTGTTCGTGAGCGTCACCGAGATCTGGTCGGTCCCGATCGTATTGGGGATAGGCGTGCTGTTGCCGCGAGTTTCGAGGTGGTCGCCGTAGCCCAGCGGTTGTGCGGCTTCGCTGATCGTGTAGCTGCCCTGGTTCAGGCAAACGTGCGGCTCGTACTGGTACGTGATCGCGACCGCGGCGCTCGCCGTCGTCCCGATCTCGTTGAGCACGTTCCCGCCACCCGTCGTGCGCGAGGTGGCGAGAGCGGAAGCGCTGAACGGAACCGACCCGGTGCCTACGAAGAACGCCGTGCCCGCATCGGCGATGATCAGCGTGCTCGAATCCGTCGCGCTGTGGGTGCCGAAGTCGTGGCCGCTGGGCCCGGCGAAGTTGGGCGTGCCGTCATAGGGCGCGGCCGAGAAGGTGCCTGCATCGACGTTCGGGGTCGATGCTAGCTGGTAGCTACTCGAGAGGGCGAGACTGATCTCGCCGCTCACGATAGCGGTGATCAGCTGCGGATCGCTGTCCTGGCTCTCGGCCTTGATTTGGCTCGTGGTCTCGGCGCTGCCAGTCACCTCGACGCGCGTGAGAATGCCGAGCGCAGGATCGAACTGGGGCAACAATCCTGTCGCCACCCAGTCGGTGATCTGCACGGGCACGGTCGCGTCGTAGGAGACGACTTCCTCGGGCGGGTTGGCGGTGCTGTCGGAGCTGAACTCGTAATAGCCGGCCGCGTCGGTGGTGTCGGTCCCAACCAGGGTGCCGCCCGAGTTCCGCAGCTCCATCGGCACCCCGCCGAGGAGGGGTTCGCCCGCATCGAGCAGGCCGTTTTCGTTGCGATCGTAGTAGACGAAGCCACTGATGATCGGACAGCCCTGAGCGTGGGCGGTCGCCGCGTTGGGTGCGACGCTTGGCGATTCGTACACCGCGGCGGCGACGAGCACAGTTAGGGCGATCGCGATTTGGGAAAGCGCCGATGGGCGAAATGCGAACCAGCTGGTAGCCATGGAAGCCCCCCTCTGGGACTCTCATGACGCACCCCGCCGGGCGCCATTCTCGAGTTGCAGATCGTCGCCCCTGCTGCGCCCGATCGCAGCGGCCAGCTTGGCGCGTGACACGGTGGAAGCGGTTGGGGCGATTGCGCCTCGCCGGGCGCAGCACGGCGGTAAACCGTCGGGCGCGCGATCTCTAGGGCGCACGCGATCCGGTGTGGTCCGCAGGCCTGGCTCTGCCGGATGGCGCAGAGGACGGTCCTTTCGCGAACGCGGTGCCTGCCCCTGGAAGCGCCGAACGCGATGGTCGATCGTGGAGCGCAGCAGGCCCGCCTGGGCGATCGCGCCCTGGCCACTTGCGTTCGGTTGACTGGCGCCCGCGCAGCCGCCAGCATCGCGCGCGACTCTCGACGACGAGGCAAGGATGGCCGCCCTGAGGCCGACAACGACGTATCCGGAGTGTCGAGAGGTTCCGGGTCGACCGCCGCGGCAACATCGCCGGCCGCTTCACGCCCAACCTCGCGCTCGACGGTGCTGTCGTGATCGAGGCCACGCGGAAGCGCTCGCCAAGCCAGCACCGTAGAGGCAAACTCCACTCGCCAGCGCGGCGTGGCCAAGCACTCGGAGATGGCGGAGGAGCTGGCGGCAGCCACCCAGGGCGCGCAAACCCGGAGTCGCTGCCTAACGACGGTAGAGCCCAAGGGAGACTCGAATGGACGACATGAACGGCAAGGTAGTTGTGGTCACGGGTGGTGGCAGCGGCATCGGCGAAGGGATCGTGCGTGCCTTCGCCGATGCAGGCGCCCACGTGGTCGTTGCTGATATTGAGGGCGACGCAGCGGAGCGCGTCGCTGAGGATGCCGAACGAGCGGGAGCAAAGAGCGTAGCGGTGCAGGTGGATGTCGCTGAGGCAGGCTCCGTCGCGGCGCTCGCGGACCGGGCCTATCAGGAGTTTGGCGAGGTCAACGTGTTGTGCAACAACGCTGGCGTGCTCCTGTTTCGCCCCGCCCTCGAGATGACCCAGGCGGACTGGGATTGGCTCCTGGCGGTGAACCTTCGCGGCGTGATCAACGGGGTGCAGACGTTCGCTCCGCGAATGAAGGAGCAACCTGGCGAAGCCCATATTGTGAACACGGCCTCCATCAACGGTCTCTTCGCCTCGCCGATCACCACACTCGGCTACCACACCACGAAATACGCCGTGGTCGGGCTGACCGAGGCGCTCGCGCTTGAGCTCGAGCCCGAGGGAATTGGCGTCACCTGCCTCTGCCCAGCCGGTGTCCGCACGAAGATCCTCGCAGCCGAGCGAAATCGTCAGCCGGAGTTCGGCGGCGCGGCGGACGACGACAGCGACCGAGAGGCTCTCCTCGCTACCGCACTCGATCCCCGGGTCGTGGGCGACCTGCTCGTGGAGGGTCTGAAGGCTCGTCGACGGTACGTCTTCACTTCAGCTGGCGTACGCGCTCAGCTCGAAGAGCGGCACCGCCGTCTGATCGAGGACCTCGTCGCCACGAGCCCCGACGGCCAGTAGACGCCGCCATAGGCGCGCCCCGCACCACCCGGGTTAGCGCGGCATAGCCGCCTGTTGGCGTTGGACTCCCATCCGCACGGCCTTGACGGGCGTTTTGGGAAACGGCACAGCTCCCGGCGGGGTGCGTTTGGGGTGCCCCGGTCTGGATGGCCGAAGGTTGACAACCGGCTGTGGCCGGTATACTTCGTGCATATGCCCCCGGAGGTCTCAGGGACCTCGGGAAGGGCACACCTTGGGAGGAGAAGCTCGCGTGGCAGAGTTCGACACAATCGTCAAGGCCGGCACGATCATCGATGGCATGCGTACGCCCCGTTTCGTCGGTGACCTGGGGATCAAGGGGGGCCGCATCACCTACATCGGCAACCTCAAGCCCAGCGATGGCGATCGCTGTCTGGACGCGAGCGGCCTCATCGTCGCTCCGGGCTTCGTCGACTACCACACGCATTACGACTCCCAGCTGTTTTGGGACCCGTACTGCACGCTCTCCGGTTGGCACGGCGTGACCTCCGTGGTCATCGGCAACTGCGGCTTCGCCTTTGCGCCGGTGCGACCCGAGGATCGCGATCGCGCGATGCTCACCGTCTCCCGCAACGAGGCGGTGCCGCTCGCGACGATGAAGGAGGGCATGCCCTGGGATTGGGAGACCTTCCCCGAGTTCATGGATAGCGTGGATCGCGCGCCCAAGGGCGTGAACGTGCTCGCGCTCCTGGGCCTCAGCCCGTTGCTCCTGAACGTGATGGGTATCGAGAGCAAGGGGCGCTCCGCCACCGACGCTGAAATGGAGCGCATGCAGGAGATCCTCTACGAGGCCATGCAGGCCGGCGCCTGCGGCTTCTCCACTCAGCGTGGCGGCGAGGACAGCATCCAGCGCGACTACGACGGCACGCCCATGATCACCGACATCCAGCCGAAGGAAGATGTCCTCAAGCTCGCCCAGGTTCTGCGCAAGGTCGGGCGCGGCTTCATCCAGGGCGCCGGCGAGCGCGAGCTGGCTGAGGAGCTGTGCGAAACGACCGGCGGCGCCGTGATGAGCGGTCTGGGCGTGACCACCGACCAACACGGCCAGCCGATGGAGAACTACAAGGAGCAGATACAGTGGCTCGCGGATGCGAATCAGCGTGGCCACCGCGTCTTCGCGCAGCTGATCCAGGGAGGCGTGGGCTTCCAGTTCACGTTAGAGGACTGGAACCTGTTCGACCGGAGCGCCCTCTGGCGCGAAGCCACGCTGGGCACTCCGGAGGAGCGAGCCGCGAAGATGCGCGACCCCGAATTGCGCGGCGCGATCAAGGCTGAGTACGACGAGGGCAACGACCCGCTGCCCTTCACCACTATTCCCACCCTGTATGTGCAAGAGGTGGTCGACCCCGAGCTCCATGACTCGGAGGGGATGACCGTGGGCGAGCTCGCGGAGCGCGACCAGAAGCACGTGATCGACGCCTTCCTGGACCTCGCCCTCGCGGATGAACTGCGCACCACCTTCGTCACGCCACCGCGGGAGCGCACCGCGGACGAGTGGGAGGCGTTGAAAGAGGTTTGCAACTCTCCCTACGCGCTGCCTGGTGTCTCCGATGGTGGCGCCCACACGAAGTTCATTACTCTCGGCGCCTACACCACCGAGTACCTGTCCGAGTTCGTGCGTGACCACGAGGTGCAGGGCCTGGAGGAGGCGCACTGGCGCCTCTCCGGGTACCCCGCGCAGGCCATCGGCTTCAAGGATCGCGGCTGGATCAAGGAAGGCGCGCCCGCTGATCTCGTGATCTACGACCTCGAGGCGCTCAGCTTGCGGCCCGTGGAGAAGGCCTGGGACTTCCCCGCTGACGAGTGGCGCCGGATCCGCAAGCCGGACGGATATCGCTGGATCATGGTCAACGGTGAGGTGACCTTTGAAGACGGCGAGTGCACCGACGCCACACCGGGTGCGCTGCTGCGCCATGGCACCGCCTAGCCGTCGCGCCAACGACCAGACTGTGGGGCCCTGATCGTCCCATCTGCCCGGCGCGGAAGGGCTAGGGCCTCGCGGGTCCTAGCCTGGGGCGCCACCGCTCGTTGGGCTGTGGCGCCGCGAACCCCATGTGTGGCGCGCGCTACGTTCGCGTGCCCCACAGCGTCCAAGCGCACGCTCACCGAGCGGTTCGGGCGCGAGGCCTTCGAGCGGCACGCTCCGGGTCGGATTAGTATCGCCTTGTCAGGGATCGCCGTACCGCCGCCCGGCACGACTCTTATCGAGACGTCGCAGAGCGTGGCTCGCCCCTTGGCAAGAGGAGAGGCTCATGTCCTTCGTCACAGTGATCCGTCACCCCACGACGGGGGACCGCTACTCCGCCGAGATCGGGGCAAGCGAAAGCTATCAGGGCGAAGACGCCATCCTTCGCGTGGCGGGGCCGCTTGAGGCTGGGCAAGATCCCGTTGCCGCAGTAACGAGCGCCGCTGATGACGCCGAGCGCGCGAAGCTTGCGGAGGCCTCCGACTGGCTGAGCGCCGAACTCGGGAAGACGCTCGGGCTGCCACGGGAGAACGTGTTCGGCGAGACGCTTCAGGACTTGATCGGCACGTATGGGTGGCAAGCGTGATCGAGCACCGCGCCTCTTCCCCTGGTGCCCCAGGGGGTGACCGCGCTTCATTCCTTCAGAACGTGCGAGAGAGCCACCGAGGAGGCTGGACATGCGAATAAGTACTGGTGGGCAACCCGGGCAGCGACCGACGAAGACTGGGATCGCAGGAATCGTCGAACGCTTCGAGGGTCTGGAGGCGGATGGATTCTCCTCAGCCTGGGCGGGGAACCACGTCGGCCACGATGCGATGACGATTTTGACCTTCGCCGGCTCCGTCACCAGCACGATCGAATTGGGCACATCCATCGTTGCGACCTATCCCCGCCACCCGATGGTGATGGCTCAGCAGGCGCTCACCACCAACCTTGCGACGGGAGGGCGATTCACGCTCGGCATCGGCCTGAGCCATCAGTTCATCGTCGAGAGCTGGCAAGGGCTTGGTTGGGTGTCGCCCATCCGCCACGCCCGCGAATACCTCTCGGTGCTCATGCCGCTGCTCGAAGGCGAACTCGTCGATTTCGAGGGCGAAGAGTTTCAGGTTCACATGAACTCGGCTCCGTACAACAAGCTGGAGGTGCCCGAGACCGGCCGGCCTCAGGTCCTGGTTGCGGCGCTCGGACCGGGCCTGCTCAAGGTCACCGGCGAGCTCGCCGACGGCACCACGACGTTCTTCTGCGGACCCAAGTATCTCGAGGCGACGGGCATCCCGATCATCACGAAGGCGGCAAAGGCAGCGGGGCGGCCCCCGCCCAGAATCATGACCGGCTTCCCGATCGCCCTCACGAAGGAAACGGATTCAGCGCGCGAATCGTGCGCCAAGGTTTGGGAGATCTACTCGCACATCAAGTCGTACCGGCAGGTGATCGCCCGGGAGGGCGCGAGCGGCCCCGCTGATCTCGCGATCGTGGGGGACGAAGAAGAGGTGCGGCTGCAGCTCAAGCGTCTCGAAGCGATCGGCGTGACGGACTTCAACGGAGCGATCCTCCCGGTTCCCCAGGACAAAGAGGCTCCCTCCCGGACTTACGAGTTCCTCAAGGACATAGCCAAGAACGGTCTCTGACTTTCCCGCGGAGTCGGCGGACAGGCGCCTTCGGGCTGCTCCGTGGTGTTCCAAGCCATCCGCACGACGGGGGGCCCACCGCGGCCCCACGCGGAGGCCGCCAACGGTCGGAGCTCATGTGTTCTGTGGCCCTCATCGCCCGCAGTTGCGGAGAGCGCTGGGTTGTGGCGCCGCAAGACCCCTCCGCACCGCACGGGGAGGGGGTTTTCGTGTCCCACCGGGCTTCCCCTGAAGGGGGCCGCCGAGGGCAGCCGTGCGCGACGGAGAACCACGCTGCCGTCCGAGCGGCAGCTGCCCGGTCAGCTGCGACTACTCACGTTCCTCGACGCCATCGATCGGAAGCTCCGCCACCCGCAGCCGCCCGGTGAGGTACTGGCGCGCCCGCTCTAGCCGAGCTGGGTCCCTCCTCGATCGCGGTGTGCCGGCGATGTTGCTGAACAATACCGCTGCGCCCATCGCCGCGAATACGGGATCGAGGGGGAACACCCTCGCCTCGCTTTCGTAGCCGCGTCGCCAGGCACGGGCGAAGAGCAGCTTGAAGCCGTGGCCGAGGAACCCCCAGGGGCCCCACCCCCGCCTACCCGCGACCAGCTGGGCCAGCGTCAGCCCGAGGTCGATTCTTCGGTCGCCGCGGCGCGCGAGCTCGAAGTCCAGGACGCCGCTAATTCGCCCGGCTTTCGCGACGACGTTCCCCCACTGGTAGTCGCCGTGGACGAACTGATCCTCCGCAGCCTTAGCCGCGATCGAGTCTAGGAGTTCAGGCAGCTCGACGTGCCGGATCAGCCACCGTGGCTCACGGAAAGGCAGACCTTCGCACGGGAGTCGGTGGAGGCGCGCCTGGAGTCGCCCGAACTCGTGCCCCAGCGCCGGCACCAGCCAGGGGGCAACGCCGCAGCGTCTCGGTGAGCGACACCCCTTCGACCCAGTCGCGGACCAGGAAGTGCGCTTCACCGTAGCTGCCGCTTTGACGTGGCAGCGGCACGGGCAGTCCCGCGTTCGCTGCGAGTTCGAGGGCGGTCTGCTCTGCCGCAACGAGCTCGGCTCCCCAACGGGAACCGCTCAGCTTCAGCACGAGTGGCTCGCCCTCAGCTGAACGCACCTGCCACGAGCGACCTTGCCCGCCCCGGAGGGGAATTGCCCTCGCTCCAGGGCCGAATCCCGCGGCGCGCAGGAGGGGCTCGTCGATTGCTTCTCCCATCAGCGTGACGGAGGGGGCGCGCCGCGGCCACGGGCCGCGCGCTCGGGTGCGCCGCCCCGCGACTCACCGCCTGGCCAGGTACCCGACGGCGACGAACTATCCTTCCGAATACGGACCGCGGACGAGGCCCCAGAGGTAACGCCCGCCCCAGCTACCGTTGGCGGCACAACGTCCGCGAATAGCTCTGGCTGGGGGCCGACGCCCACGTGCATTTCGTCAGCGGTGCTGCCCCACCTGAAGTCGCCCTCCAGCAGCCTCTCATGACGAACCCCTCTGGCAGCACCCTGACTGGACCCAGACGCAGAGCGTATCCAAGTCGCGGTCCGCTAGCACCTCTTGGCCCCAGTTCCTCTGGAGGATCGGGAGCCCGCGGGACGCTACGCAGATGGGGGTTGGCGGCTCACCGCGGCCCCACGCGGAAGCCGCGAACGGTCGGAGCTACTGTATTCTGTGGCCCCTATCATCAGCACGCCGAGGGGAAGTCATGACCACGACTGAGAACAGCAGCGATACCGCGGTGGACCCGCGCGTCTTCGATGGCCCCGAGTACCAGCGTGACCCCTTTCCGATATACCAACGGCTGCGGGACCACCATCCGCTCTACCACGACCGCCTGCACAATCGCTGGATCGTCAGTCGCTACGACGACATCGTCGCCATCTTCCAGGACAACGAGAGCTACGACCGGGCGACCTACAAGCCCGACGGTCCCTACGAGTTCGGTACGAAGTCGGTGTTCGGCCCGAACATCCTCGAGTACGGGAACGGCCCCCGGCATCGCTGGATGCGGAACATCGTCGCGGAACAGTTCGTAGGCAACCGGCTGCAGACGTTCATCCCGATGATCGAGAAGATCGCGCGAGAGCAGATCGAGCGCTGCGCGGAGAAGGCCGCGCAAGACCTGGCCCAGGGCTTGACCAAGACGGGCGAGGTCGAGCTCACCACGCAGTTCTCGAGCCAGCTCCCCGTGCGCGTGATCTCAAACATGCTTGGCCTCCCGCGGGAAGACGAGGAGGCTTTCGTCGAGTGGTACGACGCACTCATCATCGGCCAAGGCTTCGGCCGCGACCAGGCAACGCGCGGGCTTGAGGCGCGCAACGAGATGTGGGACTACCTCGAGCCACTCATCCTGGAGCGCAGGGAGAACCCCGGCGACGATCTCGTCTCGCGCATCGTCCACGCCGAGCTGGACGGAGAGCGGATGAGCATGCCCCAGATCCAAGGATTCATCACGCTCCTGCTCGCTGCCGGCGGCGATACCACCGACAAAGCGATCTCGTGCATGTGGTACCACATGCTCTACACCCGGCCGGACCAGTTCGAGGATGTCCAACGTGACCCCGAGCTGTGGGACAGCGTCTTCACGGAGATGATGCGCTATGACCCGGGGCAGCACGGCCAGGCCCGGCGTACCACCCGCGAAATCGTCCTGCATGGCGACGTCATCCCGGAGCGCGGCAACGTGGCCCTGTTCCTCGGCGCCGGCAACCGGGACGAGCGCGTCTTCAAGGATCCCGATACGTTCGACATCCATCGCGACGACCTGCACATGGGCCGGGAGATGCGCTCGGGCCGTTACGGCGACGGCAAGGCGGGCCACCTCGGCTTCGGCATGGGTCAGCATTTTTGCATGGGCTACGCCATGGCCCGGCAGGAGGCGGTGATCGCGAGCAAGCGGCTCCTCGAGGTGATGCGCAACCCGCGCCCCAAGTTCGCGACGCACCCTGGGATCACCTCGCCGAACATCGGCGCCGGCGGCCATCGCTCGCTCGCGGAGCTCTGGATCGAGTTCGATATCGCCTGAGCCCCGGAGCGCTCTACGTCGGCACCAGATCCGTCCGCGGGCAGGCGCGCTGGCGTCGGTACGCCCACGCGGTGGACTCGAAAGTCGCCTCTCTTAGGAGTCGGCGCCAAGGGCCGCACGAAAGTGAGCGGTGGCAGCCGCGAGGCCCGAACCCTCGGCGCCGATGGTCCTGGCCGGCTCTGGTGCCTCGAAGCGATCGTCCGTCTCGTTCCAGAGGAACAGTGTGCGCCCCCGCGGCTGCCCATTCGCAACGGTGTCCACCTCGCGCACCTCAGCGATCACCCGGCGCTCCGGGTTCTGCCAGTCATCGCCCAACGAGCGGATGTAGACCGCCAGGTCGAGGCGCGCCGCATCCTCATCGGGCACGCCGTTCGCCTCCGTGATGATAGAGAAGGCGTCATCGACGCTCCCAGCGTGGAGAGCGGTCGCGAGCGAGAAGCCTCGTTCGAGCGCGCTGAACGCATGGCGAACCGGTTCTCCCCAAAGGTAGGTGGAGAACGGCGCTTCGGAGATCTCGGACATCACGAGGTAGCCGCCGTCGCCCTGCTCCGGGATGCCGAGCTCCGGTCCGTCGGCGGTGTCGAGCTGGTGCAGTCGAGTGCCAGCGGGAGAATAGGCCAGCGCCGCTTCCATGGTTGTCGATTTCCCCGCCATCCGCGGGATCGCAATCATCAGCAGTGAGCGGCGCTCCGCCGCGGCCGTGGCGAGCACCCCCGCAATCTCGGGAGACATCGTCCGGTTGCGTACGAGGTCGGCAAGCGTCAGGCCTGGCAATGCGCGCCTCCTCCGGTGCCGGTCGGGACGGCCCAGCCGCGCCCTTTCGCTCTCGAGCCGTCGCTTCGTGATTTCGGCTGCTCAGGGCGATGAAGCCCATCACTCCGCGGGTCCCCCGACCGCGTCCCCTGGGGCGATGGCCGGCGACCGCGGTCTCGACCGCGTGAACGCCAGTATGCGCGGCGAGCGCGGGTGTCGAAAGTCGTCGCGACCGTGGGCCAGCCGGTGCGGCGGCTGGTCGAAGACGCCCGAGCAGTCGCCTAAACACGAGTGTTCGGAGACGCCACCCTGCGCCAGTCGTCCACGGGCGCGAGCTTCGCCTTCCAAATCGGCGCTCAGGGGACCCGGCTTCGCTCGCGGTGCGTCTGATAGAGCTGCGTCGCTCTCAGTCGGGCGCAGCAGGAGCGGCTGGGGGACGGAAGCGAGGCCGAGGCAGAGATGGTACGTCTGAGCGGGCCGATCTTGGCCATCATGGTTCTCGGCGCGAGCTTGTTCTTGAGCGTGCAGCCCTGGGGGCAGGGGGCCGCGGCGCAGAACGGTGACTCGCTGGTGGACGAGCAGGACTGCATCTATATCTTTAACTACGACTTCCTCGGCGACCCGCCCTCGTCCCCGCGCCTCCCTTTGAGGGACCCCCCTGACCCCCGAAACGGCGGCGCCAATGGTGATTCTTCACTTGAGTCGTTCCCTGATGGGGCGCTCGTGGAGCTTGGTTCGGGGCCGTTCTACGGTGTCACCGGCAACCACCTCGATGACCTCGAAATTTTCCCCACGGATCCGAAAACCGTCATTACCCTCGGGAAGGACTTCACCCTCCTGGACGTGAGAGAGATTTCTCAGCACGAGCAGGGGATACGGACAGGCGACTGCTTGTTCCTTGGCTTCCAGGACCCCATCAAGCTGTTCCCTGGAGGCGGGGTGGCCGACCTCAGGGCCAACCCACGTGTGACAGACCACTGTGTCAGGCTCATCAACTCCAGTAACCCGCCATTCGAGTCATCGATCGGGGCACCCGGCGGGATAACGCTTCTCGCGCAGCTGCTTGACCCCGAGCACTGCAGCAACCTCGGACCGCTGCCGGAGCTAAACCCGAATGTCGACCGCCGTCTCGGAGACCTGAACTGTGATGGCATCATCGATCTGAGGGACATTCGGGCGGCTCTGGAGACGATGGTGAATCGCGTGCTGGCCCCCTGCGTCGGTGAGGGCGACGCCAACGGCAATGGCCTGTTCGACGGTGCCGATGCCTTGAGTATCGCCGACCATGTCCTAGCCTTGCGGGAGGGGCGCCCTTTGCGCCTGGACCATGTCGTCCCGGGCTCGCCGATCGGCGATGTGGTGACAATCTCCCGCGAGCTGAAGGGCCCGGGCAATTTCAAAGGGGCGGGCGTCCTTCTGCCCATCAATGGAGAAATGCCCGTCATGATCGACCTGAACAGCAGGGTTGTCCACGGCCACTTCATTGCCCAGGGCAGCACCAACTCCGACGCCCAGTGCTTTAACCAGAACAACAACCAGTTCTTCCAGAGAATTTTAACCACGACTGTTTATGCAGGAATTGATTTCCATGAGGGCATCCAATTCGAGCTTGGCCCCGACGGCATCAGCTGGGTCGGCTAATTGGATGGGTCCATCTCCATCGATACTTGCGAGAATACGATTACCCAGAAGATTGATAATCCAGTCAAAATCGAGATCATCCAATTGGATCTGGTGTCGTGCGATCCCATCACAGTCACGGTTGATGAGGAGCCTCTATGGGAGGTCGAGGTCACACTCTCAGATCAGCAGCAGCCAGGTATCGCTTCGCTAACGATGACTAAGTCCCACTGCGACGGCGGCACATTCCACAGCGACTTCGGCATTTTGCCCGAGTTTACCTTTGCTGGGGACTAGCGGAATGGGGCAGTTCGCAGCTCGGACGCAACGACCGCTGTTCCTCGCCTTGTTGGCGATAGGCGCCGCGGGCCTGGCCCTCAGTGGGGGAGCGCGGAGCGCCTCTGCCGCGGTGACCTCGCTCGAGATCGACTCGAGCAGCGTCAGCGCCGGGGGGAGCGTCACCGTCGAGCTGCGCCTCGTCGCCAGCGATCCGGGAATCGCCTTCTACACCGTCGACGTGACCTACGACGATTCGCTGCTCACGGCGGTGGACTGCACCGCCCACGCGGAGGGCGTCTGCAACCCCACCTTCGACGTGGATCGCGCACGCTTCGTGGGGCTCTCGATCGATGGCTTCACGGGGACGGTCGTCATCGGCACGCTCACCTTCGAAGCCGGGGCTGACGCCGGCAACGCCACCCTCTCGCTAAAGGCGGTTGAGCTCCTGGACGAGCTCGCCGAGCCGCTCGTGGCGGGCACCACTGTGGGCGGAACCATCGAGGTGATCGCTTCCGCTGAGCCCGCCACGCCGGCCGCCGAACCCACGGCCGCCGCCACACCGGAGCCGACGCAGCCGGGGGCCGAGCCCACCGCTACCACCGAGGCCTCGCCCTCCGCGACCGCGACCCCGGAGCCCACGCCGGTGCCAACCGTCGCGCCGACGCCCACCCCGACAGAGATGGCGACACCGCCGGCCCCGCTTCCGCCCGACACTGGGAGCGGTGCGGGCACCACGGGCGGCGGTCCGCTCGTGTCCCTGGCGCTCGGGGGCGGCCTGGTCGTGATCGCCGTGTTCGCTCTCCGCCGGCTCCGCGCGCAGTCCCGCTGACTGCTCGTCGCTGACGGGTCGTCCATGAGCCGTTGGTGATCGGGGCTGGGGGCCAATCCCAGCCCGCGGCGGGCATGGCCCTGCCCCCACCCGACCGCCCGGAACGAGGACGCGCGCTCAGCGCTTCTTGAACGTCAGGTGCAGCTCGTTCATCCCCAGCATGATTCCGGGCTGGTGGTGGAAGTCGTTCTTGCCTGGCGCAATGGCGAGGTCGTCCAGCCGGTCGATCAGGGCCCCGACGGCGATATTCTGTTCGAGGCGGGAGAGGCCTGCGCCGGGGCAGACGCGCGGACCCATCGAGAAGGTGAGGTGCCGCCCCGGGTTCTTGCGCTCCAGGTCGAGCGACTCCGATTCGGGGCAGAGGTCGGGGTCGCGGTTGGCTGCGCCGTAACGGAGGTGCAGGATCGAGCCCCGGGGGATCTCGACGCCACGCATCACGGTGTCCTCGACCACGAGCCGGGTGGAGAGCCCCTGCGTCGGCGCGTAGAGACGTAGCGCTTCCTCCACGAAGAAGCGGATCTTCGAGCGGTCGGCGCGGAGCTCCTCGACGACCTCGGGGTGCTGGGCGAGGAGCATGCCTTCCGCGGCAATGACGTATCGGGTCGTGTCGTGACCGCCGATGTGCATCTGGCCGGCGATCCCCGCGATCTCCCCGTCGGTCAGGCGGCGGCCGTCGAATTCGACCTGCGTGAGGAACGAGATGAGGTCGTCGCCCGGTTCCTGTCGCTTTTTTGCGACCTGCGCGAGGCTGTATTCGCGGAAGGCGGCGAGGTCGCCGGCGTTCGCCGCCTCCTCCTCCGGCGTGAGGAGGTTCTTGTGGCTGTAGCCGAAGACGAAGCGCTGCACCTGGGCGTCGGCCCAGTGGCGGGTGGTCTCCAAGTCCTCCAGCGGAAAGCCGATGACCGTGGTGATCACTCGCTGCGGCATGGGCGCCGCAAATTCTTCGACGAACTCGACCTCGCCCCGATCGATCCAGCCGTCGATGAGATCGTTCGCAACGTTCTTCGCCATCTCCGTGTTGCGAGCGGCGCCTTCGGGCCCCACCCAAGGACCGGTGAGCTCGAGGCGCTGCTTCTTGTGCAGCTCCAGATTCGGGCGAACGGTGTCGTGGTTCTGGGTCAGACCCGCGAAGCCGTGCTCCGCGAAGAGCTCCGCCGCCTGCTCACCCGTGAACCAGGCGTTGTAGGTCGGGAAGTGCTCGGGATCGCGGACGACCGCGGCGATGTCCTCGTACTTCGAGAGGATGAACGCATCCGTGCCGGGAAGTGCACCCTCGCCGGGGATGGGATGCACCGGCGCATCGCGATGCAGGATGCGATAGGCGTCGAACCAGTGGTCCTGGGCTCCTGCCGAGAAGAGGTCGACCTCTTCGAGGTTGACGGGGCACGTCGCCTCGGCCGTCATCATCGCGCTCTGCTTTGCGGATAGGGTCACTGCAGCACCTCGCTCACCGCTTAAAGGGATATCTGAAGGGACAGGATAGCGGTCACGGGAGTAGACGGCGCCGCCGCGGTCGCGGGCAGGGACCCACGCGAGAAGCCAGTTCCGGTACGGCTCAGACGGCGTGTTCTCCTCCGAGGCGTGGTGAACGGCCTTGGAGCATAATCCGCCCATGGTTGGTTTGCCGGGAGAGGCGGTCACGACAAGCCCGCTCCTCGCGACCAAGCTCTATGTCCCCAAATGGCGTCCCGGTCTCGTATCGCGCCCGAGACTGGTCGAGCGACTGGAGCAAGGGACGGAGCGCAAGCTGACCCTCGTATCGGCGCCGGCGGGTTTCGGCAAGACCACGCTGCTCGCGGAATGGCTGGGAGCGACCGCGGCCAGCGAACGGCCCGCAGCCTGGGTCTCACTTGATCAGCGCGACAACGACCCCGCGCTCTTCTGGGCCTACTTCATCGCCGCACTGCAGACGCTGCGGTCCGGTATCGGCGAGAGCGCCCTCTCTTTGCTGCATTCGCCTCAGCCTCCACCGATTGAGGCGCTACTTGGCACTCTTCTCAACGAGATCACCGCTATCCCCGATGACCCTTCGAGGGGCTCGTCGCAGAGGTTCGTGGTAGTACTCGACGACTACCACCTGATCGACGCCGAGCCTATCCACAGCGGCATTACCTTTCTCCTGAGCCATCTACCGCCGCAGATGCACCTGATCATTGCGAGCCGTTCCGACCCACCCTTGCCCCTGGCTCGCCTGCGCGGGCGTGGTGAGCTGGCGGAGCTGCGAGCCTCCGAGCTGCGTTTCACCGCCGACGAGGCGGCCGCTTTCCTCAACGACGTGATGGGGCTGGGACTGTCGGCATCTGATGTGGCGGCCCTGGAGAGCCGGACCGAAGGCTGGATCGCGGGGCTCCAGCTGGCATCGCTCTCGATGCAGGGGCGAGACGACGTCCCCGGATTCATCACCGCCTTCGCCGGCGATGACCGCTACATCGTGGACTATCTGGTCGAGGAGGTGCTGCAGCGCCAGCCCGAACGGATGAGGACCTTCTTGCTGCAGACCTCGATCCTCGACCGGCTCAGTGGCCCGCTGTGCGATGCGGTCACCGGCCAGCAGAGTGGCAAGGGAATGCTGGAGGCGCTGGAGCGAGGCAACCTGTTTGTCGTTCCGCTTGATGACAAGCGCCAGTGGTACCGTTATCACCACCTCTTTGCCGACGTCCTCCAGGCGCACTCCACGGAGGAGCAGCCCGATCGACTACCTACCCTGCATCGGCGGGCGAGCGATTGGTACGAACGCAATGGTCTGCGGTCGGATGCGATCCGCCACGCGCTCGCCGCCGGGGATTTCGAACGGGCGGCGGGCCTGGTCGAGCTGGCGTGGTCACTGATCCATGGGAGTTACGAAGACCCCAACTGGCTCGGCTGGGTGAAGGCCCTGCCGGACGATCTCATCCGTGTCAGGCCGGTGCTCAGCGTCGGGTACGCCTGGGCGCTACTCGTCGCCAGCGACCTCGCGGCCGCCGAGGCCCTCTTGGATGGCGCAGAACGGTGGCTGGAGACCACCCCAGATACGAGCGAGCAACCGGCCCCCCCGTCCTCCGAGATGGTTGTCTCGGACGAAGAACAGCTTCGCTCGCTACCCGCGACGATCGCCGCCGGCCGAGCCTTCCTTGCCCAGGCCGCCGGCGACGGGCCCGGCGTCGAGAAGTACGCGCGGCGGGCGCTCGAGCTCTCGCCCGAAGGCGACTATTTCCAGCGCGCAGCCCCAGCAGGGATCCTCGCCCTGGCCTACTGGGGGCGCGGAGACCTGGAGGCAGCGCACCGATCCTTTGCTGAAAGCATGGAAGCGATGCGCATGGCCGGCGACATCGTGAACGCCGTCAGCGGCACATCTCTCCTGGCCTACATCAACATGGCACAAGGTCGTCTGCACGAGGCCATCGGGGCTTACGAGCGGTGTCGCGGGCGGAGGCACCGTTGGGTTCGATCGCGAGGGCTCGCTGGTGGCGTTCGGCTGCTCGCCCGGCGATCGCGCGCCGCCACCGCTTCGCCCAGATTCGGGGCAGTGCACCGATCGCTAGGGACGCGCGGAGGACTTGATCTGGGCTCTGGCCGTTCTTCGGACAGCTTAGAATGCCAACACCTTTGCTGACGCACCGGCGGTGAACTGATTCGTCCACCAAAGTGGGAGAAGACTTCCCCCGCCTCTCCGCGCCGATGAGGCCGGCGACGCAGACGGTCCCGTCCTGGCAGTCCCCCGCGCGCCGGATCTCCTGATGGCCGAAGCCGCCCCGGCGACATCTGTTGAGGCCGCCGCGGAGAGGCGGCGCCGCTCGGGCCTCTCCCTCCGCACCTTCTCCGCGTTCTCCGAGCCGGCGTTTCGCTTGGTCTGGGCAAACAACTTCACCTACGCGCTGGCGCAGGGCATCCAGCGTTTCGCCTTCATTTGGCTGGCGCTCGATCTGAGCAAGAGCAACGGCGTTCTGGGCGCCGTCAGCTTTGCTCTCGGGATCCCGGTGCTGTTCTTCTCGCTCCCCGCGGGCGTGCTTTCGGACCGTTACGACCGGCGGGTGCTCCTCCTCGGGAGCCAGATCTTCGTCTTGGGCGCGAGCCTGCTGACGGCCGTCTTGATCTGGGCGGGCTTCGTCAACGTCGCCGTCGTCCTGGGGCTGGCGCTTCTCGTGGGGAGCGGCGTCGCGGTGGGGCAGCCCGTGCGGCGCGCGATCGTTCCGACGATCGTGGCTCCCGACCGGCTGATGAACGCAATCACGCTGAATAGCCTCGGACAGAACGGCTCGCAGATCATCGGGCCTGCGCTCGGCGGCGCGGCGATCGCGATCTGGGGGATCGGCGCGAGCTTTGCGCTCCAATCCGTGCTCATGGGCCTGGGCCTGCTCGTCCTTATTCCCCTGCGAATCCCGCGGACCGAAGGGGGCCGCCCGCAGCGGCGCATCCGCACGGAGATCGGTGAGGGGTTCGGCTTCATCCTTGGCCGGGCCGACATCCGGGCGCTCTTCATCCTCCTGCTCGGCTCAGCGCTGATCATGATGGGCCCCTGGCAAGCGCTTCTCCCCAAGATCGCGAAAGAGGAGCTCGGTTCGGGGCCCTTCAGCGCGAGCATGCTGTTCGCGGCGATGGGCTCCGGGATGATCTGTAGCTCGCTCTTGCTCGCGTCCCTCCCGCGTATCCCGAATGCAGGTGGATGGTTCGCGACGACGCTGGTCACGGGCGGGTTGCTGGCGATAGGCATCGGCCTCTCGAACGTGTACTGGGTGACCTTTGGCTTCATGCTCCTGAGCGGCCTCAACGCGGGGTTTTTCATCAACCTCAACCTCACGCTCATTCAGTCGCATACCCCCAACGCGGTGATGGGCCGCGTGATGAGCATCTACACGCTGGTGCAGATGGGCGGTTCGCCGCTCGGGTCGCTCCTGGCAGGCGGGGGCGCCGAGGTGGTCGGCCCCGGCGAATGGTTCGCGCTCTGCGGCGCTGCAATGGCGGTGCTGGCCGTTCTCTTCCTCGTCACGCAACCGAGGCTGCGACGGATGCCCTCCGCTCCGGGAGCCGGCTGACCGCACGCTGGCGCTGCTGTGGGGCAGCAAACCCTGTTCGCGCGCTGCGCCCCTGCGGCCGGCATTAAGCGGCACCACGAGAAGGTCTTCGGCCTCAGCTCGTCGGCGCTGCCTCCATGGGGCGTTCGGTGCCGAGGACGAACCCGGCGTAGCCGCCGGCGACGACCTCGTCGCACTTGGTCCGGTACGTGCCGACGCCGCCCGGATACGGCATGAACACGCGCGGCTTGCCGGGGATGTTCGCACCGAGGTACCAGGAGTCGGCCAGCGGGTAGAGCGTCTCCTCGGCGACTTCGTTGACGTGGGCTACCCACGCCGTCTCCGCCTCAGCGTCCGCCTCCATGATGGCTACGTCACGCTCGCGCATGTATTCGATGGCATTGGAGATCCACTCAACGTGCTGCTCGATCGAAACGGGCATGTTGCTGAGCACCGAGGGGCTGCCGGGCCCCGTGATCATGAACATGTTCGGGAAACCGGCGCTGGCCAGTCCGAGGTAGGTCTTTGGGCCTTCGGCCCACTTCTCCTTGAGCGTCAGGTCGTCCTTGCCGCGGATATCGATCTTGAAGAAGGTGCCCGTCATCGCGTCGAAGCCGGTGGCGAACACGATGATGTCGAGTTCGTACTCGTCGTCCTCGGTGCGGATGCCCGCCGGCGTGATTTCCTGAATCGGCGAGTGGCGGATATCGACGAGCGTGACGTTGTCGCGGTTGTAGGTCTCGAAGTAGTTGGTATCGATGAGGGCTCGCTTCGAGGAGAAGGGGTGATCCCGCGGCAACAGCTTCTCGACCGTATCCGGGTCCTTCACGGTCTCGCGGATCTTCGAGCGGATGAACTCGGAGGCGGTGTCGTTCGCGCGACGGTCGGTGGCGAGGTCCATATAGGACGCGAAGAAGAACTTGAACCCGCCCTCCGCCCAGCCAGCTTCGAAACTCGCCTGGCGCTCCTCGTCACTGACCTCGAGTGCGGAAAGCTCGCTGGGGTCGATCGGGAAGCCACCGAGGGACCAGCGCGCTTTCTCCAGAATCTCCCCGTAGTTCGCCTTGACCTCGTCGAGGAACTCACGGTCGACGGTGTGGTGGCGGGCGGGAACGCTGAACTGCGGCGTGCGCTGGAAGACGAAGAGCTCGTCGGCCTGCTCGGCGATGACCGGGATGGACTGGACCCCGCTCGATCCCGTGCCGATAACGCCGACACGCTTGCCCGTGAGGTCGACGCCATCGTGCGGCCACGCGCCCGTGTGGTACCACTCGCCTGCGAAGGCGTCGCGTCCCTTGATATCCGGCACCTGCCCGGCCGAGATGCAGCCGATCCCGGTGATCAGGAACCGCGCCGTGACCCGATCGCCCTGGTCCGTCTCGATCTCCCAGCGATTATCGGCCTCCCGGAACTTGGCGGCGGTCACGCGGGTGTTGAGCTGGATGTCCTTGCGGAGGTCGAAGCGATCCGCGACATGGTTGAGGTACGAGAGGATCTCAGGCTGCTGCGGATACTTGCCGCTCCACTCCCATTCCTGCAGGAGGTCCTCGTCGAAGGTGAAGCAGTACAGATAGGACTCGGAGTCGCAGCGTGCTCCGGGGTAACGGTTCCAGTACCAGGTACCGCCGACGCCGTCTCCGGTCTCGTAGACCTGGGCAGACATGCCGAGAACGTTGCGCAGCCGGTGAAGCATGTAGAGCCCAGAGAAACCCGCGCCGATGACCACGGCATCGAGTTCGATAGTCTTTCCGCTGTCGGCCATTCCTGTCACCTCGTAGTGAATCGAAGGAGTCGCGACTACTGTGGCCTGGATCGTAAGGCGTTCACGCGGGACGCATGGCCGGCTGACCCTTGGCATGCCTCACGATACACGCCTGGACAGCCTTCACGACCTGCTGGAAACCCCGTTCGCTGCCGGGCAGCAGGAGGAAGGTGAAGAACCCGTGCATCTGACCCGCATGGCGCGTGAAGTCGACCGGCACGCCTGCCTCGGTCAGGCGTTTGGCGTAGGCCTCGCCCTCGTCGCGAAGCACGTCGTGCTCCGCCGTGAGCACCACCGCCGCCGGCAGTCCGGAGAGGTCTCCGGACTGCAGCGGTGAGGCATCGGGGTCGGTGCGGCGGTCTGCTTCGGGCAGGTAATGGTCCCAGAACCAGACCATCCCTTCGCGCGTGAGTATCAGCTGGTTCGCGGCGTCGGTATAGGACGGACGCTCGAAGTCGGCGTCGGTGACGGGATAGATCAGCACCTGCAGGGCGATCGCCGGCCCGCTGCGGTCGCGCGCACGGAGAGCCATTACCGCCGCGAGGTTTCCGCCGGCGCTGTCCCCGGCAACGAGCAGGGGCACGTCCGCGCCAGCGATGTCGTCGAGGTGCTCCGAAACCCATTCGAGCGCCGCGTACGAGTCGTCGACTGCGACCGGATAGCGGTGTTCCGGGGCCAGGCGGTAGTCGACGAGGACCACAGCGCACGAGGCGCGCTCCGCGAGCTTGCGCGCCATGGTCTCAAACTCGTCGATGGCACCAATAACCCAACCGCCGCCGTGGTAGTACACCATCACGGCGCGAGGAGTCTGCTCTGGTACGAGAACGCGCACCGGCACCGCCCCACCGGGGACCTCGAGGGCGTGATCCTCGACGCGGCCCATTTTGGGTCCGGGTCCGGCGAGCTCCGCGATGGCCGCCCCCAGCCCTCGCACCTCTTCGGGCGTGCTCTCGTGCAGGGCCTTGCCTCCGGCTGCAGCCATCTGCTCGAGGAACCGCTGCGTGTGTACGTCGATCGTCATCCGCACCTCGCCGCCGTGCGACGCTAACGATAGCCCAGGCAGCAA